>ERZ791625.1689-NODE-1689-length-10602-cov-2.456623_pt1 | contig 10602 bp, 9 predicted proteins | sample MGYA00510267_ERZ791625 | MGnify/ENA primary metagenome ERZ791625 (study PRJEB30046, sample SAMN00715229) | human gut metagenome | study: EMG produced TPA metagenomics assembly of the A metagenome-wide association study of gut microbiota in type 2...
ATTCGTTCCGATTATCGATGCATTTCGGGGCAAAAAATGTTAGAAATCCTTCTTTCAGAACAGCACGCCAGCCCGTAGGACGATCGAATGGTGGTTCAGTCGTTCCCGGAATTCGACGGAAAAATGGTCGTCCGAATACCCTTTGAGCCGTTCCAATTCCTGGAATTCGTAACCTGCATTCAGTAATAGCTGCAGTTTTCCCCGCAGCGCGATTTCGGTGCCGATGGCCGGATTCAGCAACATTCCGCCGTTCGTGCAGCTCGCCAGAGCAAACGAGTAGCCGGCTCCGCAGTGCAGGTAAGGCGTAATTTTGCGGGGGCGGGTCATCCGGAATCTCAGGCTTCCTGACAGTGGCAGCAGTGCTTTTTCATAGACGGAGATCCCGGTTCCGGCGCCGACGGCCCAGCGGCGGCTGAGGTTGTAGTAGCCGGATACCTGCCACAGCAGCGGAGTGCTTGCGGGACGGTCGAGTGCAACGGCGGTGCCCAGGGTCGTTTCCCATGAGAAGTGCGGGCAGGCAGCCTGTCCGGACGATGTGCCGGATTGTTCCGATGAGCCTGCGGGATAGCAGCTCAGCCCGGCACAGAAGAGTAGGTGCAGCAGCTTTTTCATGGCCGGGTGCGGATGACGATTCCCTTGACGATGTGTAATGCCGAGGTGAGCGTCGAGAGGTCCGGATCGACAGACCCGTCGCTTCCGTCGGGGCTGCTGTGCCCGATGAGTGCCGCCGGGAATTCGTGTCGCCCCGAAGAGAGATCTACCGTAGCGGCATAGACGACTGCGGGCTGGCCGCTGCCCATTTTGCCGCCCGAGTAGTTGGTATCGCCTTCGCGGGCCGATGCGGGATAAAACTCGTTGAAATCGGTCGAATGGTTGATTTCGATCTTGACCACAAACCGTTTCAGTCCCTCTTTCGGGGTTATTTTCACGTCGAAATCCTCCCGGGGCGTGGCTCCGCTGACTCCGTCGGTCAGCGGTTCGGCTTTGGTCGGCAGGTAGAGTCCGTCGTCGTACCGTACGCTGCGGACGTGGCACCAGCAGGGAAGCGCCTCTTTGCGGCGGTTACCGCCCGATGCCGTCCAGGATTGCGTGGCGATTTTGTGTGTTACATAAATGGTCGAGAGGAAGTTTCCCTGCATATCTTCGGTCCACACGGCCATTTGCGGGGCATTTTTCTTCGAAATGCCGAGAAACAGCGGGAAATCGTGCAGGTATGCATCCCCCTTTTCGATGGAGATGCGCAAGTCGCCCTGTCCGTACTCAATCAGCTCCTGCCGACAAGAGGTGCACAGCGCGGCTAACAGACAAATTCCGATACCGATCATGCTATTCATTGTTTTGGATGTTTTTAGGTGCGGCGGTCCAGAGGTCTACGAGCAGATCGATTCCTGCTTCGAGTTGTTTCCATCCCGCCTCTTCATCGAGGCGGATGCCGTTGTAGACCAGGCAATTCTCTTCGAGCAGGGCCAGGTAGCTGATCGAGGCGTTGATCAGGGTGGCGATCGCTGCGATTTCTTTTTGCGGCTGCCCGGAGAGCTTGCCTACCGTGTCGATCAGCCACAGCCCTTTGCTTTCACGGCTTTTACGCAACTCTTCCACCGGTTCGTTGTCGGTCGAGAGTTCCCAACGGCAAAGGCGCCGCAGGGTATAGTTGTTCCGTAGCGCGGCGATTTGCTGCCGGAACAGCTCCTTGATAAAATCCCCCAGCCGTTCGCGCCCCGGTAGCTCCGGGCGGACGTTGATCCAGAAATCGTATTGCCGGATATAGGCGGCGATCAAGCCGTTCAGGGATCCGAAGTAACGGTAAATAAGCATTTTGGAAACTCCGGCCTGTGCGGCTACGGCGTTGATTCCTAACCCTTCGAATCCATCCTGTTCCACCAGCCTGTTCACGGCTTCCAACAGCAGCTGTTCGGTTGCCTGCCGGTTTTTGACATGCTCTTTTTCCATAACGGTCCATCGTGTTACCATATGGTTACAAAATTATGTTACTTATCGGTAACATGCAGACAAAACAATATTTTTCGTGCAGCCATTCCTGTGTTTTTTTCCTGTGCGGCCGGATAGACAAGTAGCGAAGGGAGGGTAACGTTGTGGACGAATCCGTGCTCGTCGATGGTCTCCGGACCGGTCAGACCGCTGTTGCCGGGAGGAGTGGAAGGCCATAACGTGACCTCGAACGGCGCGTGTTGGGCCTTTGATACGGTGTTGCACAAAACCAAACAGAGAATAAGGAAAATTGTTTTCGGGAAGTGTGGATTCTTGTAAAACATGGTCAGGAACGATAAAATTTGCTCCAAAATAGAGAATTTTTCCCGGATTGCAAAGAGATGCCGGAAGGCTTTGGTCCGGAACTTTGGCCTGAAAACGGCAACGCCGCAATTTGCAATTGCGGCGTTGTGTCAGGATGTAAGGAGGGCTACTTTCCTTTGACTGTGTGTGTGCCGGCTGCCAACGGAATCGTCTTGCCGGAAGGGAAAACCGCTTCAGCCGTGGTGCCTTCGGGTACGGTGGCAGTGATAGTCAGGTTTTTGCCTTTCCGGGTTACACTGGCCCGGATTTCCCCGTTGACACTCGCGACGGTTGCCTCCGCCCGGGTCAGGTCTCCCAGTTGCGGGGCGACGCGGAAGGTTTTGAAGCCCGGCGAGGTAGGGGTGATGCCGCAAACTTTCTGGCTCAGCAGTGTGAGCGGACCGCCTGCCCAGGCATGGTTATTCGAGTTGGCGTCGGTCGGAGTCGCCATGAAGTCCCATACTTCGAACAGTGTCGTGTAATCGTGGTTCATCATGTTCGCATAGCGCGTGCGGATGCGTTCGAGCGCCAGCTCAGGCCGACCCATTTCAAACAGGGCTTCGAGTACATATTTTTCCATGTAGGGTCCGGCGGACATCTCTTTCTGTAAAATCGCAGTCAGTGCGGGATATTTGTCCGGCGAAGCGAGGCCTGCGAGTACGGCCATGGCTTGGGCGCGGTCGTCCGTCGGTTTGGTGTAGTCCGGATCGCGGTAAGCCGTGCCGGTCCAGAAGCGTTTGTCGAAATTCTGCTCGATACCCTGCATGATCGCTGTAATTTGTGCGGCATCGTCCGTTTTTCCGAGCATCAGGGCGAACTCTTTCTCAGCTTTTAGTGCGAGGTAGTACCAACAGTTGGTCAGGACCCCGAAATCCTGGTTGGGACCCCAGTCGGCCCAGTTCCAGTCGCTGCCACGGGTAATGACGAGACCGTCTGCGTCGAGTTTCCACACATCGTGCAGGTAACGGTGCAGCCTGTCGTAGACCGGTGCGACGAAGCTGCTGTCCCCGCTGTAATAATATTGGGTATAGAATCCGTACCAGCCTACCGAGGCGAGCATTTGCAGCGGGAGTTCGCGTGTCCAGTTGCCCGCCGGAACCGGCGAGAAGATGACGCCGTCGCCGCGCTGCCAGTTCATCAGTTCGTAAATGGCTTTGAGCGCCAGTTTCTGGGCCTGGGGATCGAAGGCGTAAAACGCTTGTCCCAGTTCGTTTACGGCATCGCCCCACCATTGCGCCCGTTCACGCTCGGGACAATCGAAGTAGTTGTCGCGCATGTTCACGTACAGCGTACGGGCTGCACGCTTCCAGAGTTCGTTCATAAACGGGTCGTCACATGCGAATGTTCCGGCAAATTCGGTATCGTAGCCCGTTTCGCGGAACTTCACGGCTTTGACCTCCACGCCTTTGGGAATCGCATATTTGACGATATGGCCGCTCATCCACCCGAGACTTTCGTATTGCTGGTCGCCGGGGCGTGTGATGTATTCGGAACGTACCGAAGGGGCACTGCCGTTGCCGGTATAGTAGTTGTCCGTTTGGATGCGGATCGTGTCGCCGCCGGTTGCGGAAACTACTTCCAGCCACGGGGTGATCTGTGCGTTGTAGGGTAGTTTGCAGTACAGCGTGTCGTCGACGGTTTCCACCTTGACATAATCTTGCAGTCCGTGGTTTTTCCATTGCGGAATGGGGCGCTTCACCAGTTTGCCGAACGGCGGCCGGTTCGGATCGCCGACCATCATCGCCGAAGTCCGGACTTTGTCTTCTCCGGGCAGATACCAGCCGTCGATCGCTTTGCGGGCGTCGAAACGGATGTTGCCTTCGGAAAGCCGGTAGTTGGGGCGGGGCTCTCCTGTATCGTCGCTGTAAGCCTGGTAAGTATCGCATTTCCAGCTGTTGTCGCTTACGATTTTGACGCCGGGAGCCTGGCAGTCGAATAGGAAACCCGCATGGCCGCTGCTCGAATGGCTGAAACCGTTCCGTCCGAAGTACCATACCAATGCGGCAATCGTGTTCTCTCCTTTTTTCAGGAAGGGCGCGATGTCTATTTCATCGTAATAGGAGTCTCCGGGAGCGGGACCCCGCTTCAGGGAGCCTTCGAAAACGACCGGTTCGCCGTTGATCCAGAGCCAGTATTTGCTGTCCGCTGCGATACGGGCGATGGCCTGTCGGGGAACATCTTGCACGTCGGCGGTGGTGCGGTACATATACCAGCTGTTGGGATTACTCTGGTTCGTCTCGTGGCTGATCCAGACGCCTTTCCAAGGGGTTTCGGCCCGTAATCCGGAGCCCAGGATCAACAATAGCAGGAAGAAAGAGAGTTTTTTCATAAGGTTTACGATAGGTTCGGGTTAATTGTCTATTTGCGCGGATATTTCCAGTTGTGCAGCACTTTGTGATCTTTGTCCTTGACGGTGACCTCCATCTCCTTTTCGCCTGCATGAATATAGGCTCCTTCGACGTTGGAATTGATCAGTACCGGAAAATTACAGCCGTTCTCCCCGGCGGGAACATAAAGGTGTTTGTGCAGGTGACCGCACAGCATCAGGTCGATCTTCGCTTCGTTGAGCAGCGGGACGAACAGCCGTTTGGATTCGATCGGTCCGTACCAGGCGGAGTATCCGGGCGGAATGTGGATGACTACGACACGGTAAGCCGCATTTTTGCAGGCGTCGCTGTTGAGCGTCTCTTTGAGCCACTCGGCCTCTTGGGCCCGGTACGTGTCGAAACCGCCCAGACCGTTGTATTCTATGTCGCTGTCGGGCTTGTCTTCACCGCCGTCCAGTACGATAAAGAAGACCGGACCTGCCTGGAACGAATAGTAGGTCTGTCCGGTGGGAGAAGGAAAATAGTCGCGATAGTGGGCGAAGAACAAGCCCCGGGTCTCGTGGTTGCCACGGGCGTAGAAGAAAGGAATTTCCGAGGCAAAACTTTTGACGGCGGTAGTGAGGAACCCGTCGAAAATTTGCTGGCCGGAAGCGAAGGTGGTCACCATGTCGCCGTTGAATAGCACGAAGTCGTTTTTGTCTTTGCGGACATTGTCGGTCAATGCGGCGAGCATCGCGTTGTTGCCGTGTATGTCGTTGACCACGGTAAACGATACCGATTTCTTGTCGTTATCGAAGGTGGTGAAGTAAAATGGTTTGACATCGTAAACATTGCTGGCGGCCGTCTTGCCGTACTGAACATAATAGTCGGTCTGTGCGGTAACCTCTTTCGAATAGATGCGATACCGGTAAGTGGTCCCTTTTTCAAGGCCCGTTACATGTACCCGGTGCAGGGTTCCGACGACCTTACGTCCCATATCGGTCTGGAAAAATTTGGGTCTTTCGGTGGCATAGAAATGTTCGTCGTTGTCGGGGGCGATCTCGACCCACGAAACGGCATCTCGATTGGTGGCCCAGATGATGGTTACTTCGTGCTCCCCCAGCATTTGCAGGTATGGACCCCCGGTGATTTTGAAGTCGTCGGATTGCGCTGCTGCGCCGAACCACATGACAAGGCCGGATAACAGCAAAAGAGCTTTTCTGATCATGGTTTCTTCTATGAATGGGTAAAGTATTGGATTGGCATGAATTTTTTCAACGATACCAAAGATACTGTTTTATTCCCGGATTTTTGTGATTTTGTCGTTTTGTACGTTTGTTTTGCGAGATTATTCTGGATCAAACTGTTTATTTTTAGCTGTTTGTCCGGTTTGGTGCCGATAGGCTTAAACTAAATTTAATCTCGGTTCATCGTAAAAAGATATGGGAAGTGTATGGCGTTTATGCACAGATCGATAGGGTATCCGATTTTGGGGAACCGCTTTTTTTTAGTATTATTATCCCCCAATCGTAAACTTTTTTCTATGTTTTGCAGTTTTAATTTCAAATTTTCGGGCCGGAAGCACTTGGTGTGGCTGGCCGCTGTATCGCTGGTGGCCGCCTCCTGCGGAAAGGGAGAGTCCGGCAAAATCGACCGGCGTGCCGTTGTCGAGCGCCATCGGGTCGTGACCGATTCGACGAACCGGGTCAGTCCTGCACAGGTCGGTAACGGTGATTTCGCATTCGGGGTCGATGTGACCGGCCTGCAAACTTTCGTGCCGTTCAACACCATGTCGAACTGGAGCTGGCACAGCTTCCCGCTGCCCGATGGGGTGAAGGTGGAAGATTATACCGGTGTGCTGGTCGATACTTACGGCAAAAAGATTCCTTATAACCTGTTCGATCCGGGAAAACCGGAAATTTCACAATGGCTGGCTGAAAATCCCCACCGCTTTAATCTCGGGCGTATCGGGCTACAGATGACCAAGGCCGATGGTTCTGTCGTAAAGGCCGATGACCTGACCGAGACGCATCAGGAGATCGACCTGTGGAAAGGGATTATCTACAGCTCTTTCAAACTCGACGGTGAAAAGGTCGAAGTGACCACCGCCTGTGCTCCCGACCAGGATGCTATCGGTGTGACCGTAAAATCCCCGCTGGTGAAGCAGGGGCGTATCGGAGTCTTTTTCGATTTTCCATATCCGCATACCAAACAGTTTCAGACCTATCTGGGCGATTACCACGCTTATGACAAGCACCGCTCGGTTCTCGAAGCCGAAGGCAAACAGAGTGCCGAGATCGTCCGCACGATGGATAGTACCGAGTATTACACGGCGCTTCGCTGGACGACTCCCGCCACTTTCGGACAGGATACGCCTTCCGGCTCGCCGCACCGTTTCCTTTTACAGCCGACCGGCGGGGACAAATTATCGTTTACCTGTGCGTTCTCACCGGAAAAAATGGCCGCGGATAAGCTTCCGACAGCCAACCAGGTCGATAAGGCCAGCACCAAAGCCTGGGAAGCTTTTTGGAAGTCGGGAGCAGCGATCGACCTGTCGGGAAGTACGGATCCCCGCTGGAAAGAGTTGGAACGCCGTATCGTGCTTTCGCAATACGTGATGCGTGTGAACGAAGCAGGTGTGCTGCCTCCCCAGGAGAGCGGACTGGTCAATAACGGCTGGTACGGACGTTTCCATTTCGAAATGATCTGGTGGCACGGCGTGCACTACGGGTTGTGGAACCGCTGGGACCTGTTCGATAAGAGCTTGCACGTATTTCCCGATTTCCTGCCTACATCGATCCAGCGGGCCGAGGGCATGGGACGCGGCGGTGCTAAATGGCCCAAGTGTACGGCCGATTTCGACCGCGAGTGGCCCTGTGGTGCGCACGCTTACCTGATCTGGCAGCAACCGCACCCGATCTATTTCGCAGAGATGGATTACCGGCTGCACCCGACTCAGGAGACGCTGGACAAATGGAAAGACGTGGTTTTCGCTTCGGCGCAGTATATGGCCGATTATGCCCATTACGATTCGGTGGGCGACCGTTATGTGCTGGGGCCTCCGGTGGTGATCGTTTCGGAGAATACCGATGCATTGAAGACGGTCAATCCGATCTTCGAGTTGGGGTATTGGCGCTACGGTTTGCGGACGGCGCAGCAGTGGCGTGAACGGTTGGGACTGCCGCGCGAGCAGCAATGGGACGATGTGCTGGGTAAGCTTGCCCCGCTGCCGGTTCAGGACAGTGTCTATGTGACGTACGAAGGAATCCCCGATATGTGGACGAAATACACGTTCGAGCATCCGGCATTGACCGGAGTGTTAGGGATGCTGCCCGGGGACGGGGTCGATACCACTACGTTCCGGCGTACGCTCGACAAAGTAAATCGCGAATGGCAGTCCGATAAGATTTGGGGTTGGGATTTCCCGATGATGGCGATGGGCGCCGCGCGCAGCGGCAATCCAGAGCTGGCGCTCGATATGCTGCTCCATTCTTCGAAACAATTCCAGTTCGACGAACACGGCCTGGCTACCGGCGGTCCGTGGCCTTACTTCCCTTCGAACGGCGGATTGCTGACGGCAGTCGCGATGATGGCCGAGGGCTGGGACGGATCGCAAGGCGAGGCTCCGGGTTTCCCGAAAGACGGGACTTGGGTAGTCAAATATGAAAATTTTGTACCGATGCAATAAAATACTTTCCGAAATGAACCCGTTAGATAATCAAACGGTTGTTCCGTAATTTTTACTGGTCGCCGGTATCGGCAATGTTAAAGAATTATTAAAATTATTTAAAAAATTTGGATAATTCGAATTTTTCTGCTTATCTTTGCTGGTGAAGTTTAGGTTCATTTAGGTTAGTAGTTTTAGGTTAGTAGAAGGAAAAAACGGTAGAACAGAGACTTGTGTCTCGTTCTGCTGTTCTTCCTTTGAAACGGAAAATTGGTTTTTAAAAATATATAATAAAGCGGATGATTCATTAAGAATCATCCGCTTTATTGTTTGAAGAGTGGAGAGTGTCAGGTGTAATTAAATATTTTAAAGAATAAAACCTCCCTTGAGAAGCAAACAATGGCGCAGGTTCTGTTCCGGGTCGTATTCGGGGAACGATTCGGGGTTGGCTTCGATGACTCCGACAGCACGATCCAATAAACGCTCTGCAGTTGTCCTGGCCTGCCTTCTGAGGCGCTCCTGCAGGCGGATCGAAGCCGGTGAACCGTAGTCCGATTTCTCCTGCAGGATGCCCAGCGTGCCGACCGAAGCGGTCAGTTCGTCGATTACCATGCAACGTATGTAATAAGCCAGCGGCGGTTTGATGTAGGTAGAGACAAAGTCCGAATAACGCTCTTCCTCTAAAGCGTCGAACAGAGCTCCGAAAACGGGTTGGAGGTATTGCAATTGCGCGACTTCGATCATCGTCGGGCGAATCAGGTCGTCCCGAAATTGCTCGGTGGCCGGGAAAGCGGTTTCGAGCACCTCGGCCGGTGTAATCAGCAGTGCCATAATCAGTCAATATTGCGCATAGCGTATTTGGTAATTTGTGCGACATAGAGATTCTGCGTCGGATCGTCCGGATCGTAATCCAGTCCGTCGGCCTTGCGCGCCTCCCAGACTTTCATGTAGAGCGGTTTGGATCGAGCGGGCGGCCTGTTGACGATTTGCATCGACGAAGTGTCGCACCCGAGAACCTGTCCGATCACGATCCGGATCGGTTCCAACAGTTCCTGCTGTTCGCCGAGAATCAACGTATTGAGGGCGATTTCGTATTCGTGCAGAATGCGTTCGGAGTCGAATCCGGACAGGTAGTCCAGTCCGCTGAGCGAACGGAACCACGAATGCGCCACGACGATATCGGTCACGGCCTGGTCGTGAAGCGATTTCCAGTCTCCTTCGTTGGAAGAGCTGATCGGGACGAATTTCGAATTGTCGGCCTCTTCGGCATTCTTGACCATAAACATGACCTGTCCGGGTTGTCCTGCAAAGCGCTTTTCTGCTGCCCGGATGATCTCATAGGCATCCTGTTCGTTGTCTACGTTTCCGTCGAGCACCATAATACCCGAGAGTTGAAACGAATTGTCGAGCCGGCTGATGTTCCATTTGTCGGTTTTGTAAGCGATGGCCGATACGTTCATGCCGGCGATGTAGGGCGGCAGTCCGTAATGTTCGAATGTCGGTTCGTAATCCTTGTAATGAAACATGGAGCGTAACGTACCGTCGGCCGCTTGTTCGAAACGGGGGTAGAGCGGCAACCGTTTGGCGTCCGAAGGGGTGTAATGTTGCCAGTCATGGTGCAGTAGCACATGATCGCTTTCTTTTGCGATCCGGCATTTCGATGCATCTTGGTGGTAAAACGACAGGAATGAACGTTCCGGGGTCGTGACGATCTCGAGGAATGCATTGCCGAAAAGCGCTTTGTCGAAGGCCAGTTTGTTGAAAACCTGTCGCAACGTTTCGCCTGTCCCGTTGGCCGACCCGATGAACCGGGCCAGGGCCGGATCCCCTTCATTGAAAGAGAAACCTTTGCCGGAGACATAGTCTGCTTTGTCGTTGATAATCCTCCGGTGGGTCGTGGAGCGGCGTGCCATCAGGGCCAGTGCATTGGGAAACAGGTTGTCGTCCCCCCACCGCCAGTAGTGCGTCGCCCCCGCTTCGGTGCTGCCTTGTGCGACAAAGGGATCGATCCGGTTGTGCGGCAGGTAGAGTTTGCCGGGCGAGTCTTTATCTGTTGTTTTCTTTTTCATAGGCAAATGTTGTGATCCGGATGCAGTACAGGGGTAGCTCCTCGATACGGCATCCGGATCGTGGGGGTTAGAACAGCGCGTCGATGTCACCCACGAAAGGAAGTGCCATGTTGGTGTCGATGCTGCGCAGCGTGATGGTTTCGGTGGTTTCGTCCCGCAGTTGCTTACCGGTGGTGGCTGTGACCGATGCGATCCGTAACGGGCGCTCCTTTTCGAACGGGAGCGAATAGCCGACCAGGAAAATTTCGTCGTTTGTGGTGCGGACGAG
>ERZ791625.1700-NODE-1700-length-10532-cov-4.204257_pt1 | contig 10532 bp, 10 predicted proteins | sample MGYA00510267_ERZ791625 | MGnify/ENA primary metagenome ERZ791625 (study PRJEB30046, sample SAMN00715229) | human gut metagenome | study: EMG produced TPA metagenomics assembly of the A metagenome-wide association study of gut microbiota in type 2...
CGCTCGATACGCCGAACCTCGGCTTCAGCATCCTGTCCGTCGCCACGAGCTTTCTCGCGGCCGCCCTGACCATGCTCCGCTCGTCGTATTATGGCCTTGGCTACGCGGCGAACGACATCGTGCTCGTCGTGCTGTGGGTGCTGGCCTCGTGCGAGGACCCGGCCTATATTCCCGTGGCGGTGAATTTCGGCATCTTCCTGTTCCATGATTTCTATGGCTTTCTCAGCTGGAAAAAGCGCGAGCGCCATATGGCCCAAACTGCATAAAAACCGGCGCGCTGCGGGTCCCGCAGCGCGCCATTTTTTTAGATCCTCTTGCATTTGCCGACCACATCGGGTAATATGATGGTGTGTCAGTGATTTGTAAGAAAGAGCCTGACTGACGCGGATCATGAGATGGAAAGGAAAAAGACGTATGCACTTCTACAGGATCGTCAGACTGCTGTATCATTTCCCGGAGCGCGTGATCTGAGGCTCCGGATCGGAGGAAACGGAGTCCCGGATATGGAGGAACCACAATCAGGGAGGACACGTTTCAAATGAAAAAAACTCTTTCGCTTTTAGACAAAAACAAAAGGTTTTTCCTGCTGACATTGCTCGTCGGCATCGTTTACTCTGCGATCAGCGTCGCGATCCCCACGATCTCCGGTCGGCTGATCACCTCCGTTGTCGCGGATTCCGCCAATCGCACGAGACTGCTCTGCATCTTTCTGCTCATCAGCCTCTTTCAGCTCTGCTTTGCCGAATTGGATGAGTACATGGGCAATACGCTCAAAATAAGGCAGAAGAAGCAGATGCGCCGGAATGCGTTTCATGCCTTCTCCGCGCAGGACAGCGCCAAACGCGAGGATATCTCCGCCTTTGTGTCGTTTGTGAACAACGATATCCCGAGCGTGGCGGAGCAGTATGTTCTGGGCACCATTGATATGATAAAATGCATGAGCATTCTGGCGTTTTCCGCGCTGTCGCTGCTCTATATTCACTGGGTGCTGGCTCTTGTCATCGTGGGCGTGAGCCTGCTGATCGTCGCTCTTCCCAATACGATGCGGAAAAGAGGCGGAGCGGCCAGAAAGCGCTATTCAGGCGTGCTGGCAAACTACAATACGACGCTGCGATCGATCCTGGACGGCCTGCGGCTTGTGAAGGCCTACCGCTGCCGGAAATATGCGGCGGAGTCCGTCGATTCCGCCGACGACGGCATTGCACGCAGCGAAATGACCTTGCTGAAATATCAGCTGGTCACGCAGGGAATCACGACCGCGCTGCAGGTGGCAAAAACAGTCCTGATCCTGCTGATCGGCCTCTATCTGATCTCCAAAAAGGAGATCGATGTCGGCAGCCTTGTCGCGGTGATCCAGCTGGCAGAGGTGATCAGCGCCCCGATCGAGGTTCTGGCGTACCTGCGGCATGGGCGGAATGAGGTTCTGCCGCTCCTTGCACAGTATCAGAGCATGATCGGGCGGAAACCGGAAGGGGACGACCGCCGGACGGCGTGCGCCGGGGCGTTGGAGCAGCTGGCCGTTGACCATCTTTCTTACCGCGCAGAGGAACTCACCATTCTGAAGGACGTCTGCGCCCGCTTTACGGCCGGGCGGAAGTATCTGATCACCGGAGGGAGCGGAAGCGGAAAATCCACCCTGCTCCGGCTGATCGCACAGATCGGCGATCTTCAGTATGGCGGGAGAATCCTCTATAACGGGCACGAAATCAGAACGATCCCATACGGCGCATATTATGAAAGTATTTGCCCCGTCTTTCAAGAGCCCTATCTCTTCTACGCAACGCTGGAGGACAACATCTGCGTCGGCCGCCCGATCCCGCGGGATATCTATCTGGATGTGATCCGGAAGCTGAATCTGGAGTATCTGCTGGACCGGTATCACGGTCAGGAGCTGACGCAGGAGAGAATGGAGACGCTGTCCGGCGGAGAACGGCAGCGCGTGGCGCTGGCGCGGACGCTGACGCAGAGCCCGAGCATCATTCTGGCGGACGAGCCGGTCGCCGCGCTCGACCCCGTGACGGCCAAGCAGGTAATGCAGGACTTTGTGCGCATCAATCAGGAGCTGGGCATCTCCATCCTGCTCAACATCCACCATGTGGAGCTGGCGCTGGAATATGCCGACCGCATCATCGGCATCCGCGCCGGTAAGATCGTCTATGACGGTCCGTCTGATAAGGTCGATCAGGCGGTGCTCGATTCCATCTACGGGGAGGATACCGGGACGGAGGCAAGCGTATGAGCCTGTACGACCGCATCTTCAAGCCCCGTATCTACACGCTGCCGAACGGCACCGGGGTGGAGGAAAAGCGCAGCCGCGCGCCGCTGGTCATTGTGATCGTGGCTTTGCTGGCGATTCTTTCCATCCGCATTACGGGCTTTGACCTCTCTGTGTTGGTCACAAAGGGCGGCAAGTTCTTCGATATCCTCAAGGCGATGTTTCCACCGAACACCGCCTATCTCGGCAAGATCTGGCAGCCGCTGTGGGACACGATCAAGATGTCCTTCCTCGGTTCGTTCATCGGCGCGGTGCTGGCGATCCCGTTTGCCATCGCCGCGGCCAGCAATATCGTAACGAACCGCGCCGTGGTGTTTCTCGTGCGCCTTTTTCTGAGCCTTGTGCGCACGCTGCCGACGCTCGTGTGTGCGCTGATCGCCACGTACATTTTCGGCCTCGGCACGATGGCCGGTACCTGCGCCATCGCCGTTTTCACGTTTGCCTATGTGGGCAAGCAGCTCTTTGAGATCATCGAAACGGTGGATATGGGGCCCTATGAGGCGATGGAGGCGCTGGGTGCCACGCGCCTACGCGCCTTTACGACCGCCGTTTTTCCGCAGGTGCTGCCCACCTATCTGTCCGTGTCACTGTTCTGCCTGGAGGGCAACGTGCGCTATGCCTCCATCCTCGGCTATGTGGGCGCGGGCGGACTGGGCCTTATCATGAATGAAAAGATCGGCTGGCGCGAATACGACAGCCTTGGCATGATCCTGATTGTCCTCTTTGTCACCGTCATGGTCATCGAGGGCCTCAGCCACGCGCTGCGCAAGCGCCTGACGTAAGGGGGAAAGGGCAATGAACGAAAGAATCAAAAAAGCCTACGCCTCCGCACCGAAAACATGGGTGTGGCAGCTGCTGGCGGCCTTTATCGTCGCCTGCCTTCTCGCCTGGTCCGGCACGGCGGTGAAAGTCAGCAACCCCACCGGCAACGGATTGGAGGTGGCGGGGAACATCCTCTCCGGCATTTTCCATCCCTCGACAAAGCTGCTGTTTACCTTCGGCACGAACGGCGTGCCGTACCTGCTGCTGGAAACGTTCTGCATTGCGTTCCTCGGCACGGTCGTGGGCGCGGTGATCTCGCTGCCGCTGTCGTTTCTGTCGGCGAGCAATCTGGTGCCGAAGGGCGTGGCGTTCATCGGCCGCGTGCTCATCGCCGGCATCCGCACCATCCCCGCATTCGTCTACGGCCTGATGTTCATCCGTGTCACCGGCCCCGGCCCGTTTGCGGGCCTTTTGACGATGTCGCTCTGCTCGATCGGCATGGTGTCGAAGATGTTCATCGAGAGCATCGAGGACCTCGACAAGCGAATTCTGGAATCGCTGGACGCCGCGGGCTGCACCACCTTCCAGAAGATCCGCTACGGCATCCTGCCGCAGCTGACGGCGGACTTCATCTCCACGATCATCTACCGCTTCGACATGAACCTGCGCGACGCGACCGTGCTCGGCCTTGTGGGCGCGGGCGGCATCGGCGCGCCGCTGATCTTCGCCATGAGCTCGTACCGCTGGAATGAGGTCGGCGCGATCCTGCTGGGGCTGATCGTGCTGGTGCTCATCATCGAGTGGATCTCGGCAAAGATCCGCGTCAAGCTGGCACGGGGGTAAGGTATGGACGAAAAAAAGCTGACCATTTACTTCACCTCCGACCTGCACGGCTACATCTACCCCACCGACTACCGCAGCAGCGAGGAAAAGGAGCTGGGGCTCTTCAAGTGCGCCAGCCGCTTCCGCAAGGACGGCAACACCCTCGTCATCGACGGCGGCGACATCCTGCAGGGCTCGCCGCTGGGGGCCTTCTGCCACGATACCGTCGGCAGCGCCGCGCGCTTTGCCGACATGATGAACCGCTGCGGCTATGATTATATAACGCTCGGCAACCACGACTTCAACTATGGGATGCCGTACCTTGACAGCTATCTCGATGCACTGCAGGCCTGCTGCGTGTGTGAAAACGTGCGCCGGGACGGGGCGGAGGTGCGCTTTCCCGCGCGCATCCACACACTGGAAAACGGACTGCGGATTGGCATCGTCGGCATCGTGACCGACTATGTGAACATCTGGGAAAAGCCGGAGCATCTTGCCGGCATTGCGATCACTGACCCCGTCCCCGCCGCGGCCGCCGCACTGGAAAAGCTGCGGGGGCAGGTCGACCTGACGGTGTGCGTCTACCACGGCGGCTTTGAGCGCGACCTTGCCACGGGGCGCGTGCTCTCCACGACCCACGAGAACGTCGCCTACCGCATCTGCCGGAAGTTGGATTTCGATATTCTGTTGACCGGGCACCAGCATATGTCCGTCCCCGGGCAGACGGTGAGCGGCACGTTCGTCGTGCAGCCGTCCGACAAGGGACAGGAGTTTCTGCGCGTGGAGGCTGTCGTGTCCGGCGGCGAAAAGCGCTTTTCCAGCGAAACGGTCCGCGCGCACGGCGAGTGCCGGGCAGACTGGCTCGCGGAGTTTGCCGATCTGGAGCGCGGCGCGCAGGAATGGCTCGATCAGGTGGTGGGCCACCTGAAAACGCCGATGACGCCGGATACGCCGCTGCGCATGGCGGCAGAGGGCACCGCGCTCGCGGACCTCTTCAACACGGTGCAGCTTGCCGCGAGCGGCGCGCAGCTTTCGGTCACGAGCCTTGCCAACGACGCGGCGGGCCTCCCGCAGACCGTGTGCCGCAGGGATATTCTCAACGCCTATCCCTACACGAATACGCTGACGGTGCTTGAGATCACCGGCGCGGTCCTGCGCAGGGCGATGGAGCGCAGCGCGGAATACTTCACCCGAAGCCCGGACGGCACGCTGCGCGTGTCGGACTGCTTCCTGAAGCCCAAGGTCGAGCATTACAATTACGACTACTACGCCGGCGTGAGCTATGCCTACGATATCACAAAGCCGGTCGGCAAGCGCGTGGCCGAGCTGACGGTCAACGGAGCGCCCGTGAAGGATACGGACGTATTTACCGCATGTCTGAGCAGCTACCGCGCCAGCGGCACGGGCGGGTACGACTGCTACGTCGGCTGCCCAGTCGTGCGCGAGATCGGCACGGAGATGTCCGATCTGCTGCTGGACTACTTCCGGCAGTACGGCGGGGATATCCCGCTGACGCGCGGTAGCTTCCGGGTATTCTGACCGGCAGACAGCAAAAAGTAAGAGGGAGGACGAAGCTGTCCTCCCCCTTATTACTGATTTAGGAGCTTTTTCCCGGCAACTCCAATGCCAGCGAGAATTTCCACAATAGAGAGCCCCATCAAAATGCCGGAGACAAAATCCTGCACATCAGTACCTCCGACTGTCCCTGACATGGCGCTGCTGGCAATACCGAGGACGACAAGGACAAGGCCGTGAAGAATGCCCTTCTGCCGCTCCAGTTCCTGCGTGCAGCGCAGCAGGTCGAGGATCTGTGCATCGTCGTAGACGCGCACGTTGCTGTCCGCCGCATCCTCGCCGTCCATCAGCTCCGAGAGCGTCACATGAATCGCCTCGCAGAGCTTTTGAATGATGCTGTAGTCTGGCATACACTTTCCTTTCTCCCACTTGGAGATGGTCTTGTTGGACACGCTGAGCCGCTCTGCCAGTTGCTCCTGCGTCAGATTCTGTTCCTTGCGCTTGCGCGCGATGTAGCTGCCGATGGCTGTCTGGTTCATTTGAAATGCCTCCTGTATTGAAGATGCTTTGAGCATAGAGCAAGTCTGAGGGAAAAACATCCCCTGACGGTAGAATATAGGGGAAAAATAGAGAAATCATGCCGATTTTCTATTTTAGCCGAAAATGCTCTACGATCCACGATTCGGTTTTTGGTGCTGTATTTCCGGCGCAAAGCCGCAAATTCGGTTGCGCACTCTTTTGCGTTATGGTATGATGAACGCACAGGTCTGTCACTTAAAGTACAATATGGAGGAGCACAATGGGTGAACTGATACTTATGCTGCTTTTGACCTGCGCGGTTTGCGGTGGCATTCCTGCGTTGGCGTTTGCATACATAAACGGCAAAATAAAGTTTTCCAACCACGGAAAGACTCCCTCTGAAAAGCAGAAAAGAACTGTCTTTCGCTGGCTGGCGTTCCTGTTAGGCTCATTTATGGGGTGTTTCCTGTTTCCGACATATAATTTTACAAAGACTTATCCGAATGACTCTCATTGGTACAGCGTTTACTTATCCGTTATGTGGTGCCTCATCATGGGTGCGTTCTTATCGCAGGCGTTCCCGTACAAAAAGGGCTGCCTATTAAAAACGACGCCTATGCTCATGGCATTCAATTCTTTATATATTTTGGCGGGGATGGGCTGCCGCTATCTTCTGGAGTTTGGCGAGGTTTCAAACACATACAACTTTACAGTGCCTAACATGATCGTTCATGTACTGCTGATCAATATTCTCTGTTTAGCGTGCTGGCACCTTGCCACCAAAATGCCCCGAAAGAAATCCGATAACATTTTCCCGTAATTGCGGCGCAATACTTCAGGGACTTCTGGTCTGCACAATTGCAAAATCGTCTTTGACACAGAATAGGATTGGAGCAGGAAAGGCTGAACGGAAACAACAGAAGATCCGCCGAGTAAGCAGCGGCAAAAAGGATAAATCGGGACCGAGACGGTTCCGATTTTGCTTTGAGGCCCCCTGTGCCCTTGACACTTATCGCGTGATGGGTACGACAACTACCGTTAACGCAGCGCCTTTGTGGGGCAGGCCTTTGTGCACTCGTAGCAGAGGATGCCCAGTTTTTCCTTGCGCGGCTTCTGCGGCTGCTGATAGGGCAGAAAATCCAGCACCATCGCCGTCCAGCAGGCGTAGCCACACCAGCCGCGCCCAAACAGCAGCGGGTCGAATATTTTCGCCACCGCGTAGTGGATGGTCGCCGCCTCAAAAACGCCGAGAAACAGGTAGTACCAGAAGCCCTCAATTTGCATATTCTCACGAGAGATCACGCCGAGATATGGCAGTAAGACGGTCAAAGCCCTGCTGAAAAACAATCAAGTTTTAGAGGAGTGTGATGATGCATGACGCAGACCCGCCCTGAACCGAAGGTCATTATCATCCCCGCAAAGGAAGAATCGCTTCAGGATCAGGAAAAGAAGAAAAATCTCCGGGTAGCTGCATACTGCCGTGTGTCTACGAAAAAGGACGAGCAGCTTGGCAGCTATGAAAACCAGAAAGCATATTACACGGAAAAGATCATGGCAAATCCCAACTGGACGATGGCGGATATCTTTGCGGATGAGGGTATCACCGGTACCTCCGCCTGCAAGCGCAAAGATTTCCTGCGCATGGTCCGGCAGTGCAGGAAGGGCAAGATCGACATGATCCTTGCCAAATCGGTATCCCGCTTCGCTCGCAACACCGTGGACACCCTGAGTTATACCCGCGAGCTGCGTAGCATGGGTATCCCGGTCATCTTCGAGGAGCAGAATATCAATTCCATCTATCCGGAGAGCGAATTCCTCATCACCATCCACGGTGCCTTCGCACAGTCCGAAAGCGAAGGGATATCCTCCCGCGTCAAGTGGGGCAAGCATCAAGCGATGCGGACGGGGAAAGCAAACATCCAGTATAAGACCCTGCTGGGGTACGAAAAAGGGCCTGACGGAGAGATGGTGGTCAACGCAGAGCAGGCGGAGACTGTTCGAAAGATTTACGAGCTGTACCTATCCGGTCAGACGTTGCGCAATATCAAGGAAACCTTGGAAACAGGAGGCTTTAAGAATACGGCAGGAACGACGGAATGGACAACCTCCAATCTGCGGACGATCCTCTCTGATGAAAAATACTGCGGTGACGTCCTGCTCCAGAAGACCTTCATTCGGGACTGCATCAGCAAGCAGGTCATCCGTAATACTGGACAGCTTCCCATGTATCTGATTCAGAACCACCATGAGGCCATCATCCCGCGAGAACGGTTCGATGCGGTGCAGATAGAACTGGCGCGGCGTCGGGCCCAGACCGGCGGCACGAAAAAGAGCGCCCCCACAGGTATGAGCCGCTACAGCGGCAAGTACGCACTCAGCGGTCTGCTGTTCTGCGGCGAGTGTGGCACAGCGTACCGCAGAGTGGTGTGGACGCAGCACGGCGAGAAACGTGCCGTATGGCGCTGCAGCAGCCGATTGGATTATGGCAAGAAATACTGCAAAGAATCTCCGACGCTGGACGAAGCCCCACTCCAGCAGGCGGTGCTGGCAGCCATCAACGCCTCCATGTCAGGGCGTAAGGTTCTGGCGGATCAACTGGTGGATGCGATGGAGCAGGAACTGGCTCCGGTTCCCGGTGAGAGCATGAGCCTCGGAGACATTGACCGAGCGGTCACGGAGTTAGGTAAACAGTTTGACGTGCTTCTGGCGGAAGCGGCAAATGGTGACGCGGACGAATACGCCGAGCGCTTCCGTGCCATCTCCACCACGATGGAAGAACTGAAACGCCGAAAAGCAGCTATCCTTAGTATCCGGCGGGAACAGGAGCAGATCAGCCGCCGCATCCATGCGGCCGCCTCGGCAATGACCGCGGTGGCTGTGGGGATTACAGAGTGGGACGATGGTGTGGTTTATCAGATGTTGGAAAAGGTCACCGTACTGACGGGCAACCGCATCAAGGTCACCTTCCGCAACGGCGTAGAAATTGAGCAGGTCGTGGATCAGCCAAAGCGGAGGAAATTCGAATGATCTATACCAAGCATATCCCGTTGCGGGCGTGGGGCTTATAAGATAAGACCGCAAAGGAAAGAACGGCAGGCTTGCCGTTTTTTCCTTTGCGGCTTTGCAGAATGTTTTTAATTTTGACATAGACTTTTTTACAAAATACGCTATGATATTCGAGCATTCAATTTTTAGGCAATACTACAAATGCAATGAACTAATTTATGAGGTAAGGAAGGTTACAACCTATGTATAGACAAATACGAGCCACGGTGCTAATTCTATGCTTGCTCTCCGCTGCTGTTGTCTTGACTGCCTGCGGCAAGCAGGAAGAACCGACCACAGAGCAGCCTGCATTAGAAACGGTGAAGTACTCCAACCTGACCGATGAGGATTCCAGAAAACAGCTTTCCGAGCTTCTCACGGATTCAGGAATCGAAGAATCCCGCATTGCTGCTCTGCTGAATCGGGTGGAACAGTTTAACGCCAGTGTCAAGAGTGAGTGGCTGACCGATGGCTTCGAGAGTGCCGCACCGACCGATACCAAGTATGATCCCTATGACATGCAGGATGAATGGGCGGCGGCAAACGGCAGCTTTCCCGGCTATAACTGCCGCATTACAGCATTTGGCCTGTTCAGCGAATTTATCACAGCAGGAACCGACCAGCCGGAGGTACAGGGCGAGGACTCGCTCTTTACCGATTTAGAGACGATCAACGCTGATCCTGACGCGCTCTGCGGTGACAGCATCGCCAAATTCTGTGCGCTGTTTGCACCGGTGAACGCCGCGGACAGCACAGAGGTCGAAGCGCAGGTCAAAGTGCTTCAGGAGGACTGGGCATCCCGTGGCATCGCGTTTGCAAACAGCGAGGCAAGCATGATTTCAGTTGTTTTCCACGATAAATTCTCGGATGAAGACAACACGCTGTTCATTGGTCATGTTGGCGTGCTGCTGCCAGCGGAAGATGGTACGCTGTACTTCGTAGAAAAGGTGGCGTTCCAGGAGCCGTATCGTTTAGTGAAACTTCAAAACCGCGCAGAATTGAGCGACTATCTGATGGAGAAATACGATACTTCCTGGGGCCAGGATACGACGCGCCCCTTCATTATGGAGAACAATACTCTGATGGACGGATACCGACCGAACCCTCTGGAGGAAACAAACCCTTAAAATTGAAACAGCAGCGGGATGGCATTGCCATTCCGCTGCTTCTACTTTACAGAATAGGCACACAACGCCAGAAAGGAGAAAGCCCATGAACATCCGCAAACCCGCAGACTATAGCACCCTGTTTTCCAAGCTGGACAAGCTCATGGCAGAACAGCTACCACAGATGGAATTGTACTGCGAGATTGGTCGGCTGGTCAGCAGCAAAGCAGAGAAAGGCGCGGCTGTTGTAGCCTCTGAACATCTGCGAGCGGCCTATCCTGCGGCTGATGGCTTTTCTCCCCGCAATTTGCGCCGTATGCGCGCGTTTTACGCAGCCTACGAAGAATCCCCTGAAATCATGAGGCTGGCGATGAACCTCGGCTGGACGCAGAATGTGGCGATTTTAGAGCGGTGCAGCAGCAACGAGGAACGGGCGTGGTACATCCGAGCTGTGCTGCGCTTCGGCTGGAAGAAAGCAAAACTGCTGG
>ERZ791625.1701-NODE-1701-length-10527-cov-3.560638_pt1 | contig 10527 bp, 10 predicted proteins | sample MGYA00510267_ERZ791625 | MGnify/ENA primary metagenome ERZ791625 (study PRJEB30046, sample SAMN00715229) | human gut metagenome | study: EMG produced TPA metagenomics assembly of the A metagenome-wide association study of gut microbiota in type 2...
CGTCCGGCAAAGCGGTGCCCGGCCGCGCAGATGCCGATATACGGCTCCTCCCGCAGCAGGAAGCTGTCATAGCGGCGCTTGTCGAAAATGCCCTCCACGACCACAAAATCCAGCTGCCCCGCCTCGAGCTGCCCGAGCAGGCGCGTCGTGTTGTCCACGGTGAACTGCAGCTCGTGCTCCGGCGCGCGGACAAAGCTGCAGATGGCGGGCGGGAGGATATAGTCGCCGATGGTCTTTGTCGCGCCGACGCGGAGAATTTTGCGCGGAGCGGCGTGCAGCGCACGCTCCAGCTCCTGCTCCTGATAGCGCTGCGAGATGGCGAAGACCTCCAGCGCGCTGCCGGGGGCGGTCTTCCTCAGCTTCCGCCCGTCATAGGAAAACAGGCGGACGCCGTAGGACGCCTCCAGCGACTGGATCTGCTTCGTCACGGCGGGCTGCGTCAAATGCAGCTGCTCCGCCGCCTTGCGGTAGTTCATCGTGGCGCACACGGTCAAAAAGGTCTCAAGCCGCTGGTCCATGTTCTCTCTCCTTTGTCGATAACAAACAGGAATCGACATATTCTTATTTATAATTTTATTATATCATAAGTCAGTGATATAATACAGCGGCAATATGCATTGGAGGAGAGAAAAAGCACATGAAATTTATCGAAACCGTAAAGAAAATGCTGCCCGGCTGCGTCATCGCGCTCGTCATCGCCGTGGTGGCCAAGTTTTTAGAGCAGCTGGAGGAATCCGCAGGGCTGCACCTGATCGGCGCGTCCGTCATCGCGATGTTCATCGGCATGATCGTGAACCGCTTTTACGCGCCGAATGACAAGACGAAGCCCGGCATCAAATTCACCTCGAAGAAAATTCTGAAATTCGCCATCATCCTGCTCGGCGCCAGCCTGAACATCACGACCGTGCTGACGGTCGGTAAGTTTTCGCTCACCGTCATGCTCTTCACACTGGCGACGTGCTTCGGCCTCGGCTATGTGATCGGCAAGGCGCTGGGGCTTGACTGGAAGACGAGCAGCCTCATCAACGCGGGCACGGGTATCTGCGGCGGCAGCGCCATCGCCGCCATCGCGCCCGTCATCGAGGCGACGGACATGGACATCGCCTACGGCATGTCGGCAACATTCCTCTTTGACACGATCATGGTCGTCGTGTTCCCGCTGCTTGGCCGCGCGATGGGCCTTTCCGACGCGGCGTTCGGCCTGTGGGCCGGCACGGCGGTCAACGACACGTCGAGCGTCGTCGCCACGGGCTACGCCTTCAGCGAGGCCGCAGGCGACTTTGCCACCATGGTCAAGCTGACGCGCACACTCGCCATCATCCCGACGGTGCTGGTCTTCGCCGCCATCAGCGTGCACCTCAAGAAAAAGGCCGCCGCGCAAAGCGGCGACCATGGCGTCAAGGTCAATATGAAGTCGGTGTTCCCGTGGTTCATCCTCGGTTTCCTTGCAATGTCCATTCTGTGCAGCGTCGGCGTCATTCCCGCGGGCCTCGCTACGACGCTCAAGAGTATCAGCAAGTTCCTGATGGTCGCGGCGCTCGCCGCCATCGGCCTCAATACGAACTTCGCGGCGCTGTGCAAATCCGGCGCAAAGCCGATGCTCCACGGCTTCATCATTTCGCTGCTGGTCGTTCTTGTGGCCATCGCAGTCGAGTACGTGCTCGGCATCGCGCCGAGCGGCACGCTCATTTAATCGTCCGCCGTAAGGACGAGATCGCAGCGGTTCCGCACATCGAGCGCGTCGAAATAGCGCTGCTCGAAAGGGATCCAGCGGCCGAAAAACTGCTTTGCATGCGCGGGCGCATTCCGCTTGAGGATGCGCTCGCGCTGTTTTTCTGCCGAAATCGACAGGAAAACAGATAAATCGTAGTACGGCGCGAGGTCGGGGTGCATGGAGTACGCGCCCTCGACAATATTGAGTGTTCCCGCCTTAATCCGCTGCGGCGGGGCAATGGTGAACGTCGCGCAGTCGAAGCGGCGGTAGTCGACGGGCTTTCCTTCGCGCAATGGCAGGAGCACCTCTTCCAAAAAGCGCTCGCGGTCGACGTTGCCGCCGGGCTGCGTGAAGCGCGCCTCTGTGCGCTGCTCGGGCCGGAGGAAAAAGTCGTCCATGTGGAAGACAGGGCAGCCGTAAACATTTTGCAGCAGCTCGCCGAGCGTCGTCTTGCCGCTGGCGCTGCCGCCCTCGATGGCGACGAGCACGCGGTCCTTTTCCGCCGTCAGGCAGTCGATGCGCGCAAACAGCGGCAGCGCGCGGGCGAAGTCGCGCCGCAGGACGCGGTACGCGGGCGCGTAATTCTGCCGAAATATCTCGGAGTGGTGCAGCGGCGGAAAGCCGTCCTTGCGCCACCTCTCAACAGCTTCCGCCGTCTCCTGCGCAGAAAACGGCAGCTCGCCCGCGTCGGCCATTGTCTGCAAGGCGGTGAGCATCGCTTCGAGCTTTTCGCGCCCGCACTCCTCATGCCGCGCAGAGAGGGCGAAGAGCCGCGCAAACGTCTCCGCGCTCAAGCCGTCCTGCAAAATGCCGAGGTGCACACGGCAGTAGTCGCCGCTGAGCAGCTCGACGAGCTCGGAGATACGGTCACCGCTTCGCGCCGCTTCGGCGCGGATGTAGTCTGCGGCGGCGGACGGGTCGGCGATCAGATGCTCGCAGCCAAAGGCGCTCTGATAGAGCGCCTTGAAGACGTCCTGAAGCGCCAGCTCTGGATAGCGCGCGCAGTGGGCGCGCAGAAAGTCGCGAATATCGGTAAAATTCGTCATAGCGGCGGGATTCCTTTACCAAAAAGTTTCGTTTATCATAGCGCTTTTTCGCCCCTTTCGCAAGGGGCAAGGGATTGACAGCCCTGCGCTTTTTTGATAAAATTCCCGCGTCGGCACAAGCCGGCAGCGTTGGCACAAGCTGACTTTTCTTCCGCGCGTTCCCTGAAAGCAAACGAGGTATCACCAAGGTATCAATCTCCCTGCAAGGGGAATATTGATGCCTTTTCTTTGTCTTTTCAAGGGTTTTCGCGCAGAAAACAAGACGCAAGAGAGGATGAGAACACCGTGACGATCCTTGTCATCGACGGCCAGGGCGGAAAGCTCGGCAAAACTTTGGTCGAGAACATCAAAAAGTCCTTCCCGCGCCTCGAGATCATGGCGGTCGGTACGAACAGCGCCGCTTCCGACGCGATGCGCCGCGCGGGCGCTGACCGCGTGGCCACGGGCGAAAACCCCGTCATCGTGGCCTGCCGCAGCGCGCAGATCATCGTCGGCCCCATCGGCATCGCGATCGCCGATGCGCTGATGGGCGAGATCTCCCCCGCCATGGCAAACGCCGTCGCGTCAAGCAACGCCTACCGTGTGCTCATCCCGATGAATCTATGCAGCACGTATGTCGCGGGCGTGGACAAAAAGTCCTCCGCCATTCTGGACGACGCCATGGCGCACATCCGTTCGCTGCTCGAAGGAATGGAGAACAAACCATGAACAACGCTGCCACTGCAACTGCCCGTACCGCTTCCCCGGTGAGAAAACTCACCTATTCCGCGCTCTTCCTCGCCTTGGCGATGGTCCTGCCGTTTTTGACCGGCCAGATCCCCGAGATCGGCTCCATGCTCTGCCCCATGCACCTGCCCGCGCTGCTGTGCGGCTTCATGTGCGGCTGGCCGTGGGGACTCGCGGTCGGCTTTATCTCCCCGCTGCTGCGCTCGATGATCTTCGGCATGCCGCCCGTTTGGGTCGCCATCGCCATGGCGTTTGAAATGGCGACCTACGGCGCCATCGCCGGTCTTCTGTACCGCAAGCTGCCGAAAACAGGCTGGCGCATCTATGCCTCGCTCATCTCCGCGATGGTCGCAGGCCGCCTTGTGTGGGGCCTTGTGAAGTTCCTGCTCGCGGGCCTTCAGGGCACGGAGTTCAGCCTTGCCCTCTTCCTCTCCGGCGCGGTGACGACGGCCATCCCCGGCATCATCTTGCAGCTCATCCTCATTCCCATCCTTGTGGTGGTAATGGAACGCACAAATATGGCGCTCGACGTGTGAGCACTTGATAAAAACAGAAAAGGACTTGGACGAAAGCGTCCAAGTCCTTTTCTTTATTCCTCCGCTTTACTCAGCAGCTTCGGCGCGCTCGTGTCCATTAAAAACGCCCCGAGCGGCGCGGTGATGACGATGCCGAGCACCGCGACTGACAGCACGATGCTGCCGCAGGGCAGCCCCGCCGCAAGCGGCACCGAGCCGATGGCCGCCTGCACCGTCGCCTTGGGAAGATAGGCAAACACGCAGTAAAGCCTCTCTTTCGCCGTGAGCGGCGTTCTGACAAGGCAAAGGCACACACCCACGGCGCGGAAAATGAGCGCCGAGAAGATCATGCCGACCGCTGCAAGCCCCACGCCCGCCATATAGCGGATATCGACCGCCGCTCCGACGAGGACGAACAAAATGACCTCCGCCGCCAGCCAGAGCTTGCCGAACTTTTCGGAGAGCCGCTTGGCAACGAACGGCGTGCACTTCATCTTAAGTAAGCACGCCATGCTGACGACCGCGAGCAGGCCCGACACCGGCACGATGCCCTCGAGCCAGCCCTCCGCCGCGACGAGCAGCAGCGAGACCCCCAGCACGATGATGACCTTCATGCTGTTGCGGATGCAGTGCGCTCGGGCATAGGCAGTCTCGAAAAAGCGGCTGAGCAGCCACCCGACAAGCGCACCCAGCGCAACGCCGAGCACGATCGACGCAGGGATGCTCAAAAAGTCCGCGGCGTTGGCACTGCCGCCCTGCGCCGTGTGCAGAAACGTTGTAAACAGCACAATGACGAAGATATCGTCGCACGATGCGCCGGCCAGGATCATCTGCGGGATGCTTTTGTCCGTTCCGCGGCCGCTTTCCATCAGCTGCACCATGCGCGGCACGACGACCGCAGGCGACACCGCCGCGAGCACCGCGCCCATGACCGCCGCCTCCACGCGCGTGACGCCGAGGAAGCACGGCGCGAGCAGCACATAGCCGATGATCTCACACGTCGCGGGCAAACACGACATCAAGATCGCCGGACGGCCGACCTTTTTAAGGTCGCCCAAATCGAGCGACAGTCCCGCCTTGAGCAGGATAATAACGAGCGCGAGCTTGCGCAGGTCGGCTGAGATCGACAAAATCGAACCGTCCAGCACATTGAGCACGCACGGCCCCAGCAGGATGCCCGTCGCCAGCATGCCGATGATGCGCGGCAGCTTCAACTTTTGGCAGAGCGCGGCCAGCGCAAGGCCGACCAAAAAGATGAGTGCGAGTGAAGTTAACATAATTTTCCTCCTCCGGACACAAAAAAGCTGATGCCCCCTGCGACCGTTCAAAATCACAGAAGTCATCAGCTCAAAAAAGCGGTTTCGGCAGTGCCGTGGGAGAACCTCATTCCCGATTGCGCAGTATAGCAAAGCACGGGCAAAAATGCAAGCCCTTTTCAAAAATCAGCGCTCGAACGTCACCTGATAGGCCCCCAACACCTGCGTGCAGGGGATGACGGCGGCATTTTCGACCGTGAAAGCCGCCTTTTCATAGTGCGTCGTCTCCTCTTCGGGGATGACGGGCAGCGTTTTGCCAAGGCTGACACCGTGCGCGCCGCCTGCAAAGCGCCATACGAATTCACAGTCGCAGAATTTCTTGTTTGCTGTGCTCTTCTCCGCGGGCACGAGCGTAAACGTACCGTCTTTCAAGTAATAGCAGCCTACGTTGTCCTTTTCCGCAGGGCAGTCGCCCTCGATGCCGACGCCGGTGAACGAGATCGTCAGCTCCGGCAGCGTGAAGGTCGTCTTTTTGCCGTCCTTCGTAAAGGGAACATCGTCCCAGCGGCCGATGTTGACCCAGCCGCAATTGTCGGCTTTTTCCGCGGCAGTGTTGAACTCGAGAGCCCCCGTTTTGCCGTCGCGCCCCTCCGCGTTGATGCGCAGCACCGGCCGCAGCGAGGCAAAGCCCTCCGGCAGCAGGGCGCGCAGACGGTCCTGCTCCGCGCCGTAGGCCATGACAAACTGTTCAACGGTCATTGCGCTTTCTCTGTTTCCTTTTGTGCGCGCTCCGCGTCTTGCCTCAGCAGCCGCAGATAGGCGTCGAGATAGAGCTTGTGCGTCACGCTTAAAAGTGCCGAGCGCAGCAGTTCCTTTTCATCCGACTCGTCCTGTCCGACGCTTGCAAGATGGTCGCTCGCGCCGAAGACATAGCGGATGAGATTTTCAAATTCCTCGCAGAAGTAGTGATAAGCGGTCGGCAGATCGTAGGTCTCGTGCTGAATGCCGATCAGCGCGCGGATGTCGTCCGACGACGCTCTTGATGCACGAGACAAAGATGAGGTACGCAATGCTCTCCGCGCCGTAGGCCTTTTTCTCTGGTCCGGGGATGATCTTCTGCTTAACATAATTGCTGACCATCGAGGCCGTGATGGGACTGAGCCCGCATCCCGTGATGGATTGATTGACATAACGCGTCACCTGTTCGAGATACAGCCCCACGTCGGGGATCTCCCCGAGCCGCGGGATATGAAAGCTTCGGACAGACTCCGCCAGACGGCTGCGCATATTTTCGTCCATAGCTGCTCCTCCGTTCAAACTGCGTTTTCATCATCTTAAACTTTGGTGAAAAAAATGTCAATAAGTTTTCTAAAAACCGATTGACAGTTATTGAAAATCGTTGTATTGTAGTCAAAGATAATTTCACCTGACAACAGGTTTTTGAATAACCGATTATTTTTTTGGAGGCTTCCCCATGATGAAACTGATCGCCGACTCCTCTGCCAACCTCACGATGCTGGAGGGCGTAACCTATCAGAGCGTGCCCATGACCATCCGCGCCGGCGAGCGCGACTTCGAGGACGATGAAACGCTCGACACACACGAGCTGCTCGACTATCTCGCGGCCTACAACGGCAAATCCGGCACGGCCTGCCCCAGCCTCGACGGCTGGCTCAAGGCGTTCGAGGGCGCGGATGAGATTTTCGTCATTACCATCACAAGCAGCCTGTCCGGCACCTGTGCCTCGGCCATGGCCGCGCGCGACGTGTATCTCCAGTCGCATCCTGAGGTCAAAATTCACATCTTTGACACGCTGAGCACAGGACCGGAGATGCAGTTGCTCGCAGAGAAGCTCGCAGAGCTGCACGCCAAGGGCCTCCCCTTCGATGTGATCTGCGAAAAGGCGCAGGAATATCTTGCCACCACGCACCTCTTCTTCAGTCTTAAGTCCCTGCACAATCTGGCGCAAAACGGCCGCGTCAGCAAAATCGCCGCGGGCGCCATCGGCATTCTCGGCATTCAGATCCTCGCCACCGCAAGTCTTGAGGGCACGATCCAGCCCGTTGAAAAATGCCGCGGCGAAAAAAAGACGTGCGCGGCGATGGTACAGAAGCTTCTGGAAGCTGACTACCACGGCGGCAAGGTGCGCATCCACCACGCCGAAAATCCAGAGGCGGCTGGGGCGCTCGCCGCTTCGCTGCGCGGGCACTTTCCTGAAGCAGACATTGAGATCCGTCCCTGCCGTGGTCTTTGCAGCTACTATGCCGAGCGCGGCGGCGTGATCGTCGGTTTTGAGACGATGTAAAACTGAACAGGCAGCAAAAAGCAGACGGCCTACGCGAGCCGTCTGCTTTTCTTTATCTCTGCCATTAGGCAGTTGGAGTGGTATCGGAGGTACTGTCGCCCGCTGGGGCGTTACCGTCAGTGGGGCTTCCCTGCCCGCTGGGCGGTGTGGGGCGCTCGCCGCTGGGCATTTCGGGCACTTCCCCGTCGGGAAGCTCTGGCTTCTCGCCGTTTGGCATCTGACCGTCAAAGCCCTCGGGCAGTTCACCATCTGGCTTCTGTCCGCCGCCGGGGAAGCCGCCGCCCACGCCCATGCCGGTGAAAACCGTCCCGCTCTGCGCGGTCCCTTCGGTGGAGCTGTCGCCCGCCTTGAGGGTATACGCACTGTCCGCCACCACATTGGCAGACGAGAAGAGGATGAAGTTCGCACCGCATCTGGCTGTGCCGCTGTACACAGCATTGCCGTCGGCGTCTTCAATCGTGAAATCCGCGTCCGCGGCGATCAGGCTGCTCTGCGTACTGCCCGGCATGCCGCCAAAGCCCGTTGAACCGTAAATGACGCAGGGCTGCGCGGCCTCCAGGTTCATGCCCATGCCGCTGCTGCCGCCCGCGGCGAGCACCGTGCCGCCCGAGACGGTGATGGTGCCGTCGGCATCCAGCGGCTCGTTGTCCGCCGTGTTGGCCGTCCACACAATGACTGTACCACCAGTGATGGTCAGCTCGCCGTTGGAGTCAAAGCCGTCGCCGCCGGAGGTATAGGCGTCGATTGCACCGCCGGAGATCGTCATCGTGAAGTCGTAGTCCGTCAGGTCGGAATTTGCCGCATTCAGGCAGTCGTTCGAGGCGTTGATCGTGATGTCGCCGGAGCAGACATTCAGCTCCGCGCCCTCAAGGCCCTCGCAGCAGTTCGTGATGTCGATCGTGGGGCCGTCCGTGCCGTCCGCACCGATGTTCAGCACCAAGTCGCAGTGAATGGCGTCATCCGCGGCGTCGATGGTCAGCGTGCCGCTCTCAACGTTCAAAAGCTGCTCGGCGTTGATCGCGTCGTTGACAGGCGCGTCGATATTCAGTGTCAAATCGCGGATGGTCAGCGACGCTTCGCCGTCCTCGTCCGTCGTCGCGCCGGATTTGATACCGTTTTTGCCCTTGGCCGTGACGGCGAGCTCGCCATCGCCGCAGAGGGTGACGGTCGAGCCGTCCTTGCACTTGATGACGGCGTTTTCGGCATTTTCGTTTTCGGGGTAGTTGTCATCATTGTTCTGCTCGGTATCGCTCAGGGAATTCGTCGTACCGGCGGAAGCGAGGATCGTCACCTCGCTCGACTTGCCGCAGGTGATTGCGGCGGTGTCCTCACTCGTGAGGGTCAGGCCGTCCAGCACCAGCGTCACGCCGGTCGTACCCTTTTTCACCTTGATGGAGCCGTCCGCGCAGCTGCCCGAGACGGTGTAGGTACCGCTGTCGGTGATGGTGAGCGCCGTGCCGTCGATCTCGTAGCCCGTGTTAGTCTCGCCCGCGGCGATCACGCCGCTGTCGGTAAAGGTAAAGGTCACATCGCTTGCCGCGTCCGCCGTACTATTATTTATCGTACCGGCGCAGGCCGTGAGTGACAGCGCCAGCGCCGACGCGCACAGGAAAGGCAGTAGTTTTTTCATCATAATATCTCCTCGATCAATGATCTTACATGGTCCTCTCAGGGCGGGCGCGAGCTTTTTTCGTTCTCTGCGCCCGCTCCTTTGAGGATGGGGGACAGCATACCCGCTTTGCCTAAAAGTTACCTAAAGAAAACGAATATTTTACCTTTAGGTTTCTTTTAGGTTGCGCGTTCATACTGGGGCGCACAAAGGAGGTTCGACACCATGGCGATCCAATGCTGTTTTGAACGATATGAAAAGAAATACTGCCTGACCCTTTCCCAGCAGCGTTTTTTATTGGAGCGGATGACGCCCTATATGAAAAAGGACGCGTACGGCGAGTACACCATCTGCAACATTTATTATGATACCGACGACTACCGCCTGATCCGCGCGTCGCTCGAAAAGCCCGTCTATAAGGAAAAGCTGCGCGTGCGCAGCTACGGCGTGCCGCAGGCGGACGGCAGGGTCTTTGTCGAGCTCAAGAAAAAATTCGATGGCGTCGTCTACAAGCGGCGCATCACAACAGGCATTCAGAATGTGGAGCCGTTTCTCTCCGGTGAGCTGCCGAGTGAAAACTTTGGCCAGATCGGACGCGAGATCGGCTATTTTCAGTCGTTTTATCAGACCGTGCCCAAAGTCTTCATCGGCTACGACCGGCTTGCCTTTGCCGGCATCGACGATCCGCAGCTCCGCATCACGTTCGACACGAACTTACGGTGGCGCGACACGGATGTCGACCTCCACCTCGGCGACCACGGCGCGCCCATCGCGCTGCCCTGCGGCGATGTGCTGATGGAGGTCAAGATTCCCGGCGCGTGCCCGCTGTGGCTCAGTCACCTGCTCTCCGACGCCCAGGCGTTCCCCACGTCGTCTTCCAAATACGGCGCCTGCTACCGTGACGAGTTGTCCGCAGGCGTCCACACAACCGACTTAAAGGAGGATACCTTCTGTGCTTAACTCGATCTTAGGAAGCGAATTGACGCTCGTCTCGTTTCTCGTCTGTACGGCGGTGTCGCTGCTGCTTGGCGTCGGCACGGCGCTCGTTTCCATGTACCGCTCGCGTACGACGCAGAGCTTCGCCGTCACGCTCGCGATCTTACCCGCCGTGGTGCAGCTTGTCATCATGCTGGTGAACGGCAACCTCGGCGCGGGCGTCGCGGTGGCGGGCGCGTTCGGGCTCGTGCGCTTCCGCTCCGCACCGGGCACGGCGAAGGAGATCGGCGCGCTGTTCCTTGCGATGGCCATCGGCCTTGCGACCGGCATGGGCTATGTGGGACTCGCCGTCATGGCGTTTGTGATCGTCTCGGCGGCGATGCTGCTGCTCACAGCCGTCAATTTCGGCGGTGCGGAAGA
>ERZ791625.1702-NODE-1702-length-10516-cov-2.555014_pt1 | contig 10516 bp, 7 predicted proteins | sample MGYA00510267_ERZ791625 | MGnify/ENA primary metagenome ERZ791625 (study PRJEB30046, sample SAMN00715229) | human gut metagenome | study: EMG produced TPA metagenomics assembly of the A metagenome-wide association study of gut microbiota in type 2...
GTACCGGCCACATGGGTACCGTGGTTGTCCACCTCGATTTGGTTGTTGTCTTCGATGAAATTCCAGCCGTAAAAATCGTCGATGTAGCCGTTTCCGTCGTCGTCTATACCGGGCTGTCCGTTCAGCTCCGCCGGATTGACCACATTGCCCTGCAAGTCTTCGTGGGCATAATCCACGCCTCCGTCCACGACGGCTACGATAACCTCCGGGGAACCCTGTGTAATTTCCCAGGCCCGGAACAGGTTGATATCGGCTCCCGCAAGCGCATCGGGAAGGGTGCCGTCGTTGTCGTAATGCCACTGGTTCGATAGCAGGGGATCGTTATAAGGCGCGTTTTGCGAGGCTCTGGATATCGTCGTTGTTTCCGAAACCTCGACGGGAGCCGAGGGGTGGATCAGACTGGCCTTATAGATCGGTTCGGCGACCGCCACTTCCGGCAATTGCCGAAAATCCGAGACGGCCTTGCTTACGGGAATACTCTCGTCGAAATAGAGGTCGTACCACAGGTGCAGTCCTTCCTTGCGGGTACGCTCCTCGAAGCGTCCGGCAGGAGGGAAGACCCTTTTCATCTGCCTGGCTCCGAGTGCCAGTGCGGCATTGTCGACAGAAGCCAGACCTGTGGAGAGCGCGCCGCTTTTGGTCACAACGGGGGCGATTTCATCGTTGCCGGATTTGAATTTGACCCGGATCCATCCTTCGAAAGCCTCTGCTCCCGTATCGGTTTCGAGGGAAGGAGGCGTTGTCGTGTCCGTGCCGGGAAGGGTGTCCTTGGTGCAGCTGCCCAGCAAAATTAAGCTGGTTGTAAGAAAAAGGTAATGGTAGAGGTATTTCATCGTGTGATAATAGTTGGGGATTTGGCTGTGGAGCACGTATGTTTTCTCCATTTTATATTTTACGCCCCAAAATTATAGCGATTGGCGGAAACCATCCGTCCTCAAAAATAGGGATTTTGAGTCGTTTTATAGCTGAAAATGAGGATGGGGGGCAGGAGGAGTATAGTTCAGGCGCGGTATGCAGGACCCTATATCGGTGTTCCGACACATGGTGCCTGCTATTGGCGAATCATTGAATGTCGGATAGTGTTATATAAAATGGATTGAATTGAATGACAGTGCTGTAAAACGGAGCATCCTCACCTATGGGGATACTCGGGCTCCGAATTAGCCATATTTGGGGATTTCGGCACCTGACGGCATCCCGTACTTTTGCCCCGTGCAAAATCGGAAAAAGTGTTGAAAAGCGTTCGGATACTGACCCTGTTATACTGTATGATGCTGTTGGTCTTCCCGGTTCGGGGACAACAGCAGGAATTCCGGGCGGGTTTGTATACGGTTGCCATACAGGCACAAAATCACCAGATGGATTTGCCCGTCGGATTCGCCGCTGTGTTGCTTACATGCGAATCCGACGGTCGGATACTGTCGGGAAGCTGCGACGACCAGGGTATTTGCCGGTTCGAGCGTGTCGCGGCAGGACGCTATAAATTACGGGTTACTTTCTTAGGGTACAAACCTTATACGCAGGTTATCCCTGTGGACGATAGTTTTACGTGGCTGGCTCTCCTTGAACCCGATGCCGTAAATCTGGATGAGGTGGTGGTGACGGCTTCCGAGTCCAGGGGGATGACCAGCTCGTCCAAGATCGACCGTCAGGCCATGGAGCATCTGCAGCCGTCGAGCTTTGCCGATCTGGTATCGTTGCTGCCGGGCGAACGTTCGACGGTTCCCAATATGGGTGCTGCCAACCTGATCCGCCTGAGGGAGGCGGGATCTGGAATCCAGACGGATGGAAGCAGTACCGATTATGATATCTCGTCGCTGGGCACTTCGTTCCTGATGGACGGTGTACCGATCAATACTAAAGCCAATATGTCGTATCTCGCGGGAGGTGACAACAAGTATGTTGAAAATCGGAATACGACCGGCAGAGGAGTGGATATGCGGACTATTCCGACCGATGAGATCGAGCATGTTGAGGTAGTCCGCGGTATTCCTTCAGTCGAATACGGTGATCTGACAAGCGGTTTGATTAAGATCGAACGCCGCAAAGGAGGCAATAAGCTCAACGCCCGCTTTAAAGCTGATTCATACGGTAAACTGATTTATGTAGGTAAAGGTTTTGAGTGGGAAAAACGCAAATTGACGCTTAATGTCGGCGTCGATTTTTTGGATTCGAAGATCGATCCCCGGACTCCATTGGAAAACTACAAACGTTTCAACATGTCGGCCCGGCTTTCCAAAAAATGGGAATGCGGATCAGGAGTGTTGACTTATGCGGTCAATCTGGATTACGGAGGATCATTCGATAACATGAAACTCGATCCGGATGTCAATTATCACGACGTGGATACTTATAAATCGAGTTATAACCGGTATGCTCTGACCAATAACCTGATGTGGGCCAGCAATAAAGGGAGTTTTTTCCGTTCGTTGGAACTGAATACATCGGTCAGTCTGCAAAAGGATGTGATAGATCGGACACGATACATCTCTCTTTCGGGTGTGCGGCCTACGCCTCCGCTCACGACAGAGGAAGGGGTGCATGACGGAACATGGTTGACCTCGCAGTATATAGCGACCGGAGGATCGGAAAGTTTGCCGTTTACTACCTTCTCCAAATTGGCCGCACGTTTTGGCACTCACGGGGAGCGGGCGCAGCACAATATGCTGGTGGGAGTCGACTGGCAGATGAGTAAGAATTATGGCCGCGGACAGATTTACGATCCGCTTTATCCTCTTTCTCCCGGAATGTCTACGCGGCCGCGGCCTTATTATGATATCCCGGCCGGGCACGATTTTTCCCTTTTTGTCGAGGATCGCAGCATTATCCCCATTGCCCGCCACAAACTCGAGGTGCAGGCCGGATTACGTGCTTCGACCATGCTGAATCTTTCGGACAGCTATGCCCTGCACGGCAAATTCTTTTTCGATCCACGCGTCAATTTGCGTTGGACGTTTCCCCGGCTGATGGTGGCGGACCGGCCGTTGCAGTTCGAGATTGGCGGTGGGGCAGGTTGGCACACGATGACTCCGTCGCTGACTTACCTGTATCCGGACCTGATTTATTACGACTGGCAGCAATTGAACTATTACCACTCAAATCCCGCTTACAGGCGGTTGAACCTGAAAACTTACGTGGTCGATCCGACCAATTACGATTTGCAGGCAGCACGCAATTTTAAATGGGAGATACGCGGGGATATCTCTTATGGGGAAAACAGGTTTACCGTGACTTATTTCCGGGAGAACCTGACAACGGGATTTCGGAACATGTCGCAATACCAGATTATGAATTACCGCCAGTATGATGCCTCAGGAATTGATCCTGGCACCCTGACCGCTCCGCCGCAGCTCGAGAATCTTCCTTATAAGGATATAACGGCTTTTGGAACATATGGCGTTTACGCAAACGGGACGCGCATTTTTAAGGAAGGCGTTGAGTATTCGTTTACCAGTAAGCGTATCCCGGCATTGCGTACGCGCATAACCATCGATGGAGCTTGGTTTCGCACCCTATACAGCGAAAGCCAGCCTTATTGGTACAGTCCATCGGTCAATCTTGGCGGCCAGGCATTGCCTTATCTGGGGTATTACAATGATCCAGAGGGTTATACGAGACGTTCTTTTAATACCCGTTTCCTGTTCGATACCTATTTGCCCCGGCTTAAACTCGGTTTTTCCGCCGCGATTGAATGCATGTGGCTATACCGGCAGCAGGCTTTGCGTCAGACCGGGATTCCCGATGAATATGTCGACCTGAACGGAGTGAGGCACCCCTTTAACGTGGAAGAGGCGCAAAACGATATGTACCTCCAATGGTTGATCGTTACCCATCCCGAATCACTTTTTTACGAGAGGATTATGGACCCTTTCAATGTCGGAATGAACCTGAAAGTGACCAAAAAATTTTACAAAGAGCGTATTGAACTAGCCTTTTTCGTCAACCAACTGCTTTCTTACTGGCACGAATACAGGGGCTCCAACGGGGTTCTTGTCCGTCAAACAACCCCAATGCCCTATTTCGGCATGGAGATCAATTTTAACCTGTGAGGTTATAGAAATTGAGGCAATACCTGTAAATAATCGATTATAAACCCATAAACAAACAACGAATTATGAAAAAAATGACCAGAATTTTCGGAGCGCTGCTATTGGTTTCCGCAGCGTTGATCCTGACTTCCTGTAAAGACGACGAACCCGGTATTCCGGAAAGTGTGGTGAGTTGGACACTCACACTGCCTGAGACGGCGAGTGACGGTACCGTTTCGGACGTTACGGCCCTGTTTACCAATATCAATACCAGTACGACGTATAAAGGTGCAGTTACTTCGGCTACCAAAGCGACTGTCTTGACCGTTTCGGCGACTGTGCCGGAAGGCCTTTACAAAATTAGTGTCGAGGGTACGCTGACTTATACGGCGGACGATGGAAGCAAAGTTACTTCCGGTTTCCGGGCGCTTCGGGAATCTGTAGCCATTGCCGGTGAAAGTGCAACGGTACCGGAATCGCAAACGAATTTCTATACGCCGTCTGAGGGTTTTGTGATTTCCGAAATCTTCTTTACCGGGACATTGACAGATGTGGAAGGCGACTGGTATAACGATGACCATTATATCAAAATTCGCAATAATTCCGACCAGATTCTCTATGCCGACAGCTTGGCAATCATGGAATCGGAGTTTTCTCCGGTGCTCAAGTATGATTACACTCCGGACATCATGAAAGATTTCTTCTCCGTTTCATGGGTGTTTATGATTCCGGGTACGGGCAAGGATGTTCCGGTGCAGCCGGGCGAGGAGTTGGTGATTGCCATGATGGGTATCGACCACAGGGAATATAATTCCCGTTCGTTCGACCTGAGCAAGGCTGACTTCGAATTTTTCGATGACGATGCGGCCGGAACCATCTACCCCGATACCGATGGTCCGACTGTGCCGAATCTTGATAAGTGGTATTCCAACTCGTTGACTGTAAGTGATTTTCATAATAGAGGAAGTATGACTGTCGCAATTGCGAGAATGCAGGGTACGAAAGAGGATTTTCTGCTGAATAATAAATATACGGCTACATACACGTTCACGTTCGGCGATTTCTCGAGGGAGATGACCACTGAAACGTATAAAGTGCCCAACGCATGGATTGTCGATGCCGTCGGTTGTGCGCCGCGTGACGAATTCCAGTGGTTGGTAATTGATCCGTCTCTCGATGCCGGTTGGACGTGGTGCGCAGAGAATAACAGCGATAAAAATCGGTATAACACGGCTGTTGTCCGGAAAACAGGTTCCAATGGTAAATTGCAGGATACGAACAATTCTACCCAGGACTTTACTCCGCACACGACACCTTCTATGTTGCAATAAAAAATATTGATAGACCCGAAGATGACTTTTCGTTGCACATTAGCATTGTTAAGCCTTTGTGCAGGAATGTCCGCGCAGGGAGTACAAAGAGACAGCTCGTCCGTGGCCGTTGGCCTCGGCGAGCGTCTTTCTCCTGCGGGGCATTTCATGCATGAAGTGTACAGCAATCCGGCCGCAGAGGTTTATCGTTACCATTCGTCGCTGACGACGATAGGGCTTTCGGGCACTTATAGTCAGGAGAATGAAGCTGTGGTGATGCAGCAGGGGCGCGGCAACCGTTATGCCGCATTCGATGCGGACTCTTATATTCGCCGCGATCGTAATACGCTCTGGGGAGGGGCCGGATACCGCGTTGGACGGACAATGCATACGGAATGGAACGAAAATGCCGATTTCGAACTGCTATACCCATATGTCTGGGCCGATTCGGTCGGGGGTAACCTGCTTTCGGAACGCTATACGTTTTCGGGTGGTTTCGCGCGTGAATTCGGGCGTATAGCATGGGGCATTTATGCCGATTACCGTGCCGAGATCGAATACCGCAAACGCGATCCACGTCCGCGCAACGTAGTTTCTGACCTGAATCTTGCTACCGGGGCGACTCTTTCGTTGGGGGGCCGTTACAGTTTGGGCGCTTCGGTTCATTTACGCGTTTACCGGCAAAAGAGCGAAATGAGTTTTTTAGCTCCGTTGGGCGGTCCCAAAATATATCAGATGCTCGGATTGGGTATGTACAGTACACGGTTCTCGACGGGGAAAGACGGCAGTTCCGTTAATTTTAGCGGCAGGTCTTATGGGGCCGGGGTGGAGTTGTTTCCGCGGGATAGGAACGGCGTATTTGTTTCGATACAATATTTCGACTGGGCAGTACGTCGAATCCTTCATGATTATCAGGAGCTTCCGTTGACGCGGTTGACGGAAAGGGAACTGGACGCTGCGCTGGGATGGCAGGGACAGAGCGGAATCCATCACTGGGGTATAAAACTGTCCGGCAATTATGCGAAACGGTTAGGAACAGAATATATCTACGGGGACGCTTCGGGCAGCCAGAATTATCCGAAATTGGGTGCGGTAGAGCAGTACCGTAACAACCGGACCGACCTGGTGCTGTCGGCGCTGTGGGGCTTCGAGGAGATGCGCGGCTGGTCGTTTTATGCGGAGCCGAGGGGACGTTATTACGACTTCGAGGCCACTTACCTGAGCCCGTCGCGCAAAATGCAGTTCGGAAAGGTCGGCTGCGGCGGCGGGTTGACCGTCGAAAAACGGCTGCGCCGTTCGGTACTGCACCTGTCGGTATCGGCTGATTATCTGGCGAACCGGACTGAGGAGCTTAAATTGGACGGACTGGACATGGACGGTTCGATCGGGCAGATGATGCAGCGGAATTTCGGCCATTTGAGCGCCGATATGACCCTTTACGGCGCTTCGTTTCGCTGGAATTACGATTTTCCCCGGGCGTCAATGGCCCTGTACGTACAGGGCCATTGGCAGCACGGCAGTTTCGCCGACGGCAACCGTTCCGACTATGCCCGGATCGTTTTCGGCGTCGCATTTTAATACAAATCACACAATCTGACATGGAAGAAAATATCATTGAGTGCCGCAACCTGACGCACTATTACGGTAGCCGGATGATCTACGAGAACCTGAGTTTCAGCGTTCCGCGGGGCCGGATCCTGGGGCTGCTGGGTAAAAACGGTACAGGCAAGACCACGACGATCAACATCCTGAGCGGTTATTTGCAGCCGCGTTCGGGCGAGTGCCTGATCTTCGGCGAGGATATACAGCGTATGGACCCGCTGACGCGGCGGCGTATCGCCTTGCTGATCGAAGGACACGTGCAGTATGCATTCATGACCGTCGAGGAGATCGAACGTTACTATTCGGCTTTCTATCCGGCCTGGAACCGGGAAGCTTATTACGAACTGATCCGCAAGTTGAAGATCGCTCCAAAACAGCGTATTGCCCGGATGTCGTGCGGCCAGCGTTCGCAGGTAGCCCTCGGACTGATCCTGGCACAGAACGCCGATTGTTAGTGTTGGACGCCTTCTCGATGGGACTCGATCCCGGTTACCGCCGGCTCTTTATCGAATACCTGAGGGAGTACGCCAAAGCCGAAGCCAAAACCATTTTCCTCACTTCGCACATCATCCAGGATATGGAACGGCTGATCGACGACTGCATCATCATGGATTACGGGAGCATCCTGATCCAGAAACCGGTGCAGCAGCTGCTCGATACGTTTCGCCGTTATACGTTCCGGCTCGAAGCCGGTGCGCCCGAAACGCTTCCCGTGGACGGGAAACTGTATCACAGCGCGGTTATCCGCGGCAGCGGCGAGACTTATTCGTTCGCAGACGAAGCTTATGTGGGCGGATGGCTGACCCGGAGCGGTATCGCTTACAGCGATCTGAAGTCCGAAAAAATGAACCTGGAGGATGCCTTTATCGGGCTGACCGGCAAATACTGAGGTTCACCTCAAACAAATAGAAACCGTAGAAAAATATGAAAAAAGCGATCTTTTATAAGGAGTGGATCAAGACGCACCGTTATTTCTGGCTGGCCCTGATCGTCTCTTCCGTTTTCGTGATCTATGCGTTGCTGCAGTTGCAGCGGGTGATCGGCTTCAAAGGAGTGGAACACCTGTGGGAAATACTACTTTCGCGCGAGACGGTCTTTATCGAATTGCTGACCTATGTGCCGCTGGCGATAGGGGTATTGCTCGCCCTGGTGCAGTTTGTGCCCGAAATCCAGCAGAAGCGGCTGAAATTGACGCTGCACCTGCCTTATCCGCAACGGAGCATGATCGGCTTGATGCTCGCAGCCGGTCTCGTACAGCTCGGGATTATCTTCGTGTTGAACTATCTGACGTTGTGGGCCTATTTGCAAAGCATTCTGGCTCCCGAGCTGGTAGCGCGTATCCTGCTCACATCGTTGCCGTGGTACCTGTGCGGCATTACGGGCTATCTCTTTGCGGCGTGGATTTGCCTCGAACCGACCTGGCGCCGCAGGATTATCGACCTGCTGATTGCGGTGGGCGTAGTGCGGATCTTTTTCCTTTCCTCTGTGCCGGAAGCGTACAATTGCTTTTTGCCCTGGCTCGTGGTGTACACGGCGGCGGCGATGCTGCTGCCCCAACTTTCGGTGTCCCGTTTCAAGGAGGGATGCCAGGACTGATCCGGCGCCGGTGCTGCCGGGCTTTGAAACGGCTGCTTTTGTTGAAAAGATTTTAACCCATTGAATTTATGATACGTTTAAGCAAGATAATCCTCTTCTTTACCGCTGTGGTACTGTTGGCGTGGCTGTTGCCGTGGACCTACCGGTTCCTGACCGTCCGTCCGGACAGGACGCCTTTTACCCTATACAGTTGCGTGACGGAGAGTTTCGCGTCGATTGATTTCAACGATGGCGAGATCGTGCGGCACGATGCGTCCGGCAAGACCTATACGGACCGGGAATTCGACAGCATCCTGCCGTTGTTTTACTACCGGCAGTTGCTCTCCGACGGCCGTCAGCCCGATACGTTGCGCGGCGTGGCGCTTACTCCGCAAACGGTTTCGATGCAGAGTTTTTATTTCCGCAACTCTCCGTCGGATATCAACAAAGTGAAGCCGGAGCTCTATCCGCTGCTCGAAGCCATGTCGGGCCGCGTCGAATTGCAGATGCCTCCCGATGTGTTCCGCATCCATGACCGCATTGAGTTTATCGATATGGCGACCAATCGGGTCAATGACCGGAAAAGCGACCTTTTCACCCGTGCGCTCCAGGCCAAAGGATTCGAATTTCCGGCCGCATGCGTGTCGGGTAACCCGACTACGCGTAAAGAGTATGACGAGGGGTATATGTTGCTGGACGGGAAAGGCGGCCTGTATCACTTCAAGCAATTGCGGGGACGTCCGTATGTGCGCCGGGTCGATTTGCCGGACAGCGTTCGGATCGCCGATATTTTCATTACCGAGTTTTCGAACCGCCGGAGCTATGCTTTTCTTTCGGACGAGGCGCATAACTTTTATGTGCTGACCAATCCGGGCTATGAACTGAAACAGTTGCCGGTCGGACATTTCGATCCGCGCAGTGAAAACATCATGATCGTTGCCGACCTGTTCAACTGGACGGTGAGTATCTCCGGTGAGGAAGGAACCCGGTATTATGCCGTCGACGCCGATGATTACTCGCTTTGCGATACGTTGGCCTATCCCGCTGCGGAAGGAGTGAGGCAGCGCGTTGCCGAATGGCTGTTCCCGTTCGATCTGAGCTTTACGTCCTATGACGATCAGTACGTTTATCCGCGCCTGGGTAGATTCTCCGCCTGCGCGCTGTTGCTGAATGTGCTGTTGGCAGTTGCCTACCTGATTGTGCGGCGACGTCACTTGCGTCGCGCATGGCTGCCTGCCGCCGGGATAGTCCTGCTGGGGCTCTTCCTGTTCGTCCCGTTGATGGTGATCCGCCGGTGACAAGTAACCTGCCTGAGCCGATCAGGGTGTCTTTACCCGGTATATTTATATGCAAAAGGGAGTCCCGTTGGGGTTCCCTTTTTGCATGATCGGGCGTATGCAGTCTATATGGCGTGTGCATCTCTAATTGTGTAAATCCGCTGCAGGGAGGCAATTTATAGAGACGGTAGGAGATGTTTGTTTTGTTTGTCTAATTTTTATCAGCTTTGTTCAATACTAAACCATCTCAGATGTAAACCAAACTAAACTAAATCAAACTGAACTGCCATTCTTTCTCTAGAGCGTGTCTGAAAAAGGCTTTCTGCAAGATGTGCATCACAATCAGTCCTAACAAAAAACAGACCGCATTTTATGATCTTTGTTTCATAAAATGCGATCTGTCTGTTTCACACGTTCTTTTTATTGAGCCTGGAAATAATATCCGACACCCCATTTGGTGTGTACATATTTCGGTTCACTTGGATTGGTTTCAATCTTCTCACGGAGACGGCGGATATGTACATCCACAGTACGTACATCACCCGGATACTCATATCCCCACACAATGTTCAGCAGGTTCTCACGACTGTAAACCTTATTCGGATTAAATACCAGAAGCTCCAGTACATCAAATTCCTTTGCTGTCAGATTAATCTCTCTACCTGCAATAAATACACGTCTGCCTTCACAGTCCATACGAAGATCGCCCACCTGAATGCTCTTT
>ERZ791625.1706-NODE-1706-length-10508-cov-3.009088_pt1 | contig 10508 bp, 22 predicted proteins | sample MGYA00510267_ERZ791625 | MGnify/ENA primary metagenome ERZ791625 (study PRJEB30046, sample SAMN00715229) | human gut metagenome | study: EMG produced TPA metagenomics assembly of the A metagenome-wide association study of gut microbiota in type 2...
TGTTTCGGCATAAACACACCTCCCTACGGCGAGTCGCCGCTGACCTTACGCCCCAATTTCAACTGTAAAAAGGGTAATGTTACGGCGGACAAGCCGCCTGTATGCCCCTCCGGGGGATTTTTGTTGATGAAAATCTACGAGATTTTCCATGCTGTCTGTAGGGGACGATGCCCACATCGTCCTGCTTGTGTCAGAAAAGCCCTGCACTACAAGGGTAATCACGCCCTGTGCACCGTATGATGCACATTGTGACACGTGCGGTGCACAATGTGACGTAGAGTAAGAGATAGAGATAGAGTAAGAGATAGAGTAAGAGTTAGAGTTGTTTCTGGGAAACAACTGCCGGAGCAGAAAACCGACATACCATTTATAATGCCTGACATGGGCAGCCGCCTGTGATTTTGCCGGCTGTTTCGGCTCGGACAGCCACTTTTTCTGATTCACAAAAAATTTACAAAATAATCGGAAGAAAATGTCCGCAGGGGCTTGCAATTCTTTTGCAGACATGCTATAATATACAAGCGTGATTGCAATAGATATGCGATGAAGCGAAAGGTTGCTGGCGGTATGTCGGGGAATTTTCGTGGAGTATGTCCGATTTCAAACCGGGCGAATCAGGATAACGACACAGTCTGTGTACACACTAGTTCCGCATGGCGACAGCTATGCCGGTTTGTGCTGTACTGCTGTTTATGCTGGCTCGGAAACATCTTTGGTTTTCGAGTTTTTTTATAAACAGATGCCGGGAACACCCGGCGGCGTGGAAAGTTCCTGATGGAGAAGCGATTCTCCAGCCCCCAATAGTACAAAGGAGGCGAAAAGAATGGCAGTCAACGAAAAAATCAGAATCAAGATCAAGGGCTATGAGCATGCAACTGTAGATGCAGCAGCAGCTAAGATCGTAGAGGCAGCAAAGAGAAGTGGTTCTCAGGTTTCGGGTCCGATCCCGCTCCCGACCGATAAGGAGATCATCACAATCCTGCGTGCAACTCACAAGTACAAGGACAGCCGTGAGCAGTTCGAGCGTCGTACACACAAGCGTCTGATCGACGTGGTACGTCCGACACAGAAGACCACCGAGGCTCTGCAGAAGCTGGAAATTCCGGCAGGCGTAGACATCGTGATGGAACTCAAGTAAGAATCTCTGATTCTGAAAGCGGTGGAAAACCACCGCACAGCGGCAGGCATGCCGCGGTCATGTTGACGGATCTGACTCGTCAACCAATAACCAACAGGAGGAAATCAAAATGCAGAAAGCAATTATCGGCAAGAAGGTCGGCATGACTCAGATCTTCGATGAAGCCGGAAAAGTGATTCCGGTAACTGTTGTAGAAGCCGGTCCGTGCGTTGTCATTCAGAAGAAGACAACCGAAAACGACGGCTATGAAGCAGTTCAGCTGGGCTTCGGCGATGTAACGACCAAGCACGTTACCAAGCCGATGCAGGGTCACTTCGCAAAGGCAGACGTTGCTGCCAAGAAGACGCTGAAGGAATTTCGTCTGGCAGACTGTGCAGCCCTGAACGTAGGCGATGTCGTAAAGGCAGACACCTTCGCAGTAGGCGACAGTGTTGATGTCAGCGGTACCAGCAAGGGTAAAGGTTTTGCAGGTGCGATCAAGCGTCACAATCAGCACAGACTGAAGGAAACTCACGGTACTGGTCCGGTTCACCGTCAGGCTGGTTCCATGGGTGCATGCTCCTCTCCGTCCCGTATCTACAAGGGCAAGGGCATGGCAGGTCACATGGGTGCTGAAAAGGTTACCGTACAGAATCTGGAAATCGTAAAGGTTGACAGTGAAAATAACCTGATTGCCATCAAGGGTGCGATCCCGGGCATCAAGGGCGGAATTGTTGTCATCACTGACAGCGTGAAAGCGTAAGGAAGGAGGAAACATCAATGGCAAAGATTGCAGTATTGGATATGGCTGGCAAGCAGGTATCTGAGAGAGAACTTTCGGATGCAGTTTTCGCAGTGACTCCTAACGAGGCAGTGATGCATGCAATGGTCGTAAATTATCTGGCAAATCAGCGTCAGGGTACACAGTCCACTCTGACTCGTACTGAGGTTGCCGGCGGCGGCAGAAAGCCGTGGAGACAGAAGGGTACAGGTCACGCAAGACAGGGCTCCATCCGTGCTCCGCAGTGGACACACGGCGGCGTTGCACTGGGCCCGAAGCCCCGTGACTATCGTTACGCTCTGAACAAGAAGGCAAGAAGACTTGCTATGAAGTCTGCACTTTCCACAAAGGTTCTGGATCAGAACATGATCGTTCTGGACAGCCTGAAGGTGGAAGAATTCAAGACCAAGACCATCGTTGCAATGCTCAAGGCACTGAACGTAGAGGGCAAGGCTCTGCTGGTTACCGCTGAGGCTGACCAGAAGGTCGTTAAGAGTGCAGCAAATATCGCAGGCGTGAAGACAGCAGCTGTCAACACCCTGAATGTATATGACATCCTCAACTATGACAAGTTCATCGTTGCAGAGGATGCTGTCGCAAAAATCGAGGAGGTGTATGCAAAGTGAAAGCAGCACAGGATATTATTCTGACTCCGGTCATCACCGAACGCAGCGTCGACGACATGGCTGAGAGCAAGTACACTTTCAAGGTTGCAAAGGATGCCAACAAGGTTGAGATTGCAAAGGCAGCAGAAGAACTGTTTCAGGTACAGGTTCTGAAGGTAAACACCGTAAACTGCACCGGTCACACCAAGCGTATGGGCAGAAGCGTCGGCAAGCGTCCGGACTTCAAGAAGGCTGTCATCACCATCAATCCGGAGCCGACTCCGGACAAGGACGGCAAGAAGCGTAAGGGTACCATCGAATTCTTCGACGGTATGTTCTAAGTTACGGCAACGATCGTAACAAGTATGGGAGTAATGCTCCCGCAAATCTGGCATTTTATGAGGAGTGAAAAAGAATGGCCATTAAGACCTATAAACCGACGACCCCCTCTCGCAGAAATATGACTGTGACCGATTATTCGGGTCTGTCGAAGGTAAAGCCGGAGAAGAGCCTGCTCGAGCCGCTGAAGAAGAACTCGGGCCGCAACAGCTACGGCAGAATCACCGTTCGCCACAGAGGCGGCGGAAACCGCAGAAAATATCGTGTCATCGATTTCAAACGCAGCAAGGACGGCATGAATGCAACTGTTCTGACTCTGGAATACGATCCGAACAGAAGTGCTTTCATCGCTCTGGTTCAGTATGAAGACGGCGAAAAGCGTTACATTCTGGCAGCTGACGGTCTGAAGGTAGGCGACACTGTTCGTTCCGGTTCTGATGCAGACATCAAGCCGGGCAACGCACTGAAGCTGGTTGACATTCCGGTAGGTACTTTCATTCATGCGATTGAACTGTATCCGGGCAAGGGTGCTCAGCTGGTCCGCAGTGCAGGCAACATGGCACAGCTGATGGGCAAGGAAGGTGCGTTCGCACTGGTTCGTCTGCCCTCCGGCGAAATGAGAAAAGTGCCGATCGAGTGCCGTGCTTCTATCGGTCAGGTTTCTAACGTTGACCACGAAAACGTACACTATGGTAAGGCTGGCCGCATGAGAAACAAGGGCTGGAGACCGACTGTCAGAGGTTCTGTTATGAACCCGAACGATCACCCGCACGGTGGTGGTGAAGGTAAATCTCCGATCGGTCGTCCGGGACCTGTTACTCCGTGGGGTAAGCCGGCTCTGGGTTATAAGACCCGTGCAAAGCACAAGGCATCCGATAAGTATATTGTAAAACGCCGCAACGGTAGATAAGGGAAAGGAGGAACACACTCATGAGCAGAAGTATCAAAAAGGGACCTTACGTCCAGGAAGTCCTCCTCAAGCGTGTACAGGCAATGAACGAAGCCGGCGAGAAGAAAGTGCTCAAGACATGGAGCCGTTCTTCTACCATTTTCCCGGATTTCGTAGGCCACACCATCGCTGTGCATGACGGCCGCAAGCACGTGCCGGTATATGTCACAGAAGACATGGTAGGACACAAACTGGGTGAATTCGCACCGACAAGAACCTTTAAGGGTCACGCTGGTTCCAAGACATCCAATAACGGAAAGTAAGCGGAAGGAGGAGATCACATGGAAGCAAGAGCATATCTGAGAAATGCCCGCATTTCACCTCGCAAGGGACAGATCGTTCTGGATCTGATTCGTAACAAGCCTGTGGATATCGCACTGGCAACTCTGGACCTCACTCCGAAGGCTGCCAGCCCGGTGCTGGAAAAGCTTTTGAAGTCCGCAATTGCAAATGCAGAAAATAATCACAGCATGAATAAGGATAATCTTTATGTTGCAGAGTGCTTCGTTACCGCAGGTCCGATCATGAAGCGGATCATGCCGAGAGCACAGGGCAGAGCCTATCGCATTTTGAAGAGAACTTCACATATTACGATTGTTCTGAAAGAAGAAGAGTAAAATCCAGTAGGAGGTTGAGTTATGGGCCAGAAGGTTAATCCGCACGGTCTCCGTGTCGGCGTCATTAAAGATTGGGATTCCCGCTGGTTTGCGAATAAGTCTGACTTCGGCGATACGCTGGTAGAAGATTACAACGTTCGTAAGTTCATCAAGAAGAACCTGTATGCAGCAGGTGTTCCGAAGATCGAGATCGAGCGTTTCGCAGATAAGGTTAGAATCCACATTCACTGTGCAAAGCCGGGCGTTGTTATCGGCCGCGGCGGTGCAGAGATCGAAAAGCTGCGTGCACAGCTGGAAAAAATGCTGAACAAGCAGGTTTATGTCAACATCGTAGAAGTAAAGCAGCCGGATATGGATGCACAGCTGGTAGCTGAAAAGATCGCACTGGATCTGGAGAATCGTATCTCCTTCCGCCGTGCTATGAAGCAGTCTATCGGCAGAACCATGCGTCTGGGTGCAAAGGGTATCAAGACAAAGGTTTCCGGCAGACTGGGCGGTGCAGAAATCGCTCGTTCCGAAAGCTATCACGAAGGTACCATTCCGCTGCAGACCATTCGTGCTGACATCGACTATGGTTTCGCAGAAGCCCACACCACTTACGGCCGTATCGGCGTAAAGGTTTGGATCTATAAGGGCGAAGTTCTCAAGGGTGACGCTGCTAAGGCTGCCGCTCAGAGAGAAAAGGGAGAGAGAAAGTCCCGGGACAACAACCGCGGAGGCAGAGATGACCGCCGCCGTCGTGACAACCGGAACGGTGACCGCAGAAATGGCGGCAATTTCCGCCGCGATGCTAGAAGAGAAGGAGGTAACCAGTAATGCTGCTTCCTAAGAGAGTAAAATACCGTCGCGTACACAGAGGACGTATGACGGGTAAGGCAACCAGAGGTAATTTCGTAAGCAATGGTGAGTTCGGTATCCAGGCACTGGAACCGGCATGGATCACCTCAAACCAGATCGAAGCAGCCCGTATCGCTATGACTCGTTATATCAAGCGTGGCGGTCAGGTTTGGATCAAGATCTTCCCGGATAAGCCCGTGACTAAGAAGCCGCTGGGTACTCGAATGGGTTCCGGTAAGGGTGCTCCGGAGTACTGGGTAGCTGTTGTTAAGCCGGGCAGAGTTCTGTTCGAAATTGCTGGCGTACCGGAAGAAACCGCACGCGAAGCAATGCGTCTGGCAATGCACAAGCTGCCGATCAAGTGTAAGTTTGTAAAGGCTGAAAAAGGAGGCGAGCAGTAATGAAAGCAACCGAGATCAAAAATATGCCGGTAGATGAGCTGAACGCAAAGCTGGACAGCCTGAAGGAAGAGCTCTTTGCACTTCGTTTCCAGCTCGCAGCAAATCAGCTTGAAAATACAGCTCGCATTAAGGCTGTTAAAAAGGACATTGCTCGTGTAAAGACAGCACTGCGTCTGTCTGCACAGCAGTAAGTAGGAGGGTTTTACTGTGGCTGAGAGAAATTTGAGAAAAACCAGAGTCGGCATGGTTGTCAGCGATAAGATGGATAAGACCGTCGTTGTTGCAATCATCGACAATGTAAAACACCCGCTGTATAAGAAGATTGTCAAGAGAACCGTTCGCCTGAAGGCACACGACGAAAAGAACGAGTGCAGAGTCGGCGACCGCGTTGAAGTGATGGAGACCCGCCCGCTGTCCAAGGACAAGAGATGGCGTGTGATCGAGATCATCGAAAAGGCAAAGTAAGTCGAAAACATCTATAGAGTACAAACAGAACGGTTTCCGATAAGGTCGGAAGCGATTCTGAAAGGAGGAACTCGCTGTGATTCAGATGCAGTCTTATATGAAGGTTGCGGATAACACCGGTGCGAAAGAACTGATGTGCATCAGAGTTCTCGGCGGCACTCGCAGAAGATATGCCAATATCGGCGATGTCGTAGTCGCATCTGTTAAGAAAGCAACACCCGGCGGCGTGGTAAAGAAGGGCGATGTGGTCAAGGCCGTAATCGTTCGTTCTAAGAAGGGCCTTCGCAGAGAAGACGGAACCTATATCCGCTTCGATGAGAACGCTGCTGTAATTATTCGTGATGACAAAAACCCGAAGGGCACTCGTATCTTTGGGCCGGTAGCAAGAGAGCTCCGTGATAAGGATTATATGAAGATCCTGAGCCTCGCTCCGGAAGTACTGTAAGGCGGAGGTGTCAAGATGAGTAAGGTACACGTAAAAACAGGCGACACCGTTATCCTGCTGACTGGTAAGGACGAATATCTGTACAACGATAAGGACAACAAGTCCAAGGGCAGAAAGACCGGTAAGGTCGTAGCTGTCAGCCCGAAGGAAGGCAAAGTTATCGTTGAAGGCTTCAACGTCGTAACCAAGCACGTAAAGCCGACCCGCATGGGTCAGGTCGGCGGCATTGTGGAAACCGAAGGTGCACTGTACGCATCTAAGGTACAGCTGGTTTGCCCGAAGTGCGGTCAGCCGACCAGAGTTGGTCATGTGATCGAAGACGGCAAGAAGCTGCGTGTCTGCAAGAAGTGCGGCAAATCTTTTGAGTAAAGGAGAAACGATATGTCTACATTGAAAGATTACTACAATAGCACCGTTGCTCCTGCAATGATGAAGAAATTCAACTATGAAAATGTCATGCAGATCCCGAAGCTCGACAAGGTTGTTGTAAATGTAGCAGCCGGCGAAGCAAAGGAAAATGCAAAGGTGATCGATGCGATCATGACAGATCTGGCAGCAATCACCGGTCAGAAGCCGGTCGTTTGCCGTGCAAAGAAGTCTGTCGCAAACTTCAAACTGCGTGAGGGCATGCCGATCGGCGTAAAAGTAACCCTGCGTGGCGAAAAGATGTATGAGTTCGTATACAAGCTGTTTAATGTCAGCTTCCCCCGTGTACGTGACTTCCGCGGCATCAACGGCAACTCCTTCGACGGTAAGGGCAACTACTCTACCGGTATCAAGGAACAGCTGATCTTCCCGGAAATCGAGTACGATAAGATCGATAAGGTAAGAGGTATGGATATCAACTTCATCACAACGGCACAGACCGATGAGGAAGCAAAAGAACTGCTCTCTCTGCTCGGTGCACCGTTCGCGAAGTAATCAGGGAGGAAACAGTCATGGCAAAAAAAGCAATGAAATTAAAGCAGCAGAGAACTCCCAAGTTTTCCACTCGTGCTTACACCCGTTGTAAGATTTGCGGAAGACCCCATTCTTATCTGAGAAAGTACGGCATCTGCCGTGTTTGCTTCCGCGAGCTGGCTCATGAGGGCAAGATCCCGGGCGTAAAGAAGGCAAGCTGGTAAAAAGGAGTTCTACGAAAAGGAGGTCATTGGCATGCAGATTACAGATACAATAGCAGACATTCTGACAAGAATTCGTAATGCGAGTTCCGCACGGCACGCCACAGTTGACGTTCCCGCTTCCAATGTCAAGAAGGCAATTACCCAGATCCTGTTGGACGAAGGCTATATCAAGGGCTTTCAGGTAATTGAGGACGGCAAGCAGGGCGTGATCCGCATCACACTGAAGTATACAGACAATCGTTCTCCGGTCATCACCGGTCTGCGTCGGGTTTCTAAGCCGGGTCTGCGTATCTATTCCAGTTGTGAAGATATGCCGAAGGTACGCAAGGGATTGGGTATTGCAATCGTTTCTACCTCTAAGGGCATTATGACAGACAAGAAGGCTCGTGAGCTGAACGTCGGCGGCGAAGTTTTAGCATTCGTTTGGTAAGGAGGACACAGGATTATGTCAAGAATAGGAAAAAAACCGATCAGTGTTCCTTCCGGCGTTGAAGTAAAGTGCAACGAAAATCTGGTTACCGTAAAGGGTGCAAAGGGCACACTGTCCAGACAGTTCTCCAAGGAACTGGGCATCGCAGTAGAAAACGGCGAAGTGATCGTAACTCGTCCGACTGATGACAAGGAACACCGTTCCCTGCACGGTCTGGCCAGAACACTGATTGCAAATATGATCGAAGGCGTAACCAACGGTTACTCCAAGACCCTCATCATCGAGGGTGTCGGCTATCGTGCCGCAAAGAAGGGCAAGGACGTTGTCATGAATCTGGGTTATTCTCATCAGGTCATCGTATCTGAGAATGACGACATCAAGCTGGACGTTCCGCAGCCGAATACCATTGTCGTAAGTGGTATCGACAAGCAGAAGGTTGGCCAGTTTGCCGCAGAAGTACGTGAAAAGCGTCCGCCGGAGCCTTATAAGGGCAAGGGTATCCACTATGTCGACGAGCGTATCATCCGCAAGGAAGGTAAAGCCGGCAAGGGCAAGAAGTAAGCAGAAAGGAGTAAACCGCTATGATTAAAAAGATGGATAGCAAGAAAGCCAGAGCAAAAAGACACGCAAGAGTTCGGTCGAAGATCTCCGGTACTCCTGAGCGTCCCCGTCTGAGCGTTTACCGTTCTACAAAGCACATCTATGCACAGCTGATCGATGATGTCAATGGTGTAACACTGGCTTCCGCATCCAGCATGGATAAGGCATTTGAAGGCGAAGGCGGCAATGTCGATGGTGCTCGCAAGGTTGGCGAAATGATCGCAAAGCGTGCAGCAGAAAAGAACATCACGGATGTTGTATTCGACAGAGGCGGCTATCTGTACCACGGCAGAGTCAAGGAACTCGCTGAGGGTGCAAGAGAAAACGGACTGAAGTTCTAAAACAGGGGAGGTATTACTTTGGCTAAAATTGATCCGCAGGGACTGGAACTGGCTGAAAAGGTCGTTTCCATTAACCGAGTATCCAAGACCGTAAAGGGCGGCCGTATCATGAAGTTTGCTGCACTGGTTGTAGTAGGTGACGGAAACGGTATCGTGGGCTTCGGTCTCGGCAAGTCCGGCGAAGTACCGGACGCAATCCGCAAGGGCATCGAAGATGCCAAGAAGAATCTCATTCAGATCCCGCTGAAGGGTACCAGCATTCCGCACGAAATCGTCGGAAAGTTCGGTGCAGGCGAAGTTCTGATGAAGCCGGCTGCTCCCGGTACCGGTGTGATCGCCGGCGGTCCGGTTCGTGCAGTCATCGAAGTTGCAGGTATCAAGGACATTCGTACAAAGTCCCTGCGTTCCAACAACCCGTGCAACGTGGTACGTGCAACCATCAACGGTCTGGCTTCTTGCACAACAGCAGCAGAAGTTGCTGAAAAGAGAGGCAAGTCTGTGAAAGAAATCTACAAATAAGGAGGGTGCGAAATGGCAAAGAATATCAAGCTCGTAAAAAGCCTGATCGGTCGCAAGAAGGATCAGATTGCTACAGCAAATTCGCTGGGTCTGAAGAAGGTCGGCGATGTCAGCGTACAGCCTGAAAATGAGGCAACCCTCGGCAAGATTCAGAAAATTTCTCACCTCGTAGAGGTAACAGAAGCATAAGTTAATATCTAAGGAGGTGCACATAGCATGAAGCTTCACGAATTGTCCCCGGCTCCGGGCTCCACAAAAGAAGTAAAGCGTATCGGCCGTGGTCATGGTTCCGGTAACGGTAAGACCGCAGGTAAGGGCCATAAGGGTCAGAAGGCTCGTTCTGGAGCACCAAGACCAGGGTTCGAAGGTGGCCAGATGCCATTATACAGAAGATTACCAAAGAGAGGTTTCAAGTGCAGAAACTCTAAGGAAATCATCGGAATTAATCTTTCAGCTCTTGAGAAATTCGATAATGACACTGTAGTATCAGTAGATACACTGATCGAAGCAGGTATCGTTAAGAACCCAAGAGATGGTGTTAAGATTCTTGGAAACGGAGAATTAACCAAAAAGCTGACTGTTAAGGTAAATGCATTCAGTGAAAGTGCAAAATCTAAGATTGAGGCTTTAGGTGGAACCTGCGAGGTGATCTAATGTTCAAAACGATTAGAAACGCTTTTAAGGTAAAAGAACTTCGTGGGAAGATCCTTTATACCTTTATGATGCTGGTAGTCATCCGTTTTGGCTGCCAGCTTCCCATCCCGGGAATTGAGACCACGTTCTTTAAGGACTGGTTTGCAAAACAGACAACGGATGTGTTTGGCTTCTTTAATGCCATGACAGGTGGTTCATTTTCATCCATGTCCATCTTTGCCCTGAGCATTACGCCATACATCACATCTTCAATCATCATCCAGCTGCTTACCATAGCCATTCCG
>ERZ791625.1707-NODE-1707-length-10500-cov-2.883293_pt1 | contig 10500 bp, 10 predicted proteins | sample MGYA00510267_ERZ791625 | MGnify/ENA primary metagenome ERZ791625 (study PRJEB30046, sample SAMN00715229) | human gut metagenome | study: EMG produced TPA metagenomics assembly of the A metagenome-wide association study of gut microbiota in type 2...
AGCAGCCGTAACCGCCCAGCTTCATCAGCACCCCCGCATGGAGCATCGACACCGCCGTAGGAGCCGAAGCGTGACCGTCGGGAGACCAGGTGTGGAACGGGAAAAGCGCTCCCAACACGCCGAAACCGATGAAAGTCAGCGGGAATAAGTAATATTGCACGCCTACGGGAATGGTTCCCCGGGCGATCTCCAGAAGGTTCATCGTGTAGTAACCGCTTTCGGCACCGGTGAAGAAATAGATACCGAGGATACCCACCAGCAACAGCGCGGAACCGCCCATCAGCATCAGGGTCAGCTTCATGGCCGAGTATTCCTTGCGGCCCGTGCCCCACACACCGATCAGCAGGTACATCGGGATCAGCGCCACTTCATAGAAGAGGAACATCGTGAAGAGGTCGATCGAAATGAAAAAGCCGTAAACCCCCGTCGAGAGCAGGCAGAACCACAAGAAAAACTCTTTGGGCAGCGGATCGATCTTCCACGACGCAAACACACCCGTGAACACAATCACCGACGAAAGCAGCAGCATCGCTACCGAAATTCCGTCTACCCCGACAGAATAATTGATATTGAGCGGCGTGAACCACGGCATTTCGGCCATGAAAAGCATTTCGGCATCGTTCCCGGCGGCGCGTTCACCCAGGAAGAGGAACGTCAGCACGACCGAGAGCACCAGCAGTAGCGAGGCTCCCGTAGCAGCTACCCAACGGATCTGCTTCATGTTGCGGGAAAGGAACAGCCCGCCGAGCATCAGGATGGGTATCAGCACAAATAACGATAAGAAGTTCATATCCAGTCTTTATATTTTATCCGTTAACAAAACACGATCAGGATCGTCAGCGCCAGCGTGCCGATCAGGAATACATAAGCATACCACTGTACCTGGCCGGACTGCAGGCCGCGAATAGCCAGCGAGAGGCGCTGCGTAACCGCGGCGATGCCGTTGAGCGAGCCGTCCACCACATGGCGGTCGAACCAGGCGATACCCGAACAAATCCCGCCGAAGATAATCTTCTTGGTGACGAACATATATACCTCATCGATATAGAAACGGTGATAAGCTGCGGTATAGAGTCCTTTGAAAGTAGATTCGAGTTTACCGGGAATCGGATTCTGACGGCGGTAGAACCACGTCGCGATACCGATCGAAATGCAGGCGATCACTACGCTGATGATGGCCACGGCCGGATCGAGGTGGATGATGTAAGGCGCCCCGTCGCTGGTAACGAATTTACCGAAAGGTATAAATCCGGCCACACAGGTAATGGCAGCGAGAATAATCAGCGGCGTGGTCATCGTACCGGGGGCTTCATGCGGCGTATGCTCGTGCTCCGAAGGAGTGCCCCAGAAAATACGATAGTAAAGACGGAACATATAGAAAGCCGTCAGCGCAGCGATGAAGGTCATCACCCAGCCCATCGCAGGACTGAACATGAACGCCGCAGAGAGGATTTCGTCCTTGCTGAAGAAGCCCGAGAAGGGCGGAATACCCGCAATCGCGAGGCAGGCGATCAGGAAGGTGATGTGCGTAATGGGAAGCTGTTTGCGCAGGCCGCCCATGTGGCTCATTTCGTTGCTGTGTACGGCATGGATGATCGCACCGGCACCGAGGAACAGCAGCGCCTTGAACATAGCATGCGTGAAGAGGTGGAACATACCGGCCATGTAACCGAGGCCGTGGTGTCCGCCGTAACCCGATACGCCGAGGGCCACCATCATGAAACCGATCTGCGAAATGGTCGAGAAGGCGAGCACGCGCTTGATGTCGGTCTGCACACAGGCGATCACCGCCGCGAACAGCGAGGTAAACGCACCGACCACCGCAATGCCCACGAGCACCTCGGGAGTCTGGAAGTAATACACCGGAAAGAGGCGTGCGACCAGGTAGACGCCGGCCACGACCATCGTCGCGGCATGGATCAGCGCCGATACCGGGGTCGGACCTTCCATCGCGTCGGGCAGCCAGATATGCAGCGGGAACATCGCCGATTTACCGGCACCGCCGATAAAGATCAGCGCCATCGCCCAGGCCATCACCGAGCACCCCATGAAGGTCTTGCCCGCAGCTCCTGCGAAGATGCTGCCGTTACCGGCTGCGCTCGAGGTAATTTCCCCGAAGTTGAATGTCTGGGTAAAGTACGATAAGAGCAGGATACCGATCAGGAAGAACATATCGGCGAATCGCGTCACGATAAAAGCCTTTTTCGATGCGGCGATCGCCTCGGGCTTCGTATAGTAGAACCCGATGAGCAGGTAGGAGGAAACGCCCACCAACTCCCAGAAAATGTACATCTGGAAAATATTGGTGGCCACGACCAGCCCCAGCATCGAAAAGGTGAACAGCGACAGGAATGCGTAATAACGCTGGAAGCCCACCTCGCCTTTCATGTAGCCGAGGCTGTAGATATGTACCATCAGCGACACGGTGGAGATGACCACCAGCATCATCACCGAAATCGGATCGAGCAGGATGCCCAGGTCGATGTGCAGGTTCTGCGTGAAACCGAGCCACTCGACGTTGAACACCGTCCACGGCTGGTAGATGCCGTCGACGCGTGCCGTCGAAAAGTACTGCGCCGCTACCGTATAGGACATCGCAGCGACCGCAGCCAGCACGATCGAACCGATGCAGCCCGAAACGAACGGCCGGAGCTTGGTACCCAGCAGGCCGAGGCAGAGGAAACTCAGCAACGGCAGGATCAGGATGAGTATCGTATATTCCATCTTCTATTTTCGGTTTAGTCTTTCAGTTCGTTGAGTTTCTTCACCTCAATATTGCGGATATTCCGGTAAATATTGATGATGATGGCGATGGCGACGGCCGTTTCGGCAGCGGCCACGGCAATGGAAAACAGCGCGAAGAAGAGCCCTTCGAGCGCACCGGGATAGAGATAATGGTTGAACACCGCGAAGTTGATGTTCACCGCATTGAGGATCAACTCAATCGAGATAAGGATGGCCAGCAGGTTGCGGCGCGTGATGAAACCGTAGATGCCCGCGAAAAGCATCACCGCGCTGACGATCAGGTAAAACTGCATTGGTATCATAGCTTATTGTCTTTTTCGTGCAATCATAATTCCTCCGATGATGCAGGCCAGCAGCAGGATACTCACCAGCTCGAACGGCAACAGGTACTGGTACTTGCCGGTGCCCATCATCGTATAACCGATCGCCTTCATCGGCAGCTCCGTCTCCGGCAACGCATAAACGGCCGGGAAGGTATGTGTCAGCAACAGGAAGAGGCTCAGCGCGACGCCCACGGCCGAAGCGGCCAGGCCGGCCACCTTGCGGCGGTTGCGCAGCGGCTCCTTCTTATCCGCATCGGAACTGGTCAGCAGGATCGAGAATACGTACAGCACGATGATGCCGCCCGCATAGATGGTGAGCTGTACCGCACCGAGGAACGAATAGTTCATTTGAAAATAGAGGCCTGCCGTGGCGAAAAGCACGAAAAGCAGGTAGGTCGCCGCCCTCAGGATCCGGCGCGTAGTGACGGTCAGCACCGAGCAGACCAAAATCACCGCGGCAAGGATAAAGAAGACTATCTGTTGTGATGTAAGTTCCATAGACGTCTATTTTTTTGCAAGAGTTGAACCTTCGTGATTGAGCTGCTCGCGCAGTTTGCCGCGCGTGAAGACGGCGTGCTCGTAAGTATTGATGAACTTAATCGCATCGTGCGGGCAGGTACGCACGCACAACTGGCAGAAGAGGCAGCTGCCCAGATCGTATTCGTAACGGTCGAGTACCTTGCGGGCCTTACCCGTCTCCTCGTCGGTCACCTGCTTGGTGACGACATTGATCGTTCCGTTGGGACAGTTCATCTGGCAGATGCCGCAGGCAACGCAACGATGCTCGTTCTTGTCGTTGTGGATCATGACCAGCTCGCCGCGGAAGCGGTCCGAAATCTTCAGCGTGGCACGATTTTCGGGGTACTGCTCCGTCGTCTTGCGCCGGAAAAAGACCTTGATCGTGGTGCCCATACCCACCAGCAGGGAGCGCAGGCCGCTGAAAAATGAAGTGATGTATTCTTTAAATGTCATAGCTCGTCATGTTTAAAAATGTAAACCGAAGACAATAATCAGCGCCATCAGCAACAAATTGATCAGGTTGATCGGCAGCAGGTACTTCCATTCGAGTTTCAGGAGCTGGTCGATCCTCAGGCGGGGGAAAGTCCACTTGAACCACATGATGATGAAGATCATCACAGCGACCTTGCCGAGGAACCAGATAATCGACGGAATGTAGTCCATCGCCTGGTTGAAACCGTCCCAACCCGAGATGTGCAGCGGCATCCAGCCGCCCCAGAAGAGGGTCGCGGCCACCGAAGCGACGATAAACATGTTCAGGTACTCGGCCAGGTAGAAGAATCCGAAGTGCATACCCGAATATTCGGTATGGTAACCTGCTGTCAGTTCCGATTCGGCTTCGGGCAAGTCGAAGGGACCGCGGTTGGTTTCTGCCGTACCTGCGATCAGATAGACGATAAAAGCGACTAAAGCCGGGAGATGGCCTTTAAAGATAAACCAGCCGTCTGCCTGGCTTTCGACAATCGTCGAGAGCTGCATGCTGCCGGTAAGCACTACCATCGTCAGGATCGATAACCCGATCGATAACTCGTAGCTGATCATCTGGGCTCCGCTTCGCATGGCCCCGATCAGGGAGAATTTGTTGTTACTGGCCCAACCTGCCAGCAAAATACCGACAATACCGATGGAGGATACTGCGATCAGGAAAAATATCCCGACATTGAAATCGATAATCTCCAGCCCTTTGGCAAAAGGTATACAGCTAAAAGCCAATAAAGAGGCTATGATGACAATGTAAGGAGCCAGGTTGAACAGAAAACGGTCTACATGATTGATCTCGATGATCTCCTTGATCAGCATCTTGATCATATCGGTGACAGTTTGTATCATTCCGAAAGGACCTACCCGGTTCGGACCCAGACGGCATTGGAAGAAAGCACAGACTTTCCGCTCTGCATAAATCAGGCCGAGTGCCATGACTGCATAAGCGACCAATAAACAGACACCGACCAGGACAAATTCAGTGGTGGTGACCAGCGAGGCGGGCAGATATTGGTGTAGGGTGGCGTCGACCCATTGTGTTACTACTCTAAAATCAAACATATCTTATTCTCATTTATCTTTCATCTATCATCTTTCTTTTCTTATCGGTCGATGTCCGGAACGACATAGTCCAGTGAGCCGCCGATAGCGATCAGGTCGGCAATTTTGTTGTTGCTGGCGAGCAGATCGACTACCGATACCAGCGGAAGACCCGGCGAACGGAATTTCACCCGGTACGGGAATTTATCTCCGTGGCTTTCGATATATACACCGAATTCTCCCCGGGCGGCTTCGACACTTTTGTAGTATTGGCCTTCCGGAAGTTTGATGATCGGTTTGGTCTTAACGGCGAAATCTCCCTCCGGAATATTGTCGACCAGCTGCTCCAGGATGTGAAGCGATTCGACGATTTCATCCATACGCACCATGTAGCGGTTGAATGTATCTCCATGGTTGTAAGTGATTTCTTTGAAATCGACTTTATCGTATACCCCGTAAGGATGAATTTTACGGATATCGCATTTCCAGCCTGAGGCACGTCCTGAAGGACCGGTTACTCCATAGGAAATAGCATCTTCCAGAGAAAGAATACCGATGTCTTTCATCCGCTGCCGGGCGATAATATTACCGGTGAAAACACCATGATATTCTTTTAGCATAGGGGGCAGGTATCGGATGAAATCTTTGATCCTTGTGATCAGATTCGGATGGATGTCGGCCATGACTCCTCCGATGCAGTTGTAATTCTGAATCAAGCGGCCCCCACAGGTTTCTTCGAACATGTCCAGGATCTTTTCCCGGTCGCGGAATCCATAGAAGAAAGCGGTCAGGGCTCCCAGGTCCATACAGAAGGTGGACCAGAACAGAAGATGGGAAGCGATACGGGTCAGTTCGTCCATAATCGTCCGGATATATTTGGCCCGTTCCGGGATTTCCAGCCCCATCGCCTCTTCGATACACATACACAAGGCGTGACGGTTCATATGGGCCGAAAGGTAATCCAGCCGGTCGGTCAGTGCCAGAGTCTGGGGATAGGTGAGGGTTTCACACATTTTTTCGATTCCCCGGTGGATATATCCACAGTTGACATCCACTTTTTTTACGATTTCTCCTTCCAGGGATACCCGGAAACGGAGCACTCCATGTGTGGCAGGGTGTTGGGGGCCGATGTTTACGACGTATTCGTCATCTTCGAAAATAACGTTTTCCCTTTCTTCGATCGTCCCTTCTTTTGTCAATTCCAGGGTAGGGGTTGCATCCGGGCTGCTTTCACTTTCCAGACGGATGGGGTTGATCTTTTCGTCCGCATCGTAATCTTTACGCAACGGATAACCGATCCAGTCGTTCCGCAGGAATAACCGGCGCATGTCGGGATGGTTGATAAACCGGATACCATAAAAATCGAATACTTCACGTTCGTTGAGGTTGGCTGTAGCCCAAATGTCCGAGACACTCGGCAATTCGGGATTCTCCCGGTTTTCGGTTTCAACCCGTAAGGCCAGGTCGTGACCGTATTTGCTGGATCTCAGATGGTACATGACGCCCAGGGTTTCGCCCCAGTCCATACCGGTCATACATACCAGAAAATCGAACGAAGTATCCTCGTCATTGCGCAAACGAAGGGCCAGATCATGAAAAGAGGTACGTGGAACGCTAACGAACCATATTCCATGTTTTTCTTCCAGGATAGCTTCCGGTACAATACTTAATATCTTCTCTTTCATAAATTGTTCGGATTACATTGGGGGGTAGCTTCGTCATTACTGTTCCTGGGGTCTTGCTGTTTGTTGGCTCCTCCGAGGAATTTCTCGACTTTGATTTTCCGTTGCAGCTGCATCATGCCGTAAAGCAGCGATTCAGGACGGGGAGGACAACCGGGAACATAGACATCTACCGGTAATATTTGATTTACACCTTTTACGACATGGTAGGATTTCTTGAACGGTCCGCCCGATATGGCACATCCCCCCATAGCGATGACATATTTGGGTTCGGCCATCTGATCGTACAACCGCCGTAATACCGGAGCCATTTTGTAAACGATAGTACCGGCAACGATGATTACATCCGCTTGCCGGGGACTGGCCCGGGTGACTTCAAACCCGAAACGGGCAAAATCATAACGTGCCGCACCCACTGCCATAAATTCAATACCACAGCAGCTGGTGGCAAAAGTAAGAGGCCATACCGAATTCGAACGCCCCCAGTTGATGAGATCGTCCAGGCATCCCACAATGATGTCGGTGCCGTTGGCCCTAAGTTGTTCGAGGTACTCATTATCTTTAAAGTCCTCATATTTCATTGATTTTATCTTGGGTTGTTTCATCGTTTTTCCGTTATTTTTTGTTCTGACTTTCCCCTTCTCTTCATCTCCAGCCTTTTGCTTTTAGCCTTTTACTTTTACCTTTTTTTACTTCCATTCCAGTGCCCCTTTTCTCCAGGCATAGGCTAATCCGAGGATCAGGATAACCATGAAAAACAAAATGTTGATCAATCCGTCGATACCTGCGTCCTGTACGGTGACGGCCCAGGGAAATAGAAATACCGCTTCTACATCGAACATCAGGAACAGGATCGCAAACAAATAATAACCGGCTTTGAACTGCATCCACGAACGGCCACGGGTTGGAATACCGCATTCATAAGCTTCTCCCTTTTGCCGGTTATAAGAACGGGGAGATACGATGCGGGCGACGCCAAGGGCAATCCCCACTAAAGCAATAGCCGTAAGAATTACGACAATTAATAAGGTCAAATTCATAACAGAATATGTTTAAAAAATACCTAAAATACTGAACTATCGCCGTCCGTTTCCAGACGACACTTTTTTATTTGAACGAATCGGCGATTTAAATAATAACTTTTTGTAGTGTATAGATGTAGTAGTCGGTGTGATCCGGTCCGGTGAAAACTGCTTGCCGGGGAATGAATTTATTCAAGGGATCTTCTGCCGGTGATTGTATTTTATTATGCCTGGCCTGAGTAAATAACCTGATGAAAGCTTTTTTATCCGGCATTTTTTTTGTGTGTTCTTCCGTAAGGTCACCTGCATTGAAATGCAGGAAAGATACGAGCGAGGCCAGCATATTATCCGCTTGATTAATAATCGTAGTGCAGGACTGGACAGGAAGACATACCTTGGAGGCATCGTTGGCTTTACAGGTCTCTGACAAACAGTTACCTGTTACGAATAATAATATGATCCATTTAATAATTTGCACACTCATTTTTTTGAACGTGCGAATATACGATTTAATTTTTAGGTTTGGGATACAATTTATATTAAAAAAAACTGAATTAATTCGGCAATATTCCTTTACCTTTGCCGGTGATTACTGAGTGGGAGGCCTATCTTCAATCCTCTGTTTAACTAAATCGCTATGGATAAATTACTTTCTCCGATGCAGGATTTACAACAACAATCGGCCATGCTGCAAAAAGAATACGAATATGAAAAAGAGTTGTATCGTCAGCAGACCCGTGAGGCCGGTATTCCGAAGCGAATCCAGCAGGGAGTGTGTTGGTTTCCGGTGAAGCTGGGGGCCGATCGGTATAATTCACTCAACCAGCTGACAGTCGAAGTAACGCGTACAGAGACGGAAGAGACTGAACATAGCTTTGAATACGGATGTCCTGTTTGTTTTTTTAGGATTTCGGCTGATAGGCAGATCCGTTATTTCAACTTTTCTGCCGTGATCAGTTATGTACAGGATAATAAAATGGTAGTTGTACTTCCCGGACCGCAGGTATTGCCGGAATTAGTCGTTACGGGTGAGTTGGGGGTACAGTTGTACTTTGACGATACTTCGTATAAGACGATGTTCGCTGCCCTGCGTGAGGTGGCAGAGGCAAAGGGGAATCGTACGGCTCGTTTGCGGGAGGTATTGCTGGGTAAAGCACCTGCACTTCGGCGGGAGACCGGTCCGGTGCGTTTCCCCTGGCTGAATGCTTCGCAGGAGAAGGCAGTGAATCAGGTGTTGTGTGCAAAAGAGGTGGCTGTCGTACACGGACCTCCTGGAACCGGTAAGACGACGACATTGGTGGAGGCTGTTTATGAAACCCTTCACCGTGAAAATCAGGTGATGGTGTCTGCCCAGAGTAATACGGCGGTGGATTGGATTGCAGAAAAACTGGTCGATCGGGGTATCCCCGTGCTTCGTATCGGAAATCCTACCCGGGTAAACGATAAGATGCTCGCTTTTACTTACGAACGTCGTTTCGAGGCACATAGCGACTATCCGGAATTGTGGCAAATTAGAAAGACTATACGGGAGATGACCGGCCGTTTACGTAAAAGCGGGCGTGAAGACCGGGAGCGTTTGCATAATCAGCTGACTAAATTGCGGGTAAGGGCGACCGGCTTGGAGATACGTATCGATACGGAGTTGTTTACCGAAGCCAGGGTTATCGCCTGTACCTTGGTGGGTGCGGCTAGCCGGGGATTGGAGCGCAAACGCTTTTCTTCTTTGTTTATCGATGAGGCTGCCCAGGCGATCGAAGCGGCTTGTTGGATCGCGATCTCCCGGGCCGACCGGGTGATTCTGGCCGGCGATCATTGCCAGCTACCGCCGACGATCAAATGTATAGAGGCTGCCCGGGGAGGGCTCGGCCGTACTTTGCTGGAGAAGGTGGTGCTGCACAAACCGGAGACCGTGTCTTTGTTGAAAATCCAATACCGGATGCATGAAGATATTATGCGCTTCCCTTCCCGCTGGTTTTATCATGATGAGTTGGAAGCGGCACCGGAAGTGAAATACCGGGGTATCCTCGATTTCGATACGCCTGTCAGCTGGATCGATACTTCAGAACTGGATTTACAGGAAAAAGCAGTGGCAGAAGGAACCGGACGTCTGAATACCGGAGAAGCCGAATTGTTAGTCCGGGAACTGAAAAATTATATGGAACGGATCGGAATCCGGCGTATTTTGGAGGAGCATATCGATTTCGGGGTGATATCACCTTATCGGGCACAAGTCCACTATTTAAGGCATCTGTTGAAAAAAGAGCCGTTCTTTCGTCCTTGCCGTCGCCTGATCACCGTGCATACGGTTGATGGTTTTCAAGGGCAAGAGCGGGATGTGATTATGATCAGTCTGGTCAGGGCCAACGAAAAAGGGCAGATCGGTTTCTTGCGGGATCTGCGGCGTATGAATGTAGCCATTACCCGGGCCCGGATGAAATTACTGATTTTGGGCGAAGCGGTGACGTTGACCAGACATCCTTTTTACCGCGAGTTGTATGAATATATCGGTGGGCTCCGGTGAGATCAGAATAATTCTTGCCGGATATGTTCGATATCTGCTTCGTCGATGGTGTCGATGATGTTATCGAATATCATGTGAAAGCCGAAAATACCTTCAACCATTTCATCGATGGCATGTTGTTTGGGAACATGCTGAAAAACCATTCGGTACATGGCTGCTACGGCTCC
>ERZ791625.1708-NODE-1708-length-10499-cov-7.890080_pt1 | contig 10499 bp, 6 predicted proteins | sample MGYA00510267_ERZ791625 | MGnify/ENA primary metagenome ERZ791625 (study PRJEB30046, sample SAMN00715229) | human gut metagenome | study: EMG produced TPA metagenomics assembly of the A metagenome-wide association study of gut microbiota in type 2...
TACTCCTACTCCTACTCCTACTCCTACTCCTACTCCTACTCCTACTCCTACTCCTCTACCCTCCCTTCCGGACTTCTCCGACACGAGCTACGAAATGTTTCCGAACCGGCAAAAGAAAACCCCGCACATATAGAATGCGGGGTTTTCTTTTCTCAAATCCTTAAAACGGCTAAAAGTGAGCCATAAATTCCAGGACGATCTTGTCGTGTTCGGAAACTTTGGGGACGACACCCTTGTCGTAAAAATACATCTCATAGTTGAGCCGGATATCGGCCATAAAAGGCAATCCGAAGCTGAACGTAATGCCTGCCGTGACGCGATGACGCTCCAGATCATTGACGAACAGCAGACCGTTGTCGTCGGGAATGCCGTTGCTGTGATCGGACATATAGTCGTAACGGCCTGCGAACGACATCTTTTTGAAGACACGGCGCAAAGGCAGGTCATAACAGAAAAATCCGTCGAAGGCATTCACGCCCGCGAACGAATTGCGGGCATACTCCTTACGCAGATACTCGGCCTCGAAGAACCAACCGCCCAAGCGGTAGGAGCACCCCACGTCGTAAAGGTGAATCCGCGTATCGGCAGGACGGGTCGTCTGGTAGCTCACCACGAAATTCATCCCCTCGGCAAAACCGAACTGCGCCTTTGCCGCATAGTTGAATTTGTCGGTCCAGAAATCCTTCTGGTCGTCGATACCCGACCCGTTGAACATACCGACTTGCAGGTTGATCGGAACCTTCTCGCCGAATTTCCAGCCCAGGGTGGCTCCGACATCGCGGACGCTGCCCACCTGCTTGGCGATGAACGAACGGTTCGCAAAATACTGCGTATGGGGGGAACGGTGAGCATCGATGGTAAACGGGACCCGCATAAATCCGATCGTGAAACCGAGTCCCTTATAGAGTTTGGTCCCCAGATACGCATTGACCATCTTGATCTTTCCCTCGTCCGAGAGGTCGATCTCCATACAGTAAGCCAGTTTCGAATAGATCTCGCCGGCCACGCCGAAGCGGGCGTTGCGAACCTGGAAGCGGGCATCGCCCTCGCCGGGCTGGTACTCGAATTTGGCCCGGAGCGTTCCCAACAGGTCGATCGTCACGGGTGGAGCCTTTTTCTCCTCCTTTTGTGCTCCCGAAGCTGCCGAAATTTCGAAATGAGTCTGAACTCGGACTCCTTCGTCCTCGTCATCATCCTCATCTTCGTCATCATCCTCATCGTCGTTCTCACGACCGTCGCCCTTGTCACGCCTCCTGTCCTTCTGCGAAAGCTCGCCCTGCCCGACGTTCTCGTCCTGCCCGGCATCCGTCCGCACCGCAGCGGCACGATCGTCGTCATCCGTATCGACATCTTTTTCCTGTTTCGGGTGATTCGTACTCTCCGGCTGCGACTCGATGACCATCTCTTCCAGATCGTCCTGCACGGGTATCGTTTCCACATCCACCCTCTCCACCGGAGGTTGCTGGGCCGCTGCGGACAACGACATACTCATCGCAAGGCATAATAAAAACCATCCGGCCACTCTGCGGGTAAAATTCTCCATAGGCAACTCTATTCTCTTTTATCTTGTCGTCAGATACGGGCCACAGGCATAATACATTGATTGAAACCTATTTAACCCTTTCAAAATATCTCGTGTTCCGCAAATATAGACAAAAACAGTGCAAATGACACTGTTTTTGTCTATCGCAGGTTCAAAATACGACTTATTACTTATTTGGTAAACTTATTACAAGCCTTCAGCAACTGACGCAACGTATCGACTAATTCCTGGGACTCCTGCAGCGTAATCAGATAGACGAGCGAAACATGCAGGCTGTTGCCCTCCTCCTGCACCCGGTACATCTGGGTCTTGCGCTCGGTCGAGATGGATTCGCGCAACCCTTCGGCTTCGATCAGCACGTTCTCGATATCCGAATAGTCGTTCTGCTCCATCATGCGGCGAATCTCGACCATCAGGTTGAAAATCCGGGTCCGAATGGGCAGGAACTCCCGCAGATAAACTTTGGGCATCGGGTTGAAGTTATTGCCGACATGCTCCTTGCACGGCTCGCAAAGACGTTTGAGACAGTAATAAAGTTGCTCGGAAGCATTGCTCGCCGTGTGGAACCAGGTGTTCTTTTCGAGCGCCAGGTTGCGGTCGATACGGCGCATGGCGAGCATCTGCCGACGACGCACCCGCTTGAGCAGGTCTTTTTCTCCTCCGAGCGCCCGTTCAGCTTTGCGCAGGCTCTTGATATCCTCCTTCAGCAAACCGTCGGTAATCTGACGGAAGGTCGATTCGGCGAACGTTACCGATGCCATGAGCGACTCGGTCATATGTCGGCGGAGCAACGTCCACACTTCGGCCTTGTCGCGGGAAGTCATCATCCCCTTGAAAACATCATCGTGCTCGGCCTTCATCTTCCGGCGGTAGCGGATATTGCTGCGTATCAGGAAGAGAATCGTCAGCGCTACGACCACGACCATAGCGATCGTACCGCCGTAATAGATAGCAAGCGCGAGCAGGAACGTCGCCACGAAAGCCGCACCGGCCGTAATGAACCAGCCGCCGATCACGGAAATCACACCCGTAATGCGGAATACGGCGCTCTCGCGGCCCCAGGCCTTATCGGCCAGCGAAGAACCCATCGCCACCATAAAGGCCACGTAAGTAGTCGAAAGAGGCAACTTGAGCGAGGTGCCCAATGCGATCAGCAAGCTGGCCAGCAGCAGATTGACCGCCGCACGTACCATATCGAAAGCGGCACCGTTCTCCAGAATCGCCTCGTCCTTATCGAAGCGTTTCCCGAGCCAGCGCTTCAGTCCCTGCGGCATCGCATTGTCGATTCCGGTAGCGAGGGACGACGAAGCACGCACGATACTCCGGGCCAGCCCCGACGAACCGAACATCTCGTCGCCGGCATCCTGACGGGCCAGATCCACCGAGGTCTTGATAACGCCCCGGGCCTTCCGCGAAGTGGTCAGGGCGACGATCATCACCACGCCCGAAAGAGCCAGGAAAATGAAGGGCGTCCGGGCAGGCGCGTTCAGCGAATCCATCAGGAAGGTTTCGGATCCGTTGCCGTTGGCGACGTAATCCATATAGGAAGAGTAGCCCGTCAGAGGTACGCCCACGAAATTCACCAGGTCGTTTCCGGCGAAGGCCAGTGCCAGGGCGAAAGTTCCCAGCAGCGTGACTACCTTGAAAATATTGATCCGACACCAGTGGAGCACCTGCGAGAGAAGGCAGAAGAAGATGAAGCAGCCGGCCACCAGGTGACGGGTATAGGTAGAAATCCACTCCGACAGTTCGGGTGTCATGAACGACGAATCCTTCATACCCTTGATCAGAATGAAATAGATGATCGCCGTCATCGCCACACCGCCGAACAGCGCGGCGGACCACTTCATGTGCGACTTATAATTGAAAGTAAAGATCAATCGGGCGATATATTGCACCACTGCGCCGAATACGAATGCGATCGCCACCGAAAGGAAGATGGCCATGATGACCGACAAAGCCTTTTCCGAATTCAGCATATCGGCAAAGGTAAGCCCCGTATCGTCTGCGGCCAGCTTGACCATCGCCAGAGCGAACGCACCTCCCAGCAACTCGAAAACGATCGACACGGTAGTCGAAGTCGGCAGCCCCAGGGTATTGAAGGTGTCCAGAAGAATCACGTCGATTGCCATGACCGCCAGGCAGATACACATGATATCCTGGAAATAGAACTGTTCGGGCCTGAAAATCCCGTGCCGGGCGACATCCATCATACCGTTGCTCATGACGGCGCCGCACAGGATACCCACCGCAGCTACACCCATGATCCACTTGAACGAAGCGGCCCGGGCGCCGACGGCCGACCCCAGGAAATTCACGGCATCGTTGCTGACACCCACCACCAGATCGAAAATCGCCAGCAGAAAGAGGAAGAGGACAATGCCTAAATAGATTGATTCCATACTTTTTTAATTGGTTTTACGCCTAAAGTTATCATTCGGGAACAAAAGTACCGGGCGGAAATGATAACGACGTTTCAAACCTGTTACAAACCCGTTACAAAATCCGGGAAATGCCTCGTTTTTATGAACCGTCTGTTACAATTCCGTGAAATTTCGATCCTTCCGGATTTGCGAAACCGTTTTATTCCCTAATTTTGACGCGTCGAATCAATACGAAGGTCATGGGGAAATACAAAATTCTGGTGGTGGACGACGAAGAGTCGCTGTGTGAAATCCTGAAATTCAACCTCGAACTCGAAGGATACGAAGTGGATGTGGCTTACAGCGCCGAACAAGCGCTGGCGATGCATCCCGAACGTTATTCGCTGCTGCTGCTCGACGTAATGATGGGAGAGATCAGCGGCTTCAAAATGGCCCGTATGCTCAAGTCCTCGCCCGAAACGGCTGCCGTGCCGATCATCTTCTGCACGGCCAAAGACACCGAAGACGACACCGTTGCGGGCTTGAACCTGGGTGCCGACGACTATATCTCCAAACCCTTCTCGATGCGCGAAGTGACGGCCCGGGTACGGAGCGTGCTGCGCCGCTCGCAAGCCCGGCAGGAGGAGGAAGCCATCTGTTTCGAAGGGCTCTGCCTCGACCTGCAGAGCAAGGTCTGCCGGGTGAACGGACAGGAGGTTCCCCTGACCAAAAAGGAGTTCGAAATCCTCACCCTGCTCCTTTCCCACCCTAGGGTGATCTTCTCGCGCGAACAGATCCTCGCCCGGGTCTGGAACAACGAAGTGATCGTCCTGGACCGCACGATCGACGTAAACATCACGCGCCTGCGCAAGAAAATCGGGCCCTACGGCTCGCATCTGGTGACCCGCCTGGGCTACGGCTATGGATTTGAAAAGTAAACACTCCTATCAGACGCAATCGTTCCTCTGGCTGCTGGGCTTCTCGTGGCTGCTCATCGTCTGCTTCGTCGGCTTCCAATACCACCGGGAGAAGGAGCTGCGCACGGAGCTGCTCGATTCGCAGTTGCAGATCATCAACGCCCAACTGGAAGAGGCTTTGAGCAATGCACGCACTCCCCACGACTTTTTCGATGCGCACTCCGACTTCTTCGAGGGGCTGCGCATCACCCTGATCGACCTGGACGGTACGGTCGTCTATGACTCCGAAGAACCCCCGGCCGAGATGTCGAACCACCTCGACCGGCCGGAAGTGGCGGCCGCCCTCACCGACGGTCACGGCTATACGATCCGCCGCCAGTCGGAGAACAACGGGCGCACCTACTTCTACTCCGCCTCCCGCATCGGCGACCGGATCGTCCGCTCGTCGCTGCCCTACACCGTGTCGTTGTCGCAGGTGCTGAACGCCGACCGCAACTTTCTGTGGTTCATGGGTTCAGTCACCCTGCTGCTGTGTCTGGTCGGCTACTACGTGGTCCGCCAGTTCACGAAAAACATGGTTCAAATGGAGGCGACCCTCGCAGAGCGCGACCGCGAACATGCCGCCGCACTGCACGAGGAGCAGGAAAAAATCCGCATCAAGCGGCAATTGACCAACAATATCAACCATGAGTTGAAAACCCCCGTAAGTTCCATCCACGGCTACCTCGAAACCCTCATCGCCAATCCGCATATCGACGCAGCGACGCAGCGGGCCTTCCTCGAAAAGTGTTTCACCCAGTCCGAACGGCTCCGGCAACTGTTGCAGGACGTATCGTCGATCACCCGGCTGGACGAAGGAGGACAGATGATCGACCGTACCGAAGTGGACCTCCGCGCCCTGATCGGCGAAGTGATAACCGACACGGCCCCGGAAAGCGCCCGACGCGGATTTACGGTACACTGGACATGCGACCGTCCCCTGACGGTCGAGGGCAACGAAGGATTGCTCTACTCCGTTTTCCGCAACCTGACGGACAACGCCCTCAACTACTCGGGCGGCAACCGGATCGACATCGCCCTGACGGACGAAACGGACGACCGCTACGAATTTTCATTCTCGGACAACGGCACGGGCGTCAATCCCGAACACCTGCCCTACCTCTTCGAACGTTTCTACCGGATCGACAAGGGGCGTTCGCGCCGGGCGGGAGGCACCGGACTCGGCCTGGCGATCGTACGCAACGCCATACTTTTCCACGGCGGCCGAATCGAAGTGGCGAACCGCCCGGAAGGGGGACTCGTGTTCCGGTTCTCGATCGCCAAGAAGGGGGAGGCGAAGAGATAGCCGTTCCCCTTCGAAATCCCTTGCAGGCAGTTTCAACCCACAAAGGCCCGGTTCCCGCACGGATTCAAGCCCTGAAACTGTGCCGCGCAGAACTTCCGAAAGCCCCTCCGGAGAAAACGGCATAGCGTAAGTCGAAATCGCACAAAGGACATATCCCGCAAGACAAACAGCCCGGCACCGCCCGCCGCAGGCACTTTTGAGATAAAAACCCCTGCCGTCCGGTCGGGCGGCAGGGGGGCTAATCTATCAAAACAAGACATCAGTGCGCTTCGAGCCAGTTGCCGCCCACGCCGCAGTCCACCACCAGCCGCACGCGCAGCGCAGCGGCGGACTCCATGGCTTCGGTAACGATGGCGATGACGCGCTCCTGCTCCGAACGAAGCATATCGACCACCAACTCGTCGTGCACCTGCAGGATCACCTTCGAGCGGATGCCCTCCTCGCGGAACCGACGGCTCACGCGGATCATGGCGATCTTCATGATGTCGGCGGCGCTTCCCTGAATCGGAGCGTTCACGGCATTTCGCTCGGCCAGGCCGCGGGCCACGGCGTTGCGCGAGGCGATGTCGTTCAGGTAGCGGCGGCGGCCGAAGATCGTCGAGACATACCCGTCCCGCTTGGCCTCCTCCACGACCCGATCCATGTACTCCTTGACGTGGGGGTAAGAGGCGAAATAACCCTCTATAATCTCTTTGGCCTCCTTGCGGGGAATGTCGAGCCGCTGGCTCAGGCCGAAAGCCGAAATACCGTAGATAATGCCGAAATTGGCCGTTTTCGCTTTCCGACGCATATCGGAAGTGACTTCTTCAACCGGAATACCGTATATCTTGGCGGCTGTGGCGGCATGAATGTCGGCTCCGCTGCGGAAGGCTTCTATCATGTGGGCATCCTGGCTCAGATGGGCCATGATGCGAAGTTCGATCTGCGAATAGTCGGCGGAGAAGAAAATACAGTCTTCGTTTTCGGCTGTAAAGGCTTTCCGGATTTCACGTCCCAACTCATCGCGTACCGGAATGTTTTGCAGGTTCGGATTGGTGGAACTGAGGCGGCCGGTCGAGGTGACTGCTTGGTTGTAGGACGTGTGGATCTTGCCGGTTTCCGGGTTGATCAGTTCGGGTAGGGCATCGATATAGGTGCTGAGCAGCTTCTTCAGCCCTCGATATTCGAGCAGCTTTCCCACGACGGGATGTTTGGAACGCATTTTTTCCAGTATTTCTTCACTCGTGCTATAGCTGCCTGTCTTTGTCTTCCTCGCTTTCTCTTCTATCTTGAGGTGATCGAAAAGGACTTCGCCGACCTGGCGGGCAGAATTGATGTTGAACTTCATTCCTGCCAGTTCGTAGATCTCTTTCTCCAACTTCTTGAGTGCGGTCGTCAGTTCCTCGGACGATTGTTTCAAGGCGACGGTGTCAAGCGTCACTCCCGTATATTCCATTTCAGCCAATACATATATTAAAGGCATCTCGATGTCATAAAAAAGCGATTCGAGTCCTTCTTTTTCCAGACAGGGGGTAAAATAGTTTTTCAGCTTGAGCGTGATGTCCGCGTCCTCGGCGGCATATTCGGCTACTTGGACAACCGGGACGTCACGCATGGTAAGTTGTTTCCTTTCTCTCGGGCCGATCAGTTCCTCGATCCGTACTGTTTTATATTTAAGGTATGTTTCGGCGAGGTAGTCCATACCGTGACGCAGTTCGGGATTCAGAAGGTAGTGGGCGATCATCGTGTCGAATAGAGGGCCGGCTATCCGGATTCCATATTTGCGGACGACAAGGATGTCGAATTTTATATTTTGTCCGATCTTGAGAGATTTCGGATTCTGCAGGGCGGGGGAGAAGTGGGCAAGAATTTTGTCGGCTTCTTCGCGGGCTGCCGGAACAGGGACGTACCAGGCCTCGTTTTCCTTCACGGCGAACGACATTCCGACCAATCCGGCCTTCAATGGATCTATACCATCTGTTTCCGTGTCAAAAGCAAAAAAATCCTGTTCGTTCAAAAACCGCCCTAATTCTATTCTTTTTTCCTCTGTATCAACAAGATAATAGGTGTGAGGAGTAGACTTTAAGTTCGCGAGAGTCGAATATTTGGGAACAGCCGTAGGTTCGGTCGCAAATTCTTCAAAGAGCGAGCCTTGAATCGGGCCTGCCGGAGCTGCTTTTTTTCTTGTATCGGCTTTTGCTGGCGCCGGTGCTGTTTTGGACTCCGTTTTGACTTTTTCCGGCTCTCCGCTCATTCTGTTAATAAATGTTCTGAATTCTAATTCAGTGTAAATCTCTACGAGACGTTCCTCATTCATCTTTTCACGGATGCATTTGGCAGCATCGAACCGGATCGGTACATCCGTCTTGATTGTTGCCAGGAATTTGGAGAAGCGGATCTGCTCCATGTTCTCCATGACCTTCTTTTGAAGGGAGCCTTTCAGCTTGTCGGTATTCTCCAAAAGATTTTCGATCGTTCCGAATTCGGCCAATAATTTCTGGGCGGTCTTTTCACCGACACCCGGACATCCGGGGATGTTGTCGGAACTGTCGCCCATCAGTCCTAAAAGGTCGATCACCTGGTCGACGGATGTCAGGCCGTATTTGTCCAGTACTTCGGGTACGCCCATAATCTCGTAGTCACCGCCGAAGCGGGGGCGGTACATGAATATATGTTCGGATACCAGCTGGCCGTAGTCTTTGTCAGGTGTCATCATATATACTTCGAAACCTTCTTTTTCGGCTTGCTTGGCAACCGTGCCGATAACATCGTCGGCCTCATAGCGCGGAACTTCCAGTATCGGGATATTGTAGGCTTCTATGATGTCTTTGATGAAAGGGACCGACTTGCGGATATCTTCCGGCGTCTCTTGCCGTTGCGCCTTGTACTGTTCGTAGGCTTCGTGGCGGAAAGTCGGACCTTTCGGGTCGAAGCCTACCGCAATATGGGTCGGGTTTTCACGTTTCAGGACATCTTCCAGGCTGTTGATAAAACCGAAGATGGCCGAAGTGTTCATGCCTTTGGAGTTGATACGCGGGTTCTTGATAAAAGCGTAGTAAGACCGATAAATCAATGCATATGCATCTATGAGGAATAACTTCATCGCTTTTAACACGTTTTAGTGTGACAATTGTCGGTAAATGTACGAAAAAACTCGCTTACTCGATACTTTTTGTTACTTTTGCGCATCTTAGGATCAATTATGAAGGATAGAAGTAAAATAGAACAACCGGTTGCCGTAGAGTTTAAACGTTTTAATGATGAGTTTGCTGCTTCGCTGCGAAGCGAAACGAATCGTTTGCAATCAGCTATTGACCAGATACTGAATGCGAGCGGAAAACATGTCCGCCCCTTATTAGTACTTTTGACGGCTAAAGCATGTGGGCAGGTAACGGATAATACGATCAATTCGGCTGTTCTGTTGGAACTGCTTCATACTGCCACACTGATTCATGATGATGTGATCGACGAGACAAAACAGCGTCGCGGGGTTCCTTCCTTGAATGCCATATTCGATAACCGCATTTCTGTCTTAGTGGGCGATTATGTCCTTTCCACCGCGTTGATCCGTTCTATCCAGACAGGTAATCTGCAAATCATAGGTATTGTTTCCAATCTCGGACGCGATCTTTCGGAAGGGGAGATCAAGCAGTTGGAAACGGCCGAAGAAAGCATCATCGACGAATCCTGCTATATGCAGGTGATACGGAAAAAGACGGCCATGCTGCTTTCCGCTTGTGCCGAGATCGGTTCCATCTCTGCCGGGGCATCCGGTGAAATGGTGGAAAAATGCCGTGAGTTCGGCGAATACTTAGGTTACTGTTTCCAGATCAAAGATGATATCTTCGACTACTTCAAAGAAGCGAATATCGGCAAACCGACCGGCAACGATATCCGGGAGGGAAAGGTCACGCTCCCCTTGCTGCACGCGTTGCAGACGGGTAGGAGAGAAGAGGCAGAACATTGCCTTCATATCATAAATGAAAAAGACTTTACCACAGAGAATATAGATTTGCTGATTGATTTTGCGAAAGCGAACGGGGGAATCGAATATGCTGAACAGCGTATGCAGGTATATCATGACAAAGCGGTCGAGGTTTTGATGACACTTCCTGAATCGGAAGCACGCGAAGGTTTGCTGCTGCTTGCCGATTACATCGTAGAGCGCCGTAAATAGATTTTCGCGTATTTACTGTCACTCTATCACTTTTTTTCTTGCATCCTTTGTATATCAACATGTATTGAGTGTGATAGATGCCCTTTTCATCTATCACTCCTGTGTCACTCTCTATCACACTGTCTCGTCCTGATTTTGGTTGACTGTGTATTAAAAAAATCCTGTTATAGGTTGT
>ERZ791625.1715-NODE-1715-length-10456-cov-3.299779_pt1 | contig 10456 bp, 10 predicted proteins | sample MGYA00510267_ERZ791625 | MGnify/ENA primary metagenome ERZ791625 (study PRJEB30046, sample SAMN00715229) | human gut metagenome | study: EMG produced TPA metagenomics assembly of the A metagenome-wide association study of gut microbiota in type 2...
AGCACCTCAAAAACACCATCATACACTAAATCAGTAAGTTGGCAGCATCACCGATCCCTTCATTTAGTGACTGCCCCTGGGTTTTTCATGCTCTCCTGCGTCCTAGAGAACTTGCCAATAACCTACATTATTTTTGCTTTGCCATTACCAATCGTCCTGAACAAGTTCATTTTAAAGCCAAAGCGCTGCCCAACTTTTATCCTCAATACCACATCGTCAGCAGGAAATAACCTAATCCCTGTGTTGGGATCTTATAATCGCTAATGATAATTATTTACATTTTATAGCTTCTGCTATAAAACATAGTAGTTGCTATGTTTATTCTAATTTTGCTCACTATAGGTACTAAATCATGCTCTCAATAAAAAAAGTAACCATGCTCTTGGGGTGCCTAGTCCTCACCTGCTCGATAGCATTTCAGGCGAGTGCAGCTGAAAAATTCAAGGTCATTACAACTTTTACCATCATCGCAGATATGGCCAAAAACGTGGCTGGAGATGCTGCAGAAGTCTCATCCATAACCAAGCCTGGTGCAGAAATTCATGAGTATCAGCCTACCCCTGGCGATATTAAACGTGCGCAGGGGGCACAACTGATTCTCGCCAATGGTATGAATCTGGAATTGTGGTTCCAACGCTTTTACCAGCATCTCAATGGGGTTCCAGAAGTAATTGTCTCTTCGGGTGTGACGCCAGTAGGGATCACTGAAGGCCCCTATGAGGGCAAACCTAACCCCCATGCCTGGATGTCGCCAGATAATGCTCTGATTTACGTCGATAATATTCGTGATGCGTTGATAAAATACGATCCGGCAAATGCACAAACCTACCAACGTAATGCCGATACTTATAAAGCCAAGATTACCCAAACCCTTGCCCCCCTGCGTAAGCAGATTGCGGAACTCCCTGAGAATCAGCGATGGATGGTCACCAGTGAAGGGGCTTTTTCTTATCTCGCACGCGATTTGGGGCTAAAAGAGCTTTATCTGTGGCCGATTAATGCCGATCAACAAGGAACACCGCAGCAGGTACGTAAGGTTGTTGATATGGTGAAGAAAAATCATATCCCGGCAGTCTTTAGCGAGAGTACGATTTCCGATAAACCAGCGCGTCAGGTTGCGCGTGAAACCGGCGCGCACTACGGTGGTGTGCTCTATGTCGATTCCCTGAGCACAGAAAACGGCCCGGTACCTACGTATATCGACCTTCTGAAGGTTACTACCAGTACGCTGGTACAGGGAATTAAAGCCGGGAAAAGGGAGAAATAATGATGCAATCTGCGGGCATTGTCGTTAATGATGTTACTGTCACCTGGCGTAACGGGCACACAGCACTGCGCGATGCATCCTTCACAGTACCAGGCGGATCTATTGCCGCTCTGGTTGGGGTAAACGGTTCCGGAAAATCGACGTTGTTTAAAGCGATTATGGGATTTGTGCGTCTGACCAGCGGGAAGATATCTGTTCTGGGTATTCCCACACGACAGGCGCTACAGAAAAACCTGGTTGCCTACGTCCCTCAGTCAGAAGAGGTTGACTGGTCATTTCCTGTACTGGTGGAAGATGTGGTGATGATGGGCCGCTATGGGCATATGGGTATGTTGCGTATCGCCAAAAAGAGGGATCGTCAGATTGTCACCGATGCGCTGGAACGTGTCGATATGGTGGATTTTCGCCATCGACAAATCGGCGAGCTTTCCGGTGGACAAAAGAAACGCGTCTTTCTGGCGAGAGCGATTGCACAGCAGGGTGATGTGATCCTGCTGGATGAACCTTTTACCGGCGTTGATGTGAAAACCGAAGCGAAAATCATCAGCCTGTTGAGGGAGTTACGCGCGGAAGGCAAAACGATGCTTGTCTCAACGCACAATCTCGGATCCGTCACGACATTTTGCGATTATACGGTCATGGTCAAAGGCACCGTCCTGGCAAGCGGGCCGACAGACACCACTTTTACAGCCGAGAACCTGGAGCTGGCTTTTAGCGGCGTACTGCGCCATGTCACACTTAACGGCTCGGAAGAAAGCATTATTACTGACGATGAACACCCTTTTGTGGCACATCGACCGTCAGCGGTGCAGAGGGAAGAAAGATGAACGTGCTACTGGAACCCTTCAGCTATGAATATATGCTCAATGCGATGTGGGTCTCGGCGATGGTCGGCGGTCTCTGCGCTTTCCTGTCATGCTATCTGATGCTAAAAGGCTGGTCGCTGATTGGCGATGCGCTGTCGCACTCTATTGTCCCGGGTGTTGCGGGGGCATATATGCTGGGGCTTCCGTTTTCTCTGGGAGCCTTCTTTTCCGGCGGACTGGCAGCGGGCAGCATGCTGTTTCTTAACCAACTCACTCGCTTAAAAGAAGATGCCATCATCGGCCTGATCTTCTCGTCCTTTTTTGGCCTGGGGCTGTTTATGGTGTCATTGAACCCGACATCCGTGAACATTCAGACCATCGTCCTGGGCAATATTCTGGCAATCGATCCGGCGGATATCCTGCAACTCACTATCATTGGCATTCTCTCGATCATCGTGCTTTTTTTCAAATGGAAAGATCTTATGGTGACCTTTTTCGACGAGAATCACGCCCGTGCTATTGGATTGCATCCGGGCAGATTAAAAATCCTCTTCTTCACCCTGCTGTCGGTTTCGACCGTTGCGGCGCTGCAAACGGTTGGTGCCTTTCTGGTGATCTGTCTGGTGGTGACTCCCGGTGCAACAGCATGGTTGTTAACCGATCGTTTTCCCCGCCTGCTCATGATTGCTGTAACTATTGGCAGTGTGACCAGTTTCCTCGGCGCGTGGGTCAGTTACTTTCTGGACGGCGCGACAGGTGGAATCATCGTGGTGGCGCAGACACTGCTGTTTCTTTTAGCATTTGTCTTTGCGCCCACCCATGGGCTTTTGGCAAATCGTCGGCGTGCGCATAAAGCGCTGGAGGATCGCTCATGATGGCATTATTACTGGAGCCACTGCAGTTCACCTTTATGAGTCACGCACTGCTGATTTCACTGGTAGTTTCCATACCCTGTGCGCTGCTGTCGGTCTTTCTGGTCCTGAAAAGTTGGGCACTGATGGGTGACGCGATGAGTCATGCGGTTTTTCCTGGCATCGTGCTTGCCTGGATTCTGGGGTTACCTCTGGCTACAGGGGCATTCGTCGCCGGAGTATTCTGTGCGGTGGCGACGGGATACCTGAAAGACAACAGCCGAATCAAGCAAGATACAGTGATGGGGATTGTTTTTTCTGGCATGTTTGCCGCAGGTCTGATCTTGTATATTGCAGTCAAACCAGACGTACATCTTGATCATATTCTTTTCGGCGACATGCTCGGGATAACCATCGGCGATATAATCCAGACGGTGATTATTGCCGGACTGGTTACACTTGTTATTAGCGTAAAATGGCGGGATTTTTTGCTGTTCAGCTTTGATTATCAACAGGCGCAGGCAAGCGGTTTGCATACGAGATGGCTGCATTATGGGCTGCTGTGCATGGTCTCCCTGACCATTGTGGCGACGCTGAAAGCGGTAGGTATCATTCTCTCTATTTCTCTTCTCATTGCGCCTGGTGCCATTGCGGTACTCCTGACACAACGCTTTCATATTGCGCTCCTGCTGGCGACTGGCATATCGATATTGGTCTCAATGACTGGTGTCTGGCTGTCCTTTTTTATCGACAGCGCGCCAGCTCCGACAATTGTTGTCTTATTCGCGGTCATGTTCATCATGACGTTTACCGTTACCAGCATCAACGCACGCACAAAGGAAAATGCCGAACCACGGGATTTGTTATCATCCGATTAGCAGAACACTCGGCCAGCAACATCCGCTTATTGGCGATGCGCTTGAACGAATAATGCACAGACTTATGATTCTGATAAGTTTTGTTGCCAGAGAGTTGCTGCGGACTGGATAGCAAGTAATGTCGATTCTCAGGGGTAGCAAACAGCGCAGTAAAATGAGGGAAGTAGTGGCAAAACATAGAGAAAATTGGGGGGCGAGGGCCAGTGATGTAAAAAACCACGCTAAGAGTTTAATTAATTGTTTGTATTGAAGTTTAATGATCTTAACTCACCCTTAAGAATATCTTCCGGTAACGAAGACGTATAATGCCCCAGCATATTTATATGGCTATGTATCAGCAGCGATAATCTTGCCGGATGCTACTCCTCAGGAGTTTCTCCCGATTTGCGAAGATGTGACAACGCCTCCTGCATGTAAAGTGTGTTTCACAGCACAACCGCATTGGTCACCAGCCCCAGAGCACCTAGTTGATCTTCCTGCCCTTAACGGTAGCTGAAGATGACTGGGCTGGATGGAAAATCCTGCATGGTGCATTGGGAGAGCAGATAGAATTGGTTGGCGACGATCTGTTTGTGACCAACGTAAAGTATATTCAGCGCGGCATTGACGAAAACCTTGCCAATTCAGCATTGATTAAACTCAACCAGATTGGTTCCCTGAGTGAAACCTTTGATGCGGTACAACTTTGCCATGACAACAACTGGGGCACCTTTATCTCACACCGCAGTGGTGAGACAGTGGACAGCTTTATCGCCGATATGACAGTTGCAATGCGCGCAGGTCATCTCAAAACGGGAGCTCCATGCCGGGGTGAGCGTATTGAAAAATATAACCAGCTTATGAGAATTGAGGATGAACTGGGTTCATCGGCGCAATTTGCTGGAAAGTCTGCCTTTAAATGACATTATTGTGCCAATCCCCCAGGCTTACACGTCGGGGTTATTCTGGAGGAATGATGAAAGCTCACGTTTTTGTTATTTCTATGCTTACTGGCATTGTCGTCACCTATGCCGTGTTACTTCTTGGTTGCTTGTTCATCGATAAAACGCTCCCCACTGTAGATGTTGTCATTCTGTCACTTGTCGTGGGGGCTTCTGCTCAGCAATTGTCGAGGGTATTAATGTCAATAAATAGAACCTTCCCTTATCTTGCATGTAGTCAAAGGATATAAATTAACAATATCAGTCAAATGAGAACATATTCTGATATTGTTACGATAAAAAATTATTTTATGAGGGGTACATGATTAAATCACTTTTTGCCGTCATTATCGGCGGTTCTGTTGGATGTACTCTGCGCTGGTTACTGTCCACACGCTTTAACAGTCTTTTTCCAAATCTACCTCCAGGTACACTGGTGGTGAACCTCCTTGCCGGGTTAATTATTGGTACTGCGTTGGCGTACTTTTTACGACAACCACACCTTGATCCTTTTTGGAAATTAATGATAACAACGGGACTTTGTGGAGGTCTGAGTACTTTCTCTACATTTTCTGTTGAAGTATTCGCATTACTCCAGGCGGGAAATTATATATGGGCTTTGACGTCTGTACTTGTTCACGTCATTGGCTCCCTCATCATGACAGCTTTAGGCTTTTTTATCATAACCATACTTTTCGCATGAGAATTCATTAACGTTACAGGTTTATCAACTAATGTGACGCTTAGGATAGAATTTCGCTCCATGGTATGCGTTTGCAGTCATTACAGTCTCCATGACGACTGTAATGACTGCAAACGCATTACCTGACATATCAGTATAAACAATGAATTAACCTCTTGGCGTATTTTTTACATCACTGGCCCTCACCCCCCAAAATTCTCTCTGAAAAATTGTTGCGGTTAACGTTGCCAATGTATCCACCCATTTCAGAAGACGATCTGGCATCCTGGTGGCATGCTGCGATGTGCTTCAGGTGAGTGCACTGGGCGGTCAGCACAGGCGGTTTCGACAGCGAAATTGCACAGGACGTTATGCCGGCTGTGAGTACAACATCATAGCCTTACTTGATTGTACGGTAATGCCAAATACATGCAGACACTATGGTAAATAATACAGCGGCAAATAATGCCGTCACAATCAGCGCGATTGAGACACCTGTTTTCGACGCCAGTGGCACCAACAATGCGCACAGCCCATAGCCAAGTGTGTGACTGGCCGCAAGCCAGCCCGCGCCTGCGCCGTCGGCCAGCTTATCATTCAGTAAAAGTTGATAAGCGGGTGTTGCCAGAGCGGCCCCAAATGACAGCACTGCACAGCCCAGGTAAAACAACCATAGCTGTTCAGTGAGCATGATAGCCAGACCACTACTCATCAACACCCCGGCACTCAGGAGCAGAGCCACTGGAGTCAGGCGCTGTGGACGGAGTACCACGAACTGCGCGATAAGCGCAGCTATTGCGGACAGCCCCAACAACCACGCCACCTGTTGGCTAATAGTGGTGGTATCAGTATCGAACTGGCGAGTAAGGGCTGGCGAAAGTCCAAGCTGCATCATGCTCATTGCCGCAGCCAGTAACATTGCGCAAAGCAGATAAGGCAGGCAATCCCGCTTCAGGCTGACGCTCTTGCGCTCCGGTGTGGGCTGTGGTGGTGTGCCGGGCAACCGCAGAAGCATCACCACAGCCCACACCGGAGCTGCCATCAGCATCCACACTGGCGCCAGAGGGTGAATGACCAACATTGCCGCCGCGCACAGCGGCCCGAATAGCCTGCCGCAGCTCAGGCCGGAGCTGATGGTTGCCAGAGCGGCCATGCGATTCCCTTCTCCCGCTCTCTGCAATGCCCAGACCTGACAGGCTGGCACCATTGCTGACACGGTCAGACCGTAGACGATCCGGGCGATGATTAATATTCCCAACCCCACCGCTGTTGTTACGGCACCGGTAGCCATCAGCACGCTTCCCAGCCCAAGCAGGGTAAAGCTTACGCCATATCCTCCCAGAGCCCACAGCACCACAGTCTTACTGCCAGTAAGGGAAATTTGCTTTCCCCACCATGGGGAAGATGGCAGAAACAGCATTGAGCCCAGCATCAGCAGGGCAGCCCATACAGACAGACTCAGATTTGTCTGTATGACCAGAACAGGGAGTACAACCAGCAGACCGTTCTGTCCGATACCGAGAAGACCGGCACTGAACGCCAGTGGCCAGCAGGACAGGGTTTTTTGGGGCGTATCTTCGATCTTAGATGACATTGTAATGTTTCAACACCATGTATTAATTGTGTTTATTTGTAAAATTAATTTTTCTGACAATAACATTTCTCATTGATAATGAGAATCATTATTGACATAATTGTTATTATTTTACTGTGTAGGAGCTGTTTGATTATGATCCTGCCCTCTGAAAAATCCGCCACAGATGTGGCTGCGCAGTGCTTCCTGAATGCCTTGATTCGTGAAACCAAAGACTGGCAACTGGCGGAATACCCGCCAGACGAATTGATTATCCCGCTGGACGAACAGAAGTCGCTCCATTTCAGAGTGGCTTATTTCTCCCCAACCCAGCATCACCGCTTTGCATTTCCTGCTCATCTGGTCACGGCATCAGGCAGTTATCCTGTCGACTTTACCACTCTCTCCCGGCTTATTATTGATAAGCTCCGGCATCAACTTTTTCTGCCAGTTCCCCTCTGCGAAACTTTCCACCAACGCGTGCTGGAAAGCTACGCCCATACGCAACAGACAATTGATGCCCGCCATGACTGGGCCATCCTGCGTGAAAAAGCGTTGAATTTTGGCGAGGCTGAGCAGGCACTGCTGACAGGACACGCTTTCCACCCTGCACCTAAGTCTCATGAACCGTTTAACCGCCAGGAAGCTGAACGATACCTGCCTGACATGGCACCTCACTTCCCGCTGCGGTGGTTTTCGGTGGATAAAACGCAAATCGCTGGTGAAAGTCTGCATCTTAACCTTCAACAGCGGTTGACGCGATTTGCCGCAGAAAATGCGCCCCAGTTACTCAACGAATTAAGTGACAATCAATGGCTGTTCCCGCTGCACCCGTGGCAGGGGGAGTATCTGTTGCAGCAGGAATGGTGCCAGGAGCTTGTCGCTAAAGGGCTGATTAAAGATTTAGGCGAGGCCGGCGCGCCGTGGCTACCGACCACCTCTTCCCGCTCCCTCTACTGTGCTACCAGCCGCGATATGATCAAGTTCTCCCTGAGCGTTCGGCTGACCAACTCCGTCCGTACTCTGTCTGTGAAAGAGGTGGAGCGAGGAATGCGCCTGGCACGTCTGGCGCAAACCGACGGCTGGCAGATGCTACAGGCCCGCTTCCCTACTTTCCGGGTAATGCAGGAGGACGGCTGGGCCGGGCTGCGCGATCTTAACGGCAACATCATGCAGGAAAGTTTGTTTTCCCTGCGTGAAAACCTGCTGCTGGAGCAGCCGCAAAGCCAGACCAACGTTCTGGTTTCCCTGACTCAGGCCGCACCGGATGGCGGTGATTCGCTGCTGGTTTCGGCGGTAAAACGCCTGAGCGATCGCCTCGGTATCACTGTGCAACAGGCCGCCCACGCATGGGTCGATGCTTACTGTCAGCAGGTGCTGAAGCCTCTGTTTACGGCTGAAGCGGATTACGGCCTGGTGCTGCTGGCGCATCAGCAAAATATTCTTGTGCAGATGCTTGGGGATCTGCCGGTCGGATTTATTTACCGTGACTGCCAGGGCAGCGCGTTTATGCCTCACGCGACAGAGTGGCTCGATACCATTGACGAGGCGCAGGCGGAAAATATTTTCACCCGTGAGCAGTTGCTGCGCTATTTCCCTTATTACCTGCTGGTTAACTCCACTTTTGCCGTAACTGCTGCGCTGGGTGCTGCCGGGCTGGACAGCGAAGCGAATCTGATGGCTCGTGTACGAACATTGCTGGCTGAAGTGCGTGACCAGGTGACTCATAAAACCTGTCTCAACTATGTTCTGGAAAGTCCGTACTGGAACGTAAAAGGTAACTTTTTCTGTTATCTGAACGATCATAACGAGAACACCATCGTTGACCCTTCGGTGATCTATTTTGATTTCGCTAACCCGCTGCAGGCTCAGGAGGTCTGAATGTCTGGGGCAAACATTGTTCACAGCGGATATGGACTGCGCTGTGAAAAACTCGACAAGCCTCTGAATCTTGGCTGGGGGCTGGACAATAGCGCGGTGTTGCACTGGCCCGGGGAGCTGCCAACAGGGTGGCTGTGCGACGCGCTGGATCAGATATTTATCGCCGCACCACAACTTTCAGCAGTGGTTCTTCCCTGGTCCGAATGGTGTGAGGAGCCACAGGCGCTGACGCTTTTCGGACAGGTACAAAGCGACATTATCCATCGTTCCGCTTTCTGGCAGTTACCGTTATGGCTGAGTTCTCCGGCAAACCGGGCCTCCGGTAAAATGGTTTTTGATGCAGAGCGTGAGATTTATTTCCCGCAGCGCCCCCCCCGTCCGCAGGGTGAAGTTTATCGTCGTTACGATCCACGCATTCGCAGGATGCTGAGTTTCCGCATTGCCGATCCCGTTTCTGATGCAGAACGTTTCACTCGCTGGATGAACGATCCGCGCGTTGAGTATTTCTGGGAGCAAAGTGGCTCACTGGAGGTACAGATCGCCTATCTGGAACGCCAGCTCACCAGTAAACATGCATTCCCGCTGATTGGTTGTTTCGACGATCGGCCGTTCAGTTATTTCGAAATCTACTGGGCGGCGGAAGACCGCATTGGTCGCCACTATTCGTGGCAGCCCTTTGACCGTGGCCTGCATCTGCTGGTTGGTGAACAGCAATGGCGCGGAGCCCACTATGTGCAAAGCTGGCTGCGCGGGGTGACACATTACCTGCTGCTGAATGAGCCACGTACGCAGCGCACAGTACTGGAGCCACGCACCGATAACCAGCGCCTGTTCCGCCATCTTGAGCCTGCGGGATACCGGACAATTAAAGAGTTCGACTTCCCACATAAACGCTCGCGCATGGTGATGGCGGATCGTCATCACTTCTTCACGGAGGTCGGTCTGTAATGAATCACAAAGACTGGGATTTGGTCAACCGCCGCCTGGTGGCAAAAATGTTGTCTGAGCTGGAGTATGAGCAGGTTTTCCACGCGGAATCTCAGGGCGATGACCGCTACTGCATTAACCTGCCGGGAGCACAATGGCGCTTCATCGCTGAACGTGGTATCTGGGGCTGGCTCTGGATTGATGCTCAAACTCTGCGCTGCGCGGACGAGCCAGTACTGGCTCAGACGCTGCTGATGCAGCTAAAGCAGGTACTGTCAATGAGCGATGCAACCGTTGCTGAGCATATGCAGGATTTGTATGCCACGCTGCTGGGCGACCTGCAACTACTGAAAGCCCGTCGCGGGCTGAGCGCCAGTGACCTGATTAATCTTAATGCCGACCGCCTGCAATGCCTGCTGAGCGGTCATCCTAAATTCGTTTTTAATAAAGGTCGCCGTGGCTGGGGTAAAGAGGCGCTGGAACGATATGCGCCAGAGTATGCCAACACCTTCAGACTGCACTGGCTGGCGGTAAAACGTGAACATATGATCTGGCGCTGTGATAACGAGATGGATATTCATCAGTTGTTGACGGCCGCAATGGATCCGCAGGAGTTTGCCCGCTTCAGTCAGGTCTGGCAGGAAAACGGACTGGATCATAACTGGCTGCCG
>ERZ791625.1716-NODE-1716-length-10455-cov-2.363077_pt1 | contig 10455 bp, 3 predicted proteins | sample MGYA00510267_ERZ791625 | MGnify/ENA primary metagenome ERZ791625 (study PRJEB30046, sample SAMN00715229) | human gut metagenome | study: EMG produced TPA metagenomics assembly of the A metagenome-wide association study of gut microbiota in type 2...
CAGGAGGAAACTCAGAGGCTGAACAGCAGCATCTGGTATGGTACGGCGGCTACCATGCGGAACTTTGGGATAACTGTTTGAAGGCTTGTGAAGCATTCTTTAAAGAGCTGGAGAGTCAAGGCGGATATAGCCTGAATAAGGCTTCGGAAGAAACACCGGAACAGTATCGGCAGGCATATCGTATGGGATATATTCGTCAGAACAGCAAGGAGGTCTTGCATTCTGTCCGCACGAATATGTCGGACGCTTTCAACTCAAGTTCTTATATGTGGCATTCCTGGGCTGTTCCGTCACTTTGTCGTACCGAATATCCGCCTACACAGGAATATGTGGAGATGTTCCCATGGGCCGACGGTACTCCGTTTGACTGGAAAAAGACGGAAACAGAAGGTAAGTTGGATGCAATGTTCCTGACCGGAACATTCAAAAATGGAGAACAACTATTGTCGGAAATCGTATTAACCCGTGATCCTCGTCTGTATGAGCATTGCATGGTAAACGGATTGCCGAAGATGTTAGACTGGAGTGCAGGAACAATGTCCGGTTTACCTTATGAATTGTGGGTCGGAGGATACGATGAAGGACAAAATGCTGCACTTGAATCAGGTAACTATGCGACTGGTTATAAAAATATGAAATATTATTTGGGAACAGAGTACCAACGTCAGTATACGCATTGGGTATATCTTCGTTTATCTGACATTTATTTAACTTATGCAGAGGCCTTGCTTCAAGCCAAGAATGATCACCGGGGTGCTATTGACCAAATGAATATAGTACGTGCCCGCGTAGGATTGAAGAAAGATTTGGCGGAGTGTGTTACAGATAAGAATTTACTTTCTGACAAAGCAGCCTTATTGGAAGAATTGCTGTGCGAGCGTGTTCGGGAATTGGGGCTTGAAGATAGCCGTTACTTTGATCTTGTCCGTTACAAGCGTGCCGATCGTTTCGAGAAGCGCCTGCACGGGTTGCTCGCCTATCGTTTGGATGATACCGGTAATCGTATAACGGGAAATGCTAAATGGAATGAAGGAGATAAGAACAAGGGGGCATTGCAGCCTACTCGTTTTGAATATGAAAGGTTTGAGTTATCCAAGCCGGTCCGTCGGTGGTGGACATACGGATTTGATCCCAAATGGTATCTTTCTCCATTCCCGCAAACGGAAATTAACAAAGGATATGGATTGATTCAGAATCCGGGTTGGTAATGTGAGACAGCGAAATAGATTAAAACAATATTGAATATTGATTTATATGAGAAAAAATAAGATTCTGATACTGGCTTTACTGGTTTGTTTGAGCATTCCGGTCAGAGCACAGAATACAGACAACAACATTATAGGTATTGTTGTTGATAAATCGGGAAACCCAGTCTATGGAGCGTCCGTTAATGTGGAAGGTGGCGCAGTGGAGACCCGGGTTGAAACTGATAAAGATGGTAAATTCGAGATTGCGGTCGAGAAAGGACAACGTTTGAGTGTCGTTTCTGTCGACAAAGGCTCTACCACAGTTGTGGCAAAGACTGATGGTCCGATGACTATTGTGATGGGATATGCAGCTCAGACTATTGATGTGGGAGCTAACCGGATATTCAGTCGTCATGAATCAACAGCAGCTGTTTCTACCACCTATAACGAAGAGTTTAATAAGCGGTCTTCCCGGAATATATCCAATTCTTTATATGGATATGGATTGGGCCTTACTACTTTGCAGAATGCGGCCAGTACCGGGTTAATGGCAGATCCTACCTTTTATGTACGTGGTTTGCAGAGCTTGTCAAGTAGTACACCGCTTGTGCTGGTTGACGGTTTGGAACGAGACATGAGCTTGGTGAGCCCAGAAGAAGTAGAATCCGTTTCCATCCTGAAAGATGCCGCGGCTGTGGCATTGTACGGATACAAAGGGGTGAACGGTGCGATCTTGATTACTACAAAGCGTGGTAAGTACAAAACAAAAGAGATAACTTTTACGTATGATCATATCATTAACACTCAGTCTCGACGTCCGGAATTTGTAGATGCAGCTACGTATGCTTCTGCAGTGAATGAAGCGCGTGGATATGAAGGTTTGGGAGCTCGGTATACTCCGGAAGAAGTCGATGCTTTCCGTAATGGAGTAGGTAGTGGAGGGGCTTCCCGTATGTACCCTTATCTCTATCCTAATGTGAACTGGATTGATGAAACCTTTAAAGACAGAGGAGTTTCTAATAAATATACGATCGAATTCCGTGGGGGAGGAGCAAAGTTCCGCTACTATACTATGGCGAATTTATTAACAGACAAAGGGTTTATCAAAACCCCGAATGCAAATGACGGATATTCTACACAGAATATGTATTCACGTGCTAATTTGCGTACAAATCTGGATATTGATTTAACCGCCACTACCAAATTGAAGTTGAATCTTCTCGGTACCTTGTCCGAATCTCGGATTCCGGGGGCTTCGGTTAACCTATGGGATATGATTTATTCGATTCCTTCTGCAGCTTTTCCGGTTCGTACGGAAGATGACAGTTGGGGAGGAAGTACTACTTGGGCGGGAACATCGAATCCTGTCGCACAATCGCAGGGAGCTGCTTATTCTAAAGGACACTCTCGCAGTTTGTTTGCCAACCTTACCTTGTCACAAGATTTATCTGGTTTGCTGAAAGGATTGGGAGCAAACTTTCGTTTAGCTTATGACAACTATTCCAATATTCTGGAAGACCATAGCAAGACTTATACGTATGCCGGTTATGCAACAAGCTGGACAACTAACGGTCCGTTTTATACTGCCATTTCAGGTGGCGAATCCAGTGAAATGGGTTCGGGTGCAGGTATTGACAACTGGGCGCGCCAATTTAACTTTGCAGGTAGTGTCGATTACAATCGCTCGTTTCGGAAGTGGGATGTGTATTCTCAATTCAAATGGGATTATGAGTATCGTGATTCATACGGATTGAACACTACTATTTATCGGCAAAATGTATCCTGGTATAATCATGTAGGTTTCTCTAATCGCTATTATTTGGATCTGGCATTGGTTGGCTCGGCCTCCAGTTTATTGGCACCGGGGCATAAATGGGCTTTCTCGCCTACCATTTCTGCTGCTTGGGTGCTTTCGGAAGAAAAATGGTTGAAAGATGTGTCTTGGGTGAACTTCCTGAAATTGCGCGCTTCGTTTGGAGTGATCAATGTTGATTATCTGCCTAAAGACGGAAGTACTACCGTATATGACTATTGGGATCAGATTTATACGACTACCGGTACGCAATATAAGTTTAACAGTAGTTACGACTCTGAATTCGGAAGTACTATTATCGGGCGCCTGGCAACTGCTAATTCGACACATGAGAAAGCGTATAAATACAATGTTGGTGTTGATGCCGTGTTGTTCAATGGACTGGACGTGACGGCAGAAGGCTATTACCAACGGAGAAAAGATATTTGGGTCTCTTCCGAAGGAAAATATACCGATGTGTTGGGCGTAGATGCTCCGTTCGAGAATGCCGGAATCGTTGATAGCTATGGCGTGGAACTAGGACTTAACTATACGAAACGGTTAGGAGATGTAGTGTTCAACCTTGGCGGTAATTTTGCTTGGAATAAGAATGAAATTAAGGAACAACTGGAAGAACCGCGTTTGTATAAGAATCTTGTGCAAACAGGAAATCGGTTGGGACAAGTATATGGAATGGTAGCTGAAGGTTTCTTCAAAGATAAAGAAGATATAGCAAACAGCCTTCCGCAAAACTTTAGTACGGTAGTGCCGGGAGACATAAAATATAAAGATGTGAATGGAGACGGAATCATTGATGCCAATGATAAAACAGCTATCGGTTATAGTACGACGGCTCCGGAAATTTATTATTCTTTCCATTTGGGAGCCGAATGGAAAGGGATTGGAGTAGATGTAATGTTTCAGGGAACAGGTAACTATTCTGCTGTCTTGAATACGAAGAGTATGTTTTGGCCGTTGATAAATAATACGACACTTTCTACTCATTATTATGAGAATCGTTGGACACCGGAAAATCAAAATGCCAAATATCCTCGTTTGAGTTCACAGAGTAATGCCAATAACTATCAGGCTAATACAGTTTGGTTGGCGGACCGGTCATTCTTGAAGTTACGTAACGCGGAGGTGTATTACAGATTTCCGGAAGAATGGATGAAGAAGACTAAGATATTGGGGAGTGCCAAGTTATATGTCAGAGGAACAGACTTGTTCTGTTCAGATCATATTGATGTGACAGATCCGGAATGTTATGGTGTAGCGACTCCGCTGAATAAGAGTGTAGTAGTCGGTGTTACGATTGGTTTTTAATCATAAAAACAAAGCGAAAGAATGAAACTGAAAAACATTATCTACGGAATGATGTGTGTAGCCGCACTCGGTTCCTGCTCAGATAAGATGGAATATCATGAGTACAATAATTATGATGAGGATTTTGTGAAGCTCAACTTCGGTAATGTAGGAGGGCTGATAACAAATATCTATTTGTCCATGGATGTGGACTTTGGAAACTATAGCGGGGCAATTCTTGGTTCTGCTACCGATGAGTCCGAATATGCTTATTCGGGAAATCAGATTGAAGACTTTTACAATGGTTCTTGGAGTCCGTCGAATGCTAAAAGTAGCATGTGGACGTCCTGTTATGAAGGGATAGCCAATTGTAATTTATATCTGGAGAAGTTTACCGGACTGACATTTCCCGAGTTGGCTTTGAACAGTGATTATGCACAACAGATGTTCCGCTATACCAATTACCAGTATGAGGTACGTTTCCTTCGTGCATATTTCTACTTTAACTTGGTACGGCAATATGGAGATGTGCCGTTTAGCGACCATATATTAACAGCCGAAGAATCGAATACGTTATCGCGCAGACCGGCACAGGAGATTTTTGATTATATCATAGCCGAATGTGATGATATTAAAGATAAGATTATCGTCGATTACAGTAAACTGGGAGATATGGCATTGCCTAGTAGTCCGGCGGAAACAGGACGTGCCAACCGTAAAACGGTATTGGCCTTGAAAGCTCGTGCAGCATTGTATGCGGCAAGTCCTTTATTTAATCCGACTGATAATAGAGAACTGTGGTATCGTGCAGCTAAAGCCAATAAGGAAATTTTAGATGACAGTAATGGGTTTGCTGAAAAGGCAAAACTCTTAGTGGAGGATTATTCATCACTTTGGAGCAAGGACAATTACAATGACGCTACTAATGAATTGATTTTTCTCCGTCGTGCCACTACTACCACTAATTCTTTTGAGGGATATAACTTCCCGGTAGGGTTGGAAAATTGTAAAGGTGGAAACTGTCCCACACAGACACTGGTGGATGCGTATGAGATGAAGGATACAGGGTTGCGTCCGGACGAGTTGGATAACTATGATCCTGCTAATCCTTATTATACCAACCGCGACCCTCGTTTCTATCTGACTATTGCCAAGAATGGGGACGAAAAGTGGCCTAACTGGAATACTGTTCCTCTGCAAACCTATCAGGGCGGACTAAATGCGGAGCCTTTGAGTGGCGGAACTCCGACTGGCTATTATCTGAAGAAGTATTGTCAGACGGCAGTAGACTTACGTGCCGGTACAGCTTCAAAGACCTATCATTCATGGATTACATTCCGTTTTGGAGAGTTCTATTTGAATTATGCGGAAGCTGTATATAAGTATCTGGGTAGTCCGTATGCAACGGATAATGAATTTACAACTTCGGCTGTGGATGCTATCAAAGTAGTTCGTACGCGTGCCGAGATGCCCGGATTCCCTCAAGGGATGACCAATGATGCTTTCTGGAAGAAATATCAGAATGAACGTATGGTAGAATTGGCCTTTGAAGGACATCGTTTTTGGGATGTACGTCGTTGGAAGGAGGGTGACAAACATTTCAAGAACATTGTTGAAATGAAGATTACGAAGAATGGGGATGATACTTATACGTATGAACGTAAGGTAAAAGAAAGAAGTTGGGATGATAAGATGTATTTCTTCCCGATTCCGCAGAGTGAAAAATCTAAGAATCCTAATTTGGAGCAGAATCCGGGGTGGTAACCCACAACCGGAATGCTGATGAATAGTGATAGGATATTCTTGCATAGAACGGATGTTTATAGAATAAAAAAACGAAAGAAATGAAGAAACATTATATAATACTGGGGCTGTTTTGTCTGCTGGCCATAGTTGCCTGCTCGGATAATGACCCCGTCGTTGAAGTGAACAATGGCAATCAGACGGAAGAGGAGTTGCCGCCTCTGCCTACTGAAGTTATAACGGGTAGCCGTGCAATGTGGGTTAGTTACGACCCGGCACCAAATGTTGACGCCAATAACTCTTCCGGCATATCATCCGCATTGATTAGCTGGAGATTACTGAAGACCGATCCGTCTAATGTTGCTTTTGATATTTATAAGTCGGTAGACGGCGAGACGGAAGTGAAATTGAATGAGAAACCTATTTCGAATACTACTTCTTGGGTGGATGCGGATATTGATGTATCAAAAACGAATGTATACCGGGTCACTCTTGCCAATCAGGCTGAAACGCTTTGCGATTATACCTTTACCTCTGAAATGGCAGAAAAGTTTTATCATGAGATTAGATTAAACATGAATGTACCCGATGCGTCGATTACATATTCTCCTGATGATATTCAGCTAGGTGACTTGGACGGTGACGGTGAATTGGAGATTGTGGTGAAGAGAGAACCGTATGATGGTGCCAACCAGGGGGGATGGAATAATGGTTCGACCTTGTTGGAAGCTTATAAGATGGATGGTACTTTTTTGTGGCAAATTGATTTTATGAGCAGATGATGCCGCTGTGTTCCGGTTCACATTATACTTCATATATTTTATACGATTTTGATGGAGATGGTTTATGTGAAATAGCTTTCCGCTCTTCAGAAGGTACAAAGTTTGGGGATGGTAAGGGCATTACCGATGCTTATGGTAATGTGAACGATTATCGAATTCGTCAGACTGACGCTGTGGGCTGGTATTCGGGAGCAAGTATTAATACAATTTGCGGTTTGATAATGGAAGGTCCCGAATATATCTCTATTTGCCGTGGATATGATGGACGTGAAATTACCCGGGTGGATAATATTCCTCGTGGTGGAAGTGGTTCAAAAGCGTCGCGTGCTAAATATTGGAGTGAATATTGGGGAGATGATTACGGAAACCGCATGGACCGTTTCTTTATCGGGGTGGCTTATCTGGATGGTATACCTGACGAAGCGACCGGAGTGAGAACAAGCAACCCCAGTCTGATCATCAGTAGAGGTATTTATCATAATTGGCAAGTATGGGCACTCGATTTGAAAGGGAATAAACTGGAAACCCGTTGGAAGTTTGATACAGCCGAACATTCTTCAAAATGGTTGTCCATGTGTTCGCATAGTTTTCGTGTAGCGGACTTGGACGATGATGGAAAAGATGAAATCTTGTATGGTTCTGCGGCTATAGATGATGATGGAAGCGAATTGTGGTGTACCGGAAACGGTCATGGTGACTGTTTATGTGTTGGCAAATTTATAAAAGACCGTTCAGGATTGCAAATTGTTGCTTCATTTGAAGAACCGGGCAATTATAATGGACAAGGACACGGTTATGGATGTCAAGTGATTGATGCAAGAGATGGTGGCTTGATTACCGGCCATGGAGCGGGTTCGACTACTGATGTCGGTCGTTGTATTGTGGCAGATATCGATCCGGATAGCCCGAATTTTGAGTACTGGTCTTCTTTGCAGGAAGGGGTATTCAGTTGTAGTGGCAGTGGATTGGTATCCAGTACATATCCTACAGGTATTGGTGGTGGAGTTTTGTATAATGTAGCCATTTATTGGAGCGGGCAGCCGACAAGAGAAATGCTGGACCGTGCTTGTGTCGTGAGCTATAAAGAGAACCCTGATGTAAACAAGACGAATAAGACTCGTTTGGTATATTTTGGAACTTACGGTAGCAATGACGGTAACCATAGCACCAAATACAATCCTTGTTACTATGGTGATTTTCTCGGTGACTATCGTGAAGAAGTAATAATGGGTTCAAGTGACATGAAATCTATTTATATATTCTCCACGAATCATCCTACCGAATTCCGTCTTCCTCACTTGATGACCGATCATAATTATGATATGTCTCAAGCGATGCAGAATATGGGATATAACCAGGGAACTAACTTAGGTTACTATGTAGGTGCTGAAACTTTGAAAAAAGCAGAATAAAAAGGTTTTTGAATAAGAAATCTCTTATTTGATATGAGTTTGTTGAAAAAGAACAATCCGGCTAACTGTCGGGTTGTTCTTTTTTTCATAGTTGAACGAATCGCCATATATATGGATAATATTCTATTTCTTAATTGATCGGCTCTCCCTACCTTTGTAAGGTGAGATAGCAAATATACATATGAAAAAACTCTTTATCCTTTTGTTCCTCTTCATCACTTTAGGAACAAACGCACAAAACAATAAAGTTTCCGGCCTCAACGCCCGCCAGTTTCATAAATATTGGAAGGTAGAGTCGGAATCTCCGGATTATAAAGTGACATTTCAGGGTGATACCGCTGAAATACTATCTCCTAAAGGCCTTACCTTATGGAGGAAAGAAAAGATGAGCGGGCGGGTAACCATTGAATATGATGCGTGTGTAGTTGTAGAAAAAGAAGGAGACCGTTTGAGTGACCTGAATTGCTTTTGGATGGCTTCGGACCCCAAGCATCCTGATAATATATGGAAACGTGAGAAGTGGCGTAGCGGAATCTTTCTGAATTGTTATTCTTTGCAACTCTATTACATGGGATATGGTGGAAATTATAACTCTACTACACGCTTCCGTCGTTATGACGGCAATGAAGCAGGAATCACAGATCCCAAAGTACGTCCTGCCATATTGAAAGAATATACAGATACCGAACATTTGCTAAAAGCGAATCACTGGTATCACATTAAGATAACAAATGAAAATAATAGGGTTAGTTATTACATAGACGGCAAGCGACTGGTGGACTTCCGCGATGCCGAACCTCTGACAGAAGGATGGTTCGGCTTTCGTACCACCTTATCCCGTACCCGCATTACAAACTTCCGCTATGAATGTTTGCCGCCCCAAACGTCTACTGTTCCTTTACATTGGATCGGCAATACTCCTGAACAAGACAAAGCTGTAAGCTTCGGAGTTCCTTTTGATGAAGGCTACCTATTTCCAGAAACTTCATTGCGGTTAAAAACAGATAGAAATCAAGAGATTCCGGTAGATACTTGGCCATTGGCTTACTGGCCGGATGGTTCCGTGAAATGGAGCGGAGTTGCCGGAGTCATTCCTGCCGGAACAGAAAGACTGACATTAGAAAAAGCCCCCCGGAAAGCAAAAACTATCAATAAACAGCCTAATACTTCTATTGCAATCACTGAAACGCCTGAAGATATTCAAATTGAAACAGGGCTAATTTCCGTATTTATTCCCCGACGCGGAGATTTCCTGATTGATAGCCTATTATATAAAGGAACTAAAGTAGGAGAGAAAGCGCGTCTGATTTGTAATACGCAAAACGAGCCGATTCAAGAAAATACATCTCAAATATCTTTTACTCATTACATAGGAGAAATAAAATCAGTAACCATAGAACGTCTGGGCTCTGTACGGGCACTTGTAAAGTTGGAAGGGATACATCGGAACAGGAATAAGAAGATTGATACGAATCACTCTGAAGGGGAAGGGAACTATGCGAATAACTCTGATATGAACAAACGGAATAACCGTGAGTGGCTTCCTTTTGTGGTACGTCTCTACTTTTATGGTGGTAGTGAACAGATCAAAATGGTACATAGCTTCATCTATGACGGAGATCAGAAGAAAGATTTCATTCGTAGTTTGGGTATCCGTTTCGATGTTCCTATGCGTGAAGCTCTGTATAATCGTCATATTGCTTTTTCGTGTGCAGATGGAGGAGTGTGGAGCGAGCCGGTACAACCATTGGTAGGGCGTCGCATACTCACTTTAAATAAGACAGATAATAAGAAAAACAGTAATGAAAAGAAAGATGCACAACAGATGCCGACTGATGAACCCTCCCTGCAACAGCAGCAAATGGAAGGCAAACGTATTCCGCCTTATGAATCTTTCGATGAAAAGAACCGCTCTCTGCTCGATAACTGGGCTTCATGGAATGACTACCGTCTGTCTCAACTCACTGCCGATGCTTTCTCCATTCGTAAACGTGCCAATAACGATAATCCCTGGATAGGAACCTTTTCCGGCACACGTAGCGATGGATATATTTTTGTCGGAGATATTACCGGAGGATTAGGACTTTGTATGCATGACTTTTGGCAGTCTTATCCCTCTTCTATTGAAATTTCAGACGCACGAACCCCGGTAGCTACCCTTACCGCCTGGTTGTGTAGTCCGGAGTCCGAACCTATGGATTTACGGCATTATGATAATGTAGCCCATGACCTGA
>ERZ791625.1723-NODE-1723-length-10419-cov-4.307700_pt1 | contig 10419 bp, 10 predicted proteins | sample MGYA00510267_ERZ791625 | MGnify/ENA primary metagenome ERZ791625 (study PRJEB30046, sample SAMN00715229) | human gut metagenome | study: EMG produced TPA metagenomics assembly of the A metagenome-wide association study of gut microbiota in type 2...
GGTGCTGACGATGGAACAAAGCATTTCAATCCACGCGCCCCTTGCGGGGCGCGACCGATGGGCAGGAGGTGCTGACGATGGAACAAAGCATTTCAATCCACGCGCCCCTTGCGGGGCGCGACGGAGGCGGCTCAAATGGCCCGCACAAGAAGAAAATTTCAATCCACGCGCCCCTTGCGGGGCGCGACGGGCGTGAGCAAAGACACGATCCGCAGGTTGCTCATTTCAATCCACGCGCCCCTTGCGGGGCGCGACCGAGGTGTGCGGCTGTTGGGACGAGATCATTCAGATTTCAATCCACGCGCCCCTTGCGGGGCGCGACTGTTACCATTACACCAACCCGCCATGTGAGAGCGGCATTTCAATCCACGCGCCCCTTGCGGGGCGCGACGAGCGTGGGCGTTCGTGTAATACGCCCACGAAATTATTTCAATCCACGCGCCCCTTGCGGGGCGCGACGACCGCGCAGGCGTTTTCTTTGGCAAGATCAAGGAGAATTTCAATCCACGCGCCCCTTGCGGGGCGCGACAAGTAATCATCTGGGTGAAGAACTCACCAACCTGAATTTCAATCCACGCGCCCCTTGCGGGGCGCGACTGATTACCTGGATGGGTCAGCTGTTGGACTTCTATATTTCAATCCACGCGCCCCTTGCGGGGCGCGACGGGTATTGGTTATGAGTTAGAGTCGGAATATTGATTTCAATCCACGCGCCCCTTGCGGGGCGCGACTTTTGTGCAATTTGCCTTTCGATTCAAGCGTGCAGATTTCAATCCACGCGCCCCTTGCGGGGCGCGACACAAAAGCCCCGCCCCGTGGTAGATTAGCAGTAGAATTTCAATCCACGCGCCCCTTGCGGGGCGCGACTTCTGACTACTTGGGCTAATTATAATAATAGAGGTATTTCAATCCACGCGCCCCTTGCGGGGCGCGACGATTACTTGGATGGGTCAGCTTTTGGATTTCTACATTTCAATCCACGCGCCCCTTGCGGGGCGCGACGGATTAAAAACGCGATTTGGGGGCGCATGAGCTGATGATTTCAATCCACGCGCCCCTTGCGGGGCGCGACGCTATTATGGATTGGTTCGGAGATACGTTTTTCATCATTTCAATCCACGCGCCCCTTGCGGGGCGCGACGGGTCGGGCAAGGTGGTATACCATCCCCAAGTCCGTATTTCAATCCACGCGCCCCTTGCGGGGCGCGACGACAACAACGGCAATAACGAGAGCACCACCGGAGCCATTTCAATCCACGCGCCCCTTGCGGGGCGCGACAAATGGTCGGCGGCGTTTTCTCTCAGCACTTAGATTTCAATCCACGCGCCCCTTGCGGGGCGCGACATGCGGAGAACAACGGCACCGAAGACCATGAGAATTTCAATCCACGCGCCCCTTGCGGGGCGCGACAGCAAAAGTGTACAAATCACTATGCACATTTTTGCGATAACAGACAAATTTCAGATGTTTTTGCGCAAAATGCCGACTGTCAGGGCATTCTGTTTCTTTTTTGTGCGAGAAAAACGTGCAAATTTTAGTGCGAACCGCCCGGACAATTTCTGCGCGCTTGTGCTTCGCACTATAAGATCATCGGTTCCTCGGGCAGATACGTCTGCTTGCAGCCGAAGTGTTCGATTTTATTCTCGTACTTCTTGCCCAAGTAGTAAAATCGAAGGCTGTCCTTTTCCGGGTCAATGATCTTACAGAGTTCATTTTGCAGCTTCCGGCACTGCGCCGTGTCCAGCAGGCATTCGAACACCGAATTCTGCACGCGCTGACCGTAATTGACACATTCCTTTGCGATTCTGCGCAGCCGCCCGCGTCCGGCGGCGTCGCTCGTGTTCACATCGTAGGTGATCAGAACCAGCATAGACGCCTCACTTCCATAAAAACGGCGGATAGTCGTCCAAGTCGCTGCGCAGGTACCGCGCGAGCAGCAGGCTTTGTACATACGGTACCAGACCCCACGGTATCTTTTCCTCGAGAAACGGATGCGTGATGGTCTCCTTTTTTCGCTCCTGCCACTTCTGCAGGAACGTCCTGCGCCCTGTGTCCGTCAGCAGCACCGCGCCGCTCTCGCGGAAGTCAAAATCGATCGCTTTGAGCACACGGTTGTTGATGAGCGTGAGCACAAAGCGGTCGGCAAAGCACGGGCGCAGCTCCTCCATCAAATCGAGCGCCAGCGACTCCCGCCCTGGCCGGTCGCGGTGGAGATATCCGACGTAGGCGTCCAGCCCTACGCTTTCAAGCGCCGAGGCGCAGTCGTGCGCGAGCAGACTGTAAGCAAACGACAGCAGCGCGTTGAACGCATCGAGCGGCGGACGGCGGCTGCGCTCACGGAAGAAAAACGTCTCTTTCCCCTGCAAGATCATGTCGTCCAGCACGCTGAAATATGCCGCCGCACCGACACCCTCGAGGCCGCGCAGACTGTCGAGCGACGTCTCCGCTGCGATCTGCGGCAGAAGCCCCTGTAACTGGTCGGACACGGCTGAAAAGCGCGATTCGTCAATGCGCATGGCGTGGTCACGGCGCGTGCGCTCCACGCTCCATTTTGCGTTGTAGACCTTGCCGAAGATCATCATTCCGGCGACGCGACAGCTCTGCGACGGGTCGTCCGCCACGCGGTACTGCATCCGCCGCAGCAAAACGTTCCCCTGCGCCTGACCTGCTACACGGGCGAGAAATTTCCCGCGCGGCGAGCAGAACGCAAGTCCAACCTCCCGCTGCGCGCATGCGCCCATCAGGGCGGGCGACGCGCCCGCATAAGAAAATGAGACGATGCTTTGCAGCGTGTGCAGCGGATAGCGGGCGACCGCTTCCCCGCCGCGGTTCGCCACAACGTTTTCCCCGTCCAGCGAGAGGTAAATGTCCTCCGATGTGACAAAAAGCGTGTTCAAAAGCTGTCTCATCGCTCTCCCTCCATTGCGCCGCGCAGATACGCGGAAACGGACTTGCTTCTCATCAGCTTTGGCAGACACAATCCTTTCAGCGAGCAGGCGTTGCAGCCCTTTGTCGGCTTTACCTTTGGCGTGCTGCCGCGCGCATAGAGCGCATGCATCTCTTCAAGGAGGGCACGCACCTCCTGCCGCAGCGCGGGGGTGAAGTCGACTTCCGTGCGCCGCCGCGGCTCGCCGTAATAGAGCGCGCCGCGCGGGATCTCGCAGCAGAGCATTTCTTCAAGGCACATCGCCTGTCCACAGAGCTGGAGCGTGTCTTCCGTGCCCCCTTTCGGCTTTCCGCGCTTATACTCCACGGGATAGGGCTGCCACAGGCCCTCGCGGCCTTTGAGCGGAATGCCCGTCTCGCCGCGGCGGAATTCCAGCACGTCGCACGCGCCTGATACGCCGAGCGTGCGGGAAAAGACGCGCATATCGCGCGTGATGACGAGGTCGCCCCTGCTTTCGGTGAATGAGCCGTCGTGCGCGTTTTCGTGCATGATCGCGCCGTCCGTTGTGCGGTAGTTTTCCGCCCATTGCTTTTCTACATGGATGAGTGCCCACTGGCGGCGGCAGAATTTGAAATGCTGTAAGCCGGAAAGCTGGAGGAAGTCCTCGTCCTGATAGATCACCCCATCCGCGTGCAAGTCACGCCGGAGGGAAGGTGCATTTCATCCACGCTGACAGTGTAGTCGCCGTAGCTTCTCGGCGCGGTCACGCCGTCCTTGTGTTCGACCTTGACAAGGTCAAAGAGCTTGTGCGCCGGAGCGCAGCCGAGCTCGCAGTTGTGCTTGAAGACGATGAGCTCGCGCACGGCCATCTTGCCGCGCGCGGCGGAATGGTCGTTTTCAAACATGTTCAAAATAGCCGTCCAGAGGAGTTCGAGGTCCTCTTCCGAAAAGCCGGTCGTCTTGCGCGCGAGATTCGCCGACACATAGCCCTCCGCGCGGTAGAGACCGTAAGGCACGATGTACTTGCGGCCCATTTCGGTGTTCTTCTTTTCCGCGTCCGCCTCGGTCGTGATGGCGACGCGCGTGATGGTCACCTCCTGCGGCAGAATGGGGTCGATGCTTCTGGCAAAGCCGAGCTGCACCGGCCCGCGCACCTGACCGCAGTTGAGCGCACCCTTGGTAAAGGTCGTCATCACCGCGCCGAACGTGCGGATATCGTAGAAATTGGAACACATGAAGTCGCGAATTTTTTCATCCAGATGCTCGTCCTTTTTCTTGCCTTCCTTCAGCTTATCGGGGTCTGCGCCGACGTAGGCACAGGCCTCTTTATCGCTCGAGTTCAGCGGTACGCCGTCTTTGATGTAGATGCGGTAGCCTTTTTCGCCCTCTTTTGCCATTTCAACATAATTGCGGATCTTGCGCTTGAGGCAAACGTCCGTCACAAGGCCATAGCCGCTCTCGGGGTCGACGCGCGGCATATTGCCCGCATCGGGATCACCGTTCGGATTGCCGTTTTCCACGTCGAACAGCACCACAAATTCATAACGGTTCTTGATGGGATCAGACATTTTCTTTCTCCTCCTTTTTCGTATAGCGCTTCTGCGTCTGATGATAGTAGCCAAGGTCGAACGAGCCCTGCTGAGCGAGCGTCATGCGCGCGGGATAGTTTTCATTGAGCACGCCTTTGAGCTTCATGATCTGCTTGTCATAGTAGACGCGCTGTCTTGCGTCGAGCTTGCGCAGATGCTTTTGACAAAGATTGTTCAGCACCGGAAAAATGCTTGCGGGCATCGCCGCGGCAGAGTTGAAATATTTATCCTTGATCGTTGCGTTGATGCCTGGGTTCGCGGCCTGCTGCACCGCCTCGTAGACGGAGAACAGCCGTCCAAGCGTATAGGCGGGGTTGGTGCTCGCTTCATTGAGACTCACGGTCAAAACCTCCTTTGGACAGTCCTCATGCGGATTTTTGAGATAATATGCCTTGATGATGGCGGCCTTGCCCCAAGTGATGTTCCGCTCTGCACGAATGCGAAGCAAGACAGCTTCCATCAAAGATACAGGGTATGGAGTTCCTGAAAATACAGCTCGCACCGTTGCCCCAGACACAACTGGACTGGGGACCTGTTTTTTGGAATCTCGTACGGTTGCGTTCAGCAGAGCCCACAAAGGGAGTATCGAATATTTTGCACCGGCGATCTCCAGCCTTGCATAGTGCGCGTCCACATTCTCCATCAGCTTTCCGAAGCTGTCGCGCAGAAAGAAGCGGACGGAAAGGCGCGCCGCGTTGGGCGCGAGACCGAGAATGTAAAACGGCCGATTCGGGTCGACGCCAAGGTCGTCGCACGGCAGCCCATTCGCCAGACGTTTGAGCGCCGCGCGCAGGTCGTTGTCCGATAGACCGGGCACTTCGCCGCCGAACAGTGCCGCCATGCCGAAGGACTGATAAATGTCCTCTGCGCCCTCTGCCCAGCAGACAACGGTCGTATCACCGATGTGCTGGACATGGTCGCTGTCCGCAAGCAGATGGTTCAGCGCAGCGGTGTAAGCAAAGGCCGCGTATTTTCCGACCGGGGCGTTGTAGTTCTGCTCGCGCCCGTAGGAGCAGAACGCCGGCGCGTTGAACGACACCAGCGCCGCGCCGCTGGACTGCGCGTCCCGCACACCCTTGACCGATGGGTGCACAGCGGCGATCTCATCCTCTTTTCCGGTCACGAGACACTGCATCTTGACGCCGCTCTCGCCGCCATCCCGATATCGCTGCCATGCCTCGCGGATAGCGGCATCCTCCTCGACCTTGCGGCCATCCACGCGAAAAACGAGGTTGCCGCCAGCGGTCACATCGTCGAGCTGTCTGATAAGCGCCGGATGCTCTGCCGCGTGCTCCGGATTCCAAGTGTCGAAGAAAGCCAGTATTGCGCGGACATTGGGCGAATCGACGCTATCCAGCACCGCATGGTGCAGCTTTGCCGCTGCGGCAAAGCACTTGAGACTGCGCTCGGGGTCACCTTTCTGGTCGATGCCGAGCAAATAAGCGGAGTTGTCCCACAGAAAGTTTGCAGCAATGCTGACCGTTCGCTTCACCGCCGCCGGCAGCGTTATCAACTGTGGCTGAAAAACGGTTTTCTTGCCTTTTGACACCTCATCCATCGTTGGAACGATCTGCGTCAGCTCTCCGTTTTCATTCAAACAGAGTGCGAAGCTGATTTTGGTAGGGGCCCAGCCGGGCGCGGCGATCTCGCCGCGCGAGAGGAGGTCTTCATAGTACCGTGTCAGCGCTTGCAGGATCATCCTCTCACCTCCCCGCTGTTTGGCGGCGGAACAGTCATCACGCCGTCGACAAGGCTCGCGCGGAAAAACTTCGGCGTGATGTTCGCAGGATCTCTGTAGTCGAGATCCCACAGCACCCAGCCGAGGTCGCGCGTGCCTTTGAGCTCGTCAGGGCACGGCGGCAATTCCGTGCAGCGCCGGAACTGCGCGGGAAATTCCCGCGTGCCGAAATACGGCATGCTGTAACACTGCCCTTTTTCCAGCCGACGCTTGATGATGTCCTGAAACTTGCCGGGATTGTCGCCGGGCGCAGCGGCGTCCGTCATGTCGAAGTGCGCGTCGATGACATAGTGTACGTCCCGCAGCACCATAGCCGCGCGCTGCTGAATGCTCTCCGACGCGGCGAGGTACAGTTCCCCCTGCCCTTTTTCCATCACAGTCTTCGCCCTGCGGGCGCTGATGACATCCTTGACCTCGTTGCGGCGGATGTTGGTGAAGCGGATGGGTGCGCACACATGGATGCGGTCGATCACCCAACGGAGCCCTGGGTGCCAGTAGATGCTTTCCAACAGCCCGCGCGCCGCTGAGGGTGTCATCACGTCATAGCTGACGCGCTCTGTTTTCATTTCAGGGCGAGTAAAGCAGGCGTAGTCTCCCCAGACTTCTACTTGAATTGCCATGGAACCGCTCCTTTCGTCATTTTCTTATTTCAAAATTAGAATGATGTTGCCGTGAAAAAACAAGCAAACCGATCCTTATACCATTTCAGATGAACTCCGCTTTCCCCGTCTCCGGTTCCAGCGTCAGGCCGGTCATTTCGCTGTACAGACTCATATCGTTTAAGATCGCACTGTCTTCATCCAGCGCAGGGACCTCTCGCGCCGTCAGCAGCGCGCCCGCGGTATAGAGCTTTTGAAAATGCGGTTCGTAGACCGAGACTGCGTAGCGCCCCAGCTTGCGGTAGAGCTCTTTGGAGCACTCGCCCGTTTTCAGCCGTTCGATGAGCGCCGCACCGCCGGCAAACGGGACATAGACCGTGCGCGTGTTCTGATCGATCAGATGAAAATTCTCCGCCACGGTGCGAAACGGCAGTTCGCAGCCGTTGATGCCCTTTTCAAACGCCTTGATAACACCCGACTTGTCGAGTGTTTCTCCGCTTAAGCTGCGCAGCGCGTCGAAATAGTTCTGCATCGTCTCCCGCGCGCCGATATCGCAGCTGTTCATCAATGCTTCGCGCGTAGCGCCGATTGCTGTGCGGAACAACATTGGCGGCAGTTCTGCCCGCTCAAAGACGGTGACGATGCTTTCCTCCGGTGCTCGTTTCCCCTCGCGGTTGCAGCGCCCCGCCGCCTGCAAGACGGAATCCAGCCCAGCCAGCTCGCGGTACACCGCGGGAAAGTCCACGTCCACGCCCGCCTCGATCAGCGAGGTCGACACCACGCGGCACGGTTCCCCCGCCTTTAGGCGCCGCCGGATCTCATCGAGAAGCGTCTGCCGCTGTGCGGGCACCATCAGCGTCGAGAGGTGAAAGCTCGCCTCCTGCGGCAAGCGCGCAAAGATGCTCTGCGCCGCCTTGCGGCTGTTCACGATGCAAAGCACCTGCCGGTGCTCGCTGAGCCTTTTCGCAAGCGCGTCGTCCTCCAAGATGCCCTCCTGCCGAAACGTCACGCGGCGGAAGCGGTCGTATTCCTCCGCCGTCTGCGGGCACAGCTCTGTGACAGGGCAGTTTGGCGCATAGGTGTGCAGCAGGTCACCGAGCGACGGCTGCGTGGCTGTGCACAGCACAAGCGTTGAACGGAATTGCTCGGCAAGCGATGCTATCGCCGCCACGCAGGGCCGCAGATGGCAAAGCGGCAGCATTTGCGCCTCGTCCAAAATGATGACGCTGTCGGCAAGATTATGGAGCTTGCGGCATTTTGACGAACGGTTTGCGTAAATGGACTCAAAAAACTGCACCGCCGTTGTGACGATGACCGGCATGTCCCAGTTTTCTGCCGCCAGCGCGCGGCGCACCTCCTCGGGCGACGCGCCATCGGAAAGCTCGAACTGCACACCTGAGTGATGCTCGAGCACATTGCCGTCTCCGAGGATCTCGCGGAATACTTCGGCATTCTGCTCGATGATCGACGTGTACGGCACGACGTAGATCACCCGCCTCATCCCGTGCGCCACTGCGTGCCGCAGCGCAAAGGCGAGCGACGCGACCGTCTTTCCGCCGCCGGTCGGCACGGTGAGAGTGTAAACGCATTTTGGTTTACTGCCTGCATCCAGACAGCTGTTTAGAATTTTGCAGCGCAGCTTGTTGAGCGCTGTTTTCGGTTCCTGCCACGGCGCGATGTATTCTTCCAGCCGCTTTAGCAGCGTCGGAAGATCGTCATATCCGCCGCGCCCGCGTTCGCCGTCCATGAACCGCTCTGTATCGAGAAAATCCGCGTCCACCAGACAGGAATAGAGCATCCTTGTCCGAAACGACGCTTTCAACGGATCCCGTTCCGGCGTCTCAGGCGGAAGAGTTGGCAGTGTCACGCCGCTCTCGCCGCAGCGCTCAAGATAGTGTCCCTCCACGCCCTTTTTGAACCGGCCGGAGAGCGTGGCCTCGCCCGCGCGGTCGGTCCTCAGATTTCCGACATCCAAAAGTCCGCCGTGGTGACCGGCGGCGCACGCGGCGGCGCTGGGCCGCTTCATCTTTATACAGGAGAGCATCCCCGCCGTGGTGTGGTCGACAACGGGACCACCTTCAAGCAGGCGCTTCTGGAATGCGTCAGTGCATTTGCCGAGATCGTGCGTCAGTCCTGCAAGTTCTCCGTCTGATCCCGCGCCGAAGTCGGCGGCAAACTCTCGGCACAGCGCGGCTGTATCTGTCAGGTGCTCCGCGACGGTCTGATAGATGGTCTCGCCGTTTTCATCCTGCCGGATGTGTGCGTAATATGGCATGCGCTTCCCTCTCATTTCTCCCCAAATAGCAAAAATCAGCCCTGTGAGATCACAGAGCTGACTTCCCGGGGCCGGGATCCAGCCCTGCGTATAAAACTTGTGCGTTTATCATATCGTATAAGATAACGTCGAAAAAGTCAATGGAATTTATATGCCTTGCACTGTTCATGGACGTTTTCTTTTGGCCTTTTTTCCAGCTTATCCGATACCATTGTCCCTCCATCTTGACGCTGCGGCGAAAGTGTGGTATCATCGCTTTGCCTTCCGGGAAGACTACTCTGACCGGCGGCGAACCAGATTCATTCTACCGTTCTGACAGCGAGGATGCGTTCCGAGCCACAAGAAGAGGGAAAACAAAGACACAGCCTTGCTGCGTCGTCATTTGCTGTTTCCATCCCTTCTGCTGAACGGCGGAAGGGATGATTTTTATTTTGACAAAGGAGAACGTTTATGGAAACGAGAGTCGCCGTGCTGGCTATCATCGTCCGCGAGGGAAGCTCCGTCCAGCCGCTCAACGAGATGCTGCACCAGTACGGTCAGTATATCATCGGGCGCATGGGCGTGCCGTACCGCGAAAAGGGCGTGAACATCATCAGTGTGGCGCTTGACGCGCCGGGCAACGTCATCTCCGCCCTGTCGGGCAAGATCGGCCGTCTGGACGGCATCACAGCCAAAACGGTCTACGCGCCCGAGGGCAGCATCGGAAAGGAAGAAAACCAATGAAAAAGAACCTCAAACATCTCTTGGCCCTGTGCCTGACGATTGCGCTCGTCTTCTCGCTCGCCGCCTGCGGGCAGAAGGCGGATGAGACGCCGAACGACGCGCGGGATGACCAGCAGACCGAGCAGGAGGAGTTCACCCCTGCGAGCTACTCCATCGCCGCGCTCAAGGGCCCTACGGCCATGGGCCTTGTGAAGCTGATGAAGGACAGCGAAAGCGGTGAAACGACTGGCAACGAATATACCTTTACCCTTGCCGGTTCTGCGGACGAAGTGACGCCCGCGCTCCTCAAGGGCGAGCTCGACATGGCCTGCGTGCCCGCGAACCTCGCCGCCGTGCTCTACAATAAGACGGAGGGCGAGATCGAGGTGCTGGCGGTCAACACGCTCGGCGTTCTCTACATCGTGGAAAACGGCGAGAGCGTGCACTCCATGGCCGACTTGAAGGGCAAGACCATCGTGGCGGCGGGCAAGGGCTCTACGCCGGAATACGCCCTGCGCTATCTTCTCGCGGAAAACGGCATCGATCCCGATAACGATGTGACGATCGACTGGAAGAGCGAGCACAGCGAGTGTGTCGCGGCGCTGGCTTCCGGTCAGGCGACCATCGC
>ERZ791625.1744-NODE-1744-length-10290-cov-34.989643_pt1 | contig 10290 bp, 10 predicted proteins | sample MGYA00510267_ERZ791625 | MGnify/ENA primary metagenome ERZ791625 (study PRJEB30046, sample SAMN00715229) | human gut metagenome | study: EMG produced TPA metagenomics assembly of the A metagenome-wide association study of gut microbiota in type 2...
TTGGAACCATCATTAAAATTCTTCATAATCAGAAATGTGTTTAAAAGTGAAACATTAGTTTGAAGGGGTGACCACACCCTGCACTATGCAGGATGCAGTCACATGGCGAGCCTTACTCCAGGCCATCACCGCCACCTTCGCCGTTCTCAGAACCGGTACCTCCCGTGTTCTCGCTGCCACCACCTTGTGTGGTATCACCAGTGCCTTCCTCCTTGTCGGTAGTAGGCTTCTTCTTGGCAGCTTCCAGGTCTACGGTAGTCTTTCCTTCCTTCTCAGCCTTGAGCGTTGCAGCCTGGGCAGCACGACTTGCCACGGTCTCGAACTCAGCCTTGCTGATGAGGTTCTCGAAATCAGGACCTGGAGTGAAGATAATGTTCACCGCCTTGATGTTGTCGGCAGTAAACTTGTTCACTGTCTCAGCTCCATCGCAGGAAAGTGAAACCCAGAAGTCACCCAATTCATCGAGCTGCACCTTCTTGCCATCCAGGAGCATCTCTACCAGACAGGTACACATGTCTGCGAGTACACCCTTCACCTTGCCTCGGGTATAACCACCATGTTCGGCAATGTGCTGTACGAACTTTCTGAATGAAATCACTTCCTTCACCTGGGCTCTTGCATAAGCCAGTGGGTCCTTTTCAGGATGGATAGGGTTTTGCATCATAAACACAGAATAATTAATCATAAAGTTGCCCATCGTCGGTATGGGACTTGGTATTTCCACATGCAGTCAATGTGCCCGACAGAAACGTTGTTACTTCCGAACTGCGTTGCAAAGGTACTACATTAAGAAACTGAAACCAAGGAAGAAAACAGCACCTAACTTTCTTCTTTCTTTCAGCTTGAATATCAGATAGATAAACGTAAAAAAAGAAACCGTTATGGAAATCAATATTAAAGGCAATCCCGGTCAAGGCAATACCTTCCAGGATATACATATAGATCATGTGGATAATTTCAATCCCAATGCTACCACTGTCGTCAATAATTATTATGGTGATAAGCAAAAACCTGCACCTGCAGCCGACAAAGTACTGCAGGATGCAGAGCGCGAGAAGCGCAAAGATGACATCTTGCAATATGTAGCCAGGCTTACGCAATATGTGTCCAAGGATTGGAAGAACCGCTACGAAACCCTATGGAAGAATATTCTAGCTCTTCCCGAGGTAGAAGCCGAAGTGTATGAGCCAGGCAAACAGAAGGGAACCACCTTCAATCGCAATCTCATAGCTAATATAATATGTATGATGGTTAGTGCAGAAGTTTTTAATACTGATAACGCTACCCATCTTACCATCGCCCTTGAAGGTGACAAAGAACATTCCGTGCGTAACCAATTGAGGGAATATCCCCAAAATGACGATATAAAGGAAAAAATCAATGATTTGCTGTATTAATCCAATATGCTACTATGCCATTTTCACATCGGGAATTTAATGCTTTCATCCACGCGAATGAATTCTGTCGGTTATTGTATGACTTTTTAGAGGATAACCAAGATCAAGCCTTATATAAAGACAACGATGACTTACTTACCATCCTGTATGAAGCCTATCGTATAAGTGGAGGTATCATGAGCCAGGCGGCATCAGACTGCCATATTGATGACTATATTAAATATGTACGCGCGGAATACGAAGGCATGACGAACGTCATCCTGGCAACAGTATGGGCAATCTTGTCCTTACAGAGTAATATCGCCCAATCCCTTCGTCCAGCCGTCTGCACCCTCCGTAACGTAGTGGATGGCGATAACTTTTTCCGTCTCATCAACCGTTTCGTTTCTTCCGTCAAAAGATCAGAGAGGCACTTGGAGATACTTTTTCCCAATGATATGCTCATCATTGATAGCGATTCGGTGTCTGCAGAAGAATCAATGGCACAAGCCCATCAGGCAGTGGAATCTATAAAGGCTAAGACGGACACCTCTATACAGCAGACATTGATATTCCCTCATGTAGAGCAATTCAACAATAATCCTGACAAGGTAATCAACCAGATTAAAAACAAATAGCCTATGTTTTTCAATACATGCATTCCCATGGTATCGCCAAGGATGAGAAACTATCAGGTTTCTTCCTGTTTCCTTAGCGTGAAGGGTGGTAAGCTTGATTGGCTTCGCATAGCCACACAGCTCAAAAACTGTGGCAATCCCCAGCTCATCATGTCTGCTACCGATGATATAGCCCATCATCAAGGTGTCATCGACCGGGTGATATGGGGTAATGCCATGCCTGCGTCTATCAAGACCTTGGGTAATGGAGCCAACTGCTATTTCTTCAAGCCTGTTTCTCTCGACAATGAGCTGGGATGGGTCATTACCGGATTGCGTCGGTATAAGAAGCAACTGCACGAGTTTGTGCAGATTCGTGATGATGTGGAACGCCATATCTTGCTGGGCAATTATACAGAAGCTCATGCCATCTTGGATGAATCGCTTAAGAAGGTAGGTTATACGGTATGGTATTATGAGATGAAACTTCTCATATATGGCTACCAGGACAATCTCCAGGCAGTTCTTACTACGCTGAGCAATGTAAACAAGGAGAAGAAGAGCGACAAGGTAGGTATCGTGAGTGAATTGCTGAATTATCTGGCAAATCGCAGTCTTAAAAATTCCTCTGCCATCGAGTATGACATCAATCTTGTATCCCGGTACAAGCGGAATCGCAACGACTTCCAGAACGACCGTTACAATTATTTCCTCTTCCGACTCAACTACTATCAGCATTATGACATAGATGATCTTTCTGTAACGCTCATCATGGAGTCGCTCAATTCTGCCATCGACCGCTACAATCTTCTGCTCTATGTGTTGCGTTCCTATCTTATCAAGGAACCGGAACATATGGCAAGTGTCTTGCATTTTGCCCGCAAGCTCTATCGTTTGTCGGGTGACAGCCTGCTTTATCCATTCCTGGCAATCAATGATGTGCAGAAAATGCCAGAGGATTATTATTCGGAAGAGTTCATCCGTATCCTGGATTACTATTATACAGGCAAGTATGAGGAAACAATCACGGCATGCAGGAATTTCTTGCTGAAGAATCCTTCTAATTTTGATGTGGTCAAGTTATACAGTCGAGCCTTGTTGTTCCTGCATCGGGGATTTCGAAACATCGACGGCAATAAGGATTGCATTCTCAATGAGATAGCCTTCAATGTTTATCGGGTGATGACCGAGAAGGATAACGACCAGTACAAGGATACCCTTTATAAGCTCAATAAGCATATCTATGGTTTCCAGATAGCAGCAGGTCTAGATTACTTTATCCGAGAGGAACGTAATACGAGTCGATGCGAAACCTTGCGCCAACTCTCGATGACCTGTTTCGACCCATATTTCAATGGCATCTTCCAGGATGATGACATACGTCAGGAATATATAGAGGCAGCCCTGCAGCGGATGCCTCATTCCAAGGCTCTCAACTATCAGCACCAACGCATACTGAAAGAGGTCATCGAGGATACGAGCATCGTGTCATACATTCGTGACGTTGATAATGCCAAGATATTGTTCGAAAACGGAATGTATGAGGAGGCATTGGAAAAGTGGAAGGTTATTCTTGACGATAATCACGACATTACGCCTACAGCCCAGACGGCAGTGGAATATATCTTCCGTTCTTATATGAAACTGGGAGTAGAATATCGTCAGCAGGCAGTTCGCTTCTATATCGACAAGTACATCGATAACAAGGCGTTTGTTTCGAAGATAGATACCCACCAGTTCCTTGCCGACATCAAGAAGCAGCGCTACGAAGGTATACGTAACAATATCGATTTCCTGCTTTTCATATTCCTCAATGCCGAGAAATATCCCCAGAAGCAGTTTGTGCTGGAGCGATATTGCAAGTATGAGGGTGTCAATTATCCTTCAGAGTTGATAGAACGCATGACCGACAAGTCACCAGCCAAGGTAGAACTTTTCTTCTATATCTTGCTGACGGATGACATTCTCTATCATCATTACAAGTTGAAGAGTACAATGGATGTGCTGGAGGAAAAGCTCAAGATTGTAAGTTTCCTGCGCATGAAGTCACCTGACGACAAGCGATATTCCGCCATCTATACAGAACTGATGCACGAGTTGATAGCCTACCGAGGCATGAAGAAGCTCGATGACAGCAAAATCTATGTCAACGAGGAAGCAGTCTTCAAGTATGAATTGCAAGGCATATCCGACTTATACGACCGCTTCAAAAAACAGGCAGCCTTGGCAAATCAGGATCGCGTATATTACCTAGTTGGCGGATTGGATTATTCCAGTACCGAAAAAAATGCCGAGATGATAAATAATGTCGCCACATATTCTGATAATGTAATAGCTGAGGCTGCTACCCAGCTTTTTGATGTGATTCGCAGAGCATTCCTGAAGAGCCGTTTTGGATTGGGCACTTATCTCAGTACCCGTATTCGCCATGGTGTATTTGAGGGAGAGTTGCGTTCAGGCTTGGCACGTCTCAACTTGGTATATAGTACCGAGGGCACCACATATATTCCTAGCCATGTATGGCAAAGGGAATTTAATCTCGATGCGAAAAGCAACGATATTCTCAATAAGTCAATCATAGAGTTCTCCAAGAAGATAGATCATCTTATCTCAGAGTTCAAGGATACCGTGATACAGATTCATGTGGATGAGAATGACAACATGATGGGTGATTTCAACTATGAGGTATCCACCGATGACATCTGCACTCGTTTCCTGCAGATAGAAAGTACGGCTTCCGGAGTTGAAGACTTCTGCCGTCAGGTGATGGTATATCTCTGGGAGATTACCGAGCAACGTCTTGAAAAGATTCGTGGCAAGGTGAAGAATGAGCTGGCACCAGGCATGTTTGCCTTGCTCATCGACCTGGAATCGTCCATCCAGTCGCTTTCTACCATACCAGAGCTCTACAAGCAACTCAACTCCACCATCAACAAGGCACGTGAGGAACTTACCGCCAAGCTGGCAAAGGTAGAGAAGTGGTTCTATCGCCAGGCTACCAAGTATGATGATTTCTTACTCGATAACCACATGCAGATGGCATTGGAATCTGCCGTCAAGTATATACCGGAGTTGAACGAGACAGGCAATGAGTTGTCGCTCGACATCAAACTGCACATTCGCTCGGAATACAGTGCCTCCATGTTCGATCTCTTCACCATATTCTTCAGCAATATGCTGAAATATTGCAAGAAGGAGCAGCGCTTTTCCTTTGGTATCAGTCCGACGGTGAAGGATGGACACATTATGCACCTGCAACTTGTCAACGACTTGCCTGATGGTACGGATGAGGACAGACTCAACCAGATATTCTATGAGCGCCTGCAAGACCAGTGCCGTCTACAGAAGGAGAAAGGTAGTGGTTTGGTAAAGGCTATGAACATCCTGCAATTTGAGTTTGGCGACCAGAACAATTATTTTACCATCGTGGCGAAGGACGGCAAATGCCACACAGACATATATTTCAATCTCAACGAAATGCTGGTAGACACATCCCAGCTGAATCATCTCCCTTCATCTATAGCTTATGAGTAAGAACAAAAGAATACTCTTGGTAGAAGACTATGAGGAAAAGGCAAAGGACATCAGAAATTTCCTGAAGGCGAAATTCCCTGATTCCAAGGTCTATCATTGCACCTCTTATAATTCCGCCCAAGAGATGATATTCGAGGCAGAGCAGGAGTACGATCTTATCCTTCTCGATATGTCGATGAGCACCTTCGATCTCAACGATGATGCCAGTGGAGGCTTGCCAGAGCCAGCCGCAGGTCAAAATATCCTGGAGGGAATGTATCTGCGCAATATCTCCACGCCGGTCATAGTTGTCACGATGTACAACGTGTTTGGACGCAAGGAACTTGCCACCTTCGATATAGAGTTGAAAGAACAATATCCCGATAATTACCGTTCCTATGTTTACTATTCAGCCCAGAAAGGCGACTGGCGCAACAGGTTGGAACAACAGATTAAAAGCATATTCTCATGATAGACATACTGATAATGGACGATTCCGGCATCAAGGTAGAAGCGCTTCGTCACGTCATAACCAATCTCCTGCCACATGGAGAGGTGAAAATTGATACTGCTCCCAATATCTACAAGGGTAGGCTGCAGATGCAGGCACGGCAATACGACCTGCTTATTCTTGACATGGTGATGCCTCATCATGAAGACGAAGAGCAATCGCATACGGCAGGAGCGGAGTATCTGGATGAAATCTATCAGAACGAGAGCATCAAGGTGCCTCTTCAGGTGATAGGTTTGACCGAATATGAAGAAGAGTTCACCCAACAGCAGCAGGATTTCCGTGACAAGTTGTGGCATCTTCTCTTTTATAGTCATAAGGATACTAACTGGCGCAAAGACCTTCAGCAGAAGCTTCTACAGCTGCACCAGTTTAAGAAGTCGCTTGCAGAAAGCCTGGAGAATCGTAGTAAATACGATGTGGCTATCATCTGCACCCATGCCGAAGAATTTGAGCAAATGCTGAATACCTTTAGCCGTTGTCAATGGGATTATATGGAAAATGACACTTTGCCCTATATCTTTCGTACGGCAACTATCCATACCGCAGGCTTGCATGAGCTTCGCATCATAGCGACATGCACAGATAAACCAGGAGTATGCGCCACTTCAGTTCTGGCTACTGCCTTATATACGGTATTCAAGGTTGATACCGTCTTTTTGGTGGGTGCGGTATCTGGATTGGAAAAAGAGAACCATGCCGAGGAACATATTGTTGTGGCAGAAAGCATCAAGGGCAAAAATAAGGCAGAAAGCCCGGAAACCGCCAACCGCTCCTTATTGGTCAAGATGTCTTCCTTCCTTTCCGAGTTAGACAATCCTTCCGTGCAGGTTTCGCACCAGGTGGATGATGTAGAAGGCTATTCTCTTTATTATGCTTCCCATACCTTGGATAAGAAATCACTTAGCATAAAATCTTCAAAGGTAAGCCAAAGTGCCAAACTCCTTTATGATTTTATCCGTGAGATGCTATAGGAGGGAAAATAGAAGAAAAAATGCAGTAGGCTGCGATGCCAAATGCAGCCTATTGCGATGAGGAATGCAGCAGGCTGCAATGGCAAATGAAGTTAACTTCGTTGAAATTGAAGAAAAAGGCATTCTTACCCGTATGATACAATATAACTTTTTTCAAAACTGATAGGTGTAACTACTATTAATATAGTGGGGACGCTGTATTGGTAAAATACATAAAAACGAGTTGTTAGTGATAATTTTCGAAAAAAAATGAGAATTCTACATATTTCAGACTTTCACCTATCTAATGATGATGCTAATATAGCAAAATCACAGAAAATAGTTGATGGACTTATTGAAGCTGTAAAAACAGCAAACGAGGAATACCCTATAGATTTAGTCATATTTTCAGGTGATGCTATCAATAAAGGTGGAGAAGGTTTTGCGTCTTTGAATGATGGATTCCTGTCATTTCAGACAATCTTAATAGAGCCTTTAATGGAGACTCTGCATCTACCATTGACGAATTTTATATGGTGCATAGGCAATCATGATATAGATCGTAAACTTGATTCTAAATATGCAGAAGCGGGAATCGCAGGGAAATTGACCTCCTTACAAGCTATAGATGATTTTTGTTCTGACAAAAATAACTTAAGAGATATAAGGCGTATTGAACCGTTTAAGTCTTATGAGAAGTCATTTTATCAATCAGCTTTAGGATGCAATTACAAGTTTGGTGATTTTGAATCTTGCTACAAATATCAAATTAGAAATATCAGATTTTTGGCGATGCAGGAAAGTTACCACTGTAGACTGCTTGAAAGAATCAAATGTTTTGCTGTTGGTTGATAATATTTCATTTTCACAAGAACATATCCTACAATTAAAAACTCTACAAGATTTTTTGGCTGGATATAAAAAGGTGAGATTAATCGGTGCAAGTAGAGAAGATCGTTGTTCTGATGTTATAGCGGAAAGTGATCAACACAAGTTATTGGATTTTGTTCGTCTAGAAATCCATCAATTTGACACACACCAAATACGAGTCTTGATTAGTAAATGGTTTGCTGAAGAAAAGGATAATGCAGACAAAGTTGAGCAGATAATCAAGATATTTGGAAAATTGAATCTTCCAAGAACACCTTTTTCTATATCCATGTTTTTGTGGATCTTGGAACGTCAAAATACGAGACCACAGAATGTAGCTCTGTTAGTCGAAACATATTTGATAGATTTAATGAAGAGTAAGGATTCTGATGTGGCAGGAAGAAATACATTCGACTATAAGCATAAATTAAATCTTCTTGGAGATATAGCTTTAAGAATGTTATCCTCAACAGAACTTAACTATCAGGTAGAGTACTCTGCTTATGTTTCAGTGATTGAAAATTTTCTAGAGCAATTAAATTTCAAGACGATATATCAAGCGTCAAAAATAGCGCAGCAATTCATTGACATGGGGATTTTCCTTCACGACAACAATTACGTGTATTTTAGGTTTGAGTGTTTCTTTGAGTTCTGTTTAGCAAAAGCAATGGAACGCAATGAAGAGTTTAGAGAAAAAACTCTGTCAAAAGAGTATTACCTCGATTATACGAATGAGATCATTTATTATACAGGTATTCATCGTAACGAACACGAACTATTGAGAAAAATAGTAGAGAGAATGGAAGAAGAGTACTCTGGTATGAGGAAACTCTTGTTTGAGGATAATTGTAAAATAGATGATATCTTCAATGTCAATGAAAGCCTTATGAATAAAATGACTGCAGATGACTTAATTGAAAGTTTGCCAGACAAAGAAACTGAAGAAGATTCTGATAGGCGTGGAGACTTGATATTAAAAAATCACTGCAAAGGGAATGGCGAGGTTGAAAGGAAACCCGAAGGCAATAATGTTATCTTGAATCTCTCGAAACAACTATTACTGGCTATGAATGTTTTCAAAAACTCAGAAGAAATAACTATACCAAATTTGAAATATGAGTTTTATGTCAAGATATTAAAATACTCAATTGCATATTGTTTGTTGGCTAAATTGTTGATGACAAAAAAACTTTCAGAAGACAAAAACATGCCAACTGAGCGTATCAAAGATTTGCATATCATGCTCCGTTTCTTGCCTTTCTTGCATCAAAAATTCCTATATCGCAACTTAGATACAGTAAAGATATTGGAAATAGTTAAACAAAAAATGGTTGAAGACTTACAAAATGAGACAACTTCCGAGTTAGAAAAATACATGTCCATATTTTTGTATGCTGATATTCAACCTTTAAAAGCTAAGGAAGAAATTAAAAACTTCCTTCACACTTCTACCCGAGCGTATATACATGATGCATGTTATATGAATCTTTTGGAGTTTTATTACAAATCAAATTCCGATGATCTTGATGAATTTTTGATTAATATGATTGCAGATCTGTATTTTAGAGCCAAGCCTAATATAGATAAGGGCATGAAGAAGGGTATCTTTATTCAAGATTTAAAAAATAAAAAGAAAAAATCAAAGTAAGTTATGACTAAAGAACAGGTATTAGCGCAACAACGTGCTGACTTTGCTGTAGCAAAATTCATAGAAGAGATATTAGGCTCTGGACATATAAAGGAATATACCTTTGATGAAACCAGAGACTCTGCTATAGAATGTGCTAAGCAAAATATAGAGGCTTCATCTCTTACAGAACGAGAGAAATATGTGGCAAAAGAGAGTGTAGATAAAACTATACATGAAATTGCTAAGATATTTAAGAAAGGGATGATACAATCAGGAAGATTAATAGAAACAAAATGAAAGGTAATGATTAAGGCGGTCCCATCCCGCACAATATGGCGTAGACCTTTGATGGTCCGCCAACCTTATAGCGCAGCGGTTCCGAGCACCGAGTAGGGCGGTTTACATCCTTCCTTCTGAGGAGGAAGGCTTGGTTGGAGGTGGAGCTCCCTTTGGCTAAAGGGAGACGGAGGAAATCGAAAAAACAGTACCGAGTAGGGCGGTTACATCCTTCCTTCTGAGGTTTCTGTCCCCTACAAGGGGAACCGAAGGGGTCGTAAAGACTATTGAGAAGGCTTGGTTAGAGGTGGAACTCCCTTTGGAAAGGGAGACGGAGGGATTCGAAAAATCTTATTATAACAACAAAAATTAAAACAAAAACAATGAATATAATCAAAACTGATATTGATGGCGTACTCATTATAGAGCCACGCCTCTTCCGTGATGCTCGTGGCTACTTCTTTGAGAGCTTCAGCGAGCGAGAGTTTGGTATATCACCATTACAGCGTAAGGTTTTAACACATTAAGTATTTACCTTTGCATC
>ERZ791625.1753-NODE-1753-length-10241-cov-2.059297_pt1 | contig 10241 bp, 10 predicted proteins | sample MGYA00510267_ERZ791625 | MGnify/ENA primary metagenome ERZ791625 (study PRJEB30046, sample SAMN00715229) | human gut metagenome | study: EMG produced TPA metagenomics assembly of the A metagenome-wide association study of gut microbiota in type 2...
CTCCATCGGCTATATCGGTTTCGACGGAAACCTGAACCAGGCCATCACGATCCGCACTTTCCTCAGCCGGGACAACGTACTGCACTTCCAGGCAGGAGCGGGCATCGTCGCAAAATCCGATCCCGAAAGCGAACTGCTCGAAGGCAAAGGTAAACTCGGCGCACTGCGCAAAGCGATCGAACTGGCAAACGAACTGAAGAATTAACCGCACCAAACGCTTACGACGATGAAATTACTGGTTTTCGACAATTACGACTCGTTCACATACAACATCGTACAGTTGCTACGCGAGGCCGGGGCGGACGACATCACGGTAGTCCGCAACGACCGGATCGCACTCGAAGCAGTCGGGCGCTTCGACAAGATCATTCTTTCGCCCGGCCCCGGCATTCCTTCCGAAGCGGGCATCCTGTTGCCACTGATCCGGGAATACGCACCGAGCAAAAGCATCTTCGGCGTATGTCTCGGCGAACAGGCGATCGGCGAAACATTCGGGGCTTCGCTCAAGAACCTCACGGATGTCTACCACGGCATCGCGAGCCGTATCCGGATTACGGCGCCCGACCCGCTTTTCGCAGGAGTGCCAACGGAACTCAATGCGGGACGTTACCATTCGTGGATCGTCAGCCGCGACGGACTGCCGGATGAGCTTCAAATTACGGCCGAAGACGAAGCCGGACAGATCATGGCCCTGGCACACCGGCGCTACGACGTGCGCGGCGTGCAGTTTCATCCCGAATCGGTACTCACGCCCGACGGCCGGAAAATGATCGAAAACTGGTTAAAAATATAAATTCCACCCGACAAACTTTTGTCAAAGCAACCGCGTCCGCTCAGCACTTAAAATCCAGCCTGCCAGACACCGGGAAACATTGCGGATGTACCAAGCACACGCAACCGGCCCGGCATCACCATCAAAAAGGAATCCGCTCGATCCCCCTGACAAAACGGATCGCACAAACGACACGAAACAACAACGACAAACAAGCCTTATGAAAAATCTCCTATACCGCCTTTTCGAAAACAGCTACCTCGACCGCAACGAAGCGCGCGACGTATTGCTGAACATGGCCCGCGGACAGTACAACGACAGCCAGATCGCCGCCTTCATCACGGTATTCCTGATGCGGAGCATTACGCTCGACGAACTCGTCGGATTCCGCGAAGCGCTGCTTGAAATGCGCGTACCGGTCGACCTGTCCGACTACGATGCAATCGACATCGTCGGTACGGGCGGAGACAACAAAAACACCTTCAACATTTCGACCGCAGCCTGCGTGGTAACCGCCGCAGCCGGATTTCCGGTAGTCAAGCACGGCAACTACGGAGCGACTTCCGTGAGCGGTTCGTCGAACGTCATCGAGGCGCACGGCGTAAAATTCTCCCGTGAAATCGACCGGCTCAAACGTTCGCTGGACGGCTGCAACATGGCATTCCTGCACGCACAGTTCTTCAATCCCGCCCTGAAGGCCGTCGCCCCGGTACGGAAGACGCTCGGTGTGCGCACCTTCTTCAATATCCTGGGACCGCTGGTCAATCCTTCGATACCGCACCGGCAACTGCTCGGGGTTTACAGCCTGAAACTGGGCCGGCTTTACAACTACCTCTACCAACAAACCGACACACGCTATACGATCGTCAATTCGTTGGACGGTTACGACGAAATTTCGCTGACAGACGACTTCAAACTCTTTTCGAACGACGGCGAGGAGATCGTCTCACCCGAGGCCCTGGGCTTCGAACGCTGCCACGACGGCGACCTGTACGGCGGGGAGACAGTTGCCGAGGCTGCCGCAATCTTCGACCGGGTACTCGACAATACCGCATCCGAAGCGCAAAAAAATGCCGTGATCGCCAATGCCGCTTATGCCATCCGCACGTTCGACACCAAGCGTCCGATCGAAACATGCGTCGCACTTGCACGAGAAACGGTCGAAAGCGGGCGGGCCAGAGCGACTTTCCGCAAATTCATCGAACTCAATTCGTAACCCATCCGTTAGCCTTCCAAAATTCCCTTCATTCCCCTATTCCCCCGAAAACCGACTCCCATGAATATCCTCGAACAGATCATCGCCACAAAGCGCAGGGAAATTACCTCCGCACAGGCAGTCAAAAGCATGGCCCGGATCGAAGCCGAAGCTTCCGTCCTAACACGGCAGGCCGTTTCGTTCCGGAAAGCCCTGCTCGCATCCCCGACCGGCATTATCGCAGAGTTCAAACGCAAATCGCCGTCGAAAGGCTTTATCAAACAGGAAGCCGATACCGCAGGGATCACCGCAAGTTATGAACGGGCCGGAGCCGCTGCCGTTTCGGTACTGACCGACCGCGACTATTTCGCAGGCTGCCTCGACGACCTGATCCCGGCACGCAAAAACCTATCGATACCGATCCTGCGCAAAGATTTTATCATCGACCCGTACCAGATTTGCGAAGCCCGGATCGCCGGAGCCGACGTCGTCCTGCTGATCGCAGCGGCACTGACCCCGGCCAACGTCCGGTCGCTGGCCGGATACGCGCACTCGCTCGGGCTGGAAGTACTGCTCGAAATCCACAACGAACAGGAGCTCGGGCACCTCTGCGACGAGGTGGATGTAGCAGGAATCAACAACCGCGACCTGAGCTCTTTCCGCACCGATCCGGCACGCTCGTTCGAACTGGGCGGGCGCATTCCGGAGCGTTTCGTTAAAATCTCCGAGAGCGGCCTTTCCGATCCCCGCATCGTGCGACAACTCCGTTCTGCCGGATTCCAAGGCTTCCTGATGGGCGAGAACTTTATGAAGCAACCAGATCCGGGGGCGGCTCTGCACGACTTCATCGAAAAGCTCGAAACCGCGCAACCGGAGGGCCCGGCATAACCGCTGTTAACCATAGAATCCTCCCGCGACAGGAAAAAGTTTACGGCTTGAACACTCCTCCACCGACTTCCCCCGAGGTACTGGAAACAATGGGGTCTGTTCATCGAAACCGACACAGAAACACCAATAATACGATACCCAACCGATGAAACTGAAAATATGCGGCATGCGCGATCCCGAGAACATCCGCGCGGTAGCGGCGCTCGGCCCCGATTACATGGGGTTCATCTTCTACCCCTTATCGCCCCGGTATGCAGGCGACTTGTCGCCAGAGAGCGTCCGGGCGCTCCCGCGCCCGATCCGCCGTGTGGGCGTATTCGTCAACGAAACGGAACAGCAGGTAATCCGAACCGCTGTGCACTACCTGCTCGACTATGCGCAATTACACGGAGACGAGACGCCCGAGGAATGCCGCCGCCTGAACCGCATCCTTCCCGTCATCAAGGCCATAGCAGTCCGTACCGAAGCCGACCTTGCCGAAACGCAACGGTACGAAGGCTGTTGCACGGCATTGCTCTTCGATACGAAAACCGAACGATTCGGCGGGTCGGGACGCCGGTTCGACTGGAATATACTGAACGCCTACTCCGGGGAAACGCCGTTCCTGCTGAGCGGGGGTATAGGCCCCGGTGATGCGGAGCGACTGCAGGCAGTACGACATCCGCAACTGGCAGGCGTAGACGTGAACAGCCTTTTCGAAAGCGAACCCGGACACAAAGAGTGCGGTTTACTGCAACCTTTTATCGAACAACTAAAAACGTTATAATCATGAACAGAATAGATCATCTTTTCCAGACAAAACCCACCGGAATCCTGTCGGTATATTTCACCGCCGGATACCCGAACCTCGGCGACACGGCCGAAATCATCCGCACGCTCGCCGCACGCGGCACCGACCTGATCGAAGTCGGCATCCCGTTTTCAGATCCGATGGCCGACGGCGAAACGATCCAGCGCAGCAGCCACACCGCATTGCAAAACGGCATGTCCCTGCGAATTTTGTTCGATCAGCTGAAAGATATCCGGCGCGACGTGTCGATCCCGCTGATCCTGATGGGCTACCTGAACCCGATCATGCAATACGGGATCGAAGCGTTCTGCAAAAGGTGCGCGGAGACAGGAATCGACGGCGTAATCCTGCCCGACCTACCGCTGGCAGACTACCTGCGCGATTACAAACCGCTGGCCGACCGCTACGGACTCCGTTTCATCATGCTGATCACTCCCGAAACTTCCGAAGAGCGCATCCGGCTGATCGACGAACACACCGACGGTTTCATCTACATGGTCTCGACCGCCGCCACGACCGGCACGCAGGAGTGTTTTCCGGACGAGACGCTGCGTTACTTCGAGCGTATCAATGCAATGGAATTGCGCAATCCCCGGCTCATCGGTTTCGGAATATCGAATCCCCAAACGTTACGAGCTGCACAGCGACATGCCGCAGGAGCGATTGTCGGCAGCGGATTCATCCAGGCGCTCGGCCATCGCCCCACGATTCAGGAAGCGGTCGAAACGCTCTTCCTGAACCTGGGTTTGTAATTCCCGCCGGACCGGACGATGCAGCTTTACAGACCCGGTTCCACTGGCATGCAGGGCTCTCTGAAACGGGAATAGGATAAAAAGAGATAATTGGCACAAAAAATGTCTGCTTTTACACCAACAAAAAATCCCGAGAAACATTATCTTTGTGATGTTATATTAATTTAGAAATTATTAGATTATGAAAAAATTACTCTTTTTTGCTTTAGGGCTGGTAGGTATCTGCACGGCAGCATCGGCACAGACCGGTTTCGGCTGGGGTGTTAAAGGCGGTCTGAATATCACGGGAATGACCAACAGCGAAGGAGGTCAATCGAAAACCGGATTCGTAGTGGGTGCTTTTGCCGACTACCGTTTCACCCAAAAGTTCGCGCTTTCGGTGGACGCACTCTATTCACGCCAAGGCGTAAGCGCCGGGAAAACAGACGGAGTAAGAGTCAAAACCCGTCTTAACTACCTGAATGTCCCGATTCTGGCCAATTATTATATTTTTGACGGCCTGGCCGTCAAAGCCGGTATTCAGCCGGGATTCCTGCTTTCGGGAAAAGCGGTGGCAAAAGGTGACGGACACACGGAAAAAGAGGATATATCGGGTGCCCTGCACGGTGCCGACTTCGCCATTCCGATCGGTATCTCGTATGATTGCCCGTTCGGAATTATCCTCGAAGCCCGCTATAATATCGGAGTATCGAACGTTTTGTCTACCGAGGGGACCTCACGCAACAGCGTATTCGCACTGACGGTCGGCTACAGGTTCTAACCCGAGCCCGACAGAATTACCAAAAAGAGCCGCTTCGCGGCTCTTTTTTTTACGATTTTATTAACTTGCAAGGACAAATCAATTCCGTCATGAGCAAGAAAATCGTCGTTTTCACCGGTGCCGGCATGAGTGCCGACAGCGGACTCTCCACATTCCGCGACGCGGACGGATTGTGGGACAGATACCGGATCGAGGATGTCTGCACACCGGAAGCCCTGGCGAAAAACAGGCAACTGGTGATCGATTTTTACAACATCCGGCGCAAAGAGCTGCTTTCGAAAGAACCGAATGCAGGCCACCTCGCCATCCGCCGGCTGGAGGATTATTTCGAGGTCGAGGTAATCACCCAGAATATAGACGACCTGCACGAACGGGCAGGCAGCAGCCGTATCACACACCTGCACGGCGAACTGCGCAAATTGCGCAGCAGCATCGACGAAACCCTCACCGTCCCGATCGAAGGCTGGAAACAGGAGTACGATACCCGCTGCAAGGACGGCTCGCTGTTGCGGCCGTTCGTGGTCTTCTTCGGGGAGAGCGTACCGATGTTCGACCGGGCGGCGCAAATCGCCTCGACTGCCGACATTTTCGTGATCGTCGGCACGTCGCTGGCCGTCTATCCGGCTGCATCGCTGGTGCGCTATATCCGTCCCGACGTACCGGTCTACCTGGTCGATCCGAACAAACCCGACATGCGCGGCATCCGCAATCCGCTCGAAGCAATCCGAATGCGCGCTGCCGAAGGCATGCCGCTGTTGACCGAAAAATTAATCGACACATTCGGACAAAAATAAATCCGCCCTGCGACCGGGAGAATCACCCGTCCTATTTTTCAGCTTCCCATTTTATGCTATCTTTGCCCGGAGCGACCCTGAACGATGAGAAAATTCGCGGATAAGATCAGACGTATTCTAGCCGGTTGGCTGCTCGTACTTTTTGTCGGGTACCTGGCCGGGGCGACTCTTTTTTATCACACGCACATTGTCAACGGGATACGAATCACCCACTCTCATCCCTATTCCCAAACTCCCGATACGGGAAATCACACCCACACCACGACAGGTTTCGCAACGATCGCCCAGCTGACGCTGATTCTGATGCTGGCCGCATCGTTTTATGCGTTGCTCCGGACCTTCGCTCTCCGGGCAGCCCGGATGAAACCGTGCCACACCCCGATCCATTTCGTACGGGCCGTCTCCGTCCCGTCACTGCGGGCCCCTCCCGTCCATTAGACATCCCGACATTCTCCAATGTCCAAATTTATGCCCCCAGCCCATCGCTACGGGGGTTAGCATATCCATGTCTAACGATAACGGGATCGATCCCACCTTATCCATATGAAAACACAACATATTGTAGCTGCAGTCGCTATCACGCTGCTGCACCTCCCGTCGTTGGCAGCGGCCGACGGCTCGCCCGACCACACTTCGCACCCACCCAAACCGGTAACCGATGCCAACATCACCGGCCATGTCCGGAACGCAACCACCCAAGAACATTTACCCTATATCAGCATCACTGTAAAAGGGACGACCTTGGGCACCACGACCGACGCAACAGGGCACTATATGCTCAAGAACCTGCCCGCCGGCGATTTGGTATTGGAAGCCTCCATGCTCGGATATAAAACCGAAGAAAAAAAAGTCACTACACAAGCCGATAAATTGCTCGAGGTCAATTTCGACCTGGAAGAAGACGCCGTAGCACTCGACGAAGTAGTCGTATCGGCCACCCGGAACGAAACCAGTAAAAAAGAGGCTCCCATCATCGTCAACGTTTCGTCGACCAAACTCTTCGAAGGGACTTCATCTGCCACACTGGCCGAAGGAATGAATTTCCAGCCGGGCCTGCGCGTCGAAAACAATTGCGGGAACTGCGGCACGACCCAACTGCGTATTAACGGACTGGAAGGCCAATACTCCCAAATCCTGATCGACAGCCGTCCCGTTTTCAGTTCCCTGGCCGGAGTGTACGGGCTCGAACAGCTGCCCGTCAGCATGATCGAGCGGGTCGAGGTGATCCGCGGCGGGGGATCGGCCCTGTACGGATCGAGCGCCATCGGCGGCGTAATGAACATCATTACGAAAGAACCGCTGCGCAACTTCGCCTCGCTGGCCAACACGACCGGTGTGCTGCCCGGCGGAAAAACCGACATCAACACATCGCTCAACGCCTCGCTCGTTTCGGATGATCGTAAAGCAGGCGTCTACCTCTTCGGCATGCTGAAAAACCGCGACTGGTACGACCGTAACGGGGACGGATTTTCGGACATTCCGGAAATTAACGCCCAAACCCTCGGATTCCGGGGTTATTACCGGACCGGCGACCGATCGCGCCTCAGTGCTGAATACCACCATATCCACGAGTTCCGCCGCGGCGGCAACAAGTTCGACCTTCAGCCCCACGAGGCGGACATCACCGAGCAGACCAAGCACATCATTAACAGCGGCGGATTGAGTTACGACCTCTTCTGGCGCGAGTATAAGCATAAAATCTCCTTGTACGGCTCTATCCAGCACACCGACCGCAACAGCTACTACGGCGCGCAGAAGGATATGAACGCCTACGGCAAGACGAACGACCTGACCTGGGTGGCAGGCGGCATGTACGTAGGCAATATGGACAACTGCCTCTTCGCCACCTTCACGGGCGGACTGGAGTATCAGAACAACTCCCTGCACGATATCATGACGGGCTATCACCGCGATATGCAGCAGGATGTACGCATCGCCAGCGCCTTCGTGCAGAATGAGTGGAAGATGAACGTACTGACCATGCTCGTCGGCGCCCGCCTGGACAAGCACAACCTGATAGACAAACTGATATTCAGTCCCCGCGTCAACCTGCTTTATAAGCCTACCGAGGACTTCCAGGCGCGCCTGACGTACTCCACCGGTTTCCGCGCCCCGCAGGCCTACGATGAAGACCTGCACGTCACCGCAGTAGGCGGCGAAGGCGTGCAAATCAAGCTGGCGGACAACCTGCGCGAGGAGCGTTCCAACAGTTACAGCGGCTCGGTAGACTGGACCGCCCACCTGGGACACTGGCAGGCAAACATCCTTGTAGAGGGTTTCTATACCGACCTGCGCCACGTATTCGTGCTCGAGGACATCGGCAAAAACGATGTGGGCGATGTAATCAAGGAACGCCGCAACGGCAACGGCGCCCGCGTGTACGGCGCCAACCTCGACGCCAAGATTGCCCACGGCAAGGAAGCGCAGCTCCAGTTGGGCTTTACCGCGCAGCGCAGCCGCTACACCCGCGAGGAAGTCTGGACACAGGTGGACGGCAAGGACCTGACCACCAAGCGCATGCCCCGCACGCCCGACTATTACGGCTACTTCACCTTCTCGTCCGCTCCGCTGAAGAATTTCGACTTCTCCCTCTCCGGCACGTATACGGGCAAGATGATTGTACCGCACTATGCCGGGTACATCGCGGAAGACCGCATGGAGACCACGCCCCAGTTCTTCGACCTCAACCTGAAGCTGAACTATACCTTCGTGCTGCACGACCATATCAAGTTCCAACTGAACACCGGTGTGCAGAATATATTCAACAGCTTCCAGAAAGACTTGGATAAGGGCGAGTTCCGCGATGCCGGTTATTTCTACGGTCCCACGCAGCCGCGTACGTTCTTCATCGGCTTTAAAATAATGAATTAGGATAACATTCACGATTTTTAAACCAATAATTCCGTGAATAATCCTATATTTGCCGGCAAAGCGCATGAATAATGAATACAAAACAGATACGCAACGTTGATATCTCCGGTATACAACACCTGCCCATGATTGACTTTATCGGCAATGATTTCGCTATTTTCGATGATATAAGGGACATCCCTTTCACGCCATATCCTACGCGTCTGAACGCTGCCTGCTTTGCCGTCTGCCGGAAAGGCTGGTGCAAGCTGAATATCAACTTGCGGGATTATGAAATGCGTGAAGGGATGCTTTGCATCATCCTGCCCGAGCAGATTGTGCAGCAGGGCGAGCGTTCCGATGATTTTTCAGGCAGCTTCATAGCCGTGTCCCGCGACTTCATGGACCTGGTGATACCCACGATGCAGCAACTGTTTCCCATGTTCTTCATGATAAAGGAGCGGCCTTGCATCGCTGTCACTGCCAACGAGTTGCAGGCGTTCGAGGAATATCACTCTTTCCTGTGGAGCAAGGTGAAGCTGAAGGACAATCCCTACCGCAAGGAGATTACGCAGGGATTGCTGATGGCGCTGTGCTACGAGATATACGACATCTATCAGGGACATGCCGTGAAGGAGCGCACTCCCAAAAGCCGCAAGGAAGATTTGTTTGAACGCTTCATACGGTATGTTTCCGAACACTATAAAGAGGAGAGGAGCGTGTCTTATTATGCCGACAAGATGTTCCTTACCCCTAAGCATCTTTCCACCGTGGTGAAAGAGGTGAGTGGAAAGACGGCGGGCGAGTGGATTGACAGCCTGGTGATTCTGGAAGCGAAAGCCATGCTGAAATCGTCCGAGCAGAGCATTCAGGAGATAGCCGACGAGTTGCACTTCGCCAATCAGTCGTTCTTCGGCAAATACTTTAAGCATCATACCGGCCTCTCGCCCAAGGAATACCGGAAGCAGTAATTTCTAAAGATAACAGCTATGGAAAAAAGAGAAATAGACCTTACCGTTTCCTGCTATGGAAAGGTGAAAGACGTGAAGTATGACGTTGTGATTCTTCCCTGGGGAGCCACCGAGCCGCATAACCTGCATCTGCCGTATCTCACGGACTGCATCCTGCCGCATGACATTGCCGTGGATGCCGCCGCTTTGGCGTTGGAACGTTCCGGCGTGCGCTGCATGGTGATGCCGCCCGTACCTTTCGGAGCGCATAATCCCGGGCAGCGTGAATTGCCGTTCTGTATCCATACCCGATATGCCACCCAGCAGGCTATTCTGGAAGACATCGTATCGTCCCTTCATGTACAAGGATTTCGTAAGCTGTTGATTTTGAGTGGACACGGAGGGAATAATTTTAAAGGGATGATTCGTGACCTTGCTTTTGAATATCCCGACTTTCTGATTGCTGCCGCAAACTGGTTTGAGGTGGTGT
>ERZ791625.1754-NODE-1754-length-10229-cov-3.951347_pt1 | contig 10229 bp, 8 predicted proteins | sample MGYA00510267_ERZ791625 | MGnify/ENA primary metagenome ERZ791625 (study PRJEB30046, sample SAMN00715229) | human gut metagenome | study: EMG produced TPA metagenomics assembly of the A metagenome-wide association study of gut microbiota in type 2...
GTCCAAGGACCTGTATAAGATGGCGCTGAGCATTCAGGAGACGCTGTCCAAGGAACTGGGCATCAAGACGGTCATCGGCGTGGGCACCATTGTGGGCCATGTGCGCGACCTGGCCCGGGCCTACAAGGAGGCCCAGGTGGCCATCGAGGTGGGCAAGGTGTTTGACACTGAGAAGTCCATCATCAACTATGAGAACCTGGGCATCGGCCGGCTGATCTATCAGCTGCCCACCACCCTGTGCGAGATGTTCCTCCAGGAGGTCTTCAAGAAAAATCCCATTGACTCCCTGGATCAGGAGACGCTGTATACCATCAACAAATTCTTTGAAAATAATCTGAACGTGTCCGAAACGGCGCGGAAGCTGTTTGTCCACCGGAACACGCTGGTCTACCGCCTGGAGAAGATCAAGAAGCTCACCGGGCTGGATCTGCGTGAGTTTGACGACGCCATCACCTTCAAGGTGGCTCTGATGGTCAAGAAATACCTGGTTTCCCGGGGCGTGGACGGCTGATCCGGCGCTCTGGATGCCGCATCCGCAACGGAGCAGGAGTACATTCAGCGGGGGGACGACGGGATTCCGCCGTCCCCCGCAGACTTTTTCTTGACATTTTTCGGGGCGGGCGGTAGGATAGAGGTCAGGAGTTGACATAATTAGAAACTCATCTACGTACCGGAGGTCACAGGAGCATGATCCGACTCATCGACGTACAGAAGGAATACGACAACGGAACCAAGGCGGTCAAGGGCGTGAACCTGCGCATCGACGACGGGGAATGCGTCTTTCTGGTGGGGCCGTCTGGCTCGGGAAAATCCACCATCATCAAGCTCATCACCGGCGAGGTCCAGTCCACTCAGGGCCGTGTGATGGTCAACGGTTATAATCTGAATAACATCCGCCGGTGGCAGGTGCCCTATATGCGCCGCACCCTGGGCGTCATCTTCCAGGACTTCCGCCTGATCGAGAAGAAAACGGTCTACGAGAACCTGAGCTTCGCCATGCGCGCCGTCGGTTCTTCGCCGCGCGAGATCAAAAAGCGCATCCCCTATGTGCTTGAGCTCGTCGGACTTGAGGAAAAGACCGACCGTTATCCCAACGAGCTCTCCGGCGGCGAACAGCAGCGCGTGGCCATTGCGCGTGCGCTCATCAACAACCCCAGCACCATCATCGCCGACGAGCCGACGGGCAACCTGGACCCCGCGCGCTCGCTGGAGATCATGCGCCTGCTCGAGCGCATCAACCATCTCGGCACGACGATGGTCGTCGTCACGCACGAGAAAGATCTTGTCAATCAGTTCAAAAAACGCGTCGTCACGCTCGAACAGGGCATCATCACGAGCGATGGCGACGGCGTCGGCTATAATGCGAGGTAAGCTATGCGCAAACACGATTTTTCTTACTTTTTCGGCGAGGGCATGCGCAACATGTTCTCGCACGGATTCATGTCCTTTGCGGCCGTGGGCATCACGGTCGCCTGCCTTGTCGTCATGGGTACATTTTCGCTCGTGGCGTACAATGCGCAGGTGCAGCTCCAGCAGCTCGAGAGCGAGTATGAAATTCTCGCCTTCGTGGACGAGAGCTGCGACGATGCGCAGACCAAGGCCGTGGGCCGCGCCATCGAGCAGCGTGACAATGTGAAAGAATGTGTCTTCATCAGCAAGGAAGAGGCGATGAAGTCCTTTGAGGCGCGTTACGAGGGGGACAACATGTTCCAGAACCTTGACCCCGAGATTTTGCGCGACCGCTACGCTGTCTATGTTGACGATCTGAGCATTTCCGGCAAGACTGCGCAGGATATCCTCGACAATGTCGAAGGCGTTGCCAATGTCCGCGTGGACGAAGACATCGCGGGCGGCTTCATCACGCTGCGAAATGTTGCGAGCGTAGTGTGCATCGCGCTCATTGCCATTTTGCTGCTCGTGTCGGTCTTCATCATCTCGAATACCATCAAGCTCACGACATTCGACCGCCGCGACGAGATCGCCATTATGAAGATGGTCGGCGCGACGAACGGCTTCATCCGCTGGCCGTTCGTGTACGAGGGCTTTATGATCGGCCTTCTCAGCGCGGTGCTTGGCTTTGGCTTGCAGTGGCTGCTGTATGAATCGGTCGCAAAGAGCCTTGCGATGTCCGACCGGCTGCAGCTTCTCACGATCGTCGACTTTACGTCGATCTGGCGGCCCGTGGCTGCGATCTTTGCCGCCGCCGGTATCCTGATCGGTGTGGGTGGCAGCCTGACGGCTATCCGCAAGTTCCTGCACGTGTGAGGGAGGCGGACGATGAGCAGAAAAAAGATCGCACGCATCCTCCTGGTGCTGGCCGTCTTCGCGTCGCTGACGCTGACGGAGCTGACACCGCTTTCCCTGGTGCAGGACGCCTCCGCCGTCACGCAGGCGGATATCGACAAGCTCAAGGACGAGCTCAGCGGTATGAACTCGGAAAAATCGCAGCTGGAAAAAGAGCTAAAATCCATCCAGAACGACAAGAGCGCGGCGCTTGCGCAGAAGGAGAACATCGACAAGCAGATCAACTTGCTTCAGTCGGAGATCAAGGGCGTCGAGTCGCTCATCAGCAACTATGAATCGCTCATCACGCAGACCGAGCAGGAGATCCGCGAAAACGAAGAGGAAGAGGCGCGCCAGTACGAAAAGTTCTGCGAGCGCGTGCGCTCAATGGAGGAGCGCGGCACGGTGTCCTACTGGTCGGTGCTGTTCGACTCGGCGAGCTTTTCCGACTTGCTGAGCGCCATGGACTTCATCAGCGAGATCATGGACAGCGACCAGAAGGTCATCGACGATCTGCGCGCCCTGCGCGAGCAGATCGAGCAGAAGAAGGCCTCGCTCGAAATGTCCCTTGCCGAGCAGCAGAGCGCCAAGGAGACGCTCGTTGCCAAAAAGAGTGAGCTGAATACCCAGCGCGCCGAGGCGGAGAAGGTGCTTGCCGAGCTCAAGGCGAACGAAGCGCAGTACAAGCAGGTCCTTTCGGAAAAGGATGCCGCGATGGAGCGCCAGCAGGCGGAGATCGTGCGCCTTTCCCGTGAGCTTGCCGAAAAGAACGGCAACACCACTGTGACCTATGGCGGCTACATCTGGCCGTGCTCGAGCAAGTATGTCACCTCGCCGCTCGGCGCGCGCTACACGGGCATCGCGGGCGCGTCGACGAACCACGCGGGCATCGACATCGGCCGAGGGGTCTACACCACGCAGGCCGTCGCCGCCAAGGCGGGCACGGTCATCATCTCGGCCTACAACAAGTACCGCGGCAACTATGTGGTCGTCAGCCACGGCAGCGGCAACACGACGACGTATCAGCATTTGTCATCCCGTTCGGTCAGCGTGGGCACGTATGTCGCGCAGGGTCAGGTCGTCGGCATCACCGGTACGACCGGCGTGAGCAGCGGCCCGCACCTGCACTTTGAGATCACCGAGAACGGACAGATCATCAACCCGCTCAAGTACCTCACGGACTATATCAAGGGTTGGTAAACCGCATAACGCACAAGCTCCCCGCCATATACTGGCGGGGGGCTTTTTTGCGGGGAGGGGTCATTTTGCAGGGATTGGTCTGCTATCGGGACACGGGGGAGAAAAACGGCGCGCGCACGCTCTGCGGCGTGCGCTTTGACGCGGCCTACGCATCGCGCGGCGAGGGAATGCTTGCTGCACTTTCGGCCAAGCGCGCAGCAAAATACCTGCAAAAGCGCCGTGTGAGTTATGCCGTGTTTCCCAAGGATTATCCATATGCGGAGGTATTTGCGCGCTGTGGTGTCTTGCCGCCGCCCGAAAAGCCGCTGCGCATGGCAAAGGCGGCGGAGATCATCCGCCGCGCGATGGCGCGGCTCGGCCTTGCGCCGGAGCGGGCACGTATCGCACTGTGCGCACCCTCGCAGAGTGCGGCGCTCGAAGCGGCGGCGCGCGAGCTCTCTAAAGATGTGCGCTATCTTGCACTCTGCGCGCCGAATGGCGAGCGCCTTGCGCGCACGCTGCGCTGGGACTGCGGCGCGAGTGTCCATACATTGCAGACGGACGAGAGGATCGCCGCCGACCTGAGCGTCTGCTTCGACGATTTCCCGCTGCCCGACGGCCTTGTGCTGCCGCTGGGGAGCGGTGCGGTTTCTGTCGCCTATGGGACGGAAAACCTGGGCGATGCAGCGATGATCTGGAATGAAGATCAGCTCATCTGCGCACTCTACGCCTCGCTTGCGCGCCGCGCGGACGAAATTTGGGTAAAAGATGTGAAAATGCCGCCCGATGGGGGAGAAAACGCAAACTTACCTTGACAACACGGGGCAAAATCACTATAATTATTTCGCTAAAATGGTATTCGTGTGCGCGCCGCGCAATTTTGCGGGCGCGAAAGAAAGGAACGATCTCAATATGGCGAACATGAAAAAAGAGTACAAGATGAGCGCGGAGCGCAAGGAAGAGCTGCAAAAGGAGCTCACCTACCTCAAGACCGTGCGTGAAAAGGAAGTGGCGGACCTCATCAAAGAGGCGCGCGGCTTCGGCGACCTGAGCGAAAACAGCGAATATGATGAAGCGAAAAACGAGCAGGGCAAGCTGTACTCCCGTATTGCTGAGGTCGAGGAGATCCTGCTGCACACCGTCATCGTCGACGAAAACGACGCGGGCACGAACGGCATCAGCATCGGCTGCCGTGTGACCGTGCAGGATGTGAAGTCCGGCCGCGAGCTGCCCGAGTATAAGGTCGTCGGCTCGCAGGAGGCCGACCCCATGCACCGCGCCATCTCCGAGGATTCCCCCTTCGGCAAGGCGCTCATGGGCGCAAAAGAGGGCGATGAGGTCACCGTGGAGGCCCCTGTCGGCGCCATCGTCTACCGCATCGTCAAGATCGAACGTTAAGCTGTATTATATAGAGTAGGAGTAAAGAAATATCATGGCTGAAGAAAATATCCAGACCAACGCTCCCGAGCAGGACCTCAGCGAGATCCTGAAGGTCCGCCGCGAAAAGCTCGCAGCGCTGCGCGCCGAGGGCCGCGATCCCTTCAAGGAGACGCGCTTCGACGTGACGCACCATGCTCAGGACATCAAGGACAACTTTGACGCGCTTGAGGGCAGCGAGGTCCGCGTCGCGGGCCGCCTGATGAGCAAACGCGGCATGGGCAAGGTCAGCTTTTGCGATCTGCAGGACAAGTCCGGCCGCATCCAGCTCTACGCCCGCAAGGACGAGATGGATGAGGAGGAGTACAACCGCTTCAAAAAGTACGACATCGGCGATATCGTCGGCGTCGAGGGCGAGGTGTTCCGCACCCAGCGCGGCGAGATGAGCGTGCGCGCCAAGAAAATCACGCTGCTCAGTAAGTCTCTGCGTCCCCTGCCGGAGAAGTACCACGGCCTGACCGATAAGGAAGCGCGCTACCGTCAGCGCTATGTGGACCTGATCATCAACCCCGAGTCCAAGCGCAACTTCGAAATTCGTTCGAAGTTTGTCGCGTATCTGCGCCGCTACCTCGACTCCATCGGCTTTATGGAGGTCGAGACGCCGGTTTTGAGCCCCATCGCGGGCGGCGCGAACGCGCGCCCCTTCATCACGCACCACAATACCCTCGATATCGACATGTACATGCGCATCGCCACCGAGCTGCACTTAAAGCGCCTGATCGTCGGCGGCATGGAGCGCGTGTACGAGGTCGGCCGCATCTTCCGCAACGAGGGTATGGACACCAAGCATAACCCCGAGTTCACCACCTGCGAGCTCTATCAGGCCTACACGAACCTCGACGGCATGATGGACATCCTCGAGGCCATCCTCTCCGGCGCCGCGAAGGAGATCCTCGGCACCTATCAGATCCAGTGGCTCGGCAAGGACATTGACCTGACCCCGTCGTGGAAGCGCGTCACGATGGCTGACGCCGTCAAGGAAGTGACCGGCGCAGACTTTATGGCGATCGAGGGCGACGCCGAGGCCGCCGTCGCGCTCGCCAAGAGCGTCGGCGTCGACATGGACGGCGTGGACAAGACCTGGGGCAACGCCCTGTACGAGACCTTCGACCAGAAGGTCGAGGAGACCCTCGTCCAGCCGACGTTCATCACCATGTACCCCGTCGAAGTGAGCCCGCTTGCCAAGCGCAGCCCGTCTGACCCGTACCTCACCGAGCGCTACGAGATGTTCGTCTGCGGCTGCGAGATGGGCAACGCTTTCACTGAGCTCAACGACCCGATGGATCAGTACGAGCGCTTCAAGGCGCAGGTCGAAAAGCGCGCCAACGGCGACGACGAGGCCGAGATGATGGACGAGGATTACGTCATGGCCCTCGAATACGGTCTGCCCCCGACGGGCGGCCTGGGCTTCGGCATCGACCGCTGCGCGATGATGCTCTGCGGTACCGACTCCATCCGCGACGTCATCCTCTTCCCCACAATGAAGCCGCTGGACATGCCCAAGAAGGCCGACAAGGCGGAAGCCGCTCCCGCCGAAGTGAAGAAGGAGGAGGTCATCGACTTCTCCAAGGTCGAGATCGAGCCGCTGTTCGCTGACCAGGTCGACTTTGACACCTTCTCCAAGTCTGACTTCCGCGCCGTCAAGATCAAGGCGTGCGAGGCGGTGAAGAAGTCCAAGAAGCTGCTGCAGTTTGTGCTCGACGACGGCACGGGCGAGGATCGCATCATCCTCTCCGGCATCCACGAGTATTACGAGCCCGAGGAGCTCGTCGGCAAGACCGCTATCGCCATCGTCAACCTGCCCCCGCGCAAGATGATGGGCATCGACTCCTGCGGCATGCTGATCTCCGCCGTGCATCACGAAAACGGCGAAGAAAAGCTCCATTTGCTGATGGTGGATCCCCACATTCCGGCAGGCGCAAAGCTGTATTAAAAAATAACGAAAAAGAGTTCTCTCGGCAGAGGGAGCTCTTTTTTGTGCCAAAGGCACGGGGAAGCAGCGCCGTAGGCGCTGCACGGGATAAGGGGGCCATTCTCTCACGTGAGAGAATGGCCCCCCTTGCCCCCCAAGAGAACACAAGGGGCTCTGCCCCTTGACCCCGCCATTGCGAGGTTTGGGCTTGAAGAGCTGCTCAGCCTGCGGAATCGGGTGTCTGCTGTTTTTTTGCTGCGATACAATTTGGTTTGCTCCTATTATCCGCTGCCGCTTTGCCCATCTTGTAGAAGTACAGCCTAATTTCTGTCTACTTTGGATTTGTACGATCTTGCTGATGCCTGCCAAGGCGGCATTGCTGCGTTCGCCGCGTTCAGGTTTGCTTCTTTTTTAGTCCTCTGCTGTAATATAGATTTCTTCGGCTTTTTGTTGGGCGGAGATGAGGGCGTCTTTAACATCGCCGTAATTCTGTGCTTCCAGTTGAGTCAGTGCGTCGGTGATCGCGTTGAATAGCAGGTGATACATCTTTTCATAATCAGGCATTTTCATCCCTCCTTGGGATTATAATAACCTGAAACAGATTAAAATGCAAGTTAAGAAGTTGCTTGCTATATAGTTTTCCTGGGGTGAAGATGATGTATCCGAGATTGAGAGACCTGCGGGAAGACAACGATATGACGCAAGCTGCACTTGCGAAGCTGCTGGGCATGTCGCAGACCGGCTATTCCAAATACGAGACTGGCGAAAACGACGTGCCAACACAAATTTTAATTAAACTGGCCGACCTCTACGGAACCTCCGTCGACTACCTCCTCGGCCGCACCGACAAACGATAAAAACGACCGCTCACGCGGTCGTTTTTCTTGTAATGCGGCGAGCGCAGCGATGCCGCCCCGCAGGCAGTCTGCCGCCAGTCTACCGTCACCCGCGCCTCACGGAGTAAGGCGCGGTTGCTGGATGAACCGAATCGCAGGGGTTCATGGCGAAGCCATGTACACCGCCCCCGATTGCGCAGCGCGTGCAGCTCTTCAAGCTGCAATCTGCCAATGTCGGGGTCAAGGGGCAGTGCCCCTTGCGTTCTCTTGGGGGATCAAAAGGGGGCCATTCTCTCACGAGAGAGAATGGCCCCCTTTTCCCGCGCCCCTGCACGGTGCAGAGATAGAAGCGCGCTATCGCGCTGCCTTTTATGCTGTTCAGCAGAACTGCACTGGCTCAGTGGCCGCCTTGAGCCACTCCAGCTCATCCCCACTCAGATACGGCGAGATCACCGCAAAGACCTTAGCGTGATAAGCATTCAAAAGCTCCACATCGCGCGACGAGAGCAGCGACAGATCGATCGCATCGCGGTCATACGGCACGAGCGTCAGCGGTTCGAGCGCAAGGAAGCGGCCGTACTCGTTGACCTCAGTCTCGCGTACAACGACGAGGTTCTCAATGCGCACGCCGAACTTGCCGGCAAGGTAAATGCCCGGCTCGTTCGAGAAGATCATGCCCTCTTCGATGACGCAGTGGCGCTTCTGGCGCTTCACGTCCCAGTGTACGCGCTCAGGGCCCTCATGCACGCCGAGGACGAAGCCCACGCCGTGGCCCGTGCCGTGGTTGAAGTCGAGGCCCGCTTCCCACAGCGGCGTGCGGGCCAGCATGTCAAGGTTTTCGCCCATGCAGCCGTGCAGGAACTTGGCCGCGCCCAGCTGTATGTGTCCGCGCAGGACAAGCGTGTAGATGCGCTTTTCCTCGTCCGTGAGCGGGCCGAGCGCGATGGTGCGGGTGATGTCGGTCGTGCCCTCCAAATACTGCGCGCCCGTGTCGGCGAGGCAGAGACCGCGCGGTTCCATAGGGATGTCAGTCTCCTCGGTCGGCTCGTAGTGGACGATCGCGCCGTGCGCGCCGTAGGCGAGGATGGGGTCGAAGCTCTGCTCAAGATAGTGCTCACCCTCGGCGCGAAGAGATTCGAGCTTTTTCGACGCGCTGAGCTCGGTGATCGGCTCTTTGCCGATCGTGTGCTTGAGCCAGTAGATGAAGCGCGTGACGGCCACGCCGTCCTTGATGTGGGCGAGGCGCTCGTTCTCCTGCTCAGCGGGCGTTTTCATCGCCTTCATCAGCTGAATGGGGCTCGTGCGGTCGAGCACTTCGGCACTCTCAGGCACGCTTTGCAGAATGCGGTAGTTGGCGCGCTCGCCGTCGAGCAGGACGCGGGTGCCCGTGGGCAGCGCCGCGACGAGGCGGTAGATGTCGTCATAGGGAGCGAGCGTTACGCCGTCAGATTTCAAATGTGCTTCGATCTCTGCACTCACGGCCTCTCTCTGCACGCAGAGCGTGGCCTTGTCCTGCTCAAGCAGCAGATACGAGAGAAACACGGGCGTGAAGAGCACATCGTTGCCGCGCAGATTCAGCAGCCACGCGACCTCGTCGAGAGAGGGGATGACGAACACGCTTGCGCCCATCTCCTTCATCTTGCCGCGCACCATTGCGAGCTTTTCCCTGCGCGTCAGGCCTGCGTACTGAACGTCCAGCTCCCAGAGAGGCTCGCACGAGAGTGCGGGGCGGTCCGCCCACACAAGGTCGACAAGGTCCTCGTCGCCCGCAAAGCGGATGTGCTTCTCGCGCGTTTTCTCGCCAATCGAACGGGCGAAGTTGTTGCTGATCGTGCGCGAGTCGAAGCCGATCCAGCCGTTTTCAGGAACATGGTCGCGCAGGAACGCGGGGATCTCAGGCACGCCGGGCTGGCCCATGCGCATGAGCTCAATACCGCTGCCTTCTAACTGCTGCGAGGCCTGCAGAAAGTAGCGGCCATCCGTCCACAGCGCGGCGGCGTCCGGCAGCACGACGAGCGTACCGGCAGAGCCGGTGAAGCCCGACAGGTACTCCCGGGCCTTAAAATAGTCACCCACGTACTCCGAGCCGTGGAAATCATCCGTTACCACCACATAGGCGTCCATGCCCTGCTCCTGCATCCGCTGCCGCAGCAGTCGGAGCTTTTCAGCGCTGTTCATTGCGATTACCGCCTTTCATTTATCAGTTGGCCCTATTGTATCACACCGCCGGAAAAAAGCAACGCCCAAGTGTTCCGTTGCAAAATCTGCGGATGTATGGTATGATTCTGGCAAGATCTCGTAAATACCCGATAAATTGTTTATTTCTCCGTTGAAACCAGAGAAATTTCCACAAATCCGTGCATCCCGCAACTGAATTGTAACCTTTTGTAACATTTTAAGGGGGAACATCGTGAACGCCATTGGTATCATATGTGAATACAATCCCTTCCATCTGGGCCATGCCCGGATGCTGGAGGGCCTGCGGCGGCAGTACGACGCCCCCCTTGTATGCGCCATGAGCGGCAACTTTGTCCAGCGGGGCGACGCCGCCGTGGCGCACAAGCACGCCCGTGGGGAGATGG
>ERZ791625.1756-NODE-1756-length-10199-cov-2.472496_pt1 | contig 10199 bp, 5 predicted proteins | sample MGYA00510267_ERZ791625 | MGnify/ENA primary metagenome ERZ791625 (study PRJEB30046, sample SAMN00715229) | human gut metagenome | study: EMG produced TPA metagenomics assembly of the A metagenome-wide association study of gut microbiota in type 2...
ACATTTAACCCGAGCAGGATTAAATGCAATATCCACAGCCGACGGACAATTACTCTTATTGTCCGGTAGCACACCGCTGCCGCCCGAAAGCCGAATTGCGATTAACCGTTATTTATCAGCCGGAGGAAATGTAATCGTTGTCGGCGATAAAGGGTTTGACTACGCTCCACAAGCTACGGATGAAGTTCCATTGGTTAAGTTTTCCGATCGGTCTTCTTACCAAATAAATCGCAAAGAGAAAGAACTGCCCGGCTATCGGGAAAAGGCTACAATCAAAGTCACAACATCACCTGATAACAAAGAAGCTCTGGAACTTTTTACGACTAAGAAGGCCATGCACAGTATGATGGTAGAAATATCCGCTCAAGATAAAGTAAAACCGGAACTTTCACTGCTGACATTCAACGCAAAAGGTTCTCCCTATATGGATTTATTAGCGTTGGAGATAGTAGATCATACAGGCAAGAAATGGTACAACTTTACAAAACTAACTGATACATGGGAAAAATACACCCTTTCATTTGCTGATTTTATACCCGAAGATTATAATAATCCGAATGAAGCTTATCCATTGCTACGCCCTGAAAATATCAGGACCATATCTATCGGAGTTAACCTGCTAACTGTATGGCGTGAAAAAGAAATGTACTGGGGAATCAGTTGTTTATCTTTAGCGAAAAATAAAAAAGATATTTATGCTCCAACCTCTGCCTTGAAGCCAATGGAACTTCCTTTTAAAGAAAATAATATATGTTTCCCTGCATGGCTATTTGACCCGTTCCGGGGGGAACGGAACAACTACTCCACTTATCCTGGTAGCAAAATGGGAAGTGACCACAACGCCAAATATGATACGAAACAGAAACGCGAAAGTCGTATCATTCCAATCCTGTCAGAACTTTCTTCCAAAAAAGCAGAGCAACCTATCGGTAATTTAGAGTTATATGCCGGAGGAGAATATAAAGGTTCGGCAGTTGCAACATTCGATCTTCCGCCAACAGTAACTCTCAAGAAGCCGGAAAGTCAGCAAGCACTTTCCAACATCATACATTACCTCTTGGAGAAACCTAAAATAATTGCGACCAAGATCAATACCTGCGTAATCAATGAGAAAATACGACCACAATTACATATTACTGTCAAAAACCCTTTATCGCAAACTGTGAGGGGCAAACTGAATATCGAAATTGCCGGAAAACTATCACAAAAAGCTGATCTTACCATTGCTCCCCTGGAAGTCAAAGAATGTTACATACCTCTCCCCGAAATACCGGAAGACTTTCCTTTCCAACATTTTACCTGGCAAATAACACTAAAAAACAATGGAAATGAGACAGATGTGTTCTGTGATTCGGTAGATGTAAAGAAAGCGATGCTCTATGCCTTCAGGCATCTAGTACGTAACCAGCAATTCTACCCGGACGGACGTATCAGCCACCATTATTTTGGAGATGCCTACGGAGTAAGAGCTATGTTCGCTTATCTACATTTCTTACAAAATGGAATGAGCTGTTTAAAAAGTAATGATGACTTCCAGCTCATAACTCCGAAAGAAATAGAAGATTGCGCATTTCGTTTTTACGATATGCTAGCTGACAGGCAAACTGAAGATGGCAAACTCCCTATGGGATATTTGGAACATTCAGACGGATACAATGTTGCAGACGGCGGACAAATAACCCTGGCTATCGCACAATCTTTACCTTATATAACTGATTATGCCCGAAAAGAAAAATATCAGAAACTCTGTTCACGATTCCTCAACTGGGCAGAAACGTTTTATATAGACAGCATACGCTCCGCCCAATTAAAAATAAGTGATCCTCAAGAGTTTGAAAAAGGGAATGCTTACGAAGGAATGTATGGTTTGGGAGAATATGGAAGAAAAAAAGTACTGACAGGCCCTTCCTGGGTCGGAGCAGATATCCTGGCAGTCCAACTTTGTATGGGAGCACTACAAAAAGATGCGACCCGAATACAATACCAAGCAATTGCCAAAAGAAATGCCAACTATTATGTAAAAGCAGTGTATCCCGCTTCAGGCTACTATCAAGCTGAAGCCTTATTCTGGGTCCGGTCTGTATTAAACGATCACAACCTGAATGAAATAATAGATAGCAATCTAAAGCGGACTTTCATTCCTCCTCTATTAAAAGGATGTGAGAATGAGATGTATCTCCGAGGAGGGCGTTGTACATTAAATGCCTTACCACTACTATATTACAAGCGCAACATTCAAGATTCACCGGAGGTCAGAGCCATTTTACTAAAATATATCTGGGCATTCGGTTCTGAAAGTTCATTCGGGTCAATGAAACGTTTATCTGAAAATTATCCTAAAGCTGTACACGGAGAATCATTAACGGTATCAAAATATGCAGCTTTAAGCGCCCTATGGGCTATGGAATTATTAGTACCAGGTTCCACCCTTTTGCCAGAAATGAGGAAACCGTAAGATGTTATTAACGCGAAATGAGGACTAATTTGCGTATTTCCACTGATGAAGAAATGGCAAATCCTCTATTTTTGTTGTAAACTTATGCTAGATACATAAAGCACTTAAATCGTTTAATTCAAATTTATAGTATGAAAAACAAAGTCCTTCTATTTTTTATCGGGGTCATCCTCTGCTCTATGGACCTTTTTGCACAAGAACGGAAAATATCCGGCATTGTAAAAGGAGAAAACGACCAAGAACTAATCATTGGAGCAAATGTCATCATTAAAGGGACGAGACGGGGAACAGTAACTAACACCCATGGTAAGTTTACTATCTCCGTCGGACAATCTGACAAAGAACTTGAAATAAGTTATGTCGGAATGCAAAAGAAAACAATCAAACTGGAAGCCAACAAATCCAGTTACGTGATTGAACTGGAAGAAGAATACAATTCATTGGAAGACGTCATAGTTATAGGTTATGGGACTCAGGCCAAACGTGATGTTATCGGTTCCATTACGACTATTTCATCCAAAGACCTGGATTCTAATTCCGGAGGAAATATCAATACTGCTTTGCAGGGAAAAATTCCGGGTATGGTGGTGACTCACACGAGCGGTTTGACAGGAACACGGCAGAAAGTGAGAGTGAGAGGAACGTCCACGTTAGTGGGTAATGCTGGTCCGGTGAACCAGGAGCCGGATCATTGATTCAAATCCGTGGTGCTTCTTCGATAAACGGGAGTAGCGAACCTCTCTATATTATAGACGGTACACCGATTGAAAGCGGAAATATATCCTCTATTGACGGTGATGCTACCTTCAGCCCCATTGCAGGTATTAATCCCAATGACATCGAATCTATCGAGGTACTAAAAGATGCAGCTTCTGCCGCTATTTACGGTTCACGTGCTGCCAACGGTATCGTCATTATTACAACCAAAGGCGGTAATAAGTTTGAAAAAATGGCACCGGTTGTTACACTTAGCCATACGTCAAGTATCGTTTCCATTTCACGCAAACTGGATGCGATGAATGCTGAACAATTTCGTGCTGCATATAAAGAAGCTCGTGAAAATAATAATCAGACTGCCGAACAAAACTGGATTGTAAACCCATTTCACCCTTACTATAACCGCACGACGGACTGGCAGGACGTCATATTCAGAACAGCATATCAAACCCGCAATGACATAAGTGTACGTGGTGGAAACAATAGTTTCTCTTACGGTGTATCAGCCGGATATCGCGATCTTAAACCAGTAGTAGTCAACACGAAATACAATCAGCTCAATCTAAGAACAAACTTCTTATATAAGGTAGGAAAACGCATCACAGGAGGAACCAAAGTCTCATTCAGTAATATGAATTATACCCGTATCCTTTCTTCGGGTAGCAATAATTACAGTGCATTAAGAGCCGCCCTATTCACCAATCCTTGTTTCTCTCCCTATGATCCTCTTAGTGGTGAATTGGTAGACTGGCTAGGAGTGAGAGAACAACGCAACCCGTTGGCCGTAGCGACGAAAGTGCCCATTCACTTTAAACGCCGTTGGTTCACGATGAACCAATATATACAAATAAATCTGATGAAAGGGCTCGATTTGAGAGTGAGCGTGTCTGGTGACATCAGCAGAACCAATCAAGACAGCTTCATGCCTAAAGAATTCGACTCCAATACGCCAGCCCGCGACAATGGCAAGTTCCGGCAGAGTGAGGGACAAACTTTTTTAAATGAAAACACTTTATCTTATAACGGAAAATTCAAATCACATCGTTTGAATGTGGTACTCGGGCAATCATTACAGCAAGACAAAACGGAAACCATCACATTAAACGGAAACGGATACATTGACAAATCTGTGATCACCATTCAAAATGCATCCACTTATACCAATATATCCAGAAGCGAATCGGAAAGAGCACTACTTTCCTTTTTCGGGCGTGTCAGCTATGATTGGAAAGGACGTTACCTTGCATCAGCCACTGTCCGTAACGACGGCTCCTCTCGTTTTGGTAAGAATAAACGTTTTGGTACATTCCCGTCAGTCTCTATGGGATGGCGCTTTTCCGATGAGAAATTTATGAATTTTGCCAAAGGTTTCTTACGTGACGCTAAAATCCGTGGTAGTATTGGCGTAACAGGTAATCAGACTATTTCTAATTATGCGGCATTGGGATCTTATACAGCCTCATCCAACAAATACGACGGAAATGTGGAAATTCTCTACAACGCAATGCCCAACGACATCATCGGATGGGAAAAAACGACTCAATATAATATCGGTTTAGATCTTTCTTTTTTCAAAGGTCGTGTGGTATTCAACGCCGATGCATATGTAAAGAAAACGAAGGATTTGTTGTTCGACTTCCCCGTTTCCTACTATACCGGCTTCTCCGCTGTCCCCAGAAACTATGGCAGTGTAGAAAATAAAGGGTTGGAGTTTCTACTCGAAACAGTCAACCTGACCGGTAGGTTCAAATGGAAAACGTCTTTCAATATTTCCATGAACCGGAATAAAATCACCGAACTGCCCAACAATGAGGATATCATCATAGGAAACTTTTCGCTGGGAAGGGTTGGCGAACCAATGGGGGTATTCTATGCCCACAGAGCACTGGGTGTCTATTCCAAAGATGAGGATAACGTGTATATACTGCCTAACGGCCAAAAAGATCAAATACGCAAAGGAGCCTCCACCGGTGACCCATTTAAAGGTGGAGACATGATCTGGGAGGATATTGACGGAAACGGAGTCATTGATGACAATGACCGTGTCATCATTGGCGACCCCAATCCTAAATTTATCGGCGGTATGTCCAACACATTCTCATACAAGGGGATTTCTCTCAATATCATGATGCAATGGTCTTATGGGAATAAAGTTATACGCGCAATGCCATGAGAACCACCGGTAATTTGGGACAGGATGCATTAGCACGCTGGAAAGCACAAGGAGACATTACCAATTTCCCCATGATTCGTTACCAGGACAAAATGGAGAACTTCCGTCCTTCTTCTTTCAACATGGAAGATGGTTCTTTCCTACGTATCAAGGAGGTGACTTTAAGCTATAATATCCCTCGCAAATGGTGCAAAAAAGCATTCTTGAAATCTGCCAATGTATACATATCCGGAACGAATCTCCTTACTTGGAGCAAATATAGCGGATACGACCCGGAAGTAAATACTGCTACATCGGCATTTATCCGAGGAGTAGACAACGGTGCGTTTCCCAAAAGCCGTTCTTACAATCTAGGAGTCAACCTCACATTCTAATCACCTGTAAATATTATCAAATATGAAAACGCTATATATATATCTAATATGTTTTATAAGCGCCGGTTTTTCTGCCTGTTCTCTTCTTGAACTGGAACCGACAACATCATGGTCAACAGAAAACACCCCCAAAGAGGAATCACATCTATATGGCATCCTGTATGGAGGATACAATACTCTTCAATCTGATTTGAGTATTAACTTCCTGATCTATGGTGAAATGAGAGGTGATGCTTTCTATAATAATGCATTTAACGTAAATACTGATAAAGTGGTTAATAATTCACTTGACAATAATATATCTCAAGCTTCATGGTATAATTATTACCGCGCTATCAAACAAGCAAATGTTGTTATTAAATTCACCCCGCAAGTGCTCGAAGCAGGCGGCATAAGCACAGAAAAAGCAAACGACGTAATGGGGCAAGCTTATTGCCTGCGTGCTTTCGCTTACTTTTGGATTATTCGTATTTGGGGAGATGCCCCTTTGGTAACGGAGCCTTATATGGATTCCAACGATAATTTTGACCGCCCTAGAACTAGTGTAGCCGAAATTATCAAGCAGATACACTCTGATCTGGAAAATGCCGCAAAAATGATTGATAAGAATTCGGCCTCACGGACTACTTTCACCCAGACGGCTGCTTATGCCATTGATGCTCATGTATATGCTTGGGAACACAAATATGAGAAAACAATCAGTATGGCAGATAAAGTACTGGCTAATACCGGTTATACTTTGGCAAACTTATACGATGAAAAATATACCGGTGTAACAGATAATCCCAAAGACAAAAACTTCAAAGCATTCGTGCAGGCCAGTGAATACGCACAAATATTTAATGCCGGACGCAGTAAAGAGTCAATTTTCGAATTGGCAAGCAGTGTTGCCGATGGAGATGACCAAAAGAACCTGACATCTTATTTATCCGGCACATACCCTATCCTACGCCCGCGCACAAGATTCGGAGAAGCTATCGACACAGAAGGAAGTTCTTGGAGATCAGCCGCAATACATGAGGCAGTTAGCGGAAAATACAAAGTTACCAAATTCACTATTGGATTCGATTATACTGCCGACAGTCGTAACATTGTAATGCTTCGCCTCGCAGATATAATTTTATTAAAGGCCGAAGCAATCGCCAACCAAGAAGACACCGACGAAAACCGGAAGGCGATAATGAAGTTAGTGAACCAAATAAGGAGAAGAGCTGCCGGAAGCGGTTATGAAATTCCTGAAGAACAGTTTCTCAACCGTGAAGAATATGATCAGGAAGGAATCAGAGAAATCGTTCTCAATGAACGCAGGTATGAATTAGCCTATGAGGGACATCGGTGGTTTGACCTTATCCGTACAGGTAAAGTTTTCGAAGCTGTCAAAAATAGAGGTAATGATATCGGAGAAGATGAGTCTCCCGCTATCGAACTACATCCAAAAGCGTTGGTATGGCCGATTCACCTCAATGAATTACGCCGAAGCAAATTGATCGAGCAGAACGAATATTATAAATAATTTTACTTATTAAAAGCTGAAAATATGAAACTGACTCAATATATGCTGTTAATTGCAGCTCTACTTTTTTCCGGTTGTAATTTGATAACCGATTATAAGTTAGACACCGATCCGAATTATCTGAAAGAGATGTCCTTGATAGAGTACCTTGAAGAAGGGAAAGAAAGTTCGCTTACAATGTATTTGGAAGCAATTAAATATGCCGGTTTGGAAGAACAAATCTCTACCGGAAACCGAACACGCATTATTCCGACCAACGATGCCATAAAGAGTGTATTATCCAGTGTCGGAGTAGAACAAATCAACCAACTGTCCAAAGGGGTCATCCGCTACCTATTTTCCTATCTGACTTTTGACGGTTCCTACCGTTCCATTGAAATGGAAACCAACCAAAGTATAAAAGGTATCAGTGACTCCGGAGAACCTATTTTCTTAACTCGTAAAGAAAGTACAAGTAACAAGTTTCTTCTCTATGTAAATGATAGCGAAGAAATCAACAATCAATCTATTGTTGTCATCCGGCAAGACTACCTTTTCAAGGATGGTGCAGCACATGTCGTAGACCAATTACCTTTATATATCAAAAAGGTGAAAGAAACAGATCCTGTTCCGGAAGGTGTCGACCACTCACAAGCTCCCACCTATAATCTGCCTGTGACTGAAGACGCCAATGTATATAGCGGCGCTTCCAATGGCAACTACAATGGGTATAACAAATTAAACTATCTATGTAGCCGTTCCGGGCGTTACAGATATTCTTTCTTCAAATTCGCCTTATCTCAAGTAGACCTTATCGACAATCTTTTTTCGGCCAAATTATGTTTTAATATCAAAAGAATAGTAGGCTCATTCGTTCCTTCGTGCGGTGTTTACGCAACGTCAAACGAATGGACGGAAAAAACATTGACTTATAGTAATCGTCCGGAATTCGGAGCGGAAGTTTCTATCGCTGACCTGTCAGCTGACTGGAATGAAATCAATATCACACAATATATCAAAAATGCTTATAATAATTCAGAAGCAGAAGTCTCTTTCGGTTTAAAACTACTGAACGGTCAGGCCATCAGTAATTCTCAAGTAGAAATACATCCGCGTGAAACATCTTCTACAAACTTAAATAATAGTCCTAATGCTGCCTATATCAAATTACAAGGTGCCACCGACAGTGAGCTTCAACTAGATCATAATCAAATAATAAAAGGGAGTATCGGCGGCATCATCACATTGACCAAACAGCACTTGCAGATGTCTGCCGGCCCCAGTGCACAATATACATACGATGACAACAATATTATTTTTATCATAGAGCAATTGCCAATCAATGGCACACTTGTACACAACGGGCTTCCAATAGGCAAATCGGCACAATTCACACAGGCCGAAATAGCAGCCGGTATAGTGAAGTACATCCACAACGGTCAAGGTACAACAGATACCTTTACGCTCAAAGTACAAGATTACACTGGAGGAGTATATGCATCACGACTATCCATGCAAATCAGTCTTCAATAATAGAAACAAAACTGTCATACTTATAAAATAGAAAAGGAATGCCAAACTCTTGTAAACAAAAGCAATATTTCATATCGCTGACGATCCTAGCCGGAATGTTTTTTATATTCGGATTTGTATCATGGGTGAACTCCATCCTGATTCCTTATTTCCGTATCGCTTGCGAACTAACCCATTTCGAATCCTACTTCGTGGCTTTTGCTTTTTATATAGCCTATTTTGTCATGGCTATTCCTTCAGGAATCCTCCTGAAGAAAGTAGGTTTCAAACGAGGAATCATGTATGGTTTTATGTTGACGGCATTAGGAGCTTTTCTTTTTGTTCCGGCTGCTTTAGTTCGACAATTTGAAATATTCCTGATCGGCCTATTTTCTATTGGAACAGGCTTGGCTATTTTACAAACTGCTGCCAACCCCTATGTAACGATCATCGGTCCTATTGAGAGCGCCGCCCGACGAATCAGCATCATGGGAATATGCAACAAGTTCGCCGGGATTATTTCTCCACTCATTTTCGCAGCTTTAATTTTAAAAGCAGACGACAGTGAACTTTTCAGCCTCATAGAATCTGGTACATTGGATGCAATAACTAAAAGTGCCATGCTTGACGAGTTGATACAACGTGTCATTGTACCTTATGCCATACTAGGGGGACTATTAGTATTAGCTGGAATCGGAATCCGCTATTCCATATTGCCGGAGATTAATACAGATGAACAAAATGCAACCGACGAGAAAGAGAACGGGCATAACTCTAAAAAAAGTATTTTCGATTTTCCTTATCTTATATTAGGAGCTTTAGCTATTTTCTTCCATGTAGGGACACAGGTAATTGCTATAGATACCATCATCAATTACGCCAATTCAATGGGAATAGACTTGCTTGAAGCAAAAGTATTCCCCTCATATACACTAGCTTGTACTATGATTGGTTATGTATTAGGCATCCTTATAATTCCTAAATATGTCTCACAGACAAAGGCGTTGATTATATGTACCATATTAGGACTGTTACTTTCATTCGGAGTTGTATTCGCTGATTTTAACGTCACTCTATTCGGACATCAAGCAAATATCTCCATCTTCCTGCTTTGTGCACTCGGCTTCCCGAATGCTTTAATTTATGCCGGGATATGGCCTTTATCCATCCACGGACTGGGCAAGTTCACCAAAACAGGTTCTTCACTACTAATTATGGGACTTTGCGGAAATGCCATTTTACCATTGATATACGGTTATTTTGCTGAAGTATATGATCTGCGCATTGGCTACTGGATATTAATTCCGTGTTTCCTTTATCTGATATTCTTTGCAACCAAAGGCCATAAAATCAATTCCTGGAAACGAAACTATTGATAAAAAGACATACTTCATACAATGAAAAGACTTATTATTACCAACGGAAAAATCATTTTACCTACAAGCATAGAAACTGATAAGATACTGATATGTATAA
>ERZ791625.1757-NODE-1757-length-10198-cov-13.003845_pt1 | contig 10198 bp, 10 predicted proteins | sample MGYA00510267_ERZ791625 | MGnify/ENA primary metagenome ERZ791625 (study PRJEB30046, sample SAMN00715229) | human gut metagenome | study: EMG produced TPA metagenomics assembly of the A metagenome-wide association study of gut microbiota in type 2...
GTTGTGTATTTATCAGAATTGTACCTGGGGAGCTTGTTCCGCTCCTTCTGCCGCTTCGAAATAAGCTCGTTTCTCAAAACCGAAGAGACCGGCAAGGATATTCTTGGGGAAACGGCGAATGGCTGTATTGAAGTTCTTGGCTGCATTGTTGAAGTTGGTACGTGCTACGTTGATACGGTTTTCCGTACCTTCCAGCTGTGCCTGCAGTTCCAGGAAATTCTGATTTGCTTTCAAGTCCGGATAGTTTTCTGTGATGGCAAGCAATTTACCGAGGGCGGAAGTCACCGCACCTTGTGCTTTCTGATATTCAGCCAGCTTTTCCGGAGTAAGGTCTGCAGCATCCACTTTGATTTGAGTGGCTTTGCTGCGGGCTTCTACTACACCTTCCAGTGTTTCCTTCTCGTGCGTGGCATATCCTTTCACGGTATTCACCAAGTTCGGAATCAGGTCGGCACGGCGTTGGTATTGGGTTTCTACGTTCGACCATTGTCCGCTGACATTTTCGTCCATGGTTACGAGTCCGTTATAGCCAGTTACCCCCCAAATGGCGAGAAGAGCTATAACAACGATAATGATAATGGTTGATTTCTTCATACTTTTCATTTTTAGGCCTCACCTCCGATTCCTCTCCGATAGAGAGAGGGGAGGAGGGGAAGGCAGTTATTAATCATTTAATTATATTCTATGTAAACGTTTTATTTTCTTCCAGTATCCTCGAAGGTGTGTCAAAACGGTTGATGGCACACAGATGACACATCCTCGGCGTTAGAACCGGGAACCGGCTCCACCGCCACCTCCCATACCGCCTCCGAAGCTACCACCGCTGAAGCCTCCTCCGCCACTTCCGCCGAAGAGACCTCCACCACCGAAGATGACCGGACCACCTCCGCCTCCTCCCCGGTAATTTTCATCGTATGACTGCTGGCGGCGCACTACTTTATGTCCGCAATTGCGGCAGGTGTAGGTCACATCTTCCGTTTTCACTCCATTGCGGCGTGAGATGAGTATGCTGCTGCTACGTTGCAATTTATGTTGTCCGCAGTTGGGGCATTTGTTGGCAGCGCGTTGGGCAAGGATGCCTATAATAGATGCCACTGCGAGGAAACCGATAAGCCCCAGTAGGATACCTCCTACGGAGAGATCATCCTCCTCTTCCGTGTCATTCACCATAGTGCCGTCAAGACGTGAACAGACTGCCTTTACACCCGCTACCATTCCAGCATCCCAATTACCGTCTTTCAGATAGGGAATCATGTTTTTGGTCTGTATACGTTTGCAGATGGCATCAGGAAGGTCCCCTTCTAAACCGTATCCCGTATAAAACTGGATGCAGCGTTGGTCGGTTACCAGCAGAATGACCAAACCGTTGTTTTTTTCTTTTTTCCCTACTCCCCATTCATTGAGCAGCTGATGTGAGAAATCAAAACAGTCTTCTTGTCCGATGGAGGGAACAACGGCAACTACCGTTTCAATACCAGTCTGCTGCTCCAATGCATAGAGCATACGGTCTATATTGTCACATGCCTCCGTTGATAGGATTCCGGCTGGGTTGCACACATAGCGTGTCTTGTCCTGAAGGTGTACTTTAGGAATATTCTTAGTGGTGTAGACTTCTTGTGCCTGCAAGGATAAGAGCAGGCATAAGAAGGATGCTATAGAAATAAATCGTCTCATACTACCAATATTTGCTGCGGCGAAGATAGGAAAAATCACGTCAATGTATGTATTTCCCTACGAATTTCTTTACATGCTCGGTGTATTCCTGCGGATAATCCTTGTAAGACATGGCATGTGTGGCACCGGGTACAATCCATAATTCTTTGGGTTCGGGCTTGGCTTCATAGAGGGGATAAACCATCCACGTCGGTACAAAGGTGTCGGCATCACCGTGGATGAAGAGCATCGGCAAAGTACATTTCTTTACTTGCTCCAGGGCAGAAGCTTCGCGGAAGTCCCACCCGTACTCCTGCCGGCAAAGCCAGCTTGCAGTATGCAGTAGGGGGAAAGCGGGCAGTCCGAACTGTTCTTTCAACTCCCCGCGAAACTCATCCCATACGCTTGTGTAACCGCAGTCTTCCACAAAACACTTGATGAATGGCTGTTGGTATTGTCCGTGTTCCACTTCGCCGGATACCATCATGGTGGTGGCGGCTCCCATGGAGATGCCGTGTACTACCATCTTTGTACTGCGGGACGCTATGCTGTCCGCATGGTTGCGTCCGAAAAGCTCATCGGCGGTCTCGGTCCATTGCAACACGTCGAGCCGGTCTTTCCAGCCCATCTGTACATGGTTCCCTTCGCTCATCCCGTGTCCGTAAAGGTCGGGCAGCAGGATGTTGAACCCCATCTCCTTGCTGTACAGATAGCCTATCATCAGCATGCGCACGGCATTATCCGTATATCCGTGTACGATGACTGCTGTTTTGAGGGTGGGGTGGGCGGCGGCAACGTAGAGTGCATGCAGCGTCTCTCCGCGGTCGTTCTCGATGTAGAAGTCCTTCAGTGCTCCTGCGGTCATCAGGCTATCCACCCAGGGGTGCAGTTCGGGATAGCGCTCGTACATGAAATCGTAGGATGCGGCTATGTTGCGGCTGCGTGAAACGAGGTCGTCCGGTTTCAGGGAATAGCCCAGCATATAGTACCCTCCGCACAACAGTACGGTGCAGAGGGCAGCCAGACCGAGAATCGAATATTTTATGGCTTTCTTCATTATTTATTCCAAATTTCCCATGCAGCAAAGGCCTGCAGCAGCAACATCTCCAGTCCGTTCTTGGTGACGGCTCCTTGTGCCTGGCCTTTCTTCATGAAGAGGGTTTCGTTTGGATTATATAACAAATCGTAGAGCAAATGGTTGGGAGTCAGTAGCTCGTAAGGAATGTTGGGGCAGAAGTCCACTTTGGGATACATGCCTACTGGGGTACAGTTGACAATCACTGTGTACTCTTGCATGATTTCCGGTGTCAGTTCCTCATAAGTGAGGTATTTATCCTCTTTCTTGGCGCGTGATACGAAGGTACTTTTTATACCCAGGTTCTCCAGCCCGCGATATACGGCTTTCGATGCGCCGCCGGTGCCCAGAATCAAGGCTTTTTTGTGATGTGGTTGCAAAAGTGGTTCTATGGATTGTGTAAATCCTATGATGTCGGAGTTGTAGCCAACCAGTTTCACTTTGCCTTTGGAAAGGCGGATAATCTTAATGACATTGACGGCGCCTATCTTGGCTGTGTCTTTGTCCAGTTCGTCCAGGTAGGGGATGACTTGCTCCTTGTAAGGGATAGTCACATTCAGTCCACAGAGGTTGGGATTTTCCTCGATAACTTCCATGAAATCCTCGATACGTGGAATTTCGAAATTTACATATTCTGCATCAATATTTTCTGCCTTGAATTTCTCATTGAAATATCCGATAGAAAAGGAATGTTTCAACGGGTAACCTATTAAACCGTATTTCTGCATAATATTTTAGTTATTGATTGAACTATATTCGTTTGTTTATGGAGTACATTATTGGTCGGAAGTAGTTGAGGAGGTGATTACCGGTTCTTTGATGATAACAAAACCTCCGAATTGCAATCCGTTGTCTTTTCCGTTCAAACAGAACTTTCTGTCGAATACGGGTTTATTTTTTGATTTCCAGATCAGTTTGCTAGAGAAGGTGATGACGTCTTGAGTACCATCGTTCCAGTCTATTATCACTTTTTCGTTATCGAATGTATCGTCGCCATTGAATTCTCCAAAAGTGAGAAAGTATTTGCCAGTTTCAAATTTCATTGTTTGCAGACCGTTGAAGTGTGCAAGGTAAGCTTTGGTTTGGCTTATTGGAACGTCCTTTTCATATATTTTTCCATTATAGATTGCCTTGATTCCTTGCTTGGCAATGTTGCCGGGAGTTTCAGGATTCAACAAATCATTACCTTGAGCATCTTGTACTGCGATATGCAGTTCGATAGGAGCAAAATCCCATATCATATCATCACTTCCCGAATCATCGCAAGCTGTGAAACCGGCAACGCAAAGGAGGGAAATAAATAATAAATAGAGGGTGTGTGTAGCTTTCATAAGGTCTCTTTTTTATATAAGTTTCTTCTTTTTATTTAGTTGCCACATAAAGTGTACATATCCCGAAAGTCAGCCGCTTGAAGTGCACTTCGCTGAAGCCTGCCTTGCGGATTACCTCCTGCATCACTTCTCCCTGCGGGAAGGCGCGAATACTTTCCGGTAGATAGGTGTAGGCGCTGTTGTCTTTCGAAATACATTTACCGAGCAGGGGGATGACAACTTTGGAGTAGATGGTGAACAACTGTTTCATCGGGAAGCGGTCTGGTGTGGAGAGCTCCAGTATGACGAGATGTCCGCCGGTCTTTAGTACGCGGCACATCTCGGACAGTCCCTTGTCCAGCCCTTCGAAGTTGCGGATGCCGAACGCTACGGTCACGGCGTCGAAGCTTTCGTCGGCAAACGAGAGGGAGGTGCAGTCCTCCCGGACAAATGAAATCTTGTTCGAGAGGTGCGCCTGCTTTACTTTTTCACGTCCCACGTTCATCATGCCTTCCGAGATGTCGGTGCCAATCAGGCTATCGGGTTGCAGTTCGCGGCATGCAAGGATGGCGAAATCGCCGGTGCCGGTAGCTACGTCCATAATATGCCGGGGGCGGAAAGGACGTAGGTACTTGATTGCTTTCCTACGCCAGCTGCGGTCGATGCCCATGGATAGGGTGTGATTCAGCTTGTCGTAGGCAGGAGCGATGTTGTCGAACATTTCTTCCACTTGTTCGCTCTTCTTGCCGTCATTACCGTAGGGCTTGATGTGTTCTTGGGGATAGTCCATTTACTTTAAATATTCGGTTACATTCTTTTCAATGCGTTCGGCAATGTTGCTGGTATCTTCCTTTACAAACTTCTCGCCGGTGATGTGTTCGTACAGTTCGATGTAGCGTTCGCTGATTGAAGTAACGATTTCGTCGGTCATTTCCGGTACCTGCTGTCCTTCCTTGCCTTGGAAACCGTTGTCCATCAGCCATTCGCGTACAAATTCCTTGGAAAGTTGTTTCTGCGGTTCGCCTTTGGCAAAACGTTCTTCGTAGCCTTCGGAGTAGAAATAACGGCTGGAGTCCGGGGTATGGATTTCGTCCATCAGATAAATCTTGCCGTCGTGCTTGCCGAATTCGTATTTGGTGTCTACCAGAATCAATCCGCGTTCCGCTGCAATCTCTGTACCGCGTTTGAAGAGAGCCATTGTGTATTTTTCCAATACGGCATATTCTTCGGGCGTGGCAAGTCCTTGTGCCAGGATTTCTTCTTTGGAGATGTCGGCATCGTGTTCGCCGATTTCGGCTTTGGTAGTCGGGGTGATGATGGGTTCGGGGAACTTCTGGTTCTCCTTCATTCCTTCGGGCAGCTTCACACCGCAGATTTCACGGACACCGCTTTTGTAAGCGCGCCATGCACTGCCGCAGAGGTAACCGCGTACAATCATTTCTACGGGGAATCCTTCACACATCACGCCTACCGTCACCATCGGGTCGGGAGTAGCCATTTTCCAGTTGGGGCAGATGTCGGTGGTGGCATCCAGGAACTTGGCTGCAATCTGGTTCAGCATTTGTCCCTTGAAAGGAATGCCTTTAGGCAATACTACGTCGAAGGCTGAGATGCGGTCGGTAGCTACCATGACCAACTTTTCACCATTGATGTTGTACACATCACGAACTTTTCCGTGGTACACGCTTTTCTGTCCGGGAAAGTTAAATTCAGTTGCTGTTAATGCTTTCATCTTTGTAATATTTACGATTTGAGAATTTACTGTTTCTGTTCAATCTTGCTATCAGCTTGTTCGGCTTTGCGTCGTTCACGCTCCGCTTTCGCTTCCTTGTCGAACTTCTCGTAGGCCTCCACAATCTGAGTTACCAACTTGTGGCGTACGATGTCTTTCTTGTTCAGCTCCACAAAACTGATGCCTTTTACGCCTTTCAGAATCTTCAGTGCCTGCACCAGACCGGAAGTCTGGGAAGAAGGCAAGTCAATCTGCGTCATGTCCCCCGTGACAATCATCTTGGTGTTCATGCCCATGCGGGTGAGGAACATCTTGATTTGCTGGGTGGTCGTGTTCTGCGCTTCATCCAGAATGACAACGGCATCGTTCAGTGTACGTCCGCGCATAAAGGCGAGAGGGGCAATCTGGATGATGTTCAGCTCCATATACTCTTTCAGCTTGGCGGCAGGTATCATGTCCTGCAGGGCGTCATAGAGTGGTTGCAGATACGGGTCTATCTTGTCCTTCATGTCGCCGGGCAGGAAACCGAGCTTTTCTCCGGCTTCTACGGCAGGGCGGCTGAGGATGATTTTCTTTATCTCCTTATTCTTTAGTGCCCGCACGGCAAGCGCGATGGCTGTATAGGTCTTTCCTGAACCGGCGGGACCGATGGCAAACAGCATGTCATTCTTGGCAAATGCCTCTACCAACTTCAGCTGGTTCTCGCTGCGCGGGATAATCGGCTTTCCGGTTACGCTGAATACAATGACATTGCCCGATTTTTCCGCTTGCGGGGCATTGCCTTTGATGATGTCTATAATGACCTCTTCTTTCAAAGAGTTGTATTCGGCACAGTATTTCTCCAGCTTGGTGATGTTCTCCTCGAATGCACACATTTCCTCCTCATCACCCAATACTTTGATGACATTGCCGCGGGCAACGATGCGAAGCTTGGGATACAAGGCCTTTATCAGCTGCATGTTGGCGTTGTTTACGCCATAAAATATTACCGGGTCAATATCTTCAAGAACAATCAGTTTTTCTATCATTGATATGTTTTAAAGTTCAATTCGTTCTTTTAGTGAAACGTTCTGCAAATGTAGTGAAACGTTTGGATACTTAAACAGTTCCATTGGGTATTTTTTTTGCAGTGGCTTCGGGTAGATTGTCGGTAATTGTTGCACGACGATGCCGTTTCCTTTTTTTGAGCATCCGATACGTTGTCGGTTCAGCGTCTGTTCCTTCATGTTGAAGATAATATTGGGGTCGAAGTGCTGCCCGTTGACGCGTGTCTCGAAGTGCAGATGCTCAGTAGAGGCGCGTCCGGTGCGTCCGGTCAGTGCGATGGGCTGTCCGGCTTTGACTGTGTCGCCACAATGTACAAGGTTTTTGAAGTTGTGGCTGTATATCGTTTCCAGTCCGAAGTCATGGCGTACGACGACGACATTGCCGTAGGCGCTATAAGGCTTGGACATCCGTACTACGCCGTTGAAGGCACTCCGTATGGTGTCTTTGGCGCAGGTCTTGATGTCTATGCCACTGTGGCGTCCCCGCCCCCGTCCGTAAGGGGAGATGACTTTTCCTCCAGGCAGGGGAAAGGAGTATTCCGTGTCCGGAATGTCCTCCAAAGGTAGCTCTATCAGTTCTCCTTGCGAAAACAGTCCCGGAGTGGCAACGCGGATATGGTTGGTTTCCATGGTGGAAAAGACCGTTTTCTTCCCTTGTGCCGTGGCACCAAGGGCTATAAGCAGGAGAGGGACAAGAATACGGATTCTCATTTATTCAAAATATTGTATAGTCCCACTGGTAGAGGAAGCATATTTCTCCAACAGTTCCAATATCATTTCGGCTGCTTCTTTCAGACCTTCCTGCCCGTTGTAGCCGTTGACAATGGCAAGGATATGGCGGGTTTCAAGTTTCATCTTGGTGCGTTCGTGGTCGCTGGTCGGGGTACCGATACCGCCTATACGGTCGCGGTAGACGGGCAGCCCTTCTATGTTCAGCATGCCGCGGCCTATACCCTCGAACGATTCCTCGGCACGTCCTATGCCCAGCTCAAGGTCGCTTCCTTGTATCTCGTCGGCATCAAATCCGCCGATAGAGTGGCCCGTACGTAGGGAGACAAGGTTGATAAGGTCTACCAACGTATCTATCTGATAGAGTTCCAATCCGCGCAGCAGTCGCCGTCTCAGTGCTTCGGCCGAGGGACGGTAGCGGCTGGGATCCTTGCCGCAACGTTTGTAGGCTTCGCGGGTGGCGGCAATGACGGGTTGGTACTTGATGCTGTCCGTGGTTTCACGGGCTCTTAGCTCTTGGGTGAAAGTTGCGATTTCCTGCCACAACCCTTCGCAATATGGGGTATTTGTCACTTCGGCAAATACGGCTGCACCGCGGAATTCGGGGCAATTCTGCTTGATTTCTTTAGAAAGTGCGATATGATACATTAATGCAATCCGTTTGAATGGGTTAACATGATTCCCGACAATATCCTTCCGGATTTGATACCCATCCGGCGTGCCGAGAAGAACTCTTCATATTGGGTAAAAGTACATATATTGGCTGTCTCCACTTGTGCGGAAGGTACTCCGAAGTCCAGCAGTTGCAGTCGGTTGGCAGCCCATAGGTCGATATGGTATTTGTGGGTGGCGGGTTTCCATTCGGAGATGTAATCCATCTGGAAACCGTTCTTGCGGAATGCTTCATAGACTTCGTCGCCTACCTCGAAGGCGGAAAGGGAGATGCCGGGGCCGATGCAGGCTATCACTTCTTTGCCCTCTGTACCATAGCGGGCACGCATCTTGTCGAGTGTGTGGCCGAGGATGTAATTCACAGTGCCGCGCCATCCGGCATGAACAGCGGCTATCACGGCATTCTTCCGGTCGTAGAGCAGGATGGGAATGCAGTCTGCCGTAGAGATACAGATGCAGTAGCCCGGTTCACGGGTTATCAGTGCATCAATGCCCTGCAACATGGAGTGGCGTTCTTCTGCTGTTGCTTGCAGGTAAGTTCCGTCAATGACAAGTGCCTTTGTCCCGTGGGTCTGAAACGGGATGACCAGTTCTTGGGGGCGTTGGGGCAGGGAAGAACATACTATTTCCTGGTTGCGGCGTACAGCTTCGGCTTCGTCTCCCGTGTAAGGTGTACAGTTGAGGAAGGCATAGTTACCTTGGCTGCATCCACCGTGGCGGGTGGTTACAAAACAAGAAATGCCGGGATATGAGGCAAGCAGCTCATATCCCAACATTTTCCTATCTTCTGTAAGAGGAATCATTTTTTATCTTCCTCCCAATCTTCTTCGTATTCAAAGTCCTCGAGGTCCTCTATGTCCTCGTCGTCGTTGACGTATTCATAGCTGAGGTCCTCGTCCTCACCCTCTTCTTTCAATTCTTCCTGCAGGTGGCTGAGGTCTTTGGCGCGGTGGGCAATGCTGTCCACTTTGCCTTCTATCTTATTGCTTTCCTTGTTCAGCTCTTCCCAAAGGATGTCTTTCAGCGTGGAGATGCCCATGCCTGCCACGGCAGAGATAAAGATATGAGGAATACCTTCGGGCAGTGTCGGCTCTATCTCGTCCATCAGTTCCTGGTCGAGCATGTCGCATTTGGTGACGGCAAGCACTCTCTGTTTGTCCAGCATTTCGGGGTTGAAAGTGCGAAGCTCGTTCAACAGGATTTCGTATTCCTTACGGATGTCGTCACTGTCGGCAGGCACCATGAACAGCAACAATGAGTTGCGCTCGATGTGGCGCAGGAAACGCAATCCTAAGCCTTTGCCGGCACTGGCTCCTTCGATGATGCCGGGAATGTCTGCCATCACAAACGATTTGCTGTCGCGATAGGACACGATGCCCAGATTGGGTTCCAGCGTTGTAAACGGATAATTGGCGATTTTGGGCTTCGCCGCAGAAACGGATGCCAGTAAAGTGGATTTTCCTGCATTGGGGAAACCTACCAGACCGACGTCTGCCAGCAGCTTCAGTTCCATGATTACCGTCAACTCCTGCATCGGTTCGCCCGGTTGTGCAAAGCGGGGAGCCTGGCGTGTGGCGGTTTTGAAGTGCCAGTTGCCCAGACCTCCGCGTCCGCCTTTCAGCAGGATGACTTCTTGTTCGTGCTCGGTGACGTCGCAGATATATTCACCCGTTTCGGCGTTGTACACCACCGTGCCGCAGGGCACTTCAATCACCTTGTCCGCTCCGTCTTTCCCGAAACTGCGGTTCTTGGAACCGGATTCTCCGTGACCTGCCAGGATGTGGCGATCGTACTTCAGATGGAGTAGCGTCCAGTAGTTGCGGTTACCCCGCAGGATGACATGGCCTCCTCGTCCTCCGTCACCTCCGTCGGGGCCTCCGTTGGGTATGTATTTCTCACGCCGCATATGCGTAGAACCTCGTCCGCCCTTTCCGGAGCGGCAATATATTTTTACGTAGTCAACAAAATTCGATTCAGCCAT
>ERZ791625.1762-NODE-1762-length-10173-cov-2.305792_pt1 | contig 10173 bp, 10 predicted proteins | sample MGYA00510267_ERZ791625 | MGnify/ENA primary metagenome ERZ791625 (study PRJEB30046, sample SAMN00715229) | human gut metagenome | study: EMG produced TPA metagenomics assembly of the A metagenome-wide association study of gut microbiota in type 2...
TACGGTGGAAGAACTGCTTCGCCTGAAAGGCATCGGAAGCTATACGGCAGGAGCGATCGCTTCGATTGCCTATAACCGGCCGGTTCCGGCGGTGGACGGGAATGTGCTGCGGGTGATTTCCCGTGTGTGCGCAGATGATTCGGATATCATGAAGCAGTCGGTCCGCAGTGCGATGGAGCGCAGCCTGCAGGCGATGATGGAAACGGAAGTAACGAATGGTCTGATTCCGCGCAAATTTAACCAGGCACTGATGGAGTTAGGCGCAATGGTGTGTGTGCCGAATGGGGCACCGCATTGTCCGGAATGTCCATGGTATGGATTCTGTGAGGCACGTCTGCAGGATAAAATTGACACGATTCCGGTGAAAACCAGGGCAAAAGCGCGCAGAATCGAGGAGCGCACGGTGTTTGTCATCCGGGACGGAGAACATGTGGCATTGCGCAAGCGGCCTGCGAAGGGGCTTTTAGCAGGCCTGTATGAACTTCCGAATGTTTCGGGTATCTTAGAGCAGCAGGAGGCTTTGGAATATGTGAAAAACCAGGGGTTTTCACCGATACGGATACAGGCACTTGCACCGGCCAGACACATTTTTTCCCATGTGGAGTGGCATATGCATGCCTATGTGGTTCTCGTAGAAGAAACTACGGCACCAAAAGAAAATATTTTATTTACTGAGGCACAGAAAGCAGTGGAAAACTATGCAGTTCCCAGTGCTTTTTCCGCGTATTGGAATGCCATTAAGATGGAAATCAAAGAGTAAGCAAAAGAGCTGTCCGGACAGGACAGCTCTTTTTATGTGTTATGAGAAAAAATTAATCTCTAAAAAAGGGAGGACCTCGCGCCTTGCGGTGCGAGGATTATGAAAAAGAAAAAGTTTATTTCTTAGGTATGACTAAAGTATAGTTTGCAATTATGACGCCGGTGTGTGGAGTTTATGAGAGATTTGTAAATAAATTATGAACAAAAATAACAATGGAAAAAGATTAAGCAAATGTTAAGATAATATCTCTCGACTGTTTATAAATTCTCATTTATAATAGGTCTATCAATTATTTTTCAGCAGGTTTGTACGAAGGGAAAACATATGAAATTATTAACATTTACAATACCGTGTTACAATTCACAGGATTATATGCGTCACTGCATTGAATCGATTCTTCCGGGAGGGGAAGATGTGGAGATTTTGATTGTGGATGACGGATCAAAGGATGATACCGCTGCGATTGCAGATGAATATGCCGAAAAATATCCAACGATTGTAAAAGCAATTCATCAGGAGAACGGGGGACATGGAGAAGCTGTGAATGCGGGAATCCGCAATGCAACCGGTTTATATTTTAAGGTAGTGGACAGTGATGACTGGGTAGACTGGAACGCTTATCAGGCGATTCTTGCAAAGCTTAGGGAGATTGCAGGGGGAAGTGTGGCACTTGATATGCTTCTGGCAAATTATGTATATGAGAAGGAAGGGGCAAAACACAAGCGGGTCATGCGTCAGACCGGTTTTCCGAAAGATCAGATCTTTACCTGGAGTGATGTGCGGCATTTTTATAAAGGACATTACATACTGATGCATTCCGTGATCTACCGTACAAAACTTCTCCGGGAATGTGGACTTGAACTGCCGAAACATACTTTTTATGTGGATAACATTTATGTATATAAGCCATTGCCGCATGTGCGGACGATGTATTATATGGATGTGGATTTTTACCGTTATTTTATCGGAAGAGAGGATCAGTCCGTCAATGAGAAGGTGATGATCAGCCGGATTGACCAGCAGATCCGTGTGAATAAGATCATGATTGACGATGTGGATCTGAATAAAGTGTCCAATTATAAATGTCGGCATTATATGATAAACTATCTGGAAATTATCACGGTTGTCACGACGGTTATGCTGCTGCGTTCCGGTACAGAAGAAAACCTTGAGAAAAAGCGTGAATTGTGGCGATATATCAAAAACAAGGATATCGGCCTGTTTCACCGCCTGCGCAGAGGCATTATGGGACAGACCATGAATCTGCCGGGAAGAAGCGGAAGAAAAATTTCGGTTGCGGCATATCGTCTGTCGCAAAAAGTGGTTGGATTTAATTAAAAAAGTTTACTGTCTTGTCACCTGTAAAGATATGTGCTATACTGCATGTCAAACACTATTGAAATATACATACAGAAGGTGGCAAAAATGAAAACAGATATTCTGATCGTGGGAAGTGGATGTTCCGGTTTATACTGTGCATTAAATCTTCCGCGGGAGAAACAGATTACAATTATTACAAAGTCAGATGTTAAGAGCAGTGATTCTTACCTTGCACAGGGAGGAATCTGTATGCTTAAGGATGACAGTGATTATGACAGTTATTTTGAGGATACGATGAAAGCGGGACATTATGAAAATGACCGGGAATCCGTATCGATTATGATCCGTTCGTCACAGGATGTGATTCATGACCTGATCGGATTTGGCGTGGATTTTGCCCATGACGAGAATGGCAATCTTGCATTTACCAGAGAGGGAGCACATTCGGACAAGCGTATCCTTTTTCATGAGGATATTACAGGAGAAGAAATTACAAGCAAACTGCTTGCAGCTGCCCGCAAGTGTCCGAATATTACCATATTGGAAAATACCAGGATGGTAGATATTGTGACGAAGGATAACTGCTGTTACGGAGCCGTAATCCGCAGGGAGGACGGTACAATTGAAACGGTGGAAGCGGAGCATACCGTCTGGGCATGTGGAGGAATCGGAGGATTATATCGTCATTCGACCAATTTCCGTCATCTGACCGGAGATGCCCTTGCACTTTCCATCAAACATGGAATCCGTTTGAAAGATGTGAATTATGTACAGATTCATCCGACCACATTCTATTCGCCGGACGAAGAGGAACGCAGTTTTCTGATTTCGGAATCTGTCCGCGGAGAAGGGGCAAAGCTTTATGACAAGAATATGAAACGGTTTGTCAATGAGCTGCTGCCGCGTGATCTGCTGGCAGAAGAAATTTATAAGCAGATGGCAAAAGATGGAACAGATCATGTATGGGAAGATCTGCGTACCATTCCAAGAGAAGAATTGATGGAACATTTCCCGAATATTGTGGAACATTGCCGTGAAATGGGGTATGATGTAACCAAAGAATGCATTCCTGTGGTACCGGCACAGCATTATTTCATGGGTGGGGTATGGGTAGATCACGAAAGCCATACGTCCATGGAACGTCTGTATGCTGTGGGAGAGACGGCATGTAACGGAGTACACGGAAAAAACCGTCTGGCAAGTAATTCTCTGCTGGAAAGCCTTGTATTTGCAAAACGGGCGGCAAAGCAGATGAGTGAGCAGAAGGAAAAGATTTCCACAGCACCGGAACTGTTTGCGGCAATTGACCGGAGTATCTATGCGGATGCCGCAGCACTGGCGAGCCGGTATCATGAATATGTACGGGAAGCGATTATCGCGGCAGATGCAAAGATGCAGCAGGTACAGGATGCAAGGACAAAAGCAACGGTTGCATTTCGCAAGCAGTGTGCACAGGTCGGATAAAATAAAATAAGAAAATCAGGAGAAAAAGATGTACGATCAGGTAACTTTAAAATTAAATGTAGATCCATGGATTATCAGTGCTTTAAAAGAAGATATCACAAGTGAGGATGTCTCCACAAACAGTGTCATGCCTCATCCACAGGCAGGAGAAGTGGATCTTATCTGCAAAGAAGATGGCATTATATGCGGGCTGCAGGTATTCGAGAGAGTGTTTACCCTTCTCGATGAAAAGACAACAGTTGAATTTTTGGTGCAGGATGGAGCAGAAGTTCATAAGGGACAGCTTATGGCAAAAGTGCATGGCGATATCCGAACCCTTTTATGCGGAGAGCGTACCGCACTGAATTATCTGCAGCGTATGAGCGGAATTGCAACCTACACACATTCCGTGGCAGAATTATTAAAAGGAACCGGAATCAAACTTCTGGATACCAGAAAGACAACACCAAACAATCGTATTTTTGAAAAATATGCAGTAAGAATCGGTGGTGGAAATAACCACAGATATAATCTTTCCGACGGGGTATTGCTGAAAGATAATCATATCGGAGCTGCAGGCGGAGTAAAAGAAGCGATTGCTGCTGCAAAGGAGTATGCACCGTTTGTCCGTAAGATTGAGGTAGAAGTAGAAAATCTGGATATGGAGGAAAATTGCAAAGGAGCTGCCTTTGCACATGAAATGCAGATTCAGTTTGATTCTATGGGTAAAGACCATCTGGAAACTTCGGAAGATGTGATTACAGAATGGATCGGGCAGATAAAGATGGAGATAAATAAATAACCATAAGGTTAAGACTGACAAACAAACAGGAACTTCTGAAAAATATGCAAACTGCTTATAATAAATGTATAAAAAACAGTGCCAACGGTAGACGGGCAAAAATAAGAATAAGGAGAGATAAGACAATGAGAAAAAATTTTGGAGCAAAGCCATTTTTATATCCACAGCCGGTTATGATTCTGGGAACCTATGATGAAAATGGAAAGGCAAATGCAATGAACGCTGCATGGGGCGGAATTGTAGGTGCAAATGAGATTATTGTAGATTTGTCTGCCCATAAGACAACAGACAATATTATAATAAATAAAGCCTTTACAGTAGGTGTGGCAGATCTTGAACATCTGGTTGCCTGCGATTATGTGGGAATTGTTTCTGCAAATAAAGAAGCAGATAAGATGCAAAAAGCAGGCTTTACTACAACGAAGAGTGAATATGTAAATGCACCAGTCATCAATGAACTTCCATTGACTCTTGAGTGTGAACTTGTAAAAGTCATTGATGGCAGCAAGTATCTTGCGGAAATTAAAAATGTAAGTGCAGATGAGAAATATCTCGGTGATGACGGAGAAATTGATCTTAGTAAGTTTACACCAATTACATATGATCCGGTACATCACGGATATTACAGACTTGGAGAACGTGTGGGAAATGCTTTTAAGGATGGAGCAAAGTTAAAATAAGGACAGGTGATTAAAGTGAAAAAAATTGTACAGACAGCAGGAAGAAACGCACTGAATGAATTTGCACCACAGTTTGCACATTTTAATGATGATGTTTTGTTTGGAGAAAACTGGAATAATCAGGATATTGATGTAAAGACAAGATGTATTATAACAGTCACAGCACTTATCGCTTCAGGAATGATTAATACATCTTTAGTACATCATTTTGAAAATGCAAAAACTCATGGAGTGACTCAGAAAGAAATTGCAGCCGTGATTACCCATATAGCATTTTATGCAGGGTGGCCAAAAGGATGGGCGGCATTCAATCTTGCAAAAGATGTCTGGAGTATAGACGAAGGTGATCTTTCATATGAAGATGAAGCAATGAGAGCTCATGCTAAAAAGATGATATTCCCGATTGGAGAGCCAAATGATAAATTTGCACAATATTTTACAGGGAAAAGTTTTTTGGCTCCTGTGTCTACGTCACAGGTTGGAATTTTCAATGTGACTTTTGAACCTGGTTGCAGAAATAACTGGCATATTCATCATGCAAAAAGCGGAGGCGGACAGATTCTTATCTGCATTGCAGGACGTGGATACTATCAGGAAGAAGGAAAAGAAGCAGTAGAAATGAAACCCGGAGATTGTGTCAATATTCCGGCAGAAGTAAAACACTGGCATGGAGCAGCACCAGATGAATGGTTTTCACATCTGGCAATTGAAGTACCGGGAGAAAAAACATCATCCGAATGGTGTGAAATAGTAACGGATGAGATATATGGAAAACTGAAATAAGTACTTTCTCCCAAAAGTGGGAAAAAGAAATTTTACGGCGAACAATTATGTCCGCCGTAAAATTATGTCTGTTTTGTTAAAAAGTCTGATAGCTGTTGTCCAAGAAAGAAACCAACCTGTGGATATAACTCCTGGATTTCCTGATATTTTGCTTCAATCATTTCTGGTTCATCAGCCCAGATCTTTTCATATATTTTGAAAGCTCTTTTAAAATGTGTTTTGGCTTGCGGAAGATTGGCAGTCATCAGATAAATGGTTCCAAGGGCTACCTGAAAATCTAGCAATAATGTCTGGTCAGAGTCAGTGCCAATGCTTTTTGTCTTTAACAGATCCTTTAATTCCTGAATGATTACATTCATACCTTTGTGGTAGTTATAGTTATCCATGTATGGAAATTTAACCACACAGGAAAATCAAAGAAAAAATAAAAGAGGGTTAGGGATACTTCCCTATGGAAATTCACACGCATATACGATAGGAAAGTGTGGGGAATTTCGCCTGTGTCATGACACAGGCAGTGCTTGCTACTCTTGATTAGTTAAAGACTTTTAACTTTCCTGATTTTAAAATAATACCGATCAATAATATCCTGCAATGTAATGGATTTCATTTTTTCATCTACCATATTTTGAATTTCATGATAGAAGTCCCCAATAGCGAATTGAATGTTGATACCGATTCCACAATCCGGATTGGTATCTGTGTCCAGGTGAAGCAGCGGCTTATCGCCCTCTACGGCTCGGTAGATGTCATACATATTGATTTTATCTGCCGATTTTGCAAGAGCGGCATTCGCATGACCTTGTGTGTTGACAACAATGCCTGCATTTTTCAGGGTTGCCATAAGCTGTCTGACATAAGCCGGGTTTGTCTTGATACTTTCTGCAATTTTTGTGCTGGAGAGTTGTTCGTCATCTCCAAGAGCAATAAATATAAGAATATGAATGGTGTCACTAAGCTTTGTGGAATATTTCATTTGTCACCTCGAACTTTCTTCTTGCAATTTTTAAACTTACATGATAATATGATTTTAATGTTTGATGTAAATTTAATTTTAACAAGTAAAAAAATAAAAGTCAAGCAAAATAAAAAGTGTGGAATCTGATATAAAAAAGGAGATAAAGTGGTGTATGCAAAAGGAGGAACAAGTCAGTTTTCTGGCGGGAAAGGAAATGTGATGAAGATGAATGTATATCAAGAGATAAGTCAAATCATCAAAGAAGCAGATGGTATTTTGATTGGAGCCAGTAATGGTTTGTCTATCGCAGAGGGATATAATATTTTTGCAGATGACGCATGGTTTCAGAAAAATATGGGAGATTTCAGAGAAAAATACGGACTGAGTTGTATTTTACACGGATTTTCAGTGCCAATGAAGGTAGAAGAAAAGTGGGCGTTTGTAAGCAGACTTGTTAAGGCAAAAGCTATGCAGGATGAGCCGAGTGAGATTATGAAAAACATCTATGCACTAGTAAAGGATAAAGAATATTTCGTAGTAACTTCCAATGCGGAGGATCATTTTGTGCCGGCAGGTTTTGAGGCAGATCGTGTTTTTGAAATGGAAGGGAAATTAACCCAGATGCGGTGCAAGAACAGATGTCATGACGAGGTCTATCCTAATCAAAAAGCAGTTCTCGCCATGACAGAAGAGGAAGTAAACGGAAGAGTACCCAAAGAGTTACTGCCGAAATGTCCAAAATGCGGTGGAGATATGGAAGTAAATTGGGGTGAGATGTCCTCGTTTACAGAAACGAAAAATTGGAAGGAAAAGGCTGCCCGCTATCAAGAATTTATTCAGAATTTACATGGAAAGAAGTTGGTAATTCTGGAATTTGGCATTGGTTGGAGAAATCAGATGATTAAAGCTCCTTTGATGCAGCTTGCAGCAGTAGAACCACAGGCAAGATATATCACATTTAACAAGGGCGAAATTTACATTCCAGAGGAAATCAAAGAAAAATCCATCGGTGTGGATGGTAATCTTACGGTAGCGTTAAAGGAAATCAGAAAGGGAAGGATAGACTAAGTAAGGTGGTTAAAGATATTACAGTTGTGAGATAGGAGAATGAAAAAAATGAGCTGTTATGAAAATTTGGTGATGAAAACACAAATGAACTATTCCAGATACTATAGTACCTATGCAGCCGGCGGTACTGCTGTAGTGTTGAGCAAACAAAAACCACTTCCTTATGAGGAACAGATTCAGGAATTTGTTCGCAGAGTGCAGGAGGCAGAGTGTATCATAGTAGGCGGAGCATCCGGTTTATCAGCGGCTGGAGGTGGTGACTTTTATTATAGTGATACCCCTTCTTTTCGTGAGCATTTTGGAAAATTTGCAGATAAGTATGGATTCAAAGGTGCTTTTAGCGGCATGATGCATCGGTTTTCTACAAGAAATGAACACTGGGGATATGTGGCAACCTTTTTAAATACTACACAAAATGCCCCTATCAGAGAGCCATATCTGGATTTGGATAGAATCTTGCAGGGAAAGGATTTTCATATCTTAACGACTAATCAGGATACACAGTTTGTAAAGATTTATCCGGAAGAAAAGGTCAGTGAGATTCAGGGAGATCATCGTTTCTTCCAGTGTTCCCAGTGCTGTCAGGATGAAACATGGGATGCCGTACAACCTGTGGCAGATATGATTGCGGCTATGGGAGAGGGGACAATGGTGCCGGATGAACTGATTCCTCGCTGCCCTCATTGTGGTGCGGAAATGTTTCCGTGGGTAAGAGGATATGGGAATTTTCTGCAAGGGAAAAAATACGAAGAAGAATATGAGAAAATCTCAAAATACATTCAAAAGAACAAAGATAGAAAAATTCTCTTGATAGAACTTGGAGTAGGGCGCATGACACCGATGTTTATACAGGAACCGTTTTGGAAACTGACAAACAGCTTGAAAGATGCATATTATATCTCCGTAAATTCAGAATATCAGTTTTTGCCGGAATTCATTGAAGATAAGGGGATTGCTATTTTGGGAGATATAGGAACAGTGTTAAAAGATTTGCAGAAAGCAAAAGAGGAAAGTGCATTTGTATAGGATACTTGTTCTTGATATTCCACTTGATGGAGAAACATTAGAATATTGATTGATACAAAACTGCACTCAGGGATATTGTGGGTGCAGTTTTGCATTAAAATTATTGATTACGATACAGTTTCTGATATGCAGTAGGTAATATCTGAAATATATCTCGGAAAGCCGATGTAAATTTACTTTGGTTTTTATATCCCACAGCGGCGGCAATTCCCGAAATAGATTTATCTTCCTGCAACAGCATATTCGATGCCAACTTCATACGGTATTCTTTCATGTAAGAAGCGATGGGCATTCCATAGACTGCTTTGAAAACGGATTTCAAAGTAGTGGTGTTCATCAGGTACTGTTTTGACAACTCTTCAATAGTATAGTGGCGTTTTAGGATATGTTCCCGTGTACGAAAAATGGGCATTTTATTGTTATTTTGAAAAGCTGCGAGGCGTTTCAGGAAGAGCAAACTGTTGAAGTCAAAAAGTGGCTGGGAGCGTTATATTTAATTCACTTTGGCAGGGTGACATGACTGTATGGATCAAGGTTGGTTGCAGCTTCTGACTTTTATAGCCGTAATCCTTTAATATCTTTAATACGTGATAAGATTGTATTGCAGCTGCAGCTGATAACGCCGGGAAGTGTATCAATGACTGTGTGCAGGAAGTGTTCCATTTCATCACTTGATGAAGCAACGGCATGTACATGCAGTTTGTCTCTTCCTGTGACACGGTAAATCTGTGAGACTGTATCATTTTTGTACAATATATCTGTCACCTGCGCCAGGTACCCCGGTTTTGTTTCAATTTCAAAATAGCATGATACAGCCCCACTGATTTTTTGCGGATTAATAATTGTTGTATATTCTTCGATTACGCCTCTTTTCTCCAAAGCCTGGATACGGGCTTTTACTGCCACTCTGGAAATACCGGTTTCTTCACCGATATCAGAGTAAGAGATACGTGCGTTTTCTATAAGCAGCCGGATAATCTTCTGATCCAGCTCATCTAAACCGTCCAGGTACATAAGTTCCCTCCTGTAAAATAATATAAAATAATATCCATCTGATAGCAGTTTTTTTCAATATCAAATATCATATCATTTATATTACTAAAAGTAAACAGCAGCTTGACTTATTTGCTGTAACTACATATAATTGTTGCGTAACGAAATTTTAAACTTACATTTTGAAAATACAATCGTGATTTCGGATAAAAAACAGGAATTGATGGAGAAAAATGAGAATGTCAAAAGATGAATATTTAATCACAGATGCCCCTCTTAAAGCACTGACTGTTTTTGCAATGCCTATGATTCTGGGCAGCTTCTTTCAACAAGTATATAA
>ERZ791625.1764-NODE-1764-length-10166-cov-5.253387_pt1 | contig 10166 bp, 4 predicted proteins | sample MGYA00510267_ERZ791625 | MGnify/ENA primary metagenome ERZ791625 (study PRJEB30046, sample SAMN00715229) | human gut metagenome | study: EMG produced TPA metagenomics assembly of the A metagenome-wide association study of gut microbiota in type 2...
CTCGGTAGGGGCAACAGCGACGACCGCCGCCAGTGGCGGAAACAGGGAGTCGTTGTTGGGGCAGAGGCCAGTAAGACGCGCGCAATGCGCAGCGGATGCTGGGAGCCGCAACTCGGCCTTGTCGAGCGATAGCGAGACTGAGAGGTTATGACCTATAACAAAAGCCAGCGCACATTTCTCGTGCGCTGGCTTTTCTGCATTTTACAGCTTACTGGATGCCGGTGACCTTGTAGTCCTGTGCCTCGACGGCGTTCTTGAGCACGTCGTCGGCGACCTCGGCGTTCAGGGTGACGATGGCGGTGCCGGCCTCGTGGCTCACGACAGCCTCGTCCACCTCGGGCAGGGCTTCCAGAGCCTTCTTCACGCGGGCTTCGCAGTGGCCGCACATCATGCCTTCCACTTTCAGGGTCTTCTTCATGGTATGATCCTCCGTTTTGACTTCGGGCGCTTCGGCGTCCGATTTTTTGTTATTTTCAGCCGCAGACTGCACCGGGGCAGCAGCGGGAGAAGCGGTTTTGTGGTCGTGCCTGGTGCTGTGCAAATCGAACAGGTTCAGCCGCAGGGCGTTGCTCACGACGCAGAAGCTGGACAGGCTCATGGCAGCAGCACCGAACATGGGATTCAGCGTCAGGCCGAAGGGGATGAACAGACCAGCCGCCAGCGGGATGCCGATGATATTGTAGATGAACGCCCAGAACAGGTTCTCGTGGATGTTCCGCAGGGTGGCGCGGCTGAGGCGGATGGCCGCAGGCACGTCCGAGAGCTTCGAGTTCATCAGCACGACGTCGGCGGCGTCAATGGCCACGTCGGTGCCTGCGCCGATGGCAATGCCGGTGTCGGCACGGGTGAGGGCGGGAGCGTCGTTGATGCCGTCACCCACCATGGCCACCTTGCCGCTGGCCTGCAGCTGGCGGATGACGGCCTCCTTGCCGTCGGGCAGGACGCCCGCGATGACCTCGTCCACGCCCGCCTGCCTGCCGATGGCGTCGGCGGTGCGCTGGTTGTCACCGGTGAGCATCACGACCCGGATGCCCATGTTCTGCAGCTGACGGATGGCTTCGGGGCTGTCCTCCTTGATGGTGTCGGCCACGGCGATAACGCCCAGCAGACGGCCTGCGCCGCCGAAGAAGAGGGGAGTCTTGCCCTCAGAGGCCAGCTTTTCAGCCTGCTGTGCCAGTGCGGCGGGCAGGGTGAGCTTGGTCTGGATGAAGGCGGCATTGCCGGCATAGATGTCCATGCCGTCCAGCTTGGCCGCCAGACCATTGCCCGGCAGGGCCGCGAAGTCAGTGACTTCCGGGGGAGTGATGGCCTTTGCCTCGGCGTCGGCCAGAACTGCCTTTGCCAGAGGGTGCTCGCTGCGGCTTTCCAGCGCTGCGGCCAGCGTCAGAAGCTCCGTCTCGGAGACACCCTCAGCGGGCAGCAGGTCGGTGACGCGGGGTGCGCCCTCGGTGATGGTGCCGGTCTTGTCCAGCGCCACGATCTGGGTGCGGCCTGCAGCTTCCAGCGAGGCGGCAGTCTTGAAGAGGATGCCGTTTTTTGCGCCGAGACCATTGCCGACCATAATAGCTACAGGTGTTGCAAGGCCCAGTGCGCAGGGGCAGCTGATGACCAGAACGGAGATGCCGCGTGCCAGCGCATAGCCCAGCTCATGGCCCAGCAGCAGCCAGACGATGGTGGTGACGACGGCAATGGAGATGACCGCCGGGACGAAGAAGCCCGACACGGTGTCAGCGATTTTTGCGATAGGAGCTTTGGTGGCGGCGGCATCGCTGACCATCTTGATGATCTGAGCCAGCGTGGTATCCTCGCCCACGCGGGTAGCCTCACAGCGGAGGAAGCCCGACTGGTTGGTGGTGGCAGCGCTGACTTTGTCGCCGACGGCCTTGTCCACCGGGATGCTCTCGCCGGTCAGGGCGCTCTCATTGACTGCACTGGTTCCTTCCAGCACTACGCCGTCCACCGGGATATTCTCGCCGGGGCGGACCACAAAGACGTCGCCCTTCTGCACGTCGGCGATGGCCACGGTCACTTCCGCGCCGTCCCGCACCAGCGTGGCGGTCTTGGGGGCCAGCTTCATCAGGCTCTTGAGGGCGTCGGTGGTCTTGCCCTTGGAGCGGGCTTCCAGCATCTTGCCCACCGTGATAAGGGTCAGAATCATGGCGGCAGACTCGAAGTAGAACTCCATCATATAGTGCATGACGAGCTCGTCGCTGCCGTCCACCTGGGCACGGGTCATGGCGAAGAGGGCGTAAGTGCTCCACACGAAGCTTGCCATGGAGCCGAGGGCCACCAGCGTATCCATGTTGGGTGCGCCGTGGATGAGGCCCTTGAAGCCGTTGATGAAGAACTTCTGGTTGATGACCATGACGATGCCCGCCAGCAGCAGCTGGACGAGGCCCATGGCGACGTGGTTGCCGTCGAACCAGTGGGGCAGGGGCCAGCCCCACATCATGTGGCCCATGGAGAAGTACATCAGCACCAGCAGGAAGCCCAGCGAGGCGATGAGACGGTGCTTGAGCTTCGGCGTCTCGCGGTCGGCCAGTGCGTCGAGGTCGGCGCTGGTGTCAGCGGCCTTACTGGCGGAGGCGCTCTTCGGGCTTGCACCGTAGCCTGCCTCCTGCACAGCCGAGAGGATGGCGGCAGGGGAGGCTGTGCCTTCCACGCCCATGGAGTTTGTCAGAAGGCTCACCGAGCAGCTCGTGACGCCCGGCACCTTCTTCACGGCCTTTTCCACCCGGGCAGAGCAGGCCGCGCAGCTCATGCCCGTGACATTGTATTGTTCCATTGCGGATTCCTTTCCCTCTTATAGGATGCCCGGAACGGGGTCATTTCATGAGCCGGGGCAGCAGCTGCAGCAGTTCGTCCAGCTTCTGCGTCTCGCCGGCTTTCAAATCGTCGGCCACGCAGGTGCGGATATGCTGGCCCAGCAGCTCTTTGGAAAAGCCGTTCAGTGCAGCGTTCACCGCAGCCACCTGCACCAGAATATCGGCACAGTAGACGTCCTTGTCCAGCATCGCGCGGATGCCGCGCACCTGGCCCTCAATGCGGCTCAGCCGGTTGGCAAGGGCGCGGTACTCCTCAGGGGTACGGTCCTTGTGGCGGCAGCAAGAGGGGGCAGTGTCCTTTTCGGCAGGCTCAGTGGCGCAGCAGCAGGGCTTTTTTTCAGCATCGGTCATAGCAGATAACTCCTTTCCGGGTGTATCGGTGTGAAGAGGAAATGTACCCTGTGAGGGTAAATCTCCCGACACTCTGATTTTACCACTTGGGGGTATCTGTTTCAAGTGGGCAGGATGCGCCGACTGTGAAAACTTTGTGAAAATAAAAGCCCCGAATGCAGAAACGGGAGCCTCCCGGTGAAGGAAAGCTCCCGTTTCTGTTTAGGATAGGAAAGAGAATGTCATAAAATAGGGGAGAGGGTCACAGATTGGTGTAACCCATCAGATAGCGGTCCACCTCGGCGGCGCAGTCGCGGCCCTCCCGCAGGCCCCAGACCACGAGGCTCTGGCCCCGGCGCATATCGCCGCAGACAAAGACCTTGTCTACATTGGTGCGGAAGCCATGGTCGGCCACATTGCCCCGAGCGTTCCGCTCCACGCCGAACGCCTCGGCCACATAGTCCTCGCAGCCCACGAAACCGGCGGCGATAAAGGCCAGCTGGCAGTCGTAGGTGAACTCTTCGCTGGTGGGTACCATGCTGGTGCGGCCGGTGTCGGGGTCACGCTGGGGCTTGAGATAGGAGATGACCGCGCCGGTCAGGTTGCCGGCGTCGTCCTTCAGAAACTCTTTGACGGTGGTCTGGTAGACGCGGGGGTCTTTGCCGAACTTGGCAAGGCACTCAGTCTGGCCGTAGTCCACCTTCAGCACCTTGGGCCACTCGGGCCAGGGATTATTCGCGGCCCGCTCTTTCGGGGGCTGGGGCATCATTTCCAGTGCCACGAGGTCGGTGCAGCCCTGCCGCAGGGCGGTACCCTGACAGTCGTTGCCGGTGTCGCCGCCGCCGATGACGAGGACATTCCTGCCTGCCGCGTTGATGGCCCTGCCGTCGGCAAACTTGCTGTCCAACAGACTCCTGGTCACGCTGGTGAGGTAGTCTACCGCGAGGTAAACTCCCTTCGCGTCGCGGCCCGGGACGTTCAAATCGCGGGCTTTCTTGGCACCGCAGCAGAGCACGATGGCGTCATAGCTGTTCAAGATCTCAGCGGCATCCACAGTCCCGCCCACATCCATATTGGTGCGGAACTCAACGCCCTCAGCCTGCATGATCTTGATGCGGCGCTCGATGACGGATTTGTCCAGCTTCATGTTGGGGATGCCGTACATCAGCAGACCGCCTACACGGTCAGCACGCTCGAAGACGGTGACGGCATGGCCCCGGATGTTGAGGTATTCGGCCACCGACAGGCCCGAAGGGCCGCTGCCGATGACGGCCACGCTCTTGCCGGTGCGGGCCGGAGGCGGTGCGGCATGGAGCCAGCCCTTGGCGTAGCCCGTCTCCACGATGGCGTGTTCGTTCTCCCGGACAGTGACGCTGCTGCCGGTGACGTCGCCGCAGGTGCAGGCGGCCTCACACAGGGCAGGGCAGACCCGGCTCGTGAACTCCGGGAAACGGTTGGTGGTGCGCAGGCGGCGGAGTGCCAGCTCCCACTTGCCCTGATAGACCAAATCATTCCACTCGGGGATAAGGTTGTTCAGCGGACAGCCGGAGGCCATGCCGCCGATCATCATGCCCGCCTGGCAGAAGGGGACGCCGCAGTCCATGCAGCGGGCTGCCTGGGTCTGCTGCTCCTCCCGGGAGAGCCAGATGTGAAATTCGTTAAAGTTTTCAATGCGCTCCAGCGGCGGAACATCCGTGCTGGTCTTGCGCGTGTAATCCATAAAACCAGTGAGTTTTGCCATGATGTTCCCCTCCTTACTTGTTCTTCTGCACGGCGTAGAATGCTTCGATCTGCGCCTGCTCGCCGTCGAGCCCGCGCTCTTCCATCGAGGCGATGACCCGCAGCATATGGTCGTAATCGTAGGGGAGGACTTTCTTGAACTTGGGCAGGAACTCGCTGAAATCGTCCAGGATCTCCTTGCCGCGGGGCGAGCCGGTCAGCTCGACGTGCTCACGGATGAGCTCTTTCAGGGTGGCGACGTCGTACTTGTGCTCCACCGGCTCGAGGCTGACGGTCTCCTTGTTCACCCGCTGGTAGAAGTCCCAGTTCTCATCCAGCACATAGGCGATGCCGCCGGTCATGCCGGCTGCAAAGTTCTTGCCGGTCTGGCCAAGAACGACGACGGTACCGCCGGTCATGTACTCGCAGCCGTGGTCGCCCACGCCCTCGACGACGGCCACAGCGCCCGAGTTGCGGACGCAGAAGCGCTCACCGGCCACACCGGAAACAAAGGCTTTGCCGCTGGTGGCACCGTAGAGTGCCACGTTGCCGATGATGATGTTCTCTTCGGGCTTGAAGGTGATGCCCTCGGGCGGGCGGACGACGAGCTTGCCGCCGGAGAGGCCCTTGCCCATGTAATCGTTGCAGTCGCCGGTCAGTTCCAGCGTCAGACCCTTGGGAATGAATGCGCCGAAGCTCTGGCCGCCTGCACCGGTGCAGTGGACGGTGTAGACGTCATCGGGCAGGTCGCTGCCGTACTTGCGGGTGATCTCGCTGCCGAAGATGGCACCAAAGGCGCGGTCGGTGTTGGAGACATCCAGCTTCACGCTCTGAGGGGTCTTGCTGCTGAGCTTGAATTTCTTCATCAGCACCTTCATGTCCAGAGTGTCTTCCAGATGGAAGTCGTAGGTGTCTTCCTTCTGGAAGTGGACATTGCTGTTGACGATGGCGGGGTTGTGCAGGATGCAGTCGAGGTCCATCTTGGACATCCGGCTGTCGGCAGGGGCAGACTTGACATGGAGCAGGTCGGTGCGGCCCACCAGCTCGTCGATGGTACGGATGCCCAGCTTTGCCATGTATTCGCGCAGCTCCTGCGCCACGAAGGTCAGGTAGTTGATGATATACTCGGGCTTGCCGCGGAAGTGCTTGCGCAGCTCGGGGTTCTGGGTGCAGATGCCCATGGGGCAGGTGTCGAGGTTGCAGACACGCATCATGACGCAGCCCATGGTCATCAGCAGAGAGGTGCCGAAGCCGAACTCCTCAGCGCCCAGCATACAGCTGATGGCCACATCGCGGCCGGAGAGCAGCTTGGAATCGCTCTCGATGCGCACACGGGTGCGCAGGCCGTTGAGGATAAGGGTCTGGTGGGTCTCGGCGATGCCAAGCTCCCAGGGCAGACCGGCATCTTTGATGGAGTTGCGGGGCGCTGCGCCCGTGCCGCCGTCGTAGCCGGAAACAAGGATGACCTGTGCGCCGCCCTTGGCGACACCGGCAGCGATGGTGCCGACGCCGGCCTCGCTGACCAGCTTGACGTTGATGTTGGCGTGGCGGTTGGCATTCTTGAGGTCGTAGATAAGCTCTGCAAGGTCTTCGATGGAGTAGATGTCGTGGTGCGGCGGGGGAGAGATGAGGCCGACACCGGTAGTGCTGTGACGGGTCTTGGCGATCCACGGGTACACTTTTGCGCCGGGCAGATTGCCGCCCTCGCCGGGCTTTGCGCCCTGTGCCAGTTTGATTTGGATCTCCTCTGCCGAGACAAGATACTTGCTGGTGACACCGAAGCGGGCGGAAGCCACCTGCTTTATCTTGGAATTGCTCTCGCTGTGGTAGCGCTCTTCGGGCTCACCGCCCTCGCCGGTGTTGCTCCGGCCGCCGAGGCGGTTCAGCGCGATGGCGATGGTCTCGTGGGCCTCGCTGCTCAGTGCGCCGTAGCTCATGGCAGCGGCCTTGAACCGCTTGACGATGGAGCTCACCGGCTCTACCTCGTCCAGCGGGATGCCGCCGTCGGGGGCATAGTTGAAGTCCAGCAGACTGCGCAGATGGACGCCGTTCTGGCCCATGTTGTCCACGGTGTGGGTGAACTGCTTGAAGGTGTCGTAGTCACCGGTGAAGCAGGCTTTCTGGAACAGGTGGATGGTCTGGGGGTTGAAGAGGTGCTCTTCCTTGCCGCTGCGGAACTTGTGGGCGCCGCCGTCTTCCAGCTGCATGTTGATGTCAAGGCCCAGCGGGTCGAAGGCTGCGTTGTGCAGGGCCTCCACGTCAGCCTGAATGTCCTCGAGGCCGATGCCGCCCACACGGCTCACCGTGCCGGTGAAATACTTGTCGATGACGTCCTTGGAGATGCCGACGGCCTCGAAGATCTGGCTGCTCTGGTAGCTCTGGATGGTAGAGATGCCCATCTTGGAGGCGATCTTCACGATGCCGCCCAGCACAGCCTTGTTGTAGTCGTCCACGGCGGCGTAATAATCTTTGTCCAGCAGGCCGTCGTCGATGAGCTGGCCGATGGTCTCATGGGCCAGATAGGGGTTGACGGCACAGGCACCGTAGCCCAGCAGAGCGGCAAAGTGATGCACTTCATGAGGCTCTGCGCTCTCGAGGATGAGAGCCAGTGCGGTGCTCTTCTTGGTGCGGATGAGGTACTGGGACACGGCAGAAACCGCCAGCAGGCTGGGGATGGCCACATGGTACTCGTCAATGTCCCGGTCGGACAGGATGATGATGTTCGCACCCTCTTTATAAGCGCGGTCTACCTCCAGAAAAACGCGGTCGATGGCCTTTTCGAGGCTGGTGTTCTTGTAGTAGTTGATGGAGACAGTGGAGACTTTGAAGCCCGGGACGTTCATGTACTTGATGCGGAGAAGGTCAGTGGACGTGAGGATGGGATTGTTGACCTTGAGCACCTTGCAGTTTTCGGGCTTGTCTTCCAGCAGGTTGCCGTGTGCGCCCACATAGACGCTGGTGGAGGTGACGACCTTCTCGCGGATGGCGTCGATGGGCGGGTTCGTGACCTGTGCAAAACGCTGCTTGAAATAATTGAAGAGCGGCGGGTGCTGGCCGCTGAGGACGGCAAGCGGGGTATCGGTACCCATTGCGCCGGAAGGCTCTGCGCCCTGACGTGCCATGGGCAGTATGAGGGTGCTGATGTCCTCATACTTGTAGCCGAACACCTTCTGCAGGCGCAGCAGGTCGTCGCCGGTGTAGCTGGGGGTCTTGATGTTGGGGATTTTGAGGTCCTTCAGCTGGACGAGGTTGCGGTCTATCCACTCGCCGTACGGCTCACGGCTGGCGTAGTATTCCTTCAGCTTCTCGTCGTCCACGACTTCGCCCTTGACGGTGTCCACCAGCAGCATCTTGCCGGGGCGGAGACGGTCTTTGACCAGAATATTCTCCGGCTCACAGGGCAGCACGCCCACCTCGGAAGAGAGGATCATCCTGCCGTCTTTGGTGATGTAGTAGCGGCTGGGGCGCAGACCGTTGCGGTCCAGCACAGCGCCCACCACGTCGCCATCGGAGAAGAGGATGGCGGCAGGGCCGTCCCAGGGTTCCAGCATGGTGGCGTAATACTGATAGAAGTCCCGCTTTTTCTGGCTGATGTTCTTGTTGTTCTCCCAGGGTTCCGGGATGGTGATCATAACGGCCAGCGGCAGGTCCATGCCGTTCATCACCATGAACTCGAGGGCGTTGTCCAGCATGGCGGAGTCGGAGCCGGAGGTGTTGATGATGGGCAGGATCTTGTTCATGTCCTCCTTCATGATGGGGGAGGAGATGGTCTCTTCACGGGCCAGCATGGCGTCGGTGTTGCCCTTGATGGTGTTGATCTCGCCGTTGTGGAGGATGAAGCGGTTGGGGTGGGCGCGCATCCAGCTGGGGTTGGTGTTGGTGGAGAAGCGGCTGTGGACCATGCCGATGGCGGATTCATAGTCCTTGTCCTGCAGATCGAGGTAGAACTGGCGCAGGTCGTGGACGAGGAACATGCCTTTGTACACGATGGTGCGGCTGGACAGGCTGGGGACATAGGTGCCGTTGCTGGCCTGCTCGAAGACCCGGCGGACGATGTAGAGCTTGCGGTCAAAGTCGATGCCCTTGCTCATCTTGGCGGGCTTTTTGATGAAGCACTGCCAGATGGCGGGCATACAGTCGCGGGCTTTCTGGCCCACGGCGTCGGGGTCTACAGGCACTGCGCGCCATGCCAGAAACTCGAGGCCCTCTTTGCGGGTGACAAGTTCAAAAAGCTTCATGGCCTGAGCGCGCAGATGCTCGTTCTGGGGGAAGAAGAACATACCAACGCCGTATTCGCGCTCGTTGCCAAGGCTGATGTTCAGCTCGTCGGCCACCTTGGCAAAGAAGCGGTGGCTGATCTGCAGCATGATGCCCACGCCGTCGCCGGTCTTGCCCTCGGCGTCCTTGCCGGCGCGGTGCTCAAGGCGCTCCACGATGGACAGCGCATCGCTGACGGTCTGGTGGCTCTTGCGGCCCTTGATGTCCACGACGGCACCGATGCCGCAGGCGTCGTGCTCGAACTGGGGGTCATAGAGGCCCAGAGGCCCTTTTTGCTCCGTGAAATTTTCCATAGACTTTCCCATCCTTTTTTCGATTTTCCGGAGAATATCCTGGCAGTGCTGCGGCACATTCCGCAGAGTCCCTCTTAATGCCGGTAAAAAGAAAAGGCGTCCCAGATGGGTCGGCGAAGACTCATCTGGAACGCCCTTGTTCCGGATAACAAGAATATTATACAAAGGTGCTGAAAAAGATTCAAGTGACAGCTGCACCAAAGCTGGGTACACGGCGACGGTTCTTCTTGTGAAAAACAGATAGGTCTTGTGGGGAAGAGTATGCCTTTTCCGGCTCAGTGACGGCCCAGACAGGCGGCAAGATCGTCCTCCGGCGTGGTGATGGGCCGGAGGTCATACTTCTCCTGCAAAACAGCGGCCACCCCGGGGGAGAGGAAGGCGGGCAGGGTGGGGCCGAGACGGATGCCCCGGATGCCCAGCGCCAGCAGGGCCATCAGCACACAGACCGCCTTCTGCTCGAACCAGCAGAGGATGATGGAGAGGGGCAGCTCGTTGACCGAGCAGTCAAAAGCTTCGGCCAGCCCCAGCGCGATCCGGATGGCACTGTAGGCGTCGTTGCACTGGCCCACATCGAGGATGCGGGGCAGACCGGCCACCGTGCCCAGCGGCAGGTCGTTGAGGCGGAACTTGCCGCAGGCCAGTGTCAGGATGACGGTGTCGGGCGGGGTCAGCTTGGCGAAATCCGTGTAGTACCGGCGGGAGGGGCGGGTGCCGTCGCAGC
>ERZ791625.1796-NODE-1796-length-10017-cov-3.949408_pt1 | contig 10017 bp, 7 predicted proteins | sample MGYA00510267_ERZ791625 | MGnify/ENA primary metagenome ERZ791625 (study PRJEB30046, sample SAMN00715229) | human gut metagenome | study: EMG produced TPA metagenomics assembly of the A metagenome-wide association study of gut microbiota in type 2...
TATCGAACAGTTCATTGAACAAGCACATCGCTACGGTGATGCAAAACTTATGCTTTGCAGTAGCGGAAACCTTTCCTGGCGGATTGGTGAAGAAGCATTAATTTCCGGTACAGGTTCTTGGGTTCCTACCCTTGGCAAGGAAAAAGTCTCTATCTGCAATATAGCAAGCGGAACACCGACTAATGGTGTAAAACCTTCTATGGAAAGTACTTTCCATTTGGGTATTCTCCGCGAACGCCCGGATGTAAATGTGGTACTTCACTTCCAGTCGGAGTATGCCACGGCTATCTCCTGCATGAAAAACAAGCCGACTAATTTTAATGTAACAGCAGAAATTCCCTGCCATGTAGGTTCAGAAATACCTGTGATTCCATATTATCGTCCCGGCTCACCCGAACTGGCCAAAGCAGTAGTTGAAGCCATGTTGGAACACAACTCCGTCTTATTGACCAACCACGGACAAGTTGTCTGCGGAAAAGACTTTAATCAAGTGTACGAACGAGCTACCTTCTTCGAAATGGCTTGCCGTATTATTGTTCAGTCCGGAGGCGATTATTCAGTATTGACACCGGCAGAAATAGAAGATTTGGAAATCTATGTATTAGGAAAGAAAACAAAATAGTATCCGTACATACCATACCATGAAAGACAACATTAAAAACACATACTTAGCAGCAGACTTTGGAGGAGGTAGCGGACGAATTATCGCCGGCTCCCTTCTCCATGGAAAGCTGGAACTAGAAGAAGTTCACCGCTTCTCCAACCGTCAGGTAAAATTAGGAAATCATGTCTACTGGGATTTTCCTGCCCTATTCGAAGACATGAAAACCGGACTGAAGCTGGCTGCCCAAAAAGGATATACCGTCAAGGGAATTGGTATCGACACGTGGGGCGTAGATTTCGGATTGATTGATAAAAATGGAAATTTGCTAAGTAACCCTATCTGTTACCGGGATGCAAGAACAGACGGAATGCCGGCAAAGGTATTCAAGGTTCTGGATGAACAGCAACACTATACTACTACCGGAATACAGGTCATGGCTATCAACACGCTATTCCAACTTTATAGTATGAAACAGAACCGGGATCCCCAATTAGAGATTGCCCACCAACTTCTGTTCATGCCCGACCTTTTCAGTTACTTCCTGACCGGAATAGCCAATAATGAATATTGCATCGCTTCCACTTCGGAATTACTTGACGCAAAACGACGAAACTGGTCACAAGAAACAATTCGTGCATTAGAACTTCCCGAGCATCTGTTTGGTGAAATTATCCAACCGGGAACTATCAGAGGAACTTTAAAAGAGGATATTGCACGGGAAACCGGACTGGGTGCAGTAGATGTAATAGCCGTAGGTTCTCATGACACAGCCAGTGCCGTTGCAGCCGTTCCGGCGACAGAAACTCCTATCGCTTTTCTAAGTTCCGGTACGTGGTCGCTTTTGGGCGTTGAAGTCAATGAACCGATATTGACAGAAGAAGCACGGAAAGCCGAATTCACCAATGAAGGAGGTGTTGGAGGTCGCATCCGCTTCCTGCAAAATATCACAGGACTATGGATTCTACAACGCTTGATGAGTGAATGGAAAGCACGTGGAGAAGAACAACATTATGATACAATCATACCACAAGCTGCCGAAGTGGAAACTGATACAATCATCCCTGTTGACGCTCCGGAATTCATGAATCCGGAAAATATGGAGACTGCTCTTATGAATTATTGCCGGGATCACTCTCTGCACATACCTCAAAGCAAAGCGGAAACCGTAAAATGTGTACTCCAATCATTAGCATTCAAATACCAACAGGCAGTAGAAAAGCTTAACCATTGTCTCCCCTCCCCGATCCGCCAATTAAACATCATTGGAGGAGGTTCGCAGAATAAATTACTCAACCAGCTTACAGCCGATGCACTCAATATCCCTGTTTACGCTGGTCCTGTCGAGGCTACTGCCATAGGTAATATTCTGACACAGGCAATGGCTAAGGGAGAAATTTCCGACCTCCGGGAATTAAGAGAGATTGTAAGCCGAAGTGTCACACCTCAAGTATATTATCCTAAAAAATAAAAAGTATATGGAAACACCTAAAACCGGTTATCAGGTCCAATCTTACAGCGTCCCAGTCAAAAGATATTGTCAGACTCTTGACTTACGCGATTCTCCGGAATTGATTGCCGAATATCGTAAAAGACATAGTCAAGCGGAGGCATGGCCTGAAATCCTTGCAGGTATCCGGGAAGTAGGCATCCTCGAAATGGAAATCTATATTCTTGGCACACGCTTGTTTATGATTGTCGAAACTCCCGTTGACTTCGACTGGGACACAGCAATGGCACGCCTGAATACTCTTCCCCGCCAACAGGAATGGGAGGAATACATGGCTATCTTCCAACAAGCCGCTCCCGGAATGAGTTCCGCGGAAAAATGGAAACCAATGGAGAGAATGTTCCATTTATATAATACCTAAAATATCCCAAAAGAACCATGAAACACATCAAACAGTCCATCCTGTCAAAAGATGGCATCAATTATCTTATCCCTTTTATTCTCATCACTTCTTGTTTTGCGTTATGGGGATTTGCAAACGATATCACCAACCCAATGGTAAAGGCATTCTCCAAAATCTTCAGGATGAGTGCTACCGACGGAGCGTTAGTACAAGTCGCTTTTTATGGAGGCTACTTTGCCATGGCTTTTCCGGCTGCCATGTTCATCCGCAAATATTCTTATAAAGCAGGTGTTCTGCTAGGTCTTGGTCTGTATGCTTTTGGAGCATTCCTATTCTTCCCTGCTAAAATGACAGGAGAATATTACCCGTTTCTGATAGCTTACTTTATCTTGACTTGCGGACTCTCATTTCTGGAGACAAGCTGTAATCCATACATTCTTTCTATGGGAACAGAAGATACTGCCACAAGACGTTTGAATCTTGCCCAATCTTTCAACCCAATGGGTTCATTGCTCGGAATGTATGTAGCCATGCAATTCATTCAAGCCAAATTACATCCAATGGGTACTGAAGAACGTGCTTTACTCAATGAGAGTGAATTTCAGGCAATCAAAGAGAGCGATCTTGCAGTGCTAATCGCCCCTTATCTCATCATCGGTCTGATTATCGTAGCTATGCTTCTCTTGATACGATTCGTAAAAATGCCAAAGAACGGAGATCAGAACCATAAAATAGACTTCTTCCCGACATTAAAACGTATTTTCACCCAAACACGTTATCGCGAAGGTGTGATTGCTCAGTTTTTTTATGTAGGTGCACAAATCATGTGCTGGACTTTTATAATCCAATATGGTACCCGCCTGTTTATGTCACCGGAATTCGGCATGGACGAAAAGAGTGCGGAAGTGCTTTCGCAGCAATACAATATCATAGCAATGATTATTTTCTGTATCAGCCGTTTCATTTGTACTTTCATTCTGCGTTATCTGAATGCAGGAAAATTATTAATGATTCTGGCTATTTTCGGAGGAATTTTCACCTTAGGTACTATCTTCCTTCAAAATATTTATGGACTCTATTGCCTGGTAGCCGTATCCGCCTGCATGTCTCTAATGTTCCCCACTATTTACGGTATTGCCTTAAAAGGTCTTGGAGATGACGCAAAATTCGGAGCAGCCGGACTTATTATGGCTATTCTCGGAGGTTCTATTCTTCCTCCATTGCAAGCAAGCATTATTGATATGAAAGAAATCGGTTGGTTGCCGGCAGTCAACGTTTCATTCATTCTACCTTTTATCTGTTTCCTTGTGATTATCGGTTACGGCTATCGTACAGTGAAAAGAAACTGGTAGAAAACATACTTGACAATAGTGAGGCTACCTCAAAAAGAATGAACTGCCCCCAATAGTTTTGTGTCTAACTATTGGGGGCAGTTCACTTACACATTCACCTACCACCTCCCCCTACGGGGACTCCTCCTTCCCGAAGGAGGAGAATGGAGGATACTATCGACTATAAGTTAGCAAATCATTATTTTACTAATTCACCTTACCAACAAATTTGAAGAAGAACCTTTAAGAAGGAGATTATCTCTCCTTCTTGTAATTTTCCAATCCAGTTTGCAGAAACTCGATATACTTGGGAATATCTTCATCATAAGCATACGACTTGTTCAACGGTTTTCCCTGATTATCCAGCAATACGTAGAAAGGCTGTGCATTGGCACCGAACTTCACACGTTGCAGATAACTCCATTTGTCACCGACAGTACGCAAGGTACGTTCTGTTCCGTTCTCGACAATCTTCACAGGTTCGGTCAGCGGAGTTTTATTATCTACATAGAGAGTTATCAATACATAATCGTTATTAATTAAGTCGCTCACCTTCGGGTCAGTCCAAACAGCAGCCTCCATTTTACGACAATTGACACAACCGTATCCGGTAAAGTCGAGCATTACAGGCTTACCATTCAAACGTGCATACTCCATTCCTAAATCATAATCGTCAAATTTGGCATGTACTTCATTCTTATACAAATTGAAATCCTGCGTCTGCATAGGCGGAGCAAACGCACTGACAGCTTTCAACGGTGCTCCCCATAGACCAGGAACCATATATACCGCAAATGCCAAAGAAACAAGTGCCATGAAGAAGCGGGTAACACCTACCTTATTATCATCATCATCATGCGGGAACTTGATCTTACCCAACAGATAAAATCCAAGTAAAGCAAAAATAACAATCCATAAAGCAAGGAAAGTTTCACGATCAAGCAGTCTCCAGCCATAAGCCAAATCGGCAACCGATAAGAATTTAAGTGCAAATGCAAGTTCAAGGAAGCCCAGTGTTACCTTGATCACATTCATCCAACCTCCCGATTTCGGCATAGATTTCAGCCACGATGGAAATAAAGCGAAAAGAGTAAACGGCAACGCCAAAGCAATGGCGAATCCCAGCATTCCAATTGCCGGAGCTACTATACTTCCCGTTGTGGAAACCTGTACCAACAAAAATCCGATAATCGGACCTGTACAAGAGAAAGACACCAACGAAAGTGTAAATGCCATTAGGAAAATACTCAGTAATCCCGTAGTCGATTCCGCTTTACTATCTACCGCATTACTCCACTTCGAAGGCAATGTAATCTCAAATGCTCCGAAGAACGAAGCGGCAAAAACTACCAACATCAGGAAGAAGAGAATATTGAAAATTGCATTAGTAGATAAGGCATTCAACGCACTGGCACCGAAGATCAATGTAATAGCCAAGCCTAATGCCACATAAATCACAACAATAGACGCACCATAAGTCCACGCATCACGAATCCCTTTCTTCTTGTCCTTACTACGCTTCAGGAAGAAGCTGACCGTCATAGGAATAATCGGCCATACACACGGAGTAAACAAAGCTAATAGTCCGCCTAAGAAACCTGTCACAAAAATATAAATCCAGGACATATCTCCCTGCGTATGTTCTTCACCTAACGCTTGCAGTTCACTAATGACCGGTTTCCAGAGCTCACCGGATGCAACGGCAGGTTGAATCCCCGTAGATGCATCTGTTGTAGTGGCAGGAACCAGTTCCATCATAGCTACAGTATCCTTAGAAACAACAGGAGCCGCCTCTTCTTTTTTCTCAACTTCCTTTTTTTCCGGTTGTTCCGCTTTAGCTACAGCAGCATTAGCTGTCTTCGCTACTCCGGAAAACTTAAACGGCACTTCAGTAGGAGGAAGACAACTTTCATCGTCACAAGCTCCATACTCCAGATAACCTTCTATTTCATAAGCTCCACCTGTGAGCTTCACCTTCTGAATGAATTTAGCCGTATTCTCAAAATAACGCACCTTCATTTCAAACAACTTGTCGAAAGTGGCGACCTCTTTGCCAACCGGTTTCAGCTTTCCCAGTAGCTCTATGCCAGACGTTTTATCAACATTAAACGTTGCAGAAATAGGTCCGCCGTCTCCAAGTTCGGTAGAATACACATGCCACCCTTTATCAATGGCAGCGGTAAATACAATCTCCGCTTCCGTGTCAGAAAGAGTATTGAACTCAGTCTTGAACTTTACCGGATCTTTGATCTGCGCTTGCAAAACACATACAACAAAGCTTAAAAGCAGTGAAGAAATTAACTTTTTCATTTTCAATAATTAGGGGATTATAATTCATAATCTACACACGCACGGCTTTCCTTTGTCTCAGCCAAAATCCTTCCGGCTGCCACATGGTCGGGATGCGTCGCATAGTATTTCACATCTTCCAGCGTATCAAATTCACTATACAGCGCTATGTTCCACGTTTCTCCGGGATTCATATTCAATCCGACTTCAACCTTACGGATCACCGGAATTTTAGCCGGAAGCGCTTCTATTGCCTCCTTAAATTTATTCATGACTACAAGTTTCTCCTCTGCTGAAACTTCGTCTTTTAACTTAAATAATACAATGTGTTTTACCATTACGTTGTTATTTTAATGAATTGTTTCTATATTTGCCTGGTCAATGCACTGCATAAACAATGCAAATTTACTCTATTTGGTTTAAATATACACTTAAAGAGATGTTAATTATAGGAATAGCAGGCGGAACAGGCTCCGGAAAAACCACCGTCGTACGAAAAATTGTAGAAAGCCTTCCTGCAGGGGAGGTAGTATTGTTACCTCAGGATTCATACTACAAAGACAGTAGTCACGTCCCGGTGGAAGAACGCCAGAACATTAACTTCGATCATCCGGATGCCTTTGAGTGGAGTTTGCTCTCCAAACATGTCATGATGCTGAAAGAAGGAAAAAGCATCGAACAACCAACCTATTCCTATCTGACTTGTACCCGCCAGCCCGAAACAATTCATATTGAACCTCGCGAAGTAGTTATCATTGAAGGGATTCTTGCTTTATGCGATAAGAAACTACGCAACATAATGGATCTCAAAATATTTGTAGATGCCGATCCGGATGAACGCCTGATACGTGTTATTCAAAGAGACGTTATCGAACGGGGACGTACGGCAGAAGCTGTAATGGAACGTTACACACGCGTTCTCAAGCCCATGCACCTGCAATTTATCGAACCTTGCAAGCGCTATGCCGATCTTATCGTACCCGAAGGCGGAAGCAATAAAGTAGCCATTGATATACTGACAATGTACATCAAGAAGCACTTAAGGGGTTGAGAATGGTAAGTTGAAAATGAGAAGTAAAACGTCAAATATGAATGCCAAAAACCTGATTATCCCTCTACTCCTTGTGTTGTTCTGCTGCATGTTAGGTTGCCGAAATAAACAACATAACAAGGTGAATGAAAATGTACGCGATCTTTCGCAGATAAAAGATAGCGGAGAATTGGTTGTATTGACGCTTTACAGTTCAACTTCATATTTCAACTATCGTGGACAGGAAATGGGTTTTCAATACGAACTTAGTGAGCAATTCGCCAAAAGTATGGGATTGAAGCTCAGGATTGAAGTTGCCAACAGTGTGGATGAATTAATCCGCAAGTTATTGGCTGGCGAAGGAGATATGATTGCCTACAACCTGCCTATCACAAAAGAATGGAAAGACAGTATCCTCTATTGCGGGGAAGATATCATTACTCATCAAGTGATTGTGCAACAGGGAAAAAGCAAGTCTCTGAAAGATGTAACCGAGCTGGTAGGAAAAGACATATATGTTAAGCCGGGGAAATATTACGACCGGCTTGTCAATCTGAATAATGAACTGGGAGGAGGTATTCATATCCACAAAGTTACCAGTGACAGTATTACTGTGGAAGACCTGATCACGCAAGTAGCACAAGGTAAAATTCCCTATACGGTAGCCGACAATGACTTAGCGAAACTGAACAAGACCTACTATCCTAATCTGAATATCGATTTGTCCGTCAGTTTCGACCAACGTTCTTCATGGGCTGTACGAAAAGACAGTCCCGAACTGGCAGCCGCAGCTACAAAATGGCATCAGGAGAACATGACTTCTCCGGCTTATACAGCGAGTATGAAACGTTATTTTGAAAACAGTAAAATGATGCCCCACTCTCCTATCCTTTCATTAAAAGAAGGAAAAATATCCCATTATGACGATTTGTTCAGAAAATACTCCAAAGAAATCGGCTGGGATTGGCGTATGCTTGCATCATTAGCTTATACGGAATCCAATTTTGACACAACAGCTGTTTCATGGGCAGGAGCCAAAGGCTTAATGCAACTAATGCCTGCCACCGCCCGGGCTATGGGAGTACCTCCGGGAAAGGAACAGAATCCGGAAGAAAGCGTAAAGGCAGCTATCAAGTATATTGCCGCTACCGACCGCAGTTTCAGTATGATTCCCGATAAAGAAGAACGCCTCAATTTTATCCTCGCTTCTTACAATGCCGGTTTAGGACATATCTATGACGCCATGGCATTGGCAGAGAAATACGGAAAGAACAAACTGGTGTGGAAAGATAATGTAGAAAATTTCATCCTGCTTAAAAGCAATGAAGAATACTTCACTGATCCTGTCTGTAAAAACGGGTATTTCCGTGGTATAGAAACTTATAACTTCGTTCGTGACATTGTGTCACGGTACGAATCTTATAAGAAGAAAATTAAAGCCTAATACTTTTTGTAAGTCAACAGACTGATTCCGACAATAGCCAGGACTGATAAAGGTAATGCAAACAATATCGGGTCAATCACCGGGAACGGATATGTTTCTATCAGTACATCCCGTCCGAACAACGCCTTGCAGATACCCAATGCAGCCGATTCTTTCTGATGTAGAAATACCAGAGCAAAAAGACTTCCAAGAGTTCCTACCCAAAGACTCGCTATTACCCCTTGTTTCGTCGCCCGCTTCCAATAGAGCGCACAGAAATAGGCAGGGAGGAAAGCTGCCGCACAGATTCCCATAAAAATAGAAGTTCCACGGGCAATAATATCATGGGGCAACATATAGCAAATAATATAGCTGACCAAGATAGAGAATAACACTCCCAAACGAATCACATTCGTGAGTTTGCCACGGGAGCGAGGCTTATACGTACCATAAATATCCGAGCCGACCGACGCACCCATTGTATGAAACTGTGAACTCAACGTCGACATACTTGCCGAAAGGATGCACAGCATAAATAGTGCGGCAAACCAATCGGGCATTGCCTTATTAATAAAATATGGAATAATCTTATCAATATCCTGTACGACTTCCGTAGCAATCGCCCCTTCTGTTTTCAGAAAGAAAAGATTACTCAATGCTCCGGCATGATAAATAGCACCTACGGTTATAATCAAAAAGAAACAACCGATAAACACACCACGGTTCAACTGCTTGCTACTTTCCACCGTCATGAAACGGACTACTAGCTGCGGTTGCGCCAGACATCCGATTCCAACACCCAGAATAAGAGAAGTAACCAACGAATACCATTGTGGAGAACCCGTGACAGGCATCGCAGTCCACCCCTGATGTCCCAATGCCTTAAACTTTTCCGGAACCAGAGGAGCAATAGCAGTCAGTTCCTTATTAGCCTCCGTAAAGTTCATATCAAGCACCTGATACAAAGAGAAAAGCAGGAACAACATACAAGCAAACATAATGACTGCCTGCAAAGCGTCCGTATACATCACTCCCTTCATTCCTCCAGCAATCACATAAGCGGCAATCACCAGCGTGAAGATCAATAAAGAGATATTGAAGTCAATCTGAAAGATCTGTTCGATAAATACGGCTCCGCCCTTCATCACAACTGCGGCATAAAGCGGCATCCCTATAAAAATCACAGCAGCAATAAAGACTTGGATATTACGTGAGCGAAAATGACGTCCTAACAATTGCGGGAAAGTACTGACATTCAGTTTAGCCCCCATACGCCGGGTGCGCAAACCAAAAAAGATAAAAGCAATAACAACCCCGATAAACATATTGAGGAAACAGAGCCACTGGATACCCATACCGAAAGCGGCAGCCACTCCCCCGAAGCCCACAATAGCAGATGCGGAAATAAACGTGGCACCATAAGAAAGTGCCATAACGATAGGATTCATCTGACGCCCGCCTACCAGATAGTCACTGGTACTCGTTGTCTT
>ERZ791625.1810-NODE-1810-length-9955-cov-3.048889_pt1 | contig 9955 bp, 4 predicted proteins | sample MGYA00510267_ERZ791625 | MGnify/ENA primary metagenome ERZ791625 (study PRJEB30046, sample SAMN00715229) | human gut metagenome | study: EMG produced TPA metagenomics assembly of the A metagenome-wide association study of gut microbiota in type 2...
CTAGCAATTATATTAATAAAAAAAGGTTGCAAATATAACATTTTGTTATTTTACAAGCTGTATTTATGCCGATAAGCATATTTTTTTCAACCAAAAGCTTTGATTGCTAAAACAGCAATTGACACTTTGCATAAGCAAAATGCCTCTTTTAATATTTCTTTTACTCGTTTTTAGTCATAAAACACCTTTAAAAGCTATTCTTTTTGCTTTTTTCGTGGAAAAGCGAATAAAAAAGTGGCATTTAATTTAAAGTTTTGTGAATACCAAGTGATTTGAAGATTTATTTTTTAGAGATATTAATGCTTATTCGCCTCTGATATAGCACAGAATTACGTCTAATTTGTTCTATTATTAATTAAAAAATGAAAGTATGGAAAAGATCAGTTACAACCTTGTGTTTAACAGAAAGAAGAGATTGAATAAAAGAGGAATGGCATTAGTTCAGGTAGAAGCCTATCTGAACAGGAAAAAGATGTATTTCTCCACCAAAATATATCTCAAACCGGAACAGTGGGATGCCAAACGAAAAATGGTGAAGAATCATCCTAATGCGAATGTTTTGAATCGTATGTTATATGAAAATATAGCAGCTATTGAGCAAACAGAACTTGGACTATGGCAACAGGGAAAGTCCATATCGTTAGATTTATTAAAAAATTCTATTGATAAACCTCTAAGCAATGGAAGGTCGTTTTTGACTTTTTTTAAAGAGGAGATAGCCAATTCTTCTTTGAAAGAAAGTACCCGTCAAAATCACCTTTCCACGCTTGAATTACTTCAGGAGTTCAAGAAAGAGGTATTATTTACCGATTTGACATTTGAGTTTGTGTCTTCATTTGATAATTATCTGCAATCTAAAGGTTATCACCTTAATACTATTGCCAAGCACATGAAGCATCTGAAACGATATATTAATGTTGCAATAAATAAGGAGTATATGGATATACAGAAGTATGCCTTTAGAAAATATAAAATTAAAAGTATAGAAGGAAGCCATACACACTTAGCTCCGGAAGAGTTACACAAATTTGAGAATTTGCAGCTGACTGGAAGATATACGAGACTGCAAAAAACAAAAGATGCTTTTTTATTTTGCTGTTATGCTGGATTACGATATTCTGATTTCACTAATCTGACCTCTGCAAATATTGTTGAGTTCCATCAGGAGACTTGGATAATATACAAATCTGTCAAAACAGGTATGGAGGTACGCCTTCCTTTATATTTATTATTTGAAGGTAAAGGACTGCGGGTGTTGGAGAATTACAAAGACGATTTGAACGGATTCTTCAAACTGAAAGATAACTCTAATGTGAATAAAGACTTGAATGCATTAGCTAAGCTGGCAGAAATAGACAAGCGGATATCATTCCATACAGCGAGGCATACAAACGCCACCTTATTAATATACAGTGGTGCAAATATAACGACTGTACAAAAGCTGCTGGGACACAAAAGTGTGAAAACAACTCAGGTATATGCCAATATCATGGACATGACTATTGTGCATGACCTTGAGAAAGCAGCCTATTCTAAATTAGCTAATAGACCAAAAGGCTAGGCAGTGATTGTCTGGAAATGTCCTGTTTTTAAGATTGGCATCAACAGAGTTGATTTAAAATCTAACAATATGGCAGAAATAATGCATAAATCAATGTAAGAATATGCAATTTACAAGTGATTTGTCGCATATAAATGACTGTAATATACATAAAAAGTGCAATGTCAGGACTCTTTCCTTTTAAAGGAACGATCCGTTCCTTTAAAAGGAACAGATCGTTACTCACCGAGGAACATCTAATTGCTTTAAAAGGAAGAGCCAAAAGTAGTTTTAATTTCTAATTCTGTTCTAGCTGATAGACTTTCCTGTCACAGGAAAATATATCATATCGAAACTAAACGTTTCTTTTATATTCAAAGGTGCAAGCTGATATAAGTAATCATATAGCACAAGGAAACAAAAAACGGACAGATGTATTTCATCCGTAGATCTGCTGTTTTAAAATCCTGCCGATTTTTGTCATTCTCCCAAGCAGGTTCTGCATATTTTGAATTATACCATAACTAAATATGCTTTTCTTCAGATTTGATCTTTTTCTACTATCACGCCCAAAAAGTAATCATTCATTATGATTGGTGGTGAGAAATATTCGGGAAATATAAAAATAGTATCCAATAATAATACCTCATATAAATAAAATAAAGACATAACTTTCTTATAATGAATGAACTAAATGATTGAAATGGATAGAAACAGGGTATCATTCGTTAAAGAAAAGGGTAGTTATAATGCTGATAAATAATTGATTATCACGTTTATATATGGATACAATAACATATATGACGATTAGGTTTATATTTCTCATTATTATAATAATCAACACTTTATATAAAGAATTAGTTCTGCAAAGACTTTGCAAATTTCGTACATCGGTATGCAAACTCAAGAAGTAGCGATTAAGCCTAATTTAAAGGTAGTACTTAGGTCGGATGCTCAACAGATCGATGAAGTTGTTGTTACAGCAATGGGTATTAAAAGATCTGAAAAAGCATTAGGGTATGCTGCGACTTCAGTGGGTGGAGAAAAAATTGCGGAAAGCCGTACATCTGATGTGATGTCAAGCTTGGCAGGTAAGATTGCAGGTGTACAGATTTCCAGCACTTCATCTGACCCCGGAGCCTCTAATTCGGTCATTATCCGTGGAGTTAGCTCACTCTCCGGTACCAACCAGCCACTATATGTCGTGGATGGAGTACCTTTGAATAACTCTACCGTATACTCTACAGATGGCTTGAATAGCGGATATGATTTTGGAAACGGTGCCAACGCTATCAATCCGGATGATGTGGCAAACATGACTATTTTGAAAGGTGCTGCGGCTACTGCTTTGTATGGTAGCCGTGCTGCCAACGGTGTAGTCATGATTACTACCAAAAGTGGCCGGAAAGAAAAAGGAGTTGGAATCGAGTATAACGGTGGAGTTCAGTGGTCAACTGTTCTGCGTCTGCCGGAATTTCAAAATGAATTTGGTATGGGATGGAACGGCAACCATACAGAATTGGAGAACGGTTCCTGGGGACCTCGTTTCGATGGCTCCATGCAGTTGTGGGGTAATGTGTACAACAACTCTCAGAAACTGAAACCTTATGTCGCAATGCCTGATAACATCAAAGACTTTTTTGATGCGGGATTCAGATATAGCAACAGCCTTTCATTCAATGGAGCTACAGATAAAAGTGATTATTATGTATCCTTCTCTCAGATCAGCGATGATGGTATGATCCCGACAGATGCCGACAGCTACGATAAATACACTTTTTCTGCACGCGGCAGCCATAAGGCAGGAGCGTTGACATTCTCTTCTTCACTGAATTACGCTTATCAAAAGAATAACTTTGCTACTACGGGACAAGGTTTGTCCATGCTAAACTCTTTATATCAGACACCAAGAGATATCAGCATAATAGGACTGGAAGACCAGAATGATCCGTTCAACACTCCGGGATATTATTATACCCCCTACGGAGTTATGAACCCTTATTATATTTTGAATAACTATTTGAATGAATATGAATCTGAAAGATTCTACGGAAAATTTCAATTGGATTATGAATTCCTGAAATACTTCAAGTTTACGTACCGTATGGGCTTGGATACTACAACAGGACAAAGTGACAAAGGAAAACCGAATCTGTACGCTCTTTATTATGAAGGTACTCCTAATGGAGAAGGTCAGGGCTCCAGCAGTCCTTTCTCTGGTGAAACCGGACAATATTCTGAGCAGATAACCCGTCGTCGCGAGATAAACCAGGATATTATGGTTAATTTCAATATGCCGGTTAACGATTTTAATATCAATGCACTGGTCGGTTTCAATGGCAATGAACGTAAAGTCTCTTATCAATATTCAGAAGTTAATGATTTAACGATTCCTACATGGTTTAATCTGAAGAACTCCGGCAAAACTCCTATAGTAGAACAGCACATGGAACTCAGACGTCTGATGGGTGTTTTCGGACAGTTTGAAGGTTCATGGAAGAATATGCTCTATTTAACGGTAACTGCCCGTAATGACTGGTCTTCTACTCTTCCGAAAGAAAATCGCAGTTTCTTCTATCCCGGTATTACCGGTAGTTTTATTTTCAGCGAATTATTGAATGACAATCTGCAAGATGTGATAACTTTTGGTAAGATACGCGCCAGCTGGGGTAAAACAGGTAACGATGCTGATGTGTATATGGTTAATCCTGTGTATGCACAATCTTCCAATAGAATACCTTTCGGTTCTCTGACTTTCCCTCTAGGAGGTGTCAACGCTTACTCTGCAGGAAATGTACTCGGAAGTAATACATTAAGTCCGGAAATGACCACAGAATCTGAAGTCGGTTTAAATATGGCTTTCTTCAAAAACCGCCTCTCTTTTGACGTATCTTATTATAATAGGAATACCGATAAGCAGATTTTCTCTTTGGCTATGGACCCTGCTTCAGGCTATACAGCACAGAATATGAACCTGGGTAAGATTCGTAACCGTGGTATAGAACTCCTGATCAGCGGCACTCCGATAAGAACAAAAGATTTCAGTTGGGAACTGACATGGAACTTCACAAAGAACTGGAGTAAGGTGATTAGTTTACCGGAAGAATTGGGTGGTATTACAACGATTTATGGTCTCAATGGAGGTACCAGTATGTACGCTATAACAGGCATGCCTGTTGGTGTTTTCAAGGCTCAGGTAGCCGAACGTGATCCGCAAGGACGTATTGTAGTAAATTCATCAACAGGTCTTCCGGTTGAAGCCAGCGAATTCGGAATCTGCGGAGATATGAATAACAAATATCAAATGGGTGTTTCTACTAACTTGAAATATAAAGGTATAAGCTTAGGCATTGATTTTGATATCCGTCAGGGCGGAGTGATGTATTCACGTACTAAAGATATAAACTATTTTACCGGTAACGCGATACAGACTGCCTACAATGACCGTAATCCTTTGATTGTTCCTAACTCAGTAAATAAAATAGTGAATGGAGAAAACGTTACTTATGTAGAAAATACAACTCCTATTACAAGCTCTAACATTTATAAATACTGGGGCGACGGTGGTTCTGATATGGGAAGCTGCTTCCTGGTAGACAAATCATACGTCAAGCTTCGTTCTGTTGTATTAGGTTGGGACCTGCCCAAAAGATGGTTGGCAAAAACTCCTTTCCAGGCAGTAAAAGTGTCTGCATATGGCAATAACTTATTTGTCTGGACTCCATCCAGCAATACATTTATTGATCCCGAAATGACTTCATTTGGTAATGACCTTGAAGGTAACTATGGAGAATACACGGCTAATCCCAGCTCACGTCGTTTCGGTTTCAACTTAATGGTTAAATTTTAAACAGGAATAAAAATGAAAAAAATATTATTATATGCATCATTAGCAACAACAGCATTGTTTGCAGGTTGCGACCTGAACATCAATGACGACCCGAACTACCCGATGAATGATCAGGTGACGGCGGATTTGATATTCCCCTCTATCAGTGCTTCTATTGCTTCGGCGGTAGGCGGAGAAATTTATAATTACGCTGGCTTTTTCGCTCAGTACTATGAACAGAAACCGGAGTCGAATCAGTATAACACTCTATGTGAATATACATTTACCGAATCTTCCCAGCAAATGGATTATTCGTATAGAATCCTGTTTGCAGGAGCTTTGGAAGATGCAAAGCAGGTGCTGGAAAAGACCACAAACCCTGCCGACCGATTCGCCACTACCATACTGAGAGCATATGCCTTTCAGATAATGGTGGATAATACCAGTGACTCACCTTATTCGGAAGCTCTGCAAGGTAATGCTAATGCCACACCTAAGTGGGATACGGGTGAAACAATATATAAAGGTATATTAGGTGAGATAGATGCGGCAGAAGCAGCTTTGGATGGAAGTGGTATGGATGTGCCGGATTTGATATTCAACAAAAATATCGCTCAATGGAAAGGTTTTGCCAATGCTCTTCGCCTCCGTATGTATCTGCGTTTCATTGATGCCAACATAGATGCGGCTTCGTATACAGAGAAAGTGAAGACCTTAGTACAAAACAACGAATTCTTTACCGGTGACGTGAAACTGGATTGTTTCTTGGATGAAACAGACAAACGGAATCCATGGTATAATACGAATGCGGTCGGATTGACCGGTAATCATTGTGCTGCCTATCCGTTAGTATCTTATTTAAGCAGTACGGGAGACCCTCGAATCGCTTATGGTATTAGTAAAACAGATGCGGATGGAAAGTATGTCGGTCAACTTCCCGGAGGAAAAACACATATGCAAAGCATTCTGGGTACTGACAACTGGAAAAACAAAAACGTAAGTGCGATTGATTACTCTATCGGGGCCACAAAACCTGTCTATTTCTTTACTCAGGCTGAATTACAATTCCTGATAGCTGAGGTATATGCTCGTTTCCACAATGATGATGCGAATGCAAAGAGTGCTTATGAAGCAGGTGTAACTGCCGACTTTGCCGTTCGTGGATTTGCAGGTCAAGAGAATACCATTTTGGAAGGAGCGTGTGCATGGTCTGCTGCTTCTACACAGGCAGACAAGTTAAACTTGATATATATGCAGAAATGGGTATCTCTTTTCTACATGGATCATATGGAAGCATGGAGTGAGATTCGTCGTACAGATTGTCCGAAACTGTCTTCTTATTCAGCAGCACAGATACAGGCTAACGAGTCAGTATACACTCCGGGAGAGTTAGTTGCTCCATGGACTAATGGTCTGGAAGCGGGTGGACTGATGAAACGTATGACTTATCCATTAAGCGCACGTCAGCAAAATGTGAATACTCCTGCAGGAGTACCGGGAAGTACTCCGGTTTGGTGGGATATCAAATAGTAACCAATAACTTAGTAAGTTTTACGTATGAAAAATATAATATACAGCATATTAGTATGTTTGCCGTTTGTCTTTGGAGCTTGCGACAAATCAACAGATGACACTTCTAAAGTCACCTATTTTGTTACGTTGGAAAGAGAGGGTGATGAAAAGATCGTTTTAGAAAAAGGGCAACCCTTTGTGGAGCCGGGATATTATGCGGAAATGAACGGAGAGGATATCACTGAATCTGTTCAGATAAAAGGAAGTGTTGATGTCAACACTCCGGGAATCTACAATTTAGTATATGCGGCATACAATGAGGATGGTTTTGCCAAAACATTTACAAGAACAGTATATGTGGCAGATAATACAGCTTCTCCTTTGAAATCCGGAATTTATACCGTAGCCGAAGGAAGTAAACGTACCGCCCCTTCTGTGGTAGCTTTCAGTGGATATGAGATTGTGATTTTGCAGATGGAACCGGGGATTTTTTATATCAGCGATTTCTTAGGAGGCTGGTATGACCAGCGTACCGGCTATGGCCCGGATTATGCAATGGTTGGCAAATTCGAATTGAATGATGATAATACCATTACTCCTCTGGAAAGTTATGTTGCAGGTTGGGGAGATTCCATGGATCAAATGACTAATACATTATTGGACACTGCGACTGGGACTCTGAAATGGACTGTTGCTTATGCCGGTCAGCTATCTTTTGACATTATAGTAAAACAATAAAAATACGATTATGAAGAAATATATGATATTACTTTTAGCTTCACTGGCTTTTACATTCGTGGCATGCGACAACGATACAGAACCAGGTGGTACTGCTGTTGAAAAAATGGCAGGAGACTGGTGGGTGACAGTGAATGCATTTATTGACGGGAAAGAAGTAGAAGATCCTTTTGGAGCAGGACATCTGCAAATGAGTACTTACAATACAGCCAGCAACAGTGAAACTGAAATGTGGCTGGATGATTTAGGAAACTTCTGGGAATATAAACTGAAAGTAAACGTGAATTATGCAGCGAGGACTTTCTCGACAACAGGCTTTGTGGATAATGTAACATATGAATCCAAAGTGAAGATAACTGATGGCAAGGTACTGGAAAATGCTGCCACAACTCCTAGCGGTATGCCTGCTGACAGTATCGTATATATGGTACAGTTCGACGACGATGAAAATGGATTAACTTATAAGGTTTCAGGCTTCCGTCGAACAGGTTTCCCTGCTGACGATTTTTAACAGAAGAGTTTAAATATAGAGAAGGCTGTTCCAATGATCGGAGCAGCCTTTTTTGCAATCTAACCTCAACTAAGACAGATCAATATATGAGCAATCTCTAATATTTACAATAATTCTTTGCCTTTAAAAGAAAAATGAATGGGACAATGTTTTTAATTAGCAACATCCATTACCTGATTAATTGTATACAAATAAAGGTGCCTCTTATGGCATGATACTATTTTTTATTTATAATAGCTCCTTATTTTATAGATATAATATTGATTATAAGGTAAATAGTTCTCATTTCGGTAGAGAAATGGTATTACATAAAAGAGAGTAAACATTAGCTGAATTAGGGTAATTAACTGTCAAATAGATATATAAGCTATTTCTGATTGATAAAATATCGACTAGTGTTACTGATTTATCCCCTATATACATGATTGATTATCAGCTATATATAAATTTATTAGTTCTGCAAAGACTTTGCAGATTTCGTATATTGGTATGCAAACACAAGAAGTCGTAATCAAACCTATTTTGAAAGTCTTGTTAAAGTCTGATTCTCAAAATCTTGAAGAGGTAGTGGTAACAGCTATGGGTATTAAGCGATCTGAAAAATCTTTAGGTTATGCAGTATCCAGTGTAAAAGGAGATGAGATAACTAAAGCGCGTGAAAGTAATGTGCTTAATTCATTGTCCGGTAAGATTGCAGGTTTGCAAATTGCACAGTCGTCTGGAACGGTAGGTGGTAGTTCAAGCATACAGATTCGTGGTGCTTCTTCTATTGGCACAGTTTCTTCCCCTTTATTTATTATTGACGGACTTCCTATCGACAATGGTTCTTACAATCCTGACAGAACCAATGGTATAGTCGATGTAGGTAACCGTGCAGGAGATATCAACTCTGACGATATTGAATCTATCAACGTATTGAAGGGGGCAGCTGCAACTGCATTGTATGGAGCGCGTGCAAAAGATGGTGCAATTGTTATTACTACTAAGAAAGGGAAGAAGAATTCACCGGTATTTGTTACGGTAAACTCTTCAACACGATTTGAGAATGTACTTAAATTGCCTGATTTCCAGAATGAGTATGCACAAGGTAGCTACGGAGTATATAATGTAAAAATGCTGAATGGATGGGGACCGAAGATTTCATCGGTACAAGATCAGCAATTTACAGATTATAAAGGAGATAAAGTGACTTTGAAAGCAAATCCTGATAATGTGAAGGATTTCTATGAAACCGGAATGAGCTATATTAATAATGTGTCAGTAGCCGGAGGTGGTGAAAAGGCTGATTTCCGTTTGAGCTTTACTTCTACTAATCAGACCGGTGTTGTGCCAGGTTCTGACTATAACAAATATGCATTCTCTGTGAATGCAGGTATGAACTTTACTAGCAACTTCACAGGACGTATCTCTGCCCAATATATACGTTCAGATTCTGAAGGTCGTCCGGCACAGGGGGCAAATGATAGCAACTTGCTGATTCCTTTAATCAATGGATTGCCAAGAACGATTGATATTCATGATATTAAGCAGAACTGGATTGATGAAAATGGCAAACAGGTTACGTTGGATCCGGAAGGCAAAAGTAATAACCCGTACTGGATTATTAATAAGAATAAATTTACTAATAATCTGGATCGTATGATCGGTAATATCACATTGACTTATAAGCCGATTGAAGGATTGACTATCACTAACAATGCCGGAACTGACTTCTATACAGAGGGAAGACGTAAACTTTACGCAAAGGGTACTGTAGGAGCCTTAAATGGTAAGTTCCAGACTTGGAATTTGTATAAAAGAATTATAAATAATGACTTAATGGTTT
>ERZ791625.1820-NODE-1820-length-9914-cov-2.324982_pt1 | contig 9914 bp, 6 predicted proteins | sample MGYA00510267_ERZ791625 | MGnify/ENA primary metagenome ERZ791625 (study PRJEB30046, sample SAMN00715229) | human gut metagenome | study: EMG produced TPA metagenomics assembly of the A metagenome-wide association study of gut microbiota in type 2...
CTTCCCGCCAAACTGGAAGTAGCCCGCCGGATGGGAGCGGACAACGGATATACGCCTGCCGAAATCAGCACGCCGGAGTTTATAGCCTCCGCCAATCGTTCTTACGATGCCGTGATTGATGCCGTGGGACTCGATGTAGTAGTCAATTCCGTATTGCCGTTGGTAAAAATGGGCGGTGATGTCTGTGTATATGGTGTCATGACGAAGAATCCGACATTCGATTTGTCGAAAGCGCCTTACAACTTCGACCTGCATATGCACCAGTGGCCTACCCGTTCGGAAGAGAAAGCGGCTATGACCACGCTGGCACAATGGATTGAAGAAGGCACACTTTCCGCTTCCGACTTCATCACGCACCGTTTCAAAATCGAAGAAATCGAAGAAGCCTTCGCTGCCGTGAAACGGGGTGAAGTATTGAAATGTGTATTGACTTTTTAAGAACTAACAATAAACTAACATATTAAACGACTCAAAACAATGGAAAAGAAAAATATAAACGAAGTGATTGCAGAATTATCAGTAGAACAGTTGGCAGGAATGATCGATCATACCTTTCTGAAACCTTTCGGTGATGCGTCTCCTATTGAAAAACTTTGTGCGGAAGCCCGTCAGTATCAGTTTGCGATGGTGGCCATCAATCCGGCAGAAGTGGAAACCTGTGTGAAGTTGCTGGAAGGTTCGGGCGTACGTGTAGGCGCGGCTATCGGTTTTCCGTTGGGACAGAATACGGTAGAGTGCAAAGCATTTGAAACCCGCGATGCCATTGCTAAAGGTGCAACCGAAATTGATACGGTCATCAATGTCCGTGCTTTGCAGAAGGGACAGACTGAAATCGTGAAGAAAGAAATAGAAGATATGGTTTCTATCTGTAAGCCTGCGGGAGTGATCTGTAAAGTCATTCTTGAAACTTGCTATCTGACGGATGAAGAGAAAGAAACAGTGTGCCGCATAGCTAAAGAGTCTGGAGTGGATTTCGTGAAAACATCTACCGGATTCGGTACGGCAGGCGCCAACGTGCATGATGTTGAATTGATGCGTCGTGTGGTAGGTCCTGCTATCGGAGTGAAGGCGGCAGGCGGTATTCGTGATCTCGATTCTGCGTTGGCATTGATTCAGGCAGGCGCTACCCGTATCGGTACATCAAGTGGTATTCAGATTGTAGAATCCTATAAGGAGCTGAAGAAAGGTTTGTAATCGTTCTTTTTTTCAAGAGGGTAATTAAGGTAAATAAGAAGATAAAATGATAAGATCGAAATTAATAAAGCTGTTGAAGTGTGGAATGGCATGTTGTGTGTTCCTCTCCATCGTAGCGTGGCAGACGAAAGACACTTCCCTTCAGCCTACCGACACAGGAGGTTTTATCGTCGAGATTCAGAAGAAATATGTGGAAGTTCAGGCGATAAAAAAGAAAGGTAATCAGGAAGAGATAGAAAACAAGATCAAAGCCGTGCACCGGAGATTGACGCGTGCCTATCCGGTCTATTACGATTGGTGGCTACAGGATGGAACAACGGGTGATGTAGACTGGTTTGACAAGAGTTTAAACCAGGAACTTTCCGTGCGTTTGCAGAAACTGAACATCAACACTTCCGTGACTAATACTCCGGAAAGTATCGAAACGGCTTTCCAGTCTTATCTGAAAGCGTGTGAACAAAGACGTATCAAGCGTTTGACAGCCTTCACAACCGATAAACCGGAGATTGTTTTTACAAAGTACAGAACGTTGCGTCCTTCTTTCTTTGCTTATACCGAAGGTGTTTCGGATGCCCGTGCCGAATGTAATTACATTGCGGGCGGTGCGTTGGCAAAGATGAAGATGAATGGTATCTGGGCGGAGGTAGAAACGCTGTTGACAGATGAAGAAGGAGTGGTTCGTGATCCGAACCTCCACTTCGACGGTCAACACTTGCTTTTCTCCTGGAAGAAGTCCCGTAAGGAGGATGACTTTCATCTGTATGAAATGGATTTGAAGACACGTGAAATCAAACAGTTGACTTTTGGAAAAGGACATGCCGACATTGAAGGTATTTACTTGCCGGATGATAATATTCTTTTCAACTCTACCCGTTGTGGAAGCACGGTAGACTGTTGGTTTACGGAAGTCAGCAATATGTATCTCTGCGATAGGGAAGGACGTTATATGCGTCAGGTCGGTTTCGATCAGGTGCACACTGTTACCCCGACTCTGTTGGATGACGGCCGTGTGGTTTATACTCGTTGGGATTACAATGACCGCGGGCAGGTTTGGGCGCAACCTCTTTTCCAGATGAATCCCGATGGAACAGGACAGGCGGAATATTACGGAATGAACAGCTGGTTCCCGACAACGGTGGCACAGATTCGCCAAATCCCCGGCACTCGTAAGTTGATGGGAGTTTTTATGGGACACCATACTCCTCAACATGGCAAATTGGGTATTATAGATCCCGAAGCCGGACGTGATGAGAATGAAGGTGTCATGTTCGTAGCTCCGGTTCACAAACCGGAACCGGAACGTATTGACGGCTACGGGAAGTTTACCGATCAGTTTCAGCACCCTTTCCCGTTGAGTGAGACGGAATTTTTAATTTCCTATACTCCGTTGGGCTATTACGTCGGACATCCGATGGAATTTGGCGTTTACTGGATGAATGCGGACGGAGAACGTGAGTTGTTGGTTTCTGATACGCGTATATCCTGCAATCAACCTGTATTGGTTGCTCCTCGCAAACGTCCGTTCCGCCGTTCGTCTTCGGTAGATTATACAAAGAATGAGGGTGTATATTACATGCAGAATATCTACGAAGGTAACGGATTGAAAGGAGTGAAGCCGGGTACAATCAAACAGTTGCGTGTGGTAGAAATCCAGTTCCGTGCAGCGGGTGTAGGCGAAGTGAATGGTAATGATAAAGGGGGAGGAGCTATCATGAGCTCTCCTGTAGGAGTAGGTAATGCAGCTTGGGACGTGAAGAGAGTGTTGGGTGTGACGGAAGTACAGCCCGATGGTTCTGCTTTCTTTAAAGTGCCTGCACGCAAACCTCTATATTTTCAGGCATTGGATGAAAACGGACGTGTCGTTCAGACGATGCGTAGCTGGTCTACTTTGCAACCGAACGAGGTGCAGAGTTGCGTAGGATGTCACGAGCATAAGAATACGGTTCCCGTAGCAGGGCATCCGGTATCTATGGCCATGAACAAAGGTATCAAGGCATTGGCTCCGGAAGATGAGATGGGTGAACGCAATTTCAGTTACCTGAAAGAAATCCAGCCTATCTGGGATAGACATTGTATCTCTTGTCACGATGGAGTGAAGCAGCCAATGAGCTTGAAAGGTGAATTGAAAGTAATGGATAAACCAAGCAAAAGAAAATATACGGATTCGTATTTGAGTTTGACCCATGCTACCCAGAATAAAGATGGAGGAGCATGGCGAGGTAATGCACACCATCCGGAAGTAAACTGGATCAGTGCTTTGTCCGAACCTACATTGCTGCCCCCTTATTTTGCAGGTTCTAACACGAGTAATCTGATTAAACGTCTGGAAAGCGGACATGGAGGTACTAAGTTGACTCCGCAGGAAATACGAAAAGTGGCTCTTTGGATTGACTTGCTTGTTCCTTTTATCGGAGACTACCGCGAAGCGAACAACTGGTCGCAAAAGGATCTCGACTTCTACAACTATTATGATAAGAAGCGGGAAGCAGCCCGTGCGGAAGATCAGGAGAATATTCGTCAATACATTCAATCCCTTCAAACTAAACAAGAGAAAAAATGAAAAAGAAGATATTGATACCTGTTAGTATGGCTGCTATGTTTCTTTGTGCGTCTTGGCAAGCAGCGGAAACGACGGTTTCGCCGGACCGTTTGTTTTTGGCAGACAACGAGAAATCCTTGTTTGTAACAAACAGGGCAGGTTGTGAACTCATCAAGATGTCGTCCGACGGGCAGAAAATGGAAAAGAAAGTCTCTTTCTCGTCTCCTGTCAATGCCATGACGCAGGATGCGAATGGAAAACTTTGGGTGGTATGCGACGGAAACTACGGTACGATGTACGAATTGGACGGCAAGAAACTTTCGGTGCAATCTAAAACAAAAAGCGGAGCTACTCCTTCGGACATTCTGTATAATCCGTTGTCAAAGTCTCTTTGGGTGACGCAACGATTCAATAACGAACTTTGGGAGATTGACCCGGCAACCCGTAAGGTGAAAACTAAAATCGCTGTCGGCCGTGAACCTGTGTCGATGGCTGCCTTTGCGAGTGATTCCTGCCTGTTGATTGCTAATAATCTGCCGGAAATGCCTTCTACGGCTTATCCGATTGCTGTACAGCTCGACATGGTCGATGTACTTTCGAAAAAGGTTTCGGGACGTATCATGTTGCCGAACGGCTCTACGGATGTGAAGTCGGTAGCAGTGGACAAAAATCATACTTTTGCGTATGTCACTCATTTAATCTCCCGTTATCAGTTGCCTACCAATCAGTTGGATAGAGGATGGATGGCTACCAATACATTGTCTATCATTGATTTGAAAGCAAAGAAGTGGCTGACTTCCGTTATTCTGGATACTCCGCAGAAAGGAGCGGCCAATCCGTGGTCGGTCATTGTTACTCCGGATGATAAACAAATCATTGTAGCGGCTGCCGGCAGTCAGGAATTGGTGCGCATCGATCGTATTGCTTTGCACGAACGTCTTGCCAAGGCGAAACAGGGAGAAATGGTTACTCCTTCTATGAAAGCATGGGGTAATATACCCAATGATGCGGGATTCTTGTATGGTATCCGTGACTTCATTCCTACACAGGGAAAAGGTCCGCGTTCGGTGGTTGCCACGGGAGGTAAAATTTATACAGCCAATTATTATACATCGGAACTGGTGTCTATGGATTTGAACGGCAAGAACGTGCAGAAGCAGGTTTTGGGTGCTCCGTTGGCTTTCACTAAAGTAGGTAAAGGCGATATGTATTTCCATGATGCGACCATTTGTTTCCAAAATTGGCAAAGTTGTGCAACCTGCCATCCGAATGATGCACGTATGGACGGGCTTAACTGGGATTTGCTGAATGATGGCATGGGTAATCCGAAGAATACGAAAACTCTCTTGCTTTCGCATCAGACTCCGCCTTGTATGGCAACTGGTATTCGTAAGAATGCCGAAGTTGCGGTACGTTCGGGAGTGAAATATATTCTGTTTATGGAAGGAGAGGATGAAATCTATGAATCTATCGACGAATATCTGAAGTCTCTGAAACCTCTGCCCAGTCCTTATCTTCAGAATGGCAAACTTTCTGCGAAAGCGAAAAGGGGAAAGAAGATTTTTGAGGAAAACTGTGCAAGTTGTCACTCCGGACAATATTACACGGACCAGAAACAGTATAAGGTAGATTGGACTACCGGACCCGATAAAGGTTTGCCGATGGACGTTCCGGCTTTGAATGAGTGCTGGCGTATTTGTATGACGGTCGTAGCTATTCGATGAAAGATATGCTTAAGGTACACGGACCTCACAAACCGGTTTCCGAAAAAGAACTGGAAGAGTTGGAGGAGTACGTATTGTCTCTGTAGTGAACTTCATCCGTGCCTGAAAAATCTTTTATATAAAACTAATTTTGAATTTATATTTATGACAAGAATATATATTGCGATTCTGGCTTTTCTGTTTCCGGCATTTTTGTCTGCGCAGACAAAAACGTTTGCAGGAACGGATTATTCGCAAGGAATTGTCTTCGTGATGGAAAATAATCAAATCGTGTGGCAACACAAAGCCCCCGATTCCAATGATCTATGGGTATTGCCTAATGGCAATATCCTTTTCACCACCGGACATGGAGTACTCGAAATGACTCGTCAGAACGATACCATCTTTCATTATGAATCTAAAAGCCTGGTCTTTGCCTGCCAACGGTTGAAGAATGGAAATACGTTTGTGGGCGAATGTATCACAGGCCGTATGTTGGAAATCTCTCCTAAAGGTAAGATTGTGAAAGAAGTGTGCATCCTGCCGGAAGGTGTGAAAGAGAAAGGATTTGCTTTTATGCGTAATGCACGGCGTCTGGATAACGGCCATTTTCTGGTGGCGCATTATGGTCCGCAGTGTGTGACGGAGTATGATATGAACGGAAAAGTGGTGTGGAACCTGGATGTTCCTGGCGGACCACATTCATTGACTCGTCTGCCTAACGGACATACACTGATTGCCGTAGCAGATAAAGATCAAAATCCACGACTAATCGAAGTAACGGCAGAAGGAAAGACAGTTTGGGAACTATCGAATGCGGATATTCCCGGCAAACCGTTGAAGTTTTTGGGAGGTTTTCAGTATTTCTCCGACGGACGTTTCCTGATTACAAACTGGACGGGACATGTAAATCCGAAAGAGAAAGTACACATGTTGTTGGTCGACCGGCAAAAGAAGATACTTTATTCTTTGGAAAATACTCCGGGCTTGAAAACCATGTCTTCTGTTTATAGTATGGATATTCCGGCAGGTGTTACCTCTTATCATTAATAAAGTATAGATCATAAGAAAAAGACATTGAAATTTGCACTATGAAGTATCATCGAATAAAATGCAATTTGTATAAAGCGGAAGGAAACAGTTGGGAACAGATGGCGGAAGAATTACTTTCATCCGCCGTTCGGGAAGAGAGAGTGGTCCGTCTTGTACTCTTTACACGCTGTACGGATAATCAGGAATACAAGTTTCAACGTTCCTTTCTGGAGCAATGGGTGGATCAGCATTTCGTTTCTCCCCGTCCGGTCGTTTCGCTTGTGGCTCAAAAACCGTTGGTGGCGAACTTGGTGTTGGAGGTACATTCATTGGTGGAAGCTGCAGATGAGGCGCTCACAATAGAAGAACAGTTCACTTCTTCTTCTGTCCGCTACCTCCGGATCGCGACTTCTCACTACCGGGAAATAATAGCAGGAGGACTTTGTGCGGATGATTTGAATCTTCCTGTTCGCGAACAATCGGAACAAGCGTTCAGAAAGGTTGAAGAGATATTGAAAACGGAACAGATGAATTTCGGTGACATTGTCCGTCAGTGGAATTATCTGGAACGTATCACCGATATTACACATGGCAATCAGTGTTATCAGGATTTTAATGATGTGCGCACTCTGTTTTATGCTTCTTCGGCATGGGAATCAGGCTATCCGGCAGCAACGGGGATTGGCACACAATATGGAGGCATACTGATTGATTTCAATGCTGTCAGCGGAGAAGTGGATATTGTTCCTTTGGATAATGATTGGCAACGGGCTGCTCATGTTTATTCGGATGAGGTACTGATTAGTCATCGGGCGGATACGGAGAAAGGAACTCCGAAGTTCGAAAGAGGAAAGTCTGTGTCCGACCGTCGGCAGGAAGTGATTTATATTTCCGGCACGGCTACTATCCGTGGCGAGGAAAGCGTAACGACCGGAGATGTACTTTTGCAAACGGAAATCACTCTTGAAAATATCCAGCATTTGATCGGACTGGAGGAGGGAAGAGAAAATTTGCCAGAACATTCCGGTAAGTTAGGACTTCTTCGTGTATATCTGAAGAATGAGGAAGATGCGCCGGCTGTGAAAGCAGATTTGGATAAACTTTGTCCGGATCTTCCTATTGCTTATCTTTATGCGGATGTATGCAGAGAGGAATTGTTGATAGAAATTGAAGGGATTGCTTATTTGTAAAAGCATTGTTTATTATAAAAGAAAAACAGATGAAACTGATTCGACTGATAGCTTCACCGGTATTGATGTACATCTTAGCGGGACTTTATGCCTTGATATTGGCAGTAGTCACTTTTGTGGAAAACTCTTATGGCCCTGCCATTGCCCGCGAGTATTTTTATTATGCTCCCTGGTTTATACTGTTGCAGTTATTGCAGGCAGTTAATCTATCGGCTATGTTCCTTCAGGGAAGCTATTTCAAGAGAATCAGTAAAGGCAGTCTGATTTTTCATGGAGCTTTTCTTTTTATTTGGTTGGGGGCTGCTGTCACTCACTATGTCGGAGTGACGGGTATCATGCATATCCGTGAGGGGGAAACGGCAAACAGCATGATGAAAGATGAGGGAGCAGGGATGGAAAAGACTTCCCTGCCTTTCTCTGTCACGCTGAATGATTTTAGGTTGGAGCGTTATCCGGGTTCTCATAGTCCGATGTCTTATGAAAGTGACTTGGTGATTAAGAGAGAGAATGAATCTCCTTTGCAGGCAACCATTCGAATGAATAAAGTGATTGATGTGGATGGTTATCGTCTGTTTCAGTCTTCGTTCGATCCCGATGAACAGGGCACTGTGTTGTCTGTGAGCTACGATCGTCCCGGTATGCAACTTACGTATACCGGATATTTCCTGTTGTTTGTTGGTTTTGTATGGACGTTGTTCAGTAAGAAATCCCGTTTCGGACGATTACGTAAAGAGTTGGGAGAAATGAAAAATAATGCTCCTTTCTGTCTGTTGTTCTTCCTGATTTTATCCGGAATATCAAGTATGCAGGTATTGAGTGCACAACAAAAATCTGTTTCTTTGCAGCAATCACCCATAGCAGCGCAACACCCTCTTGTGGTTTCTCAACTACCTTGTGTTTCTTCTTTACATGCCGAAAAGTTCGGTAGTCTGGTAGTACTTAATCCAAACGGACGTCTCGAACCCGTCAACAGTTATACATCTGCCATCTTACGCAAATTGTATGGAGCCGATCAACTGAACGGTATGGATTCGGATCAATTCTTTCTGAATCTGCTTTCTTTTCCCGATGAATGGGGAGCCTTTCCTTTTATCAAAGTCGATAATAAAGAGCTCCTTCAACGCTTCGGCAGGGATGGCAATTACATTGCCTGGCAAGATGTGTTTGATGCAGACGGCAACTATATCCTGACGAATGAAATGAACACGATTTACGCCAAACCGGCTTCGGAACGAAAACGACTGGACTCGGATTTATTGAAACTGGATGAATCGGTAAATATCGTCTATCGGATCATGCAACACCAGTTGTTACCGCTTTTCCCGGATGGAAATGATTTGCAGGGAAAATGGTATTCACCGGGTGATGATTTAAGTGCTTTTCAAGGGAAAGACTCTTTATTTGTAACCAAAATCATGGATTGGTATATCTATGAGTTAGGAAACGGAGTTCGTTCCAACAACTGGAAGGAAGCCGATAAAATCGTCGAAATGATGAATGTCTTCCAACAGGCAAAGGCTAAAGTTCCCACTATTGACAATCGGAAAGTGAAAGCCGAACTTCTCTATAATCAGCTGAATCTATTTTTCTGGTGTCGTCTGGCTTACCTGATTTTGGGCGGCATCCTACTTTTCATTGCTTGCGGAGAGATTATTGCGGACTTCAAATGGGGGAGAAAACTAAGTGGTATTCTGATTGCTCTCCTGACAATCGCTTTCCTTACGCATACGGCAGGTGTCTTGCTACGTTGGTATATTTGTGGGCACGCGCCTTGGGCGAATGCTTACGAGTCAATGATATGTACCTCTTGGTTGCTGGTAGGCAGCGGACTTCTGTTTGCCCGCCGATTCCGTATTCTTCCCGCATTAGCGGGATTATTGGGTGGAATCATGCTTTTTGTGGCAGGACTGAACCATCTGAATCCGGAAATCACTCCTTTGGTTCCGGTACTCCAGTCTTATTGGCTAATGTCTCATGTCGCTATTATCATGATCGGTTATGTATTCTTTGCGCTTTGCGCACTGACAGGACTATTTAACCTTGTATTGATGAATTTGCTTTCCGCCACCAATCGGTTGAAACTCCAGTTCCGCATCCGTGAACTGACATTACTGAATGAAATGTCAATGATCCTCGGCCTGTTCTTTATGACCGCAGGTACATTTCTAGGGGCCATCTGGGCCAACGTCTCCTGGGGTAGATATTGGGGCTGGGACCCTAAAGAGACTTGGGCATTGATTACGATGGTGGTTTATG
>ERZ791625.1829-NODE-1829-length-9899-cov-4.690776_pt1 | contig 9899 bp, 9 predicted proteins | sample MGYA00510267_ERZ791625 | MGnify/ENA primary metagenome ERZ791625 (study PRJEB30046, sample SAMN00715229) | human gut metagenome | study: EMG produced TPA metagenomics assembly of the A metagenome-wide association study of gut microbiota in type 2...
AAGAAAAAGTAAAATTGGCTTTGGCTAACGGTCTGACTCCGATTTTCTGTATCGGCGAAGTATTGGAAGAACGCGAAGCTAACAAGCAGAACGAAGTAGTAGCTGCTCAAATGGAATCTGTATTCTCTTTGTCTGCTGAAGACTTCTCTAAGATTATCCTGGCTTACGAACCTGTTTGGGCAATCGGTACAGGAAAAACTGCTACTCCGGAACAAGCACAGGAAATCCATGCTTTCATCCGTTCAATCGTAGCTAATAAATATGGTAAGGAAATCGCTGACAACGCTTCTATCCTTTATGGTGGTAGCTGCAAGCCTTCCAACGCTAAAGAACTGTTCTCTAACCCTGACGTAGACGGTGGTCTGATTGGTGGTGCCGCTCTTAAAGTATCTGATTTCAAGGGAATCATTGATGCTTTCAACGCGTAATTAAAACTTATTTCGGGCACGGGCGGATTATATAGTCCGTGCCTAAATACAATTATCAAATGAAGAAACTAGCTTTACTTATCTTGCTGTTTGTTTTGGCTGGCGCCAGTGCACAGGCACAGAACATTGTGAAAAGCCTCGAACGTAACGTTCCGGGACAAGGAAAGGTGACCATTCACCAAGATCCCCGCATTGAAGCGATGATTGGTATGGAACGTCTTGCAACCGGTGAACAGAAAGTCATGAAGGGTTCCGGCTTCCGGATACAGGCGTATGCCGGTAACAATACTCGTCAAGCAAAGAATGATGCTTATCGTGTGTCATCACAGGTAAAAGTGTATTTCCCGGAGCTGGCAGTGTATACGTCGTTCAATCCGCCCCGTTGGCTTTGTCGTGTGGGTGATTTCCGGAGTATAGAAGAAGCTGACGCGATGATGCGCAAAATGAAAGCTACTGGTGTGTTTAAAGAAGTTTCTATTGTAAAAGACGAGGTTAATATTCCTTTATAAATCTATCATGTTAGGAAAAGAAGAAATTGTCTCTCCAAATCTGGAGGAGTTGAAAAGTCATTATCACAGTATTATTACCTTGTTGGGCGAAGACACCGAACGGGAAGGTTTGTTGAAAACTCCGGAACGGGTGGCTAAAGCAATGTTGAGTTTGACAAAAGGTTATCACATGGACCCTCACGAGGTGCTCCGTTCTGCTAAATTTCAGGAAGAATACAGTCAAATGGTGATTGTGAAGGACATTGATTTCTTCTCTCTTTGCGAGCATCACATGCTGCCGTTCTACGGAAAGGCACACGTGGCTTATATTCCCAACGGCTACATCACCGGGCTGAGTAAGATTGCTCGTGTAGTCGATATCTTTTCTCACCGCTTGCAAGTGCAGGAACGTATGACGTTGCAAATCAAGGAATGCATCCAGGAAACATTAAACCCGCTGGGGGTAATGGTGGTAGTGGAAGCTAAACACATGTGTATGCAAATGCGTGGTGTGGAAAAACAAAACTCAATTACTACTACTTCTGACTTCACAGGGGCTTTCAACCAGGCAAAGACGCGTGAAGAATTTATGAATCTTATCCAACACGGAACAACATTATAGGGGAAGTTGCCGTGAAATGGATAAAGTTATGCTCCGGCATCAATGAGAAAAGGTATTTGGTTTTGATAAAGGAGATGCTTCCTGTCGGAGGCTACCGCACATATGGCGACGAAAATAATTTATCGCAATACGACTCTGTCTCCCAAACGTTTTGCCATAATACTTTGTATCCCTCTCAAGTCATTATAACGTATCATTAAGGCATTACATTTTTCTTCGTCATGTGCAAGAGCCGGATCCTGCAAGGCATAAAGCATGTGTTTTAATTCTTCCGTGACAATAGCATATTTGAAATTAATCATCAACATCGGAACCAGTTCGTAGAGCCGTTCTTCATCTGTCACAATCTTCTGGGACTTGGAGTGGTATTTGCTAAGTTGATAGCGGACATTAATCAGGTCTACGCTCAATTTGCTGATGACAGGATCGGGATGTGCCAGAAAATATCGTTCCGCTACGAATCCGGCATTATGTATATGTGCGGCAGCCTCCGACAGGATTTGCCGGTGCAACGGGTTGTGGAAAGCCAGATCGTCTTCCTTTAAATCGTTGATAACATATTCAATTACGGTTACCGGAACTTCATTCCCTTCCTCATCTGTTAGGTTACACATAATCTTTTCTCCGTAACGGACCACGGCTTGTAAAATCAACCGTTCAAATTTATAGAACTCCTGTCCCTCTTTACCTTCCTGTGGGATGAAAGAAGCGTAATTGTCTTCTTGCAGGGCAGGTGGAACGTTCAGATAGTTACCGTCGCCATCTACTTCGGGAGCTAGCATGACATCTTCAGGAGGCATAGGTATGCCGTTGTCGGAAGAGGGAGATGCAGTTGCACCGCCTTGTGTCATGTTAGCCGTTCTTTCAGCGATACGGCGGTCACGTTCTGTTTGTTCAGCTCGTTTCTCCGCTTGCGTTTCCCGTCTTTTGGCTACTTCCGATACCAGTAATTTATCTTCTATGTGCAGCAGCTGCGCACATTCTTTGATATAGACGTCGCGTACAATCGCTTCCGGTATGACGGAGATGCTTTGCACCAGATTACCGATAAGCTCTGCACGTTTGATCGGGTCTTTTCCTGCATCTTCCAGTAATAAGTTGGTTTTAAAACGGATAAAGTCAGTTTCATGTTCTGCAATGAAGGCTTGAAACTCCGTGGAGTTATGTTTGCGGGCAAAAGAGTCCGGGTCGTCACCGTCGGGAAGAAGGCAGACTTTGATGTTCATTCCTTCTTCAAGGAGCATATCAATGCCGCGGATAGAAGCCTTGATACCTGCTGCGTCACCGTCGTAAAGTACGGTCATGTTGTTGGTGAAACGGTGAATCATGCGGATTTGTCCCGGTGTAAGAGCAGTTCCTGAAGAAGCGACCACATTCTCTATGCCGGACTGATGCATGGAAATGACATCCGTATATCCTTCCACAAGAAAACAACGGTCTTGTTTCACAATCGCCTGTTTGGCAAAATAAATGCCGTATAATTCGTTACTTTTATGATAGATTTCCGATTCGGGAGAGTTGACGTACTTAACTTTTACGCCTTTTGTGGCACTGGCAAGCACACGTCCACCGAAGGCAACTACTTTGCCGGAGAGAGTGTGGACAGGGAAAATGACACGTCCCCAGAAACGGTCCCGCAAACGGTGGTCGTCGGTTTCGTAGCAGAGTCCGGTTTTTACCAGATATTCTTTCTTATATCCTTTTTGTAGCGCTTCCTTGGCAAGTGCATCGTGGCTCTCGGTACAATATCCCAACTGGAATTTCTCGATGATATCATCCCGGAAACCGCGGTTGCGAAAGTAAGCCATACCGATACTGCGACCGTCTACGTGGTTCTTCAGTATATTCTGAAAATAGTCGCGGGCGAAGTTATTGACAATGAACAGACTCTCGCGCTCACTTTGCACCAGCTTCTCTTCATCGCTCAACTCTCTTTCTTTAATTTCGATATTATACTTCTTGGCAAGGTATCTCAGTGCCTCCGGATAAGACATCTGTTCGTGCGCCATGATAAAGTGCACGGCGTTGCCCCCTTGTCCGCAGGCGAAACATTTGCAGAGTCCTTTAGCGGGTGAAACATAAAAGGAAGGAGTTTTGTCACTGTGGAACGGGCACAAACCAACATAATTGACACCGCGCTTGCGCAGGGTGACAAAATCTGAAACGACATCCATAATCTGTGCCGCATCCAATATCCGGTCTATGGTAGCTTGATCTATCATTCTTTCTTTTCTCCTGTGAATCCGTTTTTGCGGATACAAAGGTACACATAAAAAAATCCCCTGCAAAGAACTTTTTTGCAGGGGACCGTTAAATCTTACCTATATCGGCCGGGGATTATTTAATCTTTTCCCGGATCTTCGTCAGATACTTTTTCATGCCTTCCGCATCTTTATTCTCAATGATTTCGAGAAGGTTCTTCAGCTCTGTCCGGATATTGGTTACTTGGCCCGGAGTGCGTGGGTTGAACAGGATTTCCTGAAGCAGGTAGTCGTCTTCGCTGAGCAGTCCTTTGGCAATGGCCATGTGTTTTTTGAAAGTAGTTCCCGGTGCTTCCTGATGTTTCATAACCGCCGCGAATACGAAAGTCGAAACGAACGGGATAGACAGGGAGTAGGCTACCGTTTCATCGTGTTCATCGAAAGTATATTCGAAGATGTTCAGTCGCAATGTCTGATACAGGTCTTTGAAGAATATCTTTCCGAGGTGGTCTCCTTCACTGATGATAATGGCATTTTCGCTGCTTAGGTTGCTAAGGCTGGCGAAAGTCGGGCCAAACATCGGGTGACTGGATACATATCGGAAGCCGCTTTCTTCGTAGAACTTCTTCAGTCCTGTTTTTACAGAGGCAATATCACTAATGATGCAGTCTTTGGGCAGTACGGGCAGCACTTTGCGAAAAGCGTCCAACGTGTACTTTACTGTCACGGCATTTATGACCAGTTCGGGCTCAAATTCCTTAATCTCCTCCAATGTGGTGAAACGATACGTGTTATAGACGAAACGCAGTTGGTGCGGGTTGACGTCGAACACGGCCGTCTCATGTTGAAAGCTCAATATGTCAGTAAAGAAGGAGCCCATTTTGCCGGCTCCGAGGATTAATATTCTCATATTCTTATTTATTAAAGTTTCGCATATACTGCCTTCCGTATGGCTTTCTCTCTCAGAGGGAAGGGTACCGGTAGGGATGAGGTATATTTTTCTTTTAAAAAGGTATATTCATTATTTTCCTACCACCTCCCCCTACGGGTACTCCTCCTTCCCGAAGGAGGAGAAGCTATGCAGAAAGCTTACGAAGCTTCAGTTTATTACCTGATTATTTATTAATAATTTCCATTTGTTGACGAACAGATTCTTCATGGATTGCTTCAAATATTTTTTTCATAAACTCTGCATCCATGCCGCATTGTTCACCTTGTGCACCGCGCTTTTCAAGAATCTCATTATAACGTCCGGCCTGGAGAACGGTGATTCCGTGTTCTTTCTTGTAAGTACCGATTTCGCGGGCGATGCGCATTCTTTTTGCTAATTCCTGAATGATGTTATCATCGCATTCATCGATTTGCTTACGAAGTTGGGACAAGCTTTCGGTAGTCTGGGTTTCGGTGCGGATAACCAGTAAATTGAGGATGTAGTCGAGTACGTCCGGGGTCACTTGTTGTGAAGCGTCGCTCCATGCGCAATCCGGGTTACAGTGACTTTCCACAATCAGACCGTCGAAGTTCAGGTCCATAGCCTGCTGGCAAAGCGGGGCTATCAATTCACGCTTTCCTCCGATATGGCTCGGGTCGCAGAATATCTGCAGCCCCGGGAGGCGGCGGTGCAGCTCGATGGGGATCGACCACATCGGGTGGTTGCGGTAGAGGCTTTTGTCGATCGACGTGAACCCGCGGTGGATGACACCCAGGCGGCGGATGCCGGCGTTGTAGATGCGTTCCACGCCGCCGATCCACAATTCGAGGTCGGGACTCACGGGGTTTTTCACCAGCACCGGGATATCGTGCCCGCGCAGCGCATCGGCGATCTCCTGCATGGCGAACGGGTTCGCCGTCGTGCGGGCCCCGATCCAGATCATGTCGATGCCGCCTTCTATCGCTGCCAGGACATGCTTGCGCGTAGCGACCTCCGTGGCGGTATACATCCCCGTTTCGCGTTTTACGCGTTGCAGCCAGGCTATGCCTTCGACGCCTACGCCCTCGAACCCGCCCGGTTTGGTGCGTGGTTTCCACAGTCCGGCGCGGAATAGCTTGAAGCCCTCCGCGGCCAGTTCGCGGGCTGTTTCGATTACCTGCTCTTCGGTTTCGGCGCTGCACGGCCCCGCGATGACCAGCGGCCGACGGGGGTCGAGCCCCGGGAGATTGATGGGTTGTAAGTCGTTCATGGTTTTTATGTTTTTCGTTTTTATCGTTTGTTCCTTGTCAGATTACCGGGTTGGGGCATTCGGCGTATTCGCCCAGGATGCGGAAGTCGCTCGTCAGCGGCCGCGCCGCTTCGATGGCCTGCCGGTAACGCACCGCGTCGTCGAAGGTGACGTCCACGTAGAAGCGGTATTCCCACTCGCGGCCGATGATCGGCAGCGACTGTATTTTCGAGAGGTTGATTTCGTAAAAGGAGAGCAGGGTGAGCACCTTGGAAAGGCTTCCCTGGGTGTGGGGCAGCGAGAAGACCAGCGATGCCTTGTTCGTGCGCGCCGGGTCGGTGAACCCTGCGGCGCAGCTGCGGTCGGCCAGCAGGAGGAAGCGCGTGAAGTTGTGTTTGTTGGTCTCGATGCCCCGTTCCAGGATTTCGAGCCCGTAGAGCTCCGCCGCCCCGGCGCCGCAGATGGCGGCCGTGCCGCGGAGCCGTTGTTCGGCGATTTCGCGGGCGCTGCCCGCCGTGTCGTCGCGTTCGACGACTTTCATCGCCGGATGGGCTTTCAGGTAATCGCCGCACTGCATCAGGGCGATCGGGTGCGAGTGCACCTCGCCGATGTCGCAGGGCGCCTCCCCCGGCAGTGCTGCCAGTACGTGCGAGATGCGGAGTTTGTATTCGCCGATGACGGCGAGCGAACTGCGCCGCAGCAGCTCGTGGTTGGGAAGCAGGCTGCCTGCGATGGTGTTTTCGATGGCCGCGATGCCCAGCAGCGTCGGGTCGGCGGCCATGCGGGCGAACTGCTGGTCGAAGCTGTCGCAGGGCAGGATTTCGACCTGCTCGCCGGGGAAACTGCACCTGGCGGCGGTTTCGTGGAAACATCCGGGTTGTCCCTGTATGGTGATGCGTTTCATAATCGAATTTTAGGCATTAAAAAATCCCGCTCTTTGCAGAACGGGATCCTTCGTGTTTTCACTCTATCGTATCATACAGCTAATTGCATACAACCCCGCTCTTCCTCTTGCTATAAAAGAAAAAGTAAAAAAAGTAATATGCAAAACCGTAAAGTCTCATCTCTCGTGGGGATTAACAGCGGCAAATGTAGTAAAATATTTGCGGAATCCAAATTTTCAGCCCTGTTTTTTACCTGCGGCGGCCGATTTCCGTTTCCGGAACCGCTTTTTGAACTGCTGACGGCGGCCGAAGAGCAGACGGAAGAAGACCCCCCGCAGCAGCGTGTCGTTGATGTCCCACCCGCGTATGTCGGCGTAGCGATCCAATATGTACAGGAACGGGACGGCCGGGCAGCTCAGCCGCCGCAGGTTGATCATGCATTCGTCGGGGCGCAGCGGCCGGGCGTGGAATCTCATGCGGTTGATGTCGATCAGCTGGAAACGGTAGCTGCCTGTCGTACCGTCGTATTCCCAGAGGATATTGGTCTGGTTGAAATCCTCGTGGCAGATCCCTTGCTCATGGAGGCGGACGGTGAAGCGGGCGAAGGCTTCGAGTACGGGCAGCGTGTCCGGCGCCGGGAACTGTTTCATGGTCTGCGGGAGCGGGGTGAGCTCCGACCGGCGGGAGACGAAATAGGTGTCGGCGATCAGGCCGTCCTTGCGGTATTCGCTCCATGCCACCGGTTCCGGGGTGTCGAAACCCATCCCGCGCAGGCGCAGGGCGTGCTCGTAGGCGCGGCGGGCCTTGTTCTTGCGGAAGAACGAATACATGACCCTGTTGAACAGATGGGGGCGTTTGTAGCGTTTGACGACCAGGCTTTCGCCCCCGATGTCGAAAGCCCGTATCTGGTTGCGCCCTTCGTGGAGCACTTCGCCCGAGACGGGAAAAACCTCCGGGAGCCGCTCGATGAATGGCTGCACATGCCGTATTGCGGGGTTGATCGTTATTTTCATATGTGAGTCCGTTTACAACACAAAGTTACGGCAAACACGGTTTCCGCATAGTTCTGTTTGGGAATAATATTGGTGAAATAGATGGAAAAGGGCCTGCCGATTGTCGGTTTTGTCGTTTGTAAACGACTTTCAATACGCTAATCTTTGCCGCTGTGCTGTTAGCGGAACAGTCCGTTTCGTGGAGCTTTTGCTCCGGATTATGCAGGTGCGAAAGTGTCAGTTCGTCGAATTTGAGTAGGGGCAGGACTTTCTGCAATGATACCAGTGTGAAACGGTATTTGGTGGCTGTGTTTATCTTGCCCTGTTCTTGTTGCCGGGTTATCGCTTGTGCAAAATATTCGGCTGTCGTACCGTCGTTTTTCCGCCCGTTTCTTTCGAGAAGATTATCGAGCGTGATGTCTGCTTCCAAAATCTCAAGTCGTTTCAGGCGTTTGTGGTATTCTGCAAGCAGGCTGTCGATGCGGTATTGGATTTCCTGCGGCTCCTCGTTCTGAATGATGATACGGCGGTTTTGGGCATCCCAAGCCGTAGGAACGATTGCTGTTCCGGTGCTGACACAGCGAATTTTCGAGCCTCGGGTAAATCGCAGATGGATGGGAGTAGTTCCGTTTTTGTTTGCCTTATCCTTGCGACAAACAACGTTAACGGTGATATTCATAGCTTTACGTTATTTGCAGCGCGCGTTTCTATTTCGCCGTTTACCCGTCGGATTCGGGTAAAAATGCGGGTGAAAAACCGCTCCGAATCATGCCTTTTTTGCCATATATGCACGAAAAAAGCGGCTGCCTTGTTTTGGCAACCGCTTGATTTCGAGAGCTGTTGACGAGGATTGAACTCGTGACCTCTTCCTTACCAAGGAAGTGCTCTACCACTGAGCTACAACAGCAACATTTCCCGTTCGAGTGGTGCAAAAGTACATAAGAAAAATGAAAAGACCAAAAAATTGTGAATAATTCATAATTATTTTCTATCTTTACTTTTGAATTATAACCCATGCACATGAAACGTATACTAATAGTAGGTGCCGGAGGCCAGATTGGTTCCGAGCTGACAGTCTATCTGCGCAAAATTTACGGCGACCACAATGTCGTGGCTACCGACATGCGCGAATGCAAGGCCCTCGGCGAGGCCGGCCCTTTCGAAGTGCTCAATGCGCTCGATGCGACGGCGATGGCGTCGGTCGTGGCGCGTTACCACATCGATACGATCTTCAACCTGGTCGCTTTGCTCTCGGCTGTGGGCGAACGTAATCCGCAGATGGCCTGGAATGTCAATATGGGGGCGCTCAACAATTCGCTCGAGGTGGCGCGCCAACACCATTGCGCCCTCTTCACGCCCAGTTCGATCGGCGCCTTCGGGCCCTCGTCCCCCAAGGACAAGACCCCGCAGGACACGATCATGCAGCCCACGACCATCTACGGCATCTGTAAGGTCACGGGCGAGATGCTGGGGAATTACTACCACCATAAGTACGGTGTGGATACCCGTTCGGTGCGTTTTCCGGGCATTATCTCGAACGTCACGCTGCCGGGCGGCGGTACGACGGACTATGCGGTAGACATCTTCTACTCGGCCGTGAAAGGCGAGAAGTTCGTATGTCCCGTAAAGGCGGGTACATTTATGGATATGATGTACATGCCCGATGCCCTGAAAGCGATGGTGATGCTGATGGAGGCCGACCCGTCCAGACTGAAACACCGCAACTCGTTCAACATCGCATCGATGAGCTTCGATCCCGAAATTATCTACAACGAAATCAAGAAATTCTATCCCGATTTCGTAGCCGAATACCGTATCGACCCCGTGCGGCAACAAATAGCCGATTCGTGGCCCGATATGCTCGACGATTCGTGCGCCCGTGCCGAATGGGACTGGAAACCCGACTACGACCTCGAATCGATGTCGATAGACATGATCGACCACTTGAAAAAGAAACTCCTTAAATAAACGCCTATGTTCACACAAATGAAAGATCATCTGGCAAAGCAGCTTGCCGAGATAAAAGCAAACGGACTGTATAAAGTAGAGCGTACGATTATCACGCCGCAAAGTTCTGCCATTCGAATAGCCGAACGTAGCGGAAAAGTGTTGAATTTCTGTGCCA
>ERZ791625.1834-NODE-1834-length-9877-cov-3.335268_pt1 | contig 9877 bp, 10 predicted proteins | sample MGYA00510267_ERZ791625 | MGnify/ENA primary metagenome ERZ791625 (study PRJEB30046, sample SAMN00715229) | human gut metagenome | study: EMG produced TPA metagenomics assembly of the A metagenome-wide association study of gut microbiota in type 2...
TGCTTACGGCGCGCTTATTCTTAACCATAGCCGTGCCTACTGGACTACATCAAATTGCGATTGTATAAACTGAAAAACAGGAACAGTGCCTTGTGAGCAAGCTCTCGGTCACAGTTCCTGTTTTGTCTTTACATGGCTCGTAGCTTTACTAGTTCACTGCGTTCTTGATCATCTCTACAGCGTCTTCTACTGTAGTAACCTGCTCTGCGGTCTTCTTTCAATACGATATTAATGATACCGGAAGTTCCTTCGGGACTGAATTTGGCCGAGGGATTGGTGATTACTTCGATCCGTTCGATACTTTCTGCCGGTAATTGTTCCAGGATTTGTGCCCGGTTGTCGGCCGAAAGCCCGGAAGCCCGGCCGTTGATCCATACGGTGACATCACTGCTTCCCCGTAAGGATACTTCGCCTTCGTTATCGACTTCGACAGAGGGAATATTGGTCAGGACATCACTGGCCGTTCCTCCCGTAGAAGAGATATTTTGATCGACATTGAATACTTTTTTATCGATATCGAATTTCATTTGGGAACGTTGGCCGGTGACCTTGACTTCGCCGAGCAATTGGCTGTCCTCTTGCAATAGCAGGTTCCGGAAATTGACTCCCGGTATCTGTTTGGAGAGGGTAAAGGGCTTTTCGATTGTTTTATAACCGATAAAAGAGATCGAAAGTGTATAACTCCCTTCCGGCAACTGGGCGATATGGAAAGTGCCGGTTTCATCGGTCACCATGCCTTTCAGGGGTACGGTGGTGCCGGCTTTCCGCACACTGATATTGACAAATTGCATCGGTTCACGGGTTTTAGCATCGATTACTTTCCCCCGGATAACACCGGCCTCTACCGGTAACGATTCGGTCGGTTCTGCCTGGAGCTTCACTCCATAACCTATCAGCAAAAAACAAAGCATTGCTGAGATCAGGATTCTTACATTCATAGTTTATCTATTGTATTTTGTGTTTTTCAACTTTGCCCTAACTAAAACCTCAGACCAGATTTTATAAAAAGAGTTTAGTGTTGAATGGATTATTTAACAGATTTGACTTTTCCTTCACAAAATAGCGATAGATTCTTTCAGAAATATTTAAGTATTGGGTTGAATATCGTCCCAGGCTGCCCCCTTGTTGGCTCCTGTTATCCAGTTGAAGGTATAATGGCGTTCCATGACGATTCCGCCGTCCAGCCGGGCCGGTGCTTCTTGCTTGTGAATATGTGCATCTACACAAGCCCAGTCGTATCGGTAGGTCAGGTCCGCTTGGTCGAGAATTTCCGTTGTGCTTCTGGCGATTCCCTGGCCGAGCAGGTCGCCGATACTTTTGTGTTGCCAGAAGATGGCTGCAATGACAGGCACATCGCAGATCTCGGAAGGATAAGGCAGTTCTTCGACAATACCGGCTGCCCACAACAGTACGGCGCAGTTTTCATAACGCCATACGAATTGGATGCACTCTTGCCCGGTCGGGTCCGGGTTGGAAATATAGGCCGCTTCTGCCGGTGTCAGCCAAGACTGTATTCCATAAATTTCATCCATTTTATTGAAATAGGTCAGCGCTTCGTTCCGGTCCGGGTTTTCGGACAACATCACTTCCGAATATACCGCAACAGCAAACAGAGTAGCGGCACGTTGCATCATTTCTTCCCTGCTTTTGAGGTGTACTTCGGTTTCCGGCACTTCACTTTTCAGTGTTTCCAGATAAGGAATCCCCTGTGTTTGCAGCAGAGCGACAGAACGTTCCCTGCGTTCCCGGTCGGCAGAAGTTTCTTCCGGCCTGTCGCCGTCCAGCAGGTCCGCATGGGCGACCGGAGTAAATTCAGTCAGTTCACTTTCCCCTTCCCGTGAAAATACCAGCTTGCCTTCTCCATCGTACAAGTGCATATTGGGATAAAGCAGATATCCCTTCACCTGATGGGCCAGGTCGAAAAGGGTATTGATGAGATAACGGGTGCGGTCGTTGTTATCGTCGGTTTCGAATACGATCCCTACAACACAATTGAAACAGCGGATCTGGCGCAGCACGTTTTCTTTCAATGCCGGGTTACTGGTTGCTGCCTGGGCGAAATAATTGGCCATTCCTTCGATGTGCATCTCTATAAATCCGGCCTTTTCCCGGACATGGGAAAGGTGGAATACGAGTAGGCTGTCATCCTGAAGAGTTACTCTGATCTGGTCTGCTTCGGTATCGACCGACTGGATTACCGGTGCAAATAAAGACTGTATTCCAGTCAAAATATGCTGAGGGGATCCGATTACCGTATAAAGTGTCAAATGTGCTTTTTCCATAATAAACCGCTTTTTCTGTTTTTTTAATTTCTCTCCTTTTCCGGTTTCTCCTTTCCCTTTCGCTTTTCGCCTCTAGCCTTTCGCCTCTGGCTTTTGCCTTTTACCAATAAATCACCAACCCCGCCACTCCTGCGAGGCAGATCATGAGGATAGGATGTATTTTATATTTCCAGGTAAGTAGAAAAGCGCCGGCGAAGATCAGGATACTTTTATAATCGATAAAGTTTTCTTTATTCATCAATAAGAGGGCAGCAGCTCCGATCAGCCCGACAGTCATGGGGCGTAAACCGGTAAAGGCGGCGGCGACATATTTGTTGTTTTTGAATTTGGCATAGAAAAATGAAATCAACAATACCAGTAAAAAAGAGGGCAGACAGACGGCAAAGGTGGCGATCACCGACCCCCAGACACTTCCAGTGGCGGGGTAGCCGATATAAGTAGCGCTATTGATTCCGATCGGGCCGGGGGTCATTTGTGAGATAGCCACTACATCTGTAAACTCTTGTAAAGTCAACCAGTGATATTTATCTACCACTTCATATTGGATCAGGGAGAGCATGGCATATCCTCCGCCGAATCCAAAGATTCCGATTTTTAAATAAACACCGAGCAATTGCCAATAAATCATGTGTCGTATTTCATTTAGAGTACTGTATACTATTTTTCCTTGATTTCTCCGTCCTCTTTCTCACTCTCTACTCTCCGTTCCCCTGTTTCATTTTTCCTTTGATCCAGAAGGTATAAATCAATCCTCCGATAATACCGGCCAAAACAATATATGCCGGAGATACTCCGCATTTCCATATCAATACGGCTCCGATAGCCGGTAAAATCAATTCTACCCATTTTAAATGAAGCGACCGGGCTGCTGAGATGCAGGGAACCAGGATCAGGGCAACGACAGCCGGCCGGATACCGTTGAATATTTTCATCACCCAGATATTGTCCTGAAAATGATTGAAAAACAGAGCGATGGCCAATATGATACAAAAGGAGGGGAGTATGGTTCCGCCGGCACAAACGATACTACCCGTTACTTTCTTGAGTTTGTAGCCTACAAAAATAGAGATATTGACAGCAAAGATACCTGGTAAAGACTGTGTCATGGCGAATAAATCCATAAAATCCTGCTTGTCTAGCCAACCGCGGTTAACGACTTCACGTTCAATCAAGGGGATCATGGCATATCCACCGCCGATGGTGAACATCCCGATTTTTACAAATGTCAGAAAAAGTGTCCAATACATACCTGATTATCTCTATCCGATGTGCAAAGGTACACTTTATTCAGGAGTTTTCTATGATTGGAAAGCCGTTTCTCTCACTTTCTCCACGATGATGTTGGGGGCGTGGTATACCGTGTGGCCGAATTGAGGAATAAAGTCCATAAAGCCAGCGGCCGCTGGCTTTATGGACTTTATTTGTTGTTTTTAATTATGCTTTAAATAGCATCTTTCTTTGCGTATTCCGAGAATTCACAGCCGAAAGTATCGGCCAGATAGTTGTCCATTTCATCGGCTTTGAAAGCCATATCGGTGATATTCTTTTGAATTTCTTCTGCAAAATCAGAGAAGATATCCGAGATATGAATGCGGTAAGAAAGGTAAATCTGATTCCCGTCCAGTCCGAGTTGATAAGGTTTGATATCTTCTGCACTCAACAGATAAGTCAGTACCGGCTCCAGGTTTTTCTTCGGTAGGTTGTTCAGCGGAGAAGTACAGAACAGATACGAACGCTGGTATACGAACATCCGGATCTCGGAGCTGCCTTTATGGAAAGTCCAGCTTTCATAGCCGATACGTGCCAACACCGGATTGATACCCATGTTTTCGATGGCTTTTTCACAAAATGCTGCCAGTTCGGTAAGGCCTCGCTGCTGGAAAATATTTTCCGGTAATTTCTCCCCGCATGAGGGGCAATATTCGTCTTCTTCGGATATAAATTCCTCACAACTGTTACATTGTATATTGAAATTATTGCGGTCGAGTTCTGAAATCTGTTCGAGTAAGGTACACAAGGAGGCTATGGGAATGCCGAATCCCATATTATCGGCATTGGTCAGTTTGCTGGTTGTGATTGCCACTACTTCGCCATTTTGGTTGAACATCGGACCACCGCTATTACCCGGATTGACAGCTGCATCCGTTTGGATATAATAACTGTCGTCCATCAGTTGTTTGGGAGACGAGACGGTTCCTTCGGTCGCTGTAAACGGCATCCCGAAGGGATAACCGGCTACGTTGATTTTTTGGCCCAGCGTGACTTCGGTACAGGCCAGGCTGATTTCCGGTAAAGCGGTAAAATCGCCCTCTGCCGATAATAAAGCGATGTCGAGTATCGGATTGACCAGCACAATATTCGCTAAATAACGGTTCTTTTGGTTATCTTCCAGGGCTACCTGACGAAATCCTTCTACGACATGATAATTGGTGACGAAAAGATCGTGTTTTTTCAGGTAAAAACAGCTGCCTGATCCCCCGGCATGATTGACTTTATATACGGTTTGAAATATATTTTGATCCATAATGTTTTGTTTTTGAGTTGATTAGTTACCGAAATTCTGGGCTGCCAATTGTTGTACTTTGGCGGTATATTCTTCTGCACTGATCTGGCCACTGGCCAATTGTTGCTGTAATACTTGCACTTGTTGCAGATAGTTTTGCATACCGTTGCCCTGCATCATTTGTTGCATGTTTTGCATCATTTGTTGCTGCATGGCCTGCACGTTTTTCATATATTCGTTCATGTCGACGGTGCCTTCCTCTTCCTCCTCCTCTTCGTCGAGTTCATCCTCCATGATCGCTTCCATCGCTTTATAGAGTACAGGAGCAGCCTCATCCCACGGTTGGGCGGAACTCTTTTGCAAAGCTTTTACAACCACTTGGTTGACATCCTCCTGCAAATTGTTATAGTAATACATCTCGTAGAATTTATAAAGCATCATGACACAAGCGGTCATATAATCACCCGATTCCATATAACCGGAAATCTTTTTGTAACTGTCCTCGAAATTTTCCTGAATGTTTTGTAGGTTGGAACGACGTTTGTTCGGGATAAAAGTCTCGACAAAATAAAGATCTTCCGCCAGTTCTTCTTGGGTCATTTTTTGTAGTTTTTCGATGACTGCTTTTCCCTGGGCTGTGATTTCGGGCAGCGGTATATCTTCGCGGTCCATTTCCCGGATTGCCTTTTGCATATCGTTGAGCAGCTGACCCTGAGGTTGGGCGAAATACATGAATTTCATCAGGGTCGTGTCGATAATGTTCCAGATATAACCGTATTTGCGTGAAGGCTCGAAATATTTTACGGCATCCAGGCACTCTTTGCAACTGATTTGCACGGCTTGGTATATATTCTCCAGGCTTGCTGTATCGTAAGGGGTCGTTTTAGGCTCATAGATACGTTGTGCCCCGAATTTAGTCTCGAATTCATCGTCGTATTTGTCTCCCGTACAGCATATTTCCTGCAGGATATAATAGATTTTGTAAGGGTTGATCAATTGGATCGGACAGCTGTATTCAAACGAAAGGCGGTTATCCCGCAAATAGATCGTTGCCAGATCCATGGCGTTGAAATTGAGTCCTGCCACCTGACGGAGTAAGGGTATCCGCCCTTTTTCAGGAAGAGCGACAAAAGGAGCGGTGATACTGAGTTTTTCCTCGTCCAATTTGATGTTTACGATAATAGAACCGTGGGGAATATGAAATTCGTTTCCCTGTACATTGCCGTATTTCGTCCGGAAATCTCCGTTGATATAATCCAATAAGGCATAAAATGATTTCAGATACTCGTGATTTTCAAAAGCTTCCACGCTCGCATCGAAAGCTTCCACGTTCAATTTACTCTCGGTTGACGAGAGGATAGGAGGAGTAAAAGTTAAGGCTTGTTTCATCGTATAATATTTTTAAAAGATGTCTTTTTTTGACCACACTGACAAATGTAAAAAGGAAATAAAATTATACAAGAGAAGACCTTCTTTTTTTGCAGGTATTGACATTTTTTGTTTATTGTTGATACTTTTTGGGTATATGTTTTATAAACTGCTTAAATTTTGCCGACTTTCAACTTATTTATTCTATTTTTGTTTGACTGATAAAATACAAAGACGATGAAAAAATGTAGTGTGTTTTTGTTTCTTCTGGTTACGTTGGCTGCCGTCGGACAAAAAGAATACAGAATTGAAGGAAAAGTGCGGAATGCAGCCGGAAATACGGTGGTGCAACTGTTAGTGTTGGCTGGGAATATGGGGAAGGTTATCGGGAGCGATACCCTGAAAGACGGACGGTTTTCATTTCGGGGAAAGCTGGAAGAGGTGCCGTTACGGATGTCGGTTTTTGTTGAGGGGGATTCGGCATTATATGGTAATCTCTCATTTTGGGTCGGTGAACCGCTGACTAAAATAGAAGGGGATGAACCTTGTGTCGCCCTTTGGAAAGTCAAAAGTAAGTTGAGGCAACAGCAGGAAGAGAATCGGTTTGTGAAAAACTCCGCCCGCATCACCCGCGAATATGAGCGGGTAAGGTTCGATAAAGAGGATGAATATGTGGCGGAATATAAGGATCAGCATAGTAAGCATCCGAAGATGAAGGATTATCCCGTGACCCGTTTGTTCGACTCTTTGTCTGCCCTTAAAGCGGAAGCCGACCTGAAAATTTTGGAAGAACAGGCCGTTTTGTCGGAAGTCGGACTGGAAAGATTGTATGAGCATGCGCGAAAACTGCGTTCACCCCAATGTCCGCCAGGACTTCGGGAAAGGGTTGAAAAGCTTTATTTGCGCCTGGATCCGGCACTCAAAACTACTGCCCGGGGGAATGAAATCCACATTTATCTTTATCCGGTGAAAATCTGTGAGGTGGGAGAGCGGTTGGCAGACGGCCTCCTCTTCGATCGCGAAGGCGGAGAGCATCACTTGTCGGACTATCTGGGAAAATATATTTTATTGGATTTCTGGAGCCGGGGATGTGGTCCTTGTTTGATGGCACAACCCGAATTGGAAGAGTTGGCGGAAAAATTCCGGGATAGTTTGCACGTGATCAGCATAAGCCTGGAGGTTTCGGAAAAAGGGTGGAAAGAGGCTATCCGGGATCTGAAAGGAATACAGTTGTGTGATTTTAAGGGAGAAGGAGGATTGATCGCTTCGTATGGTTTTGACGGGATCCCGAAATTTGTGGTTATCGGTCCTGACGGGAAGATCCTGGACAAATGGACTGGATATGGGAAAGGAATTTTTGAGGCTCGCTTGAAAAAACTGTGTAAAATATATGACGGCGAAAATAAATAAGACCAATGCTGCCCGTTTGCTCGATAAAGCAAAGATCGCTTACGAGCTGGTACCTTATGAAGTAGACGAAAATAATCTGGCAGCCACCCATGTGGCGGAACAACTGGGAGAAAATATCGCCCAGGTATTTAAAACACTGGTATTGCGCGGAGATAAAAACGGCTTGTTCGTTTGTGTTGTCCCCGGAGATGCCGAAGTCGATTTGAAACTGGCGGCAAAAGTTTCCGGCAATAAAAGTGCGGCGATGATCCATATGAAAGAACTGTTACCGGCAACCGGGTATATCCGGGGAGGATGCTCTCCGGTCGGAATGAAAAAGGCTTTGCCCACTTTTATTCATACTACTTGCATGGATTTCGGGTATATCTACATCAGTGCAGGGATGCGGGGATTACAGATCAGGATTGCGCCGGCCGATCTGGTGGAATTTACCCGGGCAGAGGTTACCGATCTTATTCTCACCTGACTAGACTTCCCTGATTCCGGAGTAACTTGATAAACAGTATAAAATTGGAATGGTGGATATAGCAGCGACTTTAATTCATTGGTATGCAGAAAATAAAAGGGAATTACCCTGGCGGGAAACCACCGATCCTTATCGGATATGGATTTCGGAGATTATCCTTCAGCAGACGCGGGTGGTGCAGGGATTGGAGTATTTCAACCGTTTCATGTTGCGTTTTCCCGATGTACGGGCATTAGCGGAAGCACCCGGAGATGAGGTGATGAAATATTGGCAGGGCCTGGGATATTACAGCCGTGCCCGTAATCTTCATGCAGCGGCAAAGGAAATTGTGGAAAAATTCGGCGGGGAGTTTCCCCGCAACTATTCCGATGTACTTACCCTGAAAGGGATCGGGGAATATACGGCGGCGGCTATTTGCTCGTTTGCCTGGAAATTGCCCTATGCTGTCGTGGATGGGAATGTTTACCGGGTATTGGCCCGGATCTTCGGTATCGATACCCCTATCGACAGTAACGCAGGGAAGAAAGTGTTTTCCGGGTTGGCTGCCGAACTGCTCGACCGGCGTCATCCGGACCTTTACAATCAGGCGATTATGGATTTCGGAGCCATACAATGTACGCCGAAAGTCCCCGTTTGTTTATATTGTCCGTTACGGGAAAATTGTGTGGCACTGGCTTCCGGTCAAGTTGAAAAATTACCGGTGAAAGCAGGAAAATCAGTCGTTAAGCCCCGTTATTTCAATTATTTGCATATCCATTGCAGGGGTGTGAATTTGCTGGCCCGTCGCGAAGCGAAAGATATTTGGCAAAATTTGTACGAATATCCGTTGATCGAAACCGGGCAGGAAACCGAATTGGAGGTATTGCAACAAACCCCGGCCTATCTGGAATTGATGCAAGAGGCAGGAGAAATACAGATACTCCGAAGTTTCATCATGCCCAAACATGTACTTTCACACCGCATTATTTACGCCCGTTTTTATGAGATCGAAGTAGAACGTTTTTCTCCGGCGATGCAACGCTTTTTACAGGTACCGGAAGAGGAACTGGAACAATATGCCGTTTCCCGTTTGATCGCGCTGTACCGGGAAAAATGATTAAGAAGAAACGGCTTTGTCCGGCCGGGGCAGGAATACGGCAAAAGTTTGTAATAATACCGACAAGACAATGAGGCCCAAACCGATGTAAAAAGCCCCGTTCAACTCCCGGGCTTCGTGGAAGAAAAGCATAGCCAGGATAATGCTGTATACGGGTTCGAGATTATATGTCAGGTTGACCGTAAAGGCCGATACTACTTTTAAGACCTGTATTTGCAGTAGGTATAAACCGATGGTACAAACGGAAGCCAATAGGATCAGATAGATCAGGTCGGAGACGTCCGGGAAGATCGTTTCTACCGGAAAATAGCGGAGATAAAAAGGTAAAAGACAGCTCAGACCGACAAATCCGCCGGACATTTCATACAAGAGCATCGTGCTGGCATCGTGGCCGGCAGCTACTTTCTTATTCGTAATCGTAAACAAGGCGGCCAGGACCGAAGAGGTGATCCCTAAGAGGATACCCTGACGGTAACGGGTGTCCAGATGGAAAATCAAAGCTATACCCAGTAGGGTAAGCAGGCTGAAAAGTACTTCTTTGACAGAGATGCGGTGACGATTGATCCAGGGTTCCAGAAAAGCCGTGAAAAAACTGACCAGTGAAAAGCAGACTACACCGATGGAGATGTTGGAGGCTTTGATACTCCCATAAAAGAATACCCAATGCAGTCCTAATAATATCCCGATGCCACCGATCTTGAAAACTTCTTTCCAGCCTATCCGGGGAAAGCGTCTCCGGACTGCCGATAGTA
>ERZ791625.1841-NODE-1841-length-9856-cov-4.294562_pt1 | contig 9856 bp, 7 predicted proteins | sample MGYA00510267_ERZ791625 | MGnify/ENA primary metagenome ERZ791625 (study PRJEB30046, sample SAMN00715229) | human gut metagenome | study: EMG produced TPA metagenomics assembly of the A metagenome-wide association study of gut microbiota in type 2...
GTCGTGTATCGACCCGAAAGCGCACCGCATCGACCTGAGCCGTTGTGTTGCCTGCATGGATTGCATCGGGAAATGCCGCCAACAGGCCATCCATTACCGATTGCGCACCGGCAACGCGCCGTTCCGCGCCCACCCTGTCGAGCCGCCACAACAACCAGCAAAAAAACAGATCCAAGCGGAAACGGATACAACATCCTCCCCGATACCACCGGAAACCGGAAGAACAAGGGATGCAACCGTGCAAACCCAATCCCGACCGGCTAGCCAAGATGCCCAAGTGCGGGAAGGGTTATCTTCAAACGAAACTTCGGCTCCCGGCATTTCCCGGCGCAATTTTCTGTCACTGACGGCGATGCTGACCGCAGGATCGTTCGTACGGGCGCAGGAGATGAAGGTCGACGGCGGTCTGGCTGCTATCGAGGAGAAAAAAATTCCGAACCGCACCACACCGCTCGTTCCCGCCGGGGCCCGAGGCCTGTGGCACATGGCGCGGCATTGTACGGGTTGCCAGCTCTGCGTGGCGGTCTGCCCGAACGGGGTCCTGCGCCCTTCATCGGCGCTGGCGACCCTGATGCAGCCCGAAATGTCCTACGAACGCGGATATTGCCGCCCCGAATGCACCAAATGCGCGGAAGTATGTCCCGCCGGAGCAATCCATGAAATCACCCCGGCCGACAAATCCGCCATTCAGATCGGGCATGCAGTCTGGATCAGGGAGAACTGCGTGCCGCTGCGCGACGGGGTGGACTGCGGCAATTGCGCACGCCACTGTCCGACGGGAGCGATCCTGATGGTGCCTTCCGATCCGGAGATGTCCGATTCGCCGAAAATCCCGGCCGTCAACGAAGAAAAGTGTATCGGCTGCGGAGCCTGTGAAAACCTATGCCCGGCACGGCCTTTCAGCGCGATCTATGTCGAAGGGCACCGCCGGCACAGAATTATCTAAGCGAACGAACGATGGAGACGAAAGACAGCAAACGCATGAATCGCAGGGCATTCCTCAAAGCGTTGGGAGACGGGTCCGCCCGCCTGGCGGGGGCCTCCGCAATCGCCGGTACGGTCGCTGCGTTGGCCGGATGCGGACCGAAACACCGCGAAGGTACCGCAGCAGCCCCCGGAGAAGTTCCCACAGACAAGATGACCTACCGGACCAATCCGCACACCGGCGACCGGGTATCGCTGCTGGGCTACGGCTGCATGCGCTGGCCGACCCGGCCGCGCAGCGACGGCAAAGGCGACGAAGTGGACCAGGAAACGGTGAACGAGCTGGTCGATTATGCCATCGAACACGGCGTAAACTATTTCGACACATCGCCGGTCTATGTGCAGGGACTTTCGGAACGGTCGACCGGCATTGCACTGAGCCGTCATCCCCGCGACAAATATTTCCTGGCGACGAAGCTCTCGAATTTTTCGAATTACACGCGTGAAAATTCGCTGGCCATGTACCGCCGTTCGCTCGAAGAGTTGCAAACGGACTATTTCGACTACTACCTGCTCCACTCGGTCGGCGGCGGCACGGGGATTCCGCTGGTGCGGGCCCGTTATTTCGACAACGGCATGATGGATTTCCTGCTCCGCGAACGCGAAGCGGGGCGCGTACGTAACCTGGGCTGGTCGTTCCACGGCGATGTCCGGGTGTTCGACTACATGCTCTCGCTCGACATTCCGTGGGATTTCGTGCAGATCCAGCTCAACTACGTCGACTGGCGCCACGCCAAGGAGGTCAACACGCGCAATACCGATGCCGAGTACCTGTACGGCGAACTGGAGAAGCGCGGTATCCCGACCGTCATCATGGAGCCGCTGCTGGGCGGGCGCCTTTCGAATGTCCACGACCACATCGCCGCCCATCTCAAACAGCGGCGCCCGTCGTCGAGCGTCGCTTCGTGGGCGTTCCGTTTCGCGGGGTCGTTCCCCGGGGTGCTGACCGTGCTGAGCGGCATGACCTACATGGAGCATTTGCAGGACAACCTGCGCACCTACTCGCCGCTCGACGAGCTGACCGATGACGACAAAGAGTTTCTGGAACAGACGGCGCAGCTGATGCTCCGCTACCCCACGATCCCCTGCAACGACTGCAAGTATTGCATGCCGTGTCCCTACGGGCTGGACATCCCGGCCATCCTGCTGCACTATAACAAGTGTGTCAACGAAGGGAATGTCGCCACCTCGTCGCAGGACGAAAATTACCGCCGGGCGCGCCGGGCGTTTTTGGTGGGCTACGACCGCAGCGTCCCCAAACTCCGCCAGGCCAGCCACTGTATCGGCTGTAACCAGTGCGTGCCGCATTGCCCGCAGAATATCCGTATCCCGCAGGAACTGCACCGCATCGACCGGTTCGCCGAACATCTCAAACAGGATAATTTATAGGCCTTCCGGCCCCGCAGCCCGTTCCGGCCTGCGGGGTTCTTTTTTCGGCTGCCCTCCTTCTGCGCGCGCCGTGTATCCGGGTTCGTTGCGGAATGCCGCTTGCGGGCGTCGTGTATCCGGTTTGCCTGCCGAATGCCGCGCGCCCGCTTCTGCCGGGAATCCCGCAGCAAAGCCTCCGGCGATGAATTAACCGGCTCCGAATTGCGCCGGACGAGGGATTTTTCGTACCTTTGAAGCCGATCCGCAAAACTTGCCTGACCCATGGAAAAAAACCTTTGCCGCCCGGGCTTCGCACTGCCCCTCCTCATGGCCCTCCTGTTTGCCGCCGCCCCTGCACATGCCCAGGAGCTCGGAATCGAAACCGTGCCTTCGCAACCGAGGGCACTCCAGGAATTCGAGGTGTGGTATACGGCCGGCGGGGAGATCGAGTCGATAGAAATGCCCTGCTGGGGCTCCCTGACCCTGGTCAGAGAACTCGGACGGACGAGCGGCACGCAGACTTCGGTACGCGACGGCGTCATGACCCGTTCCGAAACCCATGCATACCGTTACCTCGTCCGTTCTGCGGTCGGCGGAGAGCTGGTTATTCCCGGAACGACGGCGGTTGTCGGCGGGCAGACGTGCCGCTGCGACGGCTTGCGCGTTAAGATACTCCCCGCGCTGGTGTCCGTGCAGCCGCAATGCCGGATCGTATACGACTCGGTCGTCTCGCGGCGGATGGGCGGGCATATCCTGCGCCTTACGTGCGACCGCCGGCCCGACCGCAGGGTGCCGCTGCTGGCCGTGAACGGTGAGGATGTGGCGCCCCTGATGTCCGGTTATTCCGAGAAAAACGGCCTCGAAGAGTTTGTTTACCACTACCGGGTCGCCGGTGACGGCCCCGGCACGTATTCCTGTGTCCCGCGGTTGTCGTTCGGCGGCCGGGAGTTCGCCGCGGAACCTTATGTCGTCACCGTAAAACCCGCTTCGGCCGCCGTGTCATTCGGGCGGTGGTGGCTTTATGTGCCGGTGGGTGCGCTGCTGGCGCTCTGGGGCGCGGTGTTCGTACGCGACCATACGGTCGCGGCCGGCAGGAATGCCGTCGTGTCGCGGTTTTCATGGCGCGGGTATATGCTCCTCGCCCTTGCCCTGCTCTTCGTCGGGTTCAGCGCCGTGTTCCTGTGCCTCCTGTTCGCCCCGGGGGCAAAACCATTCGCGTTGTACCTGGCTGCCGCTGTGATGCTTTTCGGCTCCTGCTGGCTGGTGTTCGGGGAGTTGCGGCGCTCGGCCGTGAGGTTGTGCCTCGATGCCGGGACGCTCTGCGTTACACCTTATATGGGGCTGGGCATGACCCGCAGGTACGATATGCACGACTTCGACGGTGTCACCACATCCGTCCTTGTCAGCCGGGGCGAAGTGTACGAATACCGTTACCTGCTGAAAGGCGGGCGCCGCGAGGTGCGCCTCTCTTCGTGTTACCTGAAGAATTACGCGCGGCTTTCCACGGCCATCGGCGCCTGTTGCCCGGACAGGGGCGAACGCCCGAGGGACTTCTGGCTGGAGCTGAAGGAGCTTTTCCGGTAGCCGCCACTCCTGCTTTGGCGGGGTGTCGTCCCGATAGCCGGCGGCCTGTCCGTATAGTGTCGTACTGCGGGGTATCGGCCGCATGCTGCCCGATGGCGCCCTGGTCGCGTGGTTTTGCCCGCACGGTGCCCGTTCCCGGCCGTCGTGATGCCGCTTACTGATCCTGTGCCCTTCCGGAACCCGTAGCGCCGGTTTGTGCAATGCCGGAATAAACGATGCCGGGCTTCACAGGAAGCCCGGCATCGCCTTGTCTTGGCGGGTGGCGCCTACTGCGCGTCCGCCTTCGAATACTCCGAGAATTCGCACCCGAAGCGTTCCACCAGCATGTTGTCCATGGCGTCGGCCCGGAAAGCCAGGTCGACGATGTTCTTCCGGATCTCCTCCTCCGATTCGTCGGTGATGTCGGAGAGATGGATGCGGTATGCGATGTAAATCTGGCGGCCTTCGATCCCCAGTTTATAGGGGCCGAAATCCTCGCTCAGCATGTAGTCCAGCACCGGCTCCACCTCCTTTTTGGGCAGCAGGTTGATCGGCGAGGTGGAGAACAGGTAGCTGTTGTCGTAGACGAAGATGCGTATCTCCGAGCTGCCCTTGTGGAAAAGCCACGAGTCGTAGCCGTCGCGTGCCAGCACAGGGTTGACCCCCATCTGTTCGATGGCCGATTCGACGAACCCGCCCAGAGGCGATTGTTCGCGTTCTTCGAAGACGCCTTCGGGCAGCTTGTCGCCGCACGACGGGCAATACTCCTCTTCCTCGGCGATCAGCTCCTCGCAGCTGCCGCACTGCACTTGGAATACCGTGCGGTCGAGGTCGCCGATCGTATCCAGCAGTGCGTGCAGCGTCTCGACCCGGATGCCGAAGCCCATGTTGTCGGCCTGCGTGAACTTGCTCACCGTCACGCCCACCACCCGGTTGTCTTCGTCGAGGATCGGGCCGCCCGAGTTGCCCGGGTTCACCGCGGCGTCGGTCTGGATGTAGTATTTGCCGTCCATCAGCTGCTTGGGCGATGACACCGAACCTTCGGTGATCGTGAAGGGCATGCCGTAGGGATACCCTGCGACGTAGACCTTGCGGCCGATCGTCAGCGTGTCGTCCTCGGCGAGCGAAATGTCCGGCAGCGAGGAGAAATCCCCTTCGGCCGCCAGCAGGGCGATGTCCATCGCCGGGTTTGCCAGCACGACCTTGGCCAGGTACGGGTTGCGCTCGTTGTCGTGGATGGCGACGGTGCGGAAGCCCTCGGTCACGTGGTAGTTCGTCACGAAAAGGTCATAGGCCTTGAGGTAGAAGCAACTGCCCGAGCCGCCCGAATGGGTCACTTTGAATACCGTCTTGTAAATATTGTTCTGTTCCATAGGATATACGGGTTTAGAGCGGTTATTTTTGTTGCCCGAGGGCCTGTTCCATCATTTTTTGCTGGAATTCCTGCGCCAGCCGCATGTATTCGGCCATGTCGCCTTTGGCCAGTGCCTCCTGCATCGCGGCCTGCATCTGCGCGACATGGCCCTGCATGGCGGCGGCCATCTGCTGCACCTGCTCCGCGGCGGCCGCACCGGCGATGCCCAGCTCCCCGGCGTCGAAATCCCCGTCGTCCGCCGAGAGGTCGTCCTCCATGATTTTTTCGAGTGCTTCGTACAGGATCTCCGAAGCCTCCTCCATCGTTTTCCCGGCCGACTTGCCGAGCGCCCCCGCCACGACGGCGTTCAGGTCGTCCTGCACGTCGTTGTAGTAATACATTTCGTAGAACTTGTAGAGGATGCGCACGGTGCTGCGCTCGAAATTTTCCGATTCGATGGCTTCGGTAGCCTCCTGGTACACCTCCTTGAAGTTTTCCTGCACGTTGTTGAGCGAGGAACGGCGCTTGGTCGAAACCAGCGTGTCGACCAGGTAGAGGTCGCGCGCCATCTCCTCGCGCGGCATTGCGAGCAGCCGTTCGAGGAACGCCTTGCCCTTGGCCACCAGTTCAGCCACGGGAAGCTCCTTGTCCATGTCGTCGACCGCCTTGTCGAGGTCGTTGAGCAACTGCCCCTGCGGGTGCGCGAAGTAGGCGATCTTGTAGAGTGCGATGTCGATCACGTTCCACGAATAGCCGTATTTGCGTTCCGTCTCGTATTCCTTCACCGCGTCGAGCGTCTCACGGCATGTCTGCCGGACGGCTTCGTAGATGCGCGCCACCTCCTCTTCCGGATAGGGCGTCACCTGCGGTTCGTAGCTGCGCCGGGCGCCGAACTTCGTGCAGAACTCGTCGTCGTAGCGGTCGCCGACGTGGCAGATGTTGCGCAGTATGAAGTACAGTTTGTGCGGATGGCTTTGCGACAGCGGGCAGGCGTATTCCATCATCAGTTTGTCGCCTTCCTTGCGGAAACGCGCCAGCATCAGCCGGTTGATGTTCAGGTCGGCGACCTGGCGCAGCATGGCCACGCGTCCCTTTTCGGGGAGTACCAGGAAATCGGCGCTGATATGCAGCCTGTCGTCCGCGATGCGGATGTTCACCAGGATGGAACCGTGCGGGATATGGAACTCCGTGCCGTCGGCATTGCCGTATTTGGTGCGGAACTCCGGGTTCAGGTGGTCGAGCAGCTGATAGAACGCCCCGAGGTAATTGCCCTCGTTGTATTGGTCTATGGCCTGCTCGTAGGCCTCCATGTTGACCTTGCTCTGGGTCGAGCCGAGGACAGGGGCGACGAATGGGTGGGTAGTTTTCATGTAGTTTTCATTATGGCAATGCCCTGTTGTCGGGGCATCGGTCATGTAAATTTAGGAAAAATCGGGAGAAAACCGCGCTCCCGGGCGAAAAACTTAATTTTCTTCGATCGAAAGCGTACCGTCTGGTTCCACGGTCACCTCGGCCTCGTAGTAGATATACGACGTTTTGCCCGCGCTGCTTTCGGTCTCCTTGCCGTCCTCGGTGAAGCGGACGACGAACGACGTATGCTGCTGCCCGAATGTCTTGTTGCGGTTGAATACCGAATTGCCTGCCGGGACATCCTCCTCGATCTGGTAGCGGCCTACCGACTTGAAGGTGTGCCCTTCGGGGAGCATGGCTTTGGCCTGTGCGATCTGCGCGGCGATTTGTGCGGCGTCGAGCTTCGTGAGGTCGATGCCGACGGTGGTTTCGTATTCGGGATCCTCGAACGTGCGCTGCACGTCGCGCAGGGCGGTCGGTTCGAGCCCGGTCATGTAGTAGGACTGCGAAAATGCCTGGTTGTCCCTGTTGACCAGTTTTACCGAGATGAGGAACAGGTTGTCCGACAGGGTTTCACCTTCCATGAACGAAAGCGAATAGACCTTGAACTTGTCGGTGTCGACACTCTTTTTGGCGATTTCGATGGCTTTGGCATAGCTTGCCTCGGCATCCGTGGGATAGCCTGTGAGCGTGGAACAGGAGCAGATCGTTGCTGCCGCGACGGTCGCAGCGAGCAGTTTGAAAGTGTGACGCATTGTCTTTCCGGTTATAAAGTTAATTAATAAAGTTTTACACGGTGAAAACCCGGAACAGGGGTGCATTGCGGGACGGCGGAGGGCATCCCCATGCGGATGCAGTGCCCTTCGAACCTCCGGATGCAGTATGCCCATACGCGGGTTGGCGCGACCCGTCTCCGGGATGGTTTATCGGAAGGATGGGCTTCCTTTTCGAAATCCCATGCATTGCAAAGCCTTGTCCTCTAATGAAGTATCCCCTATTTGCTGAAGATGGACTTGAATGTGTCGAAGGCATCGGAGTTTTCGAAGAATGCACCGCGGATGACGTAGTGGTCGGCCGGCAGCGAAATGGTGAACTCGTTCTCCTCCGCGTCGAATTTGGTGTACTCGACGTCCGGGAGCCTGAACGACTCGTTGGTTACGGCGCCTTTTTTCACCACGGGGATCGTGACCCGCTCGCCGTCGACGGTGATTTCACCGCCCTGGGCGATGAGCCTGCGCGCCTGCATGATCTCGCGTGCGGTGAATGCCAGCAGGGCGAGCCCGCCGACTACGAAGATGACCGTCGTGGCGGTGGCGCCCAGGATGGGCATGCGGCCGATGCGGATGCCGAAAGGATATACCAAGGGTACGATGACCATGCCGGCGCCGATGGCCAGCGATGAGAGCGACCCGCTGAAGGGGTTGGTCGGGGTGTAGTTGAATTTCTGCATATTATTGTAAATTTGGATGAATGTTGCCCGTTCGCGTTATCCGGCGGACTAAGCGCAGGACGCTCCTTTACGGCAGTCATGGCATGACGGTCGTATTCGGTGCAAAGTTAATTGCAGGGCACCTGTCCCGAATGGGTATATAGGGGTATATTGCGGGGGGGGGATTATTTTTCAACCCGCTGGTTCTCTTTTCGTTTCATGTTCGAGAGGCGGGACAAGAGGGGGACATTTTACAATTTGGAGAGGACATCTTCCAGCGTCGCGCCCTTTGCCGAGGCCAGTTTTTCGGTGCGGATGCGCTTCAGTCGTTTTTTTACCGAGTCCTTCTCCAGGCAGACGACGCCGGCGATCTCGGCCTGTGACAGATGCATGCGTACCATGCAGCAATAGCGGATATCCTCCTCGTTCAGGGACGGGAACCGTTGGCGAAGCCGAACCGTGAAATTATCGAACACGGCGTCGGCGTGGGTGTAGATCGTCTTCCAGTCTTCATCCGACATCCGGCATTTCTTCGACTCCCCGGCCTGCTTCACCTGCGCGATGAAGCGGCTGTTGAGCTGGCGGAAGAAAGCCGTGCGCAGTTGTTCTTCCTTGCGGCGCATTTCGTCGAGCTCGTTCGCCTGCTTCATGAGGCGCTTTTGCTGGACGATCTCCCGCAGTTTTGCCCGGTGCCATATGCGCATCCCCAGCCATGCCCCGAGCAGCAGGATCGCGCCGCAGGCCAGTATCGTCCGGTATGCGAGGCGTTCGCGGAGTTGTTTCTGCCCCTCGAGGGCGGTGTTCCGGGCTTTGAGGTGCTCGTACTGCCACAATTCGCGGATGTGGAGCACATCGGCGCTGTGTATGTCGTCTTCGAGCGAATCCCTGAGGCTGCAATAATATTTCAGCGCTTCGAGGCTTTTCTTCGCCTGCCCCAGCCCTTCGTAGGCTTCCGAGGCGTGGAACGCCCACAGCGCCCGTGCGGTGAGGTCGGACGTGTCTGCGCACATCAGCCGCGAGCTGTCGATCATGCGCAGTGCCATGCCGTAGCGTCCCTGCTTGTTATATATTTCGGCCTTGGTCTTGATCCACGAAAAGCGGGCCCATTCGGGGGCGAATTCGTACCCCCGTTCCCAGTACTCCTCGGCGGCGGCATAGTCCCCGCGCCGGAGGGCGTTTTCGATCAGCATGGCCCATTTCTGGGAGGTGTTTTCGGTGATTCCCTTCTCCTCGGCCAGGCGGAGCGCCTTCAGGGCATAGTATTCCATGCTGTCGTATTTGCCGAGCCCCATGTATGCATGTGCGATGTCGCCGAGCGAGATGCAGCGCCAGCCGTCCCTGTCGAGGCTGTCGGCGTAGGCATAGGCGCGCATGGCGTGGCCGATCTTCTCCTCGAAGAGCCGTTGCTCGCCGCAGAAGACACCCAGCCACGTTTCCACTACGTAATGCCTTTGCCACTCCCCCGCCGCGGGCAGCGCCTGACGGCTGTTCAGCAGCAGCGACATGGCGATTTCGGGTTGGTGGCGGAGGTTGGCGATCTTGGCTGCATAGTAATAAGCCTTGTGCACACGGACAAAATCCTTCGTGTGGGTGCTGTAATAGGCGAGTGCGACGTCGGAAAGCGTGTCGCCGGTCAAGTTTTCGCCCGCGAGCCACCGCGCCTGGGTCAAGATCAGTGCGTAGCGGGCATAGTTGCGGCGGGACAGGTTCTTCGCGGGGGCGGGGATTCCCCGCAGGAGCCGCACGGCGCTGTCGGGATGCTCCATGACGATCGCCTCGGCTTGTGGAATGGCTTCGGGAATGGTTTG
>ERZ791625.1853-NODE-1853-length-9815-cov-2.779611_pt1 | contig 9815 bp, 10 predicted proteins | sample MGYA00510267_ERZ791625 | MGnify/ENA primary metagenome ERZ791625 (study PRJEB30046, sample SAMN00715229) | human gut metagenome | study: EMG produced TPA metagenomics assembly of the A metagenome-wide association study of gut microbiota in type 2...
TGACTACACCCGCGAAAGCGCGCTACAGGAACATATCGCGTCGGTGCGTAACCATATCCGTTTGCTGGGACGCAAAGATTATCAACAGCTGCCGGGGCTGCGAACCCTGGATTACGTGCTGATGTTTATTCCCGTTGAACCCGCTTTTTTACTGGCGCTTGACCGCCAGCCGGAGCTGATCACCGAAGCGTTGAAAAACAATATCATGCTGGTTAGCCCGACTACGCTGCTGGTGGCGTTGCGCACTATCGCCAACCTGTGGCGTTATGAGCATCAAAGCCGCAACGCCCAGCAAATCGCCGATCGTGCCAGCAAGCTGTACGACAAGATGCGTTTGTTCATCGATGACATGTCCGCGATTGGTCAAAGTCTCGACAAAGCGCAGGATAACTACCGCCAGGCAATGAAAAAACTCTCTTCAGGTCGCGGAAATGTGCTGGCGCAGGCAGAAGCGTTTCGCGGTTTAGGGGTAGAAATTAAACGCGAGATTAATCCGGATTTGGCTGAACAGGCGGTGAGCCAGGATGAAGAGTATCGACTGCGGTCGGTTCCGGAGCAGCCGAATGATGAAGCTTATCAACGCGATGATGAATATAATCAGCAGTCGCGCTAGCCCATTGGGGGTAGTTAAGCCGGGTAGAAATCTAGGGCATCGACGCCCAATCTGTTACACTTCTGGAACAATTTTTTGATGAGCAGGCATTGAGATGGTGGATAAGTCACAAGAAACGACGCACTTTGGTTTTCAGACCGTCGCGAAGGAACAAAAAGCGGATATGGTCGCCCACGTTTTCCATTCCGTGGCATCAAAATACGATGTCATGAATGATTTGATGTCATTCGGTATTCATCGTTTGTGGAAGCGATTCACGATTGATTGCAGCGGCGTACGCCGTGGGCAGACCGTGCTGGATCTGGCTGGTGGCACCGGCGACCTGACAGCGAAATTCTCCCGCCTGGTCGGAGAAACTGGCAAAGTGGTCCTTGCTGATATCAATGAATCCATGCTCAAAATGGGCCGCGAGAAGCTGCGTAATATCGGTGTGATTGGCAACGTTGAGTATGTTCAGGCGAACGCTGAGGCGCTGCCGTTCCCGGATAACACCTTTGATTGCATCACCATTTCGTTTGGTCTGCGTAACGTCACCGACAAAGATAAAGCACTGCGTTCAATGTATCGCGTGCTGAAACCCGGCGGCCGCCTGCTGGTGCTTGAGTTCTCGAAGCCAATTATCGAGCCGCTGAGCAAAGCCTATGATGCATACTCCTTCCATGTGCTGCCGCGTATTGGCTCACTGGTCGCGAACGACGCCGACAGCTACCGTTATCTGGCAGAATCCATCCGTATGCATCCCGATCAGGATACCCTGAAAGCCATGATGCAGGATGCCGGATTCGAAAGTGTCGACTACTACAATCTGACGGCAGGGGTTGTGGCGCTGCATCGTGGTTATAAGTTCTGACAGGAGACCGGAAATGCCTTTTAAACCTTTAGTGACGGCAGGAATTGAAAGTCTGCTCACCACCTTCCTGTATCGCTCACCCGCGCTGAAAACGGCCCGCTCGCGTCTGTTGGGCAAAGTGCTGCGCGTGGAGGTAAAAGGCTTTTCGACATCATTGATTCTGGTGTTCAGCGAACGCCAGGTTGATGTACTGGGCGAATGGGCAGGCGATGCTGACTGCACCGTTATCGCCTACGCCAGTGTGTTGCCGAAACTTCGCGATCGCCAGCAGCTTACCGCACTGATTCGCAGTGGTGAGCTGGAAGTGCAGGGCGATATTCAGGTGGTGCAAAACTTCGTTGCGCTGGCAGATCTGGCAGAGTTCGACCCTGCGGAACTGCTGGCCCCTTATACCGGTGATATCGCCGCTGAAGGAATCAGCAAAGCCATGCGCGGAGGCGCAAAGTTCCTGCATCACGGCATTAAGCGCCAGCAACGTTATGTGGCAGAAGCCATTACTGAAGAGTGGCGTATGGCACCTGGTCCGCTTGAAGTGGCCTGGTTTGCGGAAGAGACGGCTGCCGTCGAGCGTGCTGTTGATGCCCTGACCAAACGGCTGGAAAAACTGGAGGCTAAATGACGCCAGGTGAAGTACGGCGCCTATATTTCATCATTCGCACTTTTTTAAGCTACGGACTTGATGAACTGATCCCCAAAATGCGTATCACCCTGCCGCTACGGCTATGGCGATACTCATTATTCTGGATGCCAAATCGGCATAAAGACAAACTTTTAGGTGAGCGACTACGACTGGCCCTGCAAGAACTGGGGCCGGTTTGGATCAAGTTCGGGCAAATGTTATCAACCCGCCGCGATCTTTTTCCGCCGCATATTGCCGATCAGCTGGCGTTATTGCAGGACAAAGTTGCTCCGTTTGATGGCAAGCTGGCGAAGCAGCAGATTGAAGCTGCAATGGGCGGCTTGCCGGTAGAAGCGTGGTTTGACGATTTTGAAATCAAGCCGCTGGCTTCTGCTTCTATCGCCCAGGTTCATACCGCGCGATTGAAATCGAATGGTAAAGAGGTGGTGATTAAAGTCATCCGCCCGGATATTTTGCCGGTCATTAAAGCGGATCTGAAACTTATCTACCGTCTGGCTCGCTGGGTGCCGCGTTTGCTGCCGGATGGTCGCCGTCTGCGCCCAACCGAAGTGGTGCGCGAGTACGAAAAGACCTTGATTGATGAACTGAATTTGCTGCGGGAATCTGCCAATGCCATTCAGCTTCGGCGCAATTTTGAAGACAGCCCGATGCTCTACATCCCGGAAGTTTACCCTGACTATTGTAGTGAAGGGATGATGGTGATGGAGCGCATTTACGGCATTCCGGTGTCTGATGTTGCGGCGCTGGAGAAAAACGGCACTAACATGAAATTGCTGGCGGAACGCGGCGTGCAGGTGTTCTTCACTCAGGTTTTCCGTGACAGCTTTTTCCATGCCGATATGCACCCTGGCAACATCTTCGTAAGCTATGAACACCCGGAAAACCCGAAATATATCGGCATTGATTGCGGGATTGTTGGCTCGCTAAACAAAGAAGATAAACGCTATCTGGCAGAAAACTTTATCGCCTTCTTTAATCGCGACTATCGCAAAGTGGCAGAGCTACACGTCGATTCAGGCTGGGTGCCACCAGATACCAACGTTGAAGAGTTCGAATTTGCCATTCGTACGGTCTGTGAACCTATCTTTGAGAAACCGCTGGCCGAAATTTCGTTTGGACATGTACTGTTAAATCTGTTTAATACGGCGCGTCGCTTCAATATGGAAGTGCAGCCGCAACTGGTGTTACTCCAGAAAACCCTGCTCTACGTCGAAGGGGTAGGACGCCAGCTTTATCCGCAGCTCGATTTATGGAAAACAGCGAAGCCTTTCCTGGAGTCGTGGATTAAAGATCAGGTCGGTATTCCTGCGCTGGTGAGAGCATTTAAAGAAAAAGCGCCGTTCTGGGTCGAAAAAATGCCAGAACTGCCTGAATTGGTTTACGACAGTTTGCGCCAGGGCAAGTATTTACAGCACAGTGTTGATAAGATTGCCCGCGAGCTTCAGTCAAATCATGTACGTCAGGGACAATCGCGTTATTTTCTCGGAATTGGCGCTACGTTAGTATTAAGTGGCACATTCTTGTTGGTCAGCCGACCTGAATGGGGGCTGATGCCCGGCTGGTTAATGGCAGGTGGTCTGATCGCCTGGTTTGTCGGTTGGCACAAAACACGCTGATTTTTTCATCGCTCAAGGCGGGCCGTGTAACGTATAATGCGGCTTTGTTTAATCATCATCTACCACAGAGGAACATGTATGGGTGGTATCAGTATTTGGCAGTTATTGATTATTGCCGTCATCGTTGTACTGCTTTTTGGCACCAAAAAGCTCGGCTCCATCGGTTCCGATCTTGGTGCGTCGATCAAAGGCTTTAAAAAAGCAATGAGCGATGATGAACCAAAGCAGGATAAAACCAGTCAGGATGCTGATTTTACTGCGAAAACTATCGCCGATAAGCAGGCGGATACGAATCAGGAACAGGCTAAAACAGAAGACGCGAAGCGCCACGATAAAGAGCAGGTGTAATCCGTGTTTGATATCGGTTTTAGCGAACTGCTATTGGTGTTCATCATCGGCCTCGTCGTTCTGGGGCCGCAACGACTGCCTGTGGCGGTAAAAACGGTAGCGGGCTGGATTCGCGCGTTGCGTTCACTGGCGACAACGGTGCAGAACGAACTGACCCAGGAGTTAAAACTCCAGGAGTTTCAGGACAGTCTGAAAAAGGTTGAAAAGGCGAGCCTCACTAACCTGACACCCGAACTGAAAGCGTCGATGGATGAACTACGCCAGGCCGCGGAGTCGATGAAGCGTTCCTACGTTGCAAACGATCCTGAAAAGGCGAGCGATGAAGCGCACACCATCCATAACCCGGTGGTGAAAGATAATGAAGCTGCGCATGAGGGCGTAACGCCTGCCGCTGCACAAACGCAGGCCAGTTCGCCGGAACAGAAGCCAGAAACCACGCCAGAGCCGGTGGTAAAACCTGCTGCGGACGCTGAACCGAAAACCGCTGCACCTTCCCCTTCGTCGAGTGATAAACCGTAAACATGTCTGTAGAAGATACTCAACCGCTTATCACGCATCTGATTGAGCTGCGTAAGCGTCTGCTGAACTGCATTATCGCGGTGATCGTGATATTCCTGTGTCTGGTCTATTTCGCCAATGACATCTATCACCTGGTATCCGCGCCATTGATCAAGCAGTTGCCGCAAGGTTCAACGATGATCGCCACCGACGTGGCCTCGCCGTTCTTTACGCCGATCAAGCTGACCTTTATGGTGTCGCTGATTCTGTCAGCGCCGGTGATTCTCTATCAGGTGTGGGCATTTATCGCCCCAGCGCTGTATAAGCATGAACGTCGCCTGGTGGTGCCGCTGCTGGTTTCCAGCTCTCTGCTGTTTTATATCGGCATGGCGTTCGCCTACTTTGTGGTCTTTCCGCTGGCATTTGGCTTCCTTGCCAATACCGCGCCGGAAGGGGTACAGGTATCCACCGACATCGCCAGCTATTTAAGCTTCGTTATGGCGCTGTTTATGGCGTTTGGTGTCTCCTTTGAAGTGCCGGTGGCAATTGTGCTGCTGTGCTGGATGGGGATTACCTCGCCAGAAGACTTACGCAAAAAACGCCCGTATGTGCTGGTTGGTGCATTCGTTGTCGGGATGTTGCTGACGCCGCCGGATGTCTTCTCGCAAACGCTGTTGGCGATCCCGATGTACTGTCTGTTTGAAATCGGTGTCTTCTTCTCACGCTTTTACGTTGGTAAAGGGCGAAATCGGGAAGAGGAAAACGACGCTGAAGCAGAAAGCGAAAAAACTGAAGAATAAATTCAACCGCCCGTCAGGGCGGTTGTCATATGGAGTACAGGATGTTTGATATCGGCGTTAATTTGACCAGTTCGCAATTTGCGAAAGACCGTGATGATGTTGTAGCACGCGCTCTTGACGCGGGAGTTAATGGGCTACTCATCACCGGCACTAACCTGCGTGAAAGCCAGCAGGCGCAAAAGCTGGCGCGTCAGTATTCGTCCTGTTGGTCAACGGCGGGCGTACATCCTCACGACAGCAGCCAGTGGCAAGCTGCGACTGAAGAAGCGATTATTGAGCTGGCCGCGCAGCCAGAAGTGGTGGCGATTGGTGAATGTGGTCTCGACTTTAACCGCAACTTTTCGACGCCGGAAGAGCAGGAACGCGCTTTTGTTGCCCAGCTACGCATTGCCGCAGATTTAAACATGCCGGTATTTATGCACTGTCGCGATGCCCACGAGCGGTTTATGACATTGCTGGAGCCGTGGCTGGATAAACTGCCTGGTGCGGTTCTTCATTGCTTTACCGGCACACGCGAAGAGATGCAGGCGTGCGTGGCGCATGGAATTTATATCGGCATTACCGGTTGGGTTTGCGATGAACGACGCGGACTGGAGCTGCGGGAACTTTTGCCGTTGATTCCGGCGGAAAAATTACTGATCGAAACTGATGCGCCGTATCTGCTCCCTCGCGATCTCACGCCAAAGCCATCATCCCGGCGCAACGAGCCAGCCCATCTGCCCCATATTTTGCAACGTATTGCGCACTGGCGTGGAGAAGATGCCGCATGGCTGGCTGCCACCACGGATGCTAATGTCAAAACACTGTTTGGGATTGCGTTTTAGAGTTTGCGGAACTCGGTGTTCTTCACACTGTGCTTAATCTCTTTATTAATAAGATTAAGCAATAGCATGGAGCGAGCCTCACCATCGGGTTCGGTGAAAATGGCCTGAAAGCCTTCGAACGCGCCTTCGGTAATAATCACCTTATCTCCCGGATAAGGGGTTGCCGGATCGACAATGTCTTTCGGTTTATATACCGATAGCTGATGAATCACCGCCGATGGGACTATCGCTGGCGACGCGCCAAAGCGCACGAAGTGACTGACACCGCGGGTCGCGTTGATAGTCGTGGTATGAATCACTTCTGGATCAAATTCGACAAACAGGTAGTTGGGAAACAATGGCTCACTGACTGCAGTACGTTTTCCACGCACGATTTTTTCCAGGGTGATCATCGGTGCCAGGCAATTCACAGCCTGTCTTTCGAGGTGTTCCTGGGCACGTTGAAGTTGCCCGCGCTTGCAGTACAGTAAATACCAGGATTGCATAATGACTCTTATCCGTTTAATCGGGGCGCAAGGATAGCAAAAGCTTTACGCTAAGTTAATTATATTCCCCGGTTTGCGTTATACCGTCAGAGTTCACGCTAATTTAACAAATTTACAGCATCGCAAAGATGAACGCCGTATAATGGGCGCAGATTAAGAGGCTACAATGGACGCCATGAAATATAACGATTTACGCGACTTCTTGACGCTGCTTGAACAGCAGGGTGAGCTAAAACGTATCACGCTCCCGGTGGATCCGCATCTGGAAATCACTGAAATTGCTGACCGCACTTTGCGTGCCGGTGGGCCTGCGCTGTTGTTCGAAAACCCTAAAGGCTACTCAATGCCGGTGCTGTGCAACCTGTTCGGTACGCCAAAGCGCGTGGCGATGGGCATGGGGCAGGAAGATGTTTCGGCGCTGCGTGAAGTTGGTAAATTATTGGCGTTTCTGAAAGAGCCGGAGCCGCCAAAAGGTTTCCGCGACCTGTTTGATAAACTGCCGCAGTTTAAGCAAGTATTGAACATGCCGACAAAGCGGCTGCGTGGTGCGCCCTGCCAACAAAAAATCGTCTCTGGCGATGACGTCGATCTCAATCGCATTCCCATTATGACCTGCTGGCCGGAAGATGCCGCGCCGCTGATTACCTGGGGGCTGACAGTGACGCGCGGCCCACATAAAGAGCGGCAGAATCTGGGCATTTATCGCCAGCAGCTGATTGGTAAAAACAAACTGATTATGCGCTGGCTGTCTCATCGCGGCGGCGCGCTGGATTATCAGGAGTGGTGTGCGGCGCATCCGGGCGAACGTTTCCCGGTTTCTGTGGCGCTGGGTGCCGATCCCGCCACGATTCTCGGTGCAGTCACTCCCGTTCCGGATACGCTTTCAGAGTATGCGTTTGCCGGATTGCTACGTGGCACCAAGACCGAAGTGGTGAAGTGTATCTCCAATGATCTTGAAGTGCCCGCCAGTGCGGAGATTGTGCTGGAAGGGTATATCGAACAAGGCGAAACTGCGCCGGAAGGGCCGTATGGCGACCACACCGGTTACTATAATGAAGTCGATAGTTTCTCGGTATTTACCGTGACGCATATTACCCAGCGTGAAGATGCGATTTACCATTCCACCTATACCGGGCGTCCGCCAGATGAGCCCGCGGTGCTGGGTGTCGCACTGAACGAAGTGTTTGTGCCGATTCTGCAAAAACAGTTCCCGGAAATTGTCGATTTTTACCTGCCGCCGGAAGGCTGCTCTTATCGCCTGGCGGTAGTGACAATCAAAAAACAGTACGCCGGACACGCGAAGCGCGTCATGATGGGCGTCTGGTCGTTCTTACGCCAGTTTATGTACACTAAATTTGTGATCGTTTGCGATGATGACGTTAACGCACGCGACTGGAACGATGTGATTTGGGCGATTACCACCCGTATGGACCCGGCGCGGGATACTGTTCTGGTAGAAAATACGCCTATTGATTATCTGGATTTTGCCTCGCCTGTCTCCGGGCTGGGTTCAAAAATGGGGCTGGATGCCACGAATAAATGGCCAGGGGAAACCCAGCGTGAATGGGGACGTCCCATCAAAAAAGATCCGGATGTTGTCGCGCGTATTGACGCCATCTGGGATGAACTGGCTATTTTTAACAACGGTAAAAGCGCCTGATGCGCGTTTGTTTTGCCCTATTTATCGATCCGACAGAGAAAGCGCATGACAACCTTAAGCTGTAAAGTGACCTCGGTAGAAGCTATCACGGATACCGTATACCGTGTCCGAATCGTACCAGACGCGGCCTTTTCTTTTCGTGCTGGTCAGTATTTGATGGTAGTGATGGATGAGCGTGACAAACGTCCGTTCTCAATGGCCTCGACGCCGGATGAAAAAGGGTTTATCGAGCTGCATATTGGCGCTTCTGAAATCAACCTTTACGCGAAAGCAGTCATGGACCGCATTCTTAAAGATCATCAAATCGTGGTCGATATTCCGCACGGTGAGGCATGGCTGCGCGATGATGAAGAACGTCCGATGATTTTGATTGCGGGTGGCACCGGGTTCTCTTATGCGCGCTCGATTTTGCTGACGGCGCTGGCGCGTAACCCAAACCGTGATATCACCATTTACTGGGGCGGGCGTGAAGAGCAGCATCTTTATGATCTCTCCGAGCTTGAGGCGCTTTCGCTTAAGCATCCAGGTTTGCAAGTGGTGCCGGTGGTTGAACAACCGGAAGCGGGCTGGCGTGGGCGTACTGGCACTGTGTTAACGGCGGTATTGCAGGATCATGGTACGCTGGCAGAGCATGATATCTATATTGCCGGACGTTTTGAGATGGCGAAAATTGCCCGTGACCTGTTTTGCAGTGAGCGTAATGCGCGGGAAGATCGCCTGTTTGGCGATGCGTTTGCATTTATCTGAGATATAAAAAAACCCGCCCCTGACAGGCGGGAAGAACGGCAACTAAAACTTTATACAGTGGCATTTAGATCTATGACGTATCTGGCAAACCATGCCCGATGCGACGCTGTCGCGTCTTATCGTGCCTACAAATAGTCCGAACCGTAGGCCGGATAAGGCGTTTACGCCGCATCCGGCAATTGGTGCACGATGCCTGATGCGACGCTGGCGCGTCTTATCAGGCCTACATTGGTGCCGGATCTGTAGACCGGATAAGGCGTTCACGCCGCATCCGGCAAGTGGTTAAACCCGCTCAAACACCGTTGCAATGCCCTGACCCAGACCGATACACATCGTCGCCAGACCAAACTGGACGTCTTTGTGTTCCATCAGATTCAGCAGCGTGGTGCTGATACGCGCACCGGAACAACCCAGCGGATGACCCAGCGCGATCGCGCCACCGTTGAGGTTGATCTTCTCGTCAATCTGCTCCATTAGCCCGAGATCTTTAATACACGGCAGGATCTGCGCGGCAAAGGCTTCGTTCATCTCGAATACGCCGATATCGCTGGCAGAAAGCCCCGCTTTTTTCAGCGCCAGCTTCGAGGCCGGAACCGGGCCGTAACCCATAATCGATGGGTCACAACCAACGACCGCCATCGAACGCACGCGGGCGCGCGGCTTAAGACCTAATTCTCGGGCGCGGCTTTCACTCATCACCAGCATGGCAGCTGCGCCATCGGAAAGCGCAGAAG
>ERZ791625.1856-NODE-1856-length-9814-cov-2.259453_pt1 | contig 9814 bp, 5 predicted proteins | sample MGYA00510267_ERZ791625 | MGnify/ENA primary metagenome ERZ791625 (study PRJEB30046, sample SAMN00715229) | human gut metagenome | study: EMG produced TPA metagenomics assembly of the A metagenome-wide association study of gut microbiota in type 2...
TGGAAAAAAAAGATTAATAATCAGAATATATTTGTACAATGAAGAAAATAATTATATGTATATGCTTGTCGGTGGTACTGGGGGGATGCTCGGTTTATCGGACCTATAAGCGACCTGATGTGGCGGTTATAGACAGTCTTTACCGTCAGCAGATTTCGCCTGCCGACAGTGTTGCTTCCATTGCCGACCTTTCGTGGAAAGAATTGTTTACGGACCCACATTTACAGAAACTTATTGAGACTGGTCTTTGTAATAATTCAGATTTGGGTATTGCCCGTCTTCGTGCCGAAGAAGCCGAAGCACTTCTTCAGTCGGCACGTCTTTCATATTTACCATCTATTAGCCTTAGCCCTCAAGGAACAATAGGCAAGGTGGAACATAGTAAAACAACCAAGAGTTACGATTTGGCTACTTCGGCTAGTTGGGAGATTGATATTTTCGGTAAACTGACCAATGCGAAACGCCGTGCAAAAGCTTTGTACCTTCAGAGCCTGGAGTACGAACAAGCTGTCACCACTTCGTTGATAGCCAATGTGGCGAATATGTATTATACCTTATTAATGCTCGATGCACAATACAACGTCTCTGCCGAAACTGCCGCCAAATGGCGTGAGAGCGTGAAGACAATGCGTGCCATGAAAGCAGCAGGTATGACGGATGAGGCGGGAGTAGCCCAGACCGAAGCAAACTGTTATATGGTAGAAGCTTCTTTACTCGACCTTAAACAGCAAATCCGTGAAGTCGAGAATTCGCTTTCTATTTTACTGGGTGATGTACCCGACGCTATCGAACGTGGAAAGTTACAGGGGCAAAGCTTCCCGGAAGAACTTACTGTTGGTGTTCCGTTGCAGTTGCTCTCCCGTCGTCCCGACGTGAAGAGTGCGGAACTTTCGTTGGCACAGGCCTTTTATAGTACCAATGCAGCTCGTTCGGCCTTTTATCCTTCCATCACTTTGGGAGGTACGGCAGGTTGGACAAACTCTGCCGGAAGCATGATTATCAATCCGGGCAAACTGTTACTCTCTGCAGTCGGTTCACTGACACAACCTTTATTTAATAAAGGATTGAACATGGCACAGTTGAAAATAGCCAAAGCCCAACAGGAAGAAGCTAAACTTTCTTTCCAGCAGGCTCTGCTGAATGCAGGAAGTGAAGTGAACAATGCCCTTACCCAAGTGCAGGTGGCTCGTGGCAAAACGGAGTTGCGCGACGGACAGATCACTTCATTGGAAACCGCAGTCCGCAGCACGCAACTGTTAATGAAACATGGTAACTCCACCTATTTGGAAGTACTTACCGCCCAGCAATCGTTGCTCTCTGCCCAACTGACGCAGATAGCCGACCGCTTCGATGAGATACAGGGAATTATCAATCTCTACCAGGCTTTAGGTGGTGGCAGGGAATAAAGAATAAATCAATACTCTCTCTTCTCTCGTTTCTTCATCCCCTTTTATCCTTCACGAAGTGGAGTGGTGAGAGGGGATATTTTTAGTGATTAGTTGCGCTGTCTGCCGCTAATCACTAATCACTCACCACTAATCACTTATTGCAGGTACTGGTCGATCTGCGCTACCGTTGCATCTTTCAACAATACTTTCTTGTCTTTATTCAGCAGATACAGGGTAGGTATTGCTTTCAGATCATACAGATTCTTTTCCTTTATAACGAGCTTTTTATCATACCCGTTTATCCATTCTTTGGGGAAGTCCGGTAGGTGTCTTTCCCATTCTTCCTTATCTTCATCCGGATAAACAGCCAGTATCTTTAAGTTTCCTGCGGCAAACTCCTTATTGATGGCGGGTGCCTGTTTCAAGGCTTCTATACCTTCTTCACAAGCATGGCATCCCGGATTGTTGATAAACAGCAGCGTATATTTTGCTTTTACCCCGTAGAGCGTACCGCCTTTTCCGGACAGCATTGTATAAGTGAAATCTTCTGCCGGCCTTCCGATGCGGTTCTGTTCAGCCAACTCCCTGCGCCCTTGCGGAAGTATTTTCTCCGTATCATTCAACACCTTGCTTTCCAGCATGGCATCCAGCACCGGAATGTAAAGTTCCTCATTCCGCATCGGAGAGTTCGGGTCATACAAATACTTTTCAGCTAAGTCCGTATAATAGAAGAATACTACTTTCTTTTGATCTGCCATCTTATACATTTGCTTTATGGCAGCTATCGCGGTAGTGTCCGGAACTACCTTCATAATATCTATAAAGTCCACCCACGCCTGTTCCGTAACATCCGGCAGGTTAATATAAGTGGTATCGGTAAAATCCATATTGTCCCAGTAGTGCCGTACCAGATAATCTGCACGCAATTCGGGGGTATTCAGCATGGCTGGTATAATGGGAAGCGTGAATTTTTTCACGGTGTCTGCCTGAAGTGTTGTTTCCTTGTTGTCATTTGCTTTCCGGCTGCCGCATGAGGCACACAGAATAAGGAACAGGAAGAAAATGTTGAGATAAGTTTTCATAATTCAACTACTTATATATTGAAAGACAAAGATAATGCAAATGTTTTAATTACCATTTGTTAAGTATCAACAAATTAATGAAACCTACCTTTGCCCCGCTTTTTTTAAAACAATGAGATATGCAAAGGGATAATTTGGACTTCAAAAACATGAGTGTGAGTAAGTTGTTTACAAAACAACTCTTCCCCACGTTGCTGGGTATGGTATCATCCGCATTGTTCACTGTTGTCGACGGGATATTCGTAGGACGCGGAATAGGCAGTGATGCCATTGCCGCGGTGAATATTGCGGCGCCTATTTTTATGATAGCGGCCGGGTTGGGACTGATGTTCGGTATGGGTGGAGGAATTCTTGCTTCCATTAATCTGTCTCGTGGCAAATTGGTGGTTGCCAATATCAATGTCACGCAGTCAATCGTCATGCTGACGATTGTCAGTATCATTATGGGAATACTGTTGACTGTGTTCCCCGAAACTGTAGTAACCTTATTAGGGGCCGAAGGGCATCTGACGGAATTGTCGGCGGAGTATTTGTTTTGGTTCTCCATATCCATTCCGTCCACGGTCTTACTGGTGGCGTTGCCGTTCTTCGTGCGTCTGACGAACCCTAACTTTGCCATGTGGGCCATGCTGGCGGCCACTGTTGTCAATATCGTACTCGATTATATCTTTATCTTTATTTTTGAGTGGGGATTGTTCGGTGCTGCTATTGCCACTGACTTGGGAGAACTGGTGGGGACACTTTTACTCTTGGGTTATCTGCTTCGCCCGTCCGTATCCGTTCGGTTTGCCAGGCTGAAGATGAGTATCAAGAGCATCCGACTGACACTGAGGAATACATGGTATATGCTGAAACTGGGTGTTTCGTCCTGTTTAAGCGAAATAACGATTGCTGTCATGTCCATTGCAGGCAATTATGTGTTTATGAGCCATCTGGGAACAGATGGAGTAGCAGCTTATAGTATTGTCTGCTATCTGTTTCCTATTATTTTCATGGTGTTCAATGCTATGGTTCAGTCGGCACAACCCATTGTCAGCTACAATTATGGTTGCGGACAGTTATTGCGGTCCAATAAGGCGTTGCGTTTATGCATCATTTCCGCTGTTGTGTTCGCTTTGCTGATCAGCGGAGTGTTTGTCTGTTTCTCCGGCGATATCGTTTCTTTATTCTTGCCGGATTGGACGAGCCATGCCTGGCAGTATGCGGTTGCCGGTCTGCCTCTGTTTGCTGTCGATTACATTTTCTTCGGGATCAATGTAATCACAATAGGATACTATACCAGTATTGAACGTATTAATCTGGCGATGAGGCTTACACTGCTGCGCGGTATCTTGCCGGTCTTGTTCTTCTTTATACTGCCTGTATGGTTCGGCGTGACGGGCATCTGGCTTGCGGTGGCGGCGGGAGATATTACTACAACAATCCTTATTTTGCTATGCAGAAAGAAGGTTTAGTATTGATATATCTATGAATTCTTTTCGATGTATCCGATATGAAGTGGGTAGAAGATACGTGATGGTCTGGGGAAGTAGTGGGAAAGGAGGCAGTCTCTCAAAAAATGAGAGCTACCTCCTTCCGCTTACTGTCAGAGAGAGTTTATGCTTATTCTATATATGAAGAAAGTGCATCATTATAATCGACTTCTTTGGCCGGGAATACCCAAGTCCACTGATTGTTGTCCGAAGGCTGGATGGTTATAGCAAACTGCACATGGAAACTACCTTCCGGATATGCTTTGCGCACGATCGGCTCTTTCCAGCGTTTGTAGTCGAACCAGTCGGAACCTTCGCCCCAGAGCTCTATCCTGCGATACAGTTTCACTTCTTGCAGCAGGTCATCTCCTGTTTTCGTACAGGTATAGGCGGGATTGCGGCCTGAATCCTTATTCAGGGCAACCAGTAATTTTTGTGTTTCTGCATCCTTGCCGCCTATGTGGCAGTTGGCTTCGGCTTCAATCAGATACATCTCTGCCGAACGGAAATTATTCAATTGCCCTATACCCGGTTGGTCGGCACATAATATTTTGAACTGCATATAGGCAAAGATATAACTGGTGCTATAAATTTTGTCGGCATAATCTTTCATAGCCCGGTCATACAGGGCACCTTTCGAAGCCCGTCCGGTAGATGTGGTATATGTTTCACCTTCTTTGGGCCCCAGAAACATGTTCTTACGTACATCGGTTTCAGGAATCTGATCGTACAGTTCTTTACTGATGGAACATGCGTAGGTTCTGCAAATGCTAGCACTGGAGTTGCTGCCCTGATAGGCAAAAAATGAATAATAGTGCAAATTCTGGTCCGTAGCATTGTAACTGCTCCATATCCATTCTTGGTTAGGGGTATTAAAACCGCCATCCACATATTCGGAGTTTGTCATCAACGGATAATTGGCACGTGCCAATACTGCATAGCGTGCAGCGGTTGCCCAGTCTTCACGAGTCAGGGCCGCACGGGCATAGGTGGCATAAGCCACATCCAGGTTCGGACTGTAATTGTCCCCGCTCGCGCGGTCCAGTTTCGATGCTGTGAAATTGGAGATAGCCTCATTCAAATCTTCATAAATCCGGCCGTAAACTTCTGCCAGTGTAGAAGTTGGCAGCTCACCCGTACTCAGGTCTATGCGCAGGGGAAGTCCGCGGCTGGAACCATTATTACTGTCGCACCAACGATGACAATAGAGTTGGCTCAGCATCATGTAGCTGTATGCTCTGAATGTCAGTGCCTGAGCTTTTATAAACTGCTTCTCTTCATTGCTACCGCTGGCATTGTCTATGTTTTCAATGATGGCATTGGCATTACCTATCAGCTTATAATAGTAGAACCAGGGGTAATAACAATAGCTTGAAGTATTTCTTTCGTGATAAAGCGAGTTGATGATGGAAGACCATCCGGTCAGGTTTGATTTCTGGAAATCGTTTCCCGGATAGTTGCCATACCACGTCTTGATAGTTCCTTCGCCATTGAATCCTTGTGAACTGAGATATTGGTTGACCATTAACCTGCAAATACCATTTATTGCGAGTTTGGCATTCTGAGTGGTTTCAAAGATAGTGGCCGTACCCGTAGATGATTGGGGTACAGTGTCCAGATAGTTGCTGCCGCACGAGGCCAACAGAACTGTGAGTCCTAATGTGTATAATATCTTTTTCATAAGTGAGCGTTTTATTATTATAGTTTAATGTTGATACCAACGGAGAATACTCTCGGAGTTACCAGATAGTTGTATTGCGAACCGCCGAATGATTGCTGGGGATTCATGCCTTGGCGGGCTGTGAATGTCCATAAGTTCTCGCAATTTGCGCTCACGCTTATTCCCTGCAGGTCCAGTCGTTTCACAAAGGAAGCCGGTAGCCGGTGGCTCAGTGTGAGGTTTTTAACTACTAAATAGTCCGAACTGACAAGCCATCTGGAAGAAGCGGAATTATTGTTTGCACTCATCGTGCTGTTTATCTGAGGAATACCATCTATCCAGATACGGTCTGCCGAGTTTTCTGACATTCCCTCGGGAGCCGCTTTCCAGGCATTCATAATGTCGGAGTGGAAGTTGCCGGGTGAAGTGCCTGTAGTCATTAACGAACGGTATACCCCATCATAGGTTTGACCTCCCAGCGAGTAGGTGAACAAGGCGGAGAAAGTAAGTGATTTGTAAGATACCGTACCGGTAAAGCTGCCGTAGACTTTGGGTAGTGCCGAACCGTGGAATTCTTTCAGGGCGTAAGTCGTATTGTTGGTATAATAAGTGCCGTTGATGGAAGTCAGGCTTTCATTGTCGCTGATGTCAGTACCTTCTGCATTTCCCAATTTGCTGCCATCGGGCAGTGTGATGAAATAGTCTTCCAGATTGAGTGTGTACAGGGAGTTACCGATGAGTTGATCGACACCGACATAAGTCGGCAGGAAGAACTCATAACGGCTTTTACCTTCCACTATTTTGTAGTTTCCCGATATGATCCCATCCTTATTTTGTTCAGGCAGCTTCACAATCTTGTTCTTGACGAATGTGGCATTCGTTGCAAAGTTCACTTTCCATTTCTTATCTCTGTAGATATCGATGTCCGTATTGATTTCGAAACCTTTGTTGGAGATGGTTCCCAGATTCTTTGCAATGGTGGCCTGTGCGGATGTGGTGGAAGTGGCTCCTGCTGACAACGGCAGATAAACATCGAACAAAAGATCCTTGTTCCGTTTGTCAAAATACTCAAGACTGATGTTCCAACGGTTGAACAAACGGCCTTCAAGTGCTATACCATAAGCCTCTCCGGTCTCCCACTTCAGATCGAGAGCTTCGTTCTGAGATAAATAATATGCCCCGATGTTTGCATTCTGGCTACCGGCATAAAGTCCCATGTAGCCATAATATCCGGTTCCGGCATCATTTCCCACTTGTCCGTAGTTGGCGCGGAACTTCAAAGAGTTTATCCAGGTGACAGATTGCATGAAGTCTTCTTCCGATATAATCCAGTTTGCACCGATGCTACCGAAGTTACCCCAGCGGTTCTGTTTGGAGAAACGGGATGAACCGTCACGGCGGAACGAAACTTCCAGATTGTATTTCTCGGCGTAGTTGTAGCGGATACGTCCCAAGTAACTTTCCGTACGATAGTCCGTCTCGTAGCCGGTCAGGCTGGTAATATCTGTGAAGTTAGACAGATTCGGCTTTCCGGCAAATGTCTCGGTCGTCTTGAATGCATACTCATAATCATAATTGTTGGAGTAGTTTTCGTGTGCTGCCAGTACATCTATGTAGTGTTTGCCATATACATGATTCCAGTTCAGTTGCTGCTGGAAGGTATAATTCTTATAGCGGTAAGTCACTCGCTTGGTACGTCCGTTGTTTCCTTTACCGTCACCGATAGTGGCATTGTCGTAAGAGGTCTGCTCGGAGTTTCGCACGTTGAGGTCGCCTTTCACTGTGAATGTGAAGTCGTTCAGGAACTTGACATCTGCAAAAGCAATAGCTTGCAGTGTGTTGCGTATGGTTTTGTCCGTACTCAATTCGTTTTCCCAAATTACATGACGGTCTACATATTGGTTACGGGTAGAGATCGTTACTCCCTCGTCATCTTTATAGTATCCCGGATCGTACTGTTTGTTGTTCAGGGCATCCAGGCGATAAGAACCATCGGCATTATGCAGATGCACGGGATAGATGGGGGCTATCTGACGACAATACATAAATGCATTGGTATATCCGGCGTCACTGTCCCCATTGGTTGCATGAGAATTTTGGTGCGTGCCGGATAGGTTAATGCCTGCCTTGAACCATTTTTTAGGAGTGAAGCTCATGGAAGTACGGGCTGAGATACGATTGAAATCCGAGTTTGTCACATAACCTTTCTCATCCAGATAGCCGATGGAAAAGTAATAGTTACTCTTTTCGTTGGCGGTATTTCCGCTAAAGGAATATTCCTGCCGGTATCCGTTGCGGATGGCATCCGAATACCAGTCAAGGTCATTGGCATATCCCGGAAGGATTTGTGCATCCGAAACCAGATTACCATTCGCGTCGAACAAAGCATTGTCCGCCTTATTATATATATTAAGGTATAGTTGTTCCGAAATCAGATTTTCCGACGCATATTTGGCCGCGGTGGCTGCATCATCACCTGCAGACATACGTGCATTCTTCAGGTTTTGCCAACTTGCTTCCATAAATTGGTTAGGCGAGGTACGTTTATACTCTTTGATACCGCGTGAATAGACTCCTTGGTTGATTTTTAGGTCGAAACTGATTTTGCTGGAAGTCCCTTTTCTTGTGCTGATCAGAATCACACCGTTTGATGCGCGGTTACCGTATAGTGCGGCTGAAGCTGCATCTTTCAGAACTGAAATGCTCTCTATATCGGCCGGGTTTATATCCGAAATATTTCCTCCGAAAGGAACACCGTCTACCACATAAAGCGGAGTGCTCGAACCATTTACAGTTCCGATACCGCGAATGCGGATTGACGGATCACTGCCCGGTGCACCGTAAGTACTATTAATCTGTACGCCCGATGTCGTTCCTTCCAATGCTGAAGTTACGCTGGAGGTTGGTCGCATTTCAATCTGATCCTGATTGACGGATGAAATGGCTCCTGTCAGCGATGATTTTTTTGCTGTACCGTAGGCTACTGTTACAATCACTTCATCCAACATCTGAGAATCGTTTGACATGATGATCCTGAGTTGAGGCTTGATTGCAACTTCCTGCGTTTTCATGCCAACAAACGAGATAATTAAGGTTTTGGCATCATTGGGGACATTGGTGAGTGTAAACTCTCCGTTTACGTTGGTAATCACTCCTTGCGAGAATCCTTTCACCAGAATAGATGCACCAACCACCGGCTCATTGCCTTCTTCTGAAATCACGACTCCGGTTACTTTGGAGACTTGGGCCAATGTTGCACTTGTCCATAAAAACAGATAGGCCAGCATGATAAATAGTAGTTTCCTTTTCATAAGCTCTCTTTTTAAAATTAGTATTTTTATTTCTCGAGTTCTTGCAGTACTTAAACATGAATAACATCATTAGAGAGCTTTGAAGGGTTTGAGTTGTATTATCACCTAATGGGAATAAATAAATCGTATATTAGGAGTAAATAAACATTTGCATTTTAACGTTTGATTTGTTTGCTTTTTAATATTTATTTATATCTTTGCGCTAATCATAACACTAAGTACTGCAAGAACTTAGCTGTCATTTATTTGTTGAATTTTATGGGTTTGTTTGAATATAAATAGAGAAAAGCAAAGCCCCCTTCCATACAGCTGTATTCCCTTATTCATCGGGGTTTGCGTGTGGAAGGGGGGCTTTTGCTTCTTATTTTGCTTTTATCTTGTTACTATCTTGTCTTTACTTACTCCGTAGTATCCTGCCACGGGTACATATATCGGTTGCATTTGTCGTCCGATGTTTTCTATTTTTCCTTCTGCTTTCAGTCGTCTCAGGTGTTCCATTGCCTTCGATTTCATGAAGCCACATATATGCTGGAAGTCCAGGCGTGTCATCAGCTGATGTTCGGCAAAGTATTCCTTCAGTCGCATGTCTATCTCTACGTCCGATAGCTTGCTGGAGTGCCCGCTATGCTTGAAATTCTTCAGTTTAACATTGCCTATCTCGTTCTTCAACGCTTGGTCGGCACGAAACTTGATGCCCTTCAGTTTCACTTTCTCATTTTTTCGTTTCGTTTCCATTGTGATTCCTTCCTCGCATTTCAGTGTAGGATGGAAGTATCCGATGCCGTCCAGATGTACTTGTCGTCCTTCCGCCAATTCTTCTCCCATTATATGCGATAGTGCATCGAGCACTGCCGACACATCCGTCTCTGTCAGCGAACTGCGTGCCTGTATTTTGTGGCGG
>ERZ791625.1859-NODE-1859-length-9805-cov-3.083282_pt1 | contig 9805 bp, 9 predicted proteins | sample MGYA00510267_ERZ791625 | MGnify/ENA primary metagenome ERZ791625 (study PRJEB30046, sample SAMN00715229) | human gut metagenome | study: EMG produced TPA metagenomics assembly of the A metagenome-wide association study of gut microbiota in type 2...
CCCACCTGTTCGCCGGGCTGGCCGATGTAGGCCAGCAGTCCCTTCACCGGCACATCCTCGCCCTCCTGGGCCACGATCTTCAGCAGGACGCCGTCCTGCTCGCTGGTGATTTCATTGGTGAGCTTATCAGTGGTGATCTCCACCACCACGTCCCCGGCCTTTACAGCGTCTCCCTCGTGCTTGATCCACTGGGAGACGGTTCCCTCCTCCATGGTCAGGCCCAGCTGGGGCATCAGTACTTCATAAGCCATCTCACACGCCTCCTCACTTGTTCAGCACGCGCTTGACAGCCCGCACGATATCCTCCGGATGGGGGAAGTTCTTGTCCTCCAGCACCGGGCTGAAGGGGGAGCAGATGTTCAGGCCGCAGACCCGTTCCACCGGGGCGTCCAGCTCATCAAACAGCTCCTCTGCGATCTGGGCAGAGAGCTCACCGGCGTAGCTGCCCCGCTTGACCTCCTCGGAGACGATGATGACGTTGTGGGTCTTGGAGACGGACTTCACGATGGCATCCCAGTCCAGGGGCACCAGAGTCCGCAGATCCAGGACCTCCACGTCGATGCCCTCCGCCTCCAGGGTCTGGGCGGCCTCCAGGGCGAAGTGGACCTCACGGCTCCAGGTGATGATGGTCAGGTCCCTGCCCGCCCGCTTCACGTCCGCCGCACCCAGGGGGATGGTGTACTCCCCATCGGGGATCTCCTCCTTGTGGGCGTACAGCAGCTTGTGTTCCAGGAACACTACCGGGTCGTCGTCCCGGATAGCGGACTTCAGCAGGCCCTTGGCGTCGGCAGCGGTGCAGGGGGCCACCACCTTCAGTCCCGGGAAGTGGCAGAAGAAATTCTCCAAGCACTGGGAATGCTGGCCTGCGTTCCGGCGGCCGGCGCCCATGGGCGCCCGCAGGACCATGGGGACGCTGCACTGTCCGCCGGTCATGTAGCGGATCTTGGCAGCCTGGTTGAACAGGGGATCCGCGCACTCCGTGGCGAAGTCATCGTACATCAGCTCCACCACGGGCCGCAGCCCCCGCATCGCGGCGCCCACGGCCATGCCCACAAACCCCTCCTCGGAGATGGGAGTGTCAATGACGCGGTTGGGGCCGAACTCCTCCAGAAAGCCCTTGGTGATGGCGAACACATTGCCCATGACGGCCATGTCCTCGCCCATGATGAAAACCTTTTCGTCCCGGAGCATTTCCTCGTGCAAGGCTTCACCGATGGCCTTGCTGACGGTGATCTTCTTGCTCATCTCGCCACGCACCTTTCGTTGTCAGTCACATACATATCATCCAGCACCGTCGCGGGGTCCGGATATGGGGACGCATCCGCGAACTTCACAGCCTCGTCCATCTCGGCCTCTGCGTCCTGCCGGATGGCGTCCAGCTCCTCCTGGGCGGCGCCGCTCTCCAGCAGCCGCCGCCCCAGCTTCTCGATGCCGTCGTTTGCCAGGGCGTGCTCCATGTACTCCTTGGGGCGGTAAACCGCCGGGTCACCGCAGTAGTGGCCCTGATAGCGGTATACCTTGGCCTCCACCACATAGGGTCCCTTGCCGCTGCGGGCGTGGTCCAGGGCGACCTTCATAGCCTCATACACCGCGATGGCGTCCGTGCCGTCCACCACGGCGTAGGGCACGCCGTAGGCCGCGGCCCGGGAGGCCAGATCCGGGGTGTTGGTGACCCGGTGGATCTCCGTGGACACGCCGTAGCAGTTGTTCTCAATGAACCAGACCAGCGGCAGCTTCCAGGCGGCGGCCATGTTCAGGGACTCGTGGAAGGAGCCCTCGTTGGTGGAGCCGTCGCCGAAGCAGCCCACGGTGACGGAGTCGTCCCCCATGATCTTGGAGGCCAGGGCGCTGCCGGCGGAGATGGGCTGCCCGGCGCCCACGATGCCGTTGGCGCCCAGGTGGTTCATCTTCTCCATGTCCGCAATGTGCATGGAGCCGCCCTTGCCCTTGCAGTAGCCGGCAGCCTTGCCGAACAGCTCCGCCATGGCCCGCTTGGGGTCCGCCCCGCGGGCGATGGCATGGCCATGGCCCCGGTGGGTGGAGGTGAAGTAGTCCCTGGGCTCGATGGCCGCGAAGGCACCGGCCTCCGCTGCCTCCTGACCGATGCTCAGGTGGATGTTGCCCGCCAGCATGCCCTTGGTGAAGCACTCGGCGGCGTGTTCCTCAAAGGCCCGGATCCGGACCATGTCCCGGTACAGGGACAACAAAAAGCTCTTTTCATAGGTAGCCACGATTCAACACGACCTTTCTCAGTGTACGATGGAATAGTAGATAAATACAGGGATCAGGGACAGCAGCGGCAGAATGACCGTCTCCATCGCCACGTGCTTGTAGCCCTTCTTATAGGACACGCCGGACAGGGCGAACAGCATCACTACGGTGCCGTTCCAAGGCAGGGTGTCCAGTCCGCCGCAGGCGATGGAGGCCACCCGGTGGATGATCTCCGGCGTGTAACCCCAGGAGATGAAGGTCTCACCGAAGAGCTCCAGCGCGATAGTCAGGCCGCCGGAGGCGGAGCCGGTGATTCCGGCGATGATGGTGGTGATGGCCGCCACCTTCACCAGGCCCGGCAGCGGCAGGTTGATGATGTTCTCCTGCACCAGGGCAAATACATCGGTGGCGGAGACCACCTTGCCCACGCCCACCACGGCAGCGATGATGATGCAGGGGAAGATCCCGTTGTTGAAGCCCTCGGAGACAATTTCTCCAAAGCCCTTGACGCCGCCCAGGGATTTGCAGAAGAACAGGAGGGACAGCACGCACCCGGCCGTGAGGCCGTACAGCAGCTCCACACCGAAGCCGTTGATGAGGACGAAGGTCACCACCATGGGCAGCAGGGAGATCCAGAAGCCCGGAGCCCGCTGCTCCAGCTCTTTCTCGTCCAAAATGCCGCCCTGGACCTGGTAGAGCTCGATGGCCGCCTCCGGGTCGTCATGACCCTTCTTCACCTGCCAGTAGAGGTAGCCGACACCTACGACGATCATGAACAGCGTGGCCAGCACGCCCTCCACCGGGGCGGCGGTCAGCGCCGTGCCCAGAATCTGAGTGGGAATGATGTTCTGCATCTGCAGGCTGCCGGGCATCTGGCCCATGGCAAAGGTGGCGATGGCCAGGCCGGTGATGCCGGGGAACAAGTACCATGGGATGCCCGCCTTGGGGAACAGGATCTTGGCAAAGGGCAGCAGCACGAAGATCATCACGGTCACCTGGATGCCGCCGTACACCAGCAGGGCGCCTACCAGCACGTAGATCAGCAGCGTCCACTGGGTTCCGGCCTTGTTGATGAGGGTGCTGCTGATGCGCCAGGTGGCGCCGCTCTTGTCATACAGCGCGCCCAGCAGGGCGCCCAGGGCGAAGATCACCAGCCAGCTGCCCACGAAGTCCTTCATGCCGATGAGGAAGGGGCCGTCCGCCCCCACCAGGGAGGCCGCCACGTCCAGCCCGCCGAACAGGGCCACGATGGCCGCAGCCAGCACTGCCGCCAGGAACATGCTGATTTTTTTGTAAGCCGCAAAGATCAGCACCGCGAATGCCAGAATGATTCCAATCACGCTCACTACGATCATGTTGTCTATATCCTCCCGTCCTTCTCTGTCAGATTTGATGAAAGCGGCGCCCGTTGCCGTGTACCCTCCTTTCCCGCGCCCCCCAATATGTCTTCCAATTTGAATTTTAGCAACTGGCAATTCAATAGTGAAATACCATGTTTTTATGCAGGAATAACAAAAACTTATAAACAGCTAGTCAAAAAAATGTCAATTCGCACTTTTGGCATAAAGAAAATCTTGATTTTTCAATAAAACTCCTTTATTCTTAAAGAAAAGCGCGGCGGTGCGCCGCCGGAGGGATGGGAGGTCTGCCGGATGCTGAATCTGAAGCGGCTGCAATATCTGGACGCGGTCTACCAGTATAAGAATTTCACCCAGGCCAGCGAGGCGCTCTACGTGTCCCAGCCGGCCATCTCCTCCGCCGTCCAGGCGCTGGAGGAGGAGCTGGGGGTGCGGCTGGTGGTCCGCAGCTCCAAGGGCGTTACCTTTACATACGAGGGCGAGCAGTTTATGATCTGGGCGCGGCGCATCCTCAGCACCTGTGAAGCGGCGGAAAATGCCATGCGGGATCTGGCCGGCACGGCGGAACAGCGCCTGCGGCTGGGAATCTCCCACGTGCTGACGAATCCCATCGTGCCCATGATCTTCTCCACCTTTCTGCGGGAGCACCCCAAGGCGCAGATCTACCTGAACGAGGGCTCCATGAACAAGCACGTGGAGATGGTGACGGGTGAAATGCTGGACCTGGCTTATAACGCCTTCCCCACAGCGCCGGAGGCGGAGGAGCTGGAGATCATTCCTATGGGCACTATGGAGATCCACGCGGTGCTGCATCCGGACCATCCCCTGGCGCGGCTGGACCGGATCCCCCTGGCGCGGCTGGGGGAGGAGAAGCTCATTATGATGGACGCCCAATCCAAGGTGAAGGAGTTGATGAGCCGGGAGTTTGAGCGCCATCAGGTGATCCCGGACATTCTCTTCAATTATGACCAGGTGCTGTGCATGGCGAATCTGGTCCGCTCCTGCCGGTACGTGGGCATCATCAGCGTGGCCCAGGGCCAGCAGGCCCTGGGCTGCGAAGGGCTGGCGATCCGCCCCTTCGAGGAGCCGGTGGTGTTCGACGTGGGGTTCTTTCTCAAAAAGGGGCGCTATCTGCCCAAGCTGGGGTGGGAGCTGATTCGCTTCATCCAGGAGAACACCCTGCGGGGCGGCACCTAACCGCGGGAACTCCTTTCCAAAACATCATGGCAAAAAAGCTGGCTGCCCGGCGGGCAGCCAGCTTTTTTGCGACGCAGCTGCATCGCAGAAATTTGTGAACGGTATTTCCCTGCCCTCCCCAGGCAGCAGGATCCGGATGCGCCCCCTCATGCGCAGCGGCGAGCGTTTCTTTTCGCGGCGCGCTGCCGTACTTGTGAAGCTCCGTGCCTGTTCAATGGACCGTATCCTGAAACAGCCGGACCATGGCCGCCACGGCGCGGTCCGCCCCGTCGGGGTCATGGGCGAGGACGGCCTCCATGATGGCGTAATGGGTGTTGTAGATCCGCAAATTGATCTCCCGCAGCTGCTCCGGTGTGTAATCCCGAATCGTCTCCACAAACACATCCGTGTTGAGGCGGACAATCACGTCATTAATCAGAGAGGCCAGCGTGTTGTGGCTGGCCTTGGCCAAAGCGCTGTGGAACGCCACATCATACTCCTGGAAGCTGAAGAGGCTGTCCAGGTTGGCCTTCGCGCCCTCCAGGGTCTGCCGGAGCGCCTCGGCATCCTCCTCCGTGTGGTGGATGGCAGCCAGACGGGCGCAGCTGCGGTCGTTGATATGCCGATACTCCAGCAGCTCATCCAGATTGATGGCCCCCATGGCCACCAGGTTTTTCAGGGGCTCTTCCACGGATTTCAGGGAGACGCCCCGGATCACCGCGCCGCCGGAGCTGCCCACGGCGGTTTCGATCAGTCCCTCCTGCTGGAGCATCCGCAGCGCTTCCCGCACCACAGGGCGGCTGCGCTGGAACATCTCCGCCAGCTCCCGCTCCGGCGGGAGCCGGTCCCCCGGACGCAGTTCCCCGGAAATGATCTTGGGGTAGATCTGATTGTAAATAGCCTCGGACGCCCGCTGGGTCTTGGCAGGCGTGAAGAGGGCCTTGGAAGAAGGCTGCTCCATCATGGTTCTCCTTACCCTTCCTGCTTTTTGTGAAAAGTATATCATACTCGAAAGCCGGAATCAAGGGAGAGTCCGTAGGATGCCTGCAGGAGTGGCGAGACATATCCACACGCGACATTGTTAAAAATTGTGCAAAATAGCTCGTTATTTTAATAACGCTTGACGAGCATTGGGTAAAGTGCTATAAAATAAAGCGAGAAATATAAATGGTAAAACCATTTATAAGGCAACATATTTTGTTGTCAGGCCGGCGGCACGACTGTCATGTCCCGGCAGCAAGCGACCCTTCGCAGAGAATCGACAGGATAAAAGAAAAAGGAGTGTTTGATGTGAAAAAGACGTTGGCAATGGTATTGGCACTTGTGATGATGTTTACCCTGCTGACAGGCTGCGGCGGTGGAGGCGGTGATTCCGGCGGAGACGGCACCGGCGCGGAATACACCTGGCGCATGGCGCTGAACGGCAGTGCCCCCGGCGAGCTGGGCTATGATATGGCCACGTTCTTCAAGGAGAAGGTAGAGGAGCTCACATCCGGCCGCGTCTCCATTGAATTCTACGGCGGCAACAGCCTGGGTTCCACCACTGAGGTGCTGGAGGGCATGGCTGCCGGCGTAGCGGACATCACCTGCGAGTCCGTGGGCACGCTGGCTCCCTTCACAAATCTGGCAAATATCGACATCATGCCGTACATCTACAACGGTTACGACCACTTCCAGGCGGTCTGGGGCGGCGAGCTGGGCCAGGAGATTCTAGACACCGTGGGCAATGACTCCGGCTTCAAGCTGATAGGCGCCGGTTACCGTGGTGCCCGGATCGTGACCGCCACCAAGGAGATGAAGACCGTGGAGGACTTCGCCGGCTTCAAGCTTCGCAGCCCCAATCTGGAGGGCTACATCAAGGTTTGGGAGTGGATGGGCTCCGCCCCGACTCCCCTGGCTATGGGCGAGACCTACACGGCTTTGCAGCAGGGCACCGTGGATGGGCAGGAGAACTCCATCCTGGACTCCCAGAGCTATTCCTTCCAGGAGGTCTGCCCCTACTGGATTCTGACCAACCATGTATACAGCGCCAACACCATTATCATGGATAAGGCGTACTTTGAATCCCTGCCGGAGGACATCCAGTCCGCGCTGGAGGAGGCTGCCGTCTATGCCGGCGAGCAGATCGGTCAGGAGGTGCTGGAGCGGGAGGATGCCGCCAAGGAAGAGCTGACCGCGGAAGGCGTCACCTTTGTGGATGTGGACAACGCCGCCTTTACCGAGCATTTCAGCGGCTATGCGGAGGCCAACTTCCCCGATCTGGCCGACTGGTGCAACCAGATCCGTGCACTGGCTCCCAATGCCTGACAACCGCCACGAAGGACATAGCGAGGTGTCAAACATGCTGAGAGGATATTCCAAATTCCTAGATGTCCTGGAGAAGGTCGAGAAAGCGATCCTGGCTGTCACCGTAGGGATTATGGTCATCATCATCGCCTACCAGGTCATCATGCGGTACATCTTTGCCCACGCCAACTCCTGGAGCGAGGAGCTGGCCCGGTATCTGTTCATCTACGACGTGATGATCGGTGCAGCCATTGCCATCCGCCGCAACAGCCATCTGCAGATCGACATTCTCATCAATCTGATGAAGCCGAAGGTGCGGACCATCCTCACCATCATCGCCACTCTGGCCGGCATGGTGTTCATGGTATTCCTGCTGTCCTACTCCATCACCCTGGTGCAGACCGGCGCCCGCACCATGTCTGCGGGGCTTGGGATCCCCATGTCCATCCCCTATTCCTGTATGCCCGTCGGCATCGTGCTGATGCTCCTGACTTCCATTGAGGTCCTCTTCAAGAACATCTCTGCCCTGCGCGGGGCCGGAAAGGAGGCCCAGGTATGAACGCCGGCCTGTTAATCATCATTCTGCTGCTGGGTCTCGCCCTCCTGGGATTCCCCATCTACATCGCCCTGGGCATCGGCGCCCTGGCGGCCCTGAACCTGGCGGACCTGCCCCTGATTGTGCTGCCTCAGAGAATGTTCGCGGGCATGAACGGCAGCGCCCTGCTGGCCATCCCCTTCTTCATTCTGGCGGGCAATATCATGTCCCGCAGTATTACAGGAAAACTGATTGACATTTGTAATGCCATTATAGGACACATCAAGGGCAGCCTGTCCCTGGTGACCATTCTGGCCTCCGCCCTGTTCGGCGCTATCTCCGGCTCCGGCGTGGCCACCGCCTCCGCCATCGGCGGCATCACCGCCATGAAGCGGGAGGGCTATCCCGCCCCCTTCGCCGTGGGCGTAGCGTCCATCTCCTCCATCCTGGGTCCCATCATTCCGCCCTCCATTGTGCTGATCGTGTACGCCAGCATCACCAATGTGTCCGTGGCGGAGCTGTTCCTGGGCTCCGTGTTGCCGGGCATCATTCTGGCGGTGGCTCTGATTGCCTACGGCCTGTATTACGGCCACAAGCACAATCTGCCGGCCCATGAGAAGCCCAACCTGAGGAAGATCGGCTCCTCCGTGCGCAAGGGCATCTGGGCGCTGCTGATGCCCATCATCATCCTGGGCGGCATCTTCGGCGGCATCTTCACCCCCACCGAGGCCTCTGCCGTGGCAGTGGTGTACAGCCTGATCATCAGCCTCTTCGTATACAAGGACATGAGCTTCAAGGAGCTGCCCCAGGTGTTTGTGGAGGGCGCAGTTTCCACCGCCACCATCATGGTGATGGTGGGCCTGTCCTCCGCCTCCAGCTATGTAATCACCACCTCCGGCCTGCCCCAGCAGCTGGTCTCCTTCTTCAGCTCCATCACAAACAGCCCCGTCGTCATTCTGCTGCTGCTGAACATTCTGTTCCTGATCATCGGTATGCTGATGGAGGCCAATGCGGCTGTGGTGATGATGACCCCGATCCTGCTGCCGCTGTTGAATGCCTTCGGCATCGATCTGCTGCAGTTCGGCATCGTCATGAGCTTCAACCTCTGCATCGGTCTGGTGACGCCGCCGGTGGGCCTGTGTCTGCTGCTGTGCAACCAGACCGGCGAAACCCGGCTGTCTCACTCCCTGAAGGCCATGATGCCCATGCTGCTGATCTCCATTATCGTGTTGTTCCTCATCACCTATGTCTCGCCCCTCACCACCTTGCTTCCCAGCATCATGGCGGGCTGATTGCGAAGAAAGGAAGTCTTGGATATGCAAAAAATCGGATTTTTGGGAATGGGCGTCATGGGACTGCCTATGGCGAAAAACGTGGTGCAGAAGTGCGGGCTGCCCGTGCTGGGCTACGATGTGGTCCAGCAGCAGATGGACGCCTTCCGGGAGGCAGGCGGCATCCCCGTCAGTGACCCGGCAGAAATCTACAAGGCCTGCGACGTGATCCTCCAGATCCTGCCCACCCATCCCATCATCCGCAACAGCGTGGAGCAGGCCATCCAGTACGGTAAGCCCGGCAATGTGATTGTGGACCTGAGCTCCACCGCACCGGACATCATTCTGGAGCTGTACCAGCAGGCCAAGGACGCGGGGATGTTCCTGCTGGACTCCCCGGTCAGCGGCGGCAACCCCATGGCCATCGCCGGGACGCTGGCCATTATGACCGGCGGCGACAAAGAGGCCTTTGACAAGGTAAAGCCGGTCCTGGCGTGCATGGGCAGTCCCGTTTACACCGGCGGCCCCGCCAGCGGCAGCGTCACCAAGCTGGTGAACAACATGATCGGCGGCGCCATCCTGGTGGCCATTGCGGAGGGCTATGCCTTCGCGGCCAAGGCGGGCATCGACCTGCAGACCACGTTCGAGGCCACCCGGGGCGGCTTTGCCGGCGGTCCCATGTACGACAACAAGGTGCCCAAGATCATTAAGCGGGACTACACCCCCGGCGCGCGGATCGCCGTCCACCGGAAGGACATCCTGAACGCCAAGCACTATGCCCACAAGCTGGACATCGACACGCCGCTGACAGATGTGGTCCTCCATGTGATGGACTGGATGAACGACAACGGCCACATCGACGAGGACCAGGCGGCACTGGTCAAGTATTACGAGGACAAGATGGGCGTGAAGGTCGGCCGGGAGGAGACGGCAGACTGACGCTTGTCAGACGATCAATCTCAGAGTGC
>ERZ791625.1861-NODE-1861-length-9795-cov-2.196817_pt1 | contig 9795 bp, 7 predicted proteins | sample MGYA00510267_ERZ791625 | MGnify/ENA primary metagenome ERZ791625 (study PRJEB30046, sample SAMN00715229) | human gut metagenome | study: EMG produced TPA metagenomics assembly of the A metagenome-wide association study of gut microbiota in type 2...
GGGTGGCAGCAGCACTAGCTCCGGGCACTTTTTCTTGGCCTGCCAGATGGTTTCCGCCGTCTGGACGCCGAATTTTTTCGCCGGTTCATTCTTGGCCAGGATGATGCCGTGGCGGGAGGTGGGATCTCCGCAGACCGCCACGGGCACGTTCTGCAGGTCTGGTCGGCTCCGCAGCTCCACGGAGGCGTAAAAGCTGTTCAGATCGCAGTGCAGGATGATGCGGTCCATGGCCCCGCCTCCTTTCTCACTTCTATTATAGCACATCTGTTCGTTCCTGAAAAGGGAGAAGGGATGGGAAGGTTTTGACATACCGGCGCGGGGAGGCGGAGGGACGGATATGGGCCGCAGTAAAAGGCGCGGGGACGGTATCCGCCCCCGCGCCTGTGGTGTTCAAATTTACAGAATCCCCATCAGCACCAGGGCCAGCACCACAAAGGTTGCCAGCAGGGCCAGGGAGAACAGGAGGAACCCGGCGCTCAGCTTGCCCTTGCCCTCGACAGGCGCATGGGACTCCGGTACCAGCCGGGCCTTCCGCAGGGCGGTGACCACCGGCTTGTAGAGCAGCAGGATCAGCGCCATGTTCAGGCCGCCCTTCACCAGGTTGAAGGGCAGGAACACCGGGATCAGCATGGGGACCACGATTTCCTCGCGATCCATTCCCATGTAGATGGGCGTGATGAGATAGTTCCACAGCAGCATCACCACGGTGAGGCAAACAGTGCCCAGGGCCAGACCGATGACGGCGCCCTTGCGGGTGTGGAACTTCTTGTAGACGAAGGCGGCGGTGCAGCAGAAGGCGCAGGTAGCCAGCACATTCATGATGCAGCCGATGGGGCCGGTGTCGCTGACGGTGAACATCTCCACCACGGCCACCACGATGGAGATGACGGCGGCGGACAGAGGTCCGAAGAGGAAGGCGCCGATGCAGATGACCGTGTCCTTCAGGTCCATCTGCAGGAAGCCGGACACCTGTGGCAGCATCTTGCTGAGGAGCATCACCACATAGGCGATGGCCGCCAGCATGGCCAGGGAGGTGATGGTTCGGACGTTTGTTGCGGGCCGGGAGGGGTTCTTGATGGCGTTGGCATTGGGTTCGGACATAAAAATACACTCCTTTTCGTTGCTTGAAAACACCCTGGACGCTTTGGCTTCTCCAAGGTGATCCACGCAACGCAGGAGCGCGAACAAACGCGCGGCCACGCCGCACTCATCTTCTTCCATCCAGACTGTAACTGTTGGTCCCGGAGTTTCACCGAGTCAGCGCCTGTGCATACGCGCAGGCGGTCGCGGACTGTACCGCCAGTGGGGAATTTCACCCCGCCCTGAAGACAAAGTATTCAGTTGCTTTCTGGCCATAGTATATGACAGCGCGGAAGAAATTGCAAGTCCCTAAATGAAAAAACGGCAAATTTCCCGTGGGTCTTTACAAACAAGAACGGATGTTCTATACTGAATCAAAGACCAGAAGGAGGGAGGCGGAGACCATGCGGGGGCGGCAGTCGGCCTGCTGCTTTACCGGGCCCCGGCCCGGTAAGCTGCCATGGCGGTATAACGAGGAGGACCTGCGCTGCGTGTCGCTCAAGGCCCGCATCGCAGACGCGGTGGAGGCGGCCTATCAGGAGGGATTCCGTCACTTTCTCTGCGGCATGGCCCTGGGCTGTGACCTGTATTTCTGCGAGTGCGTCCTCCGCCTGCGCCAGATGCACCCGGACGTGACGGTGGAGGCGGCCGTCCCATGTCCCTCCCAGGCGGATGCCTGGCCGCCGGACCAGCGGCGGCGGTATGAGCGGCTGGTGGCTGCCTGTGACTTTGAGACCCTGGTGTCCGCCTGCTACACCCCTGCCTGTATGCAGCGGCGGGACCGGTATATGGTGGACCACGCCGCGCTGCTGATCGCCGCCTTTGACGGGTCTCCCGGCGGAACCCGGTACACGGTGGAGTACGCCATGCGCCGGGGGCTGGAGATCGTGGACCTGCCCATTGTGCTGGAGCCCGCCCGATAGGCCGGGGCGCTTGGATGCGGAGACGTCCGGTGCCTTGGTTTTTTCTTGCAATATGGGCCGGAGCCGTTGCGCGGGGAGCCCTGTTGTGGTATGTTGGAGAGGAAGGCAATCTGAGATTGCGGAACTTCCATGCTTGGTTGCTGGTATGCAACCGGGCGGCCTGATAAGCTGAAGGCATCCAAGAGAAGGGAGAATGCCTATGACATTCGGAGAGAAGCTGCAATCCCTCCGGCAGAGAGCCGGCATGAGCCAGGACGCGCTGGCCGAGCGCCTGCAGGTGAGTCGGCAGGCCGTCAGCCGTTGGGAACGGGACGAGACCATGCCGGAGACGGACAAAGTGGTGGCCCTGGCGGATATTTTCGGTGTGACAACAGACTATCTGCTCCGCCTCCAGCCGGAGCAGACGGAGCCGGAGGAGAAGCAGCCGCCGCCCCAGGAACGGAAGGACTGGGTGGAGCGTTTTTTGACCTTTAGCAAGCGGAAATGGTACCTGCTGGGATGGGTGCTGATCGCCTGGGGCGTATTGGATCTGGTGCAGCTGGCGCTGTTTTATCTGGCGTACCGGGGGATGCTGGGCGGATTTACGGGTCTGATCGGCTGGGATATGGCGGAGATGGGCGGAGTGAATCTGCTTGACGTGTTCCCGGCAGGTGTGCTGCTGTTCCCGGCCCTGTACGCCGCCGTGAAGATCGCGGCGGGGGTGCTGGTGCTGTATTTCGGAAAAAGGCATGCACAAAAGAAGCGGGAGGAGGAAATGCAGTGAAGGGAATCTTTTGGGGGTTCTTCTTGATCTTTATCAATTTTTATGTGACAATCAACGGACATACACTGAATCTGCTGCCGACCTTTGCGGGTTATATCTTACTCTATCGGGCAGCAGGGGAATTGTTGGGAGAGAGCGGTCGATTCGGGAAACTCCGCCCCTTTGCTGTGGCTGTGGCCATATACACGGGTATCCTGTGGGTGGGAGACTTGCTGGGCGTGACCGGCGCAAACTGGCTGAGTACGCTCCTGGAGCTGGCTGCTCTGGCGGTCGCCCTGTATATTTCCTGGAGCGTGATCCAGGCCATTTTGGAGATGGAGACCCATTATGGGACAGATCTGAACGGCACTTCGGCACGGACCGCCTGGTTTGTCCTGTTGGCGGCACAGATTGCCGGAACGCTGGGCGGCCTGCTGCTGGACGCTTTGGCACTGATGGCCCTGATTGCCCTGCTGGTGGGCATCATCTGGTTTCTCGCGGCACTGTGGAAGTGCGCCGGGCTCTATGACGGCCTGCCGCCCAAGGACGCCGGCCTGGAAAACCTGTGAGAGACCGAGAGGAGAGAGACCGCCATGCGAAAGGTACTGCCCATGTCCCGCATCCGGGAGATGGAGCCCTATATGGACGCCAAGGTGCTGGACTACATCCACGAGGGGCAGATCGAAGCGTTTGAGGGCTTTGAGGACTTCGATCTGATCGCCTTTGACTGGTACGACGTGCGCAGCGAGCGGACGGCAGCATCCCAGATGCTGCTGTATCTGGACCGGGAGGACCTGTTCGTCTTCTGTGAGGACGACGCAGCGGAGGACGCCGCCCAGGCGGCCCTGCTGGTGCCGGAGGAAGAGGCACTGTCCAACGAGCAGGTGCTCCACCGCTTCTTCGTCCGGCTGCTGAGGGAGGATATGGCCCATCTGGACCGGCTGGAGGCGGACATCAGCGATGGGGAGACAGAGGTGCTCACCGGTGCCCATGAGGCGTATCTGGACCGGATCATCGCTTGGCGGCAGGAGCTGCTGCGGCTGAAGCGGTACTACGAGCAGCTGGATTCCATCTTTGACGAGCTGGCGGAGAACGACAACAGCCTGCTGGGCAAGCAGAACACCCGCCGTTTTGCAAACTTGGGCAATCGGATGGAGCGGTATCTGAACGCGGTCCAGTCCCTGCGGGAGTCCGTGGCCCAACTGCGGGAGGCCTATCAGTCCCAGCTGTCCATCCAGCAGAACGACCTGATGAAGATCTTCACCGTGGTGACGGCGGTGTTCCTGCCCCTGACCCTGCTGGTAGGCTGGTATGGGATGAACTTTGTGGGGATGCCGGAGCTCCACTGGAAGTACGGATACCCGGCGGTGATTCTGGTGAGCGTGGGGATCGTGGCGGCGCTGGTGATCTACTTCAAGAAGAAAAAGTGGCTGTGACACAGAAAAACAGCAGGCCGTCCCCATTGGGGGGCGGCCTGCTTTGTGCCTCGCAGCGGTTCAGGTTGCCCGGTCCCGCAGATATCTGTCGATGTCGAAGGCCAGCAGCTTCGTGTCCCCCTTGAGATACAGGGGGTGGTGGGGGTGGCCGGATTTCAGCAGGGGGCCGGCGGTGAACCACCCGGCCCCGGCGGCGCTGGCGTCGGCGGCAAAGTCCCGCATACAATCCATCAGATACCCTCGCTTCTCGATGATGTTCCCCCAGGCGGCCCACAGGGCGGGGGCCGGGGACAGAGAGAGGAGATACCGGAAGGCCCTTCGGTTCTCCGCATGGAGCACCGGGTTGCAGGACCGCTCCATATCGTCGGGCCGGGTGGCCCGCTGGGCGTAGACGTTGAACATCAAAAAGCTGTCGTACCCGTTGGAAAGCGCGATCCGCTGGGCGGACTGGAGGGTGGGGTCCAGAGCGTCCGGCGCGGCGGTGGAGGGGTTGATACCCATGCAGATCAGGGGCTTCCGGCCCCGGGTGCCCAGAATGTAGCGGTATTCCGAATAGTGGTTGGGGACGTACAGCCACCGGCTCACATCATAGTCCGGCGACGGCCGGAGGGCAGCGGCCAGGGCGTCGTCGAAGAGCTCCAGCGCCAGGGCGGCTGTGGGGCCTTGGGGGATGTGCATGGGTCAGTCCTCCTCGGAAAATCTTCAAGAAACAGGATAGCACGAATCGGCGGGATATGCTACAATGAATTTTGAAATTGCGCAAAGGAGGTCCCGCCATGCTGACGATCCTGATGGGCCGGGCCAAAACGGGAAAATCGGAACAGGTGCTCCGCCGGATCGGAGAACTGGGGGATTCCAGCCGGCAGATCCTGCTGGTGCCGGAGCACGCCTCCCACCAGGCGGAGGTGGATCTGTGCCGTGCCTGCGGAGACACTGCCAGCCGCCATGCGGAGGTCCTCAGCCTCCGCCGCCTGTGCGACCGGGTGCTGACCATCACCGGCGGCGCCGCTCAGGTGACATTGGATGCCGGCGGCAAGCTGTTGACCCTGCAGAAGGCCCTGGGAGAGGTGGCCCCCTTGCTGAAGGTGTATCGCCGTCCCTCTCAGAAGGCGTCGTTTTTACAGCAGCTGCTGGACCTCTTCGACGAGCTGCGCTGCTACGACGTGTCCCCAGAGCTGCTGGAGAGCCAGGCACGGGAAATCCAGGGCGCCACCCGGGACAAGCTGCTGGACCTGAGCCTGCTGTACGGCGCCTATGAGTCCCGGCTGTACCGCCCCGGCCTTGATGCCCGGGACCGGATGACCAAGCTCTGCGAGGCGCTGGAGTCCTCCCGCTACGCTTTCGGCAAGGACGTGTTTGTGGACGGCTTCACGTACTTCAACGCCCAGGAGCGGCAGGTGCTGGAGAGCATCCTGCGGCAGGCTCGGTCTGTCACTGTCACGCTGCTGGGGGAGCCGGACAGCGCGGAGGAGATGTTTCAGGTCTCTCTCCGCACCCGGGACCAGCTGACGCGGCTGGCGGACCAGGCGGGCTGCCCATGGGAGGTCCGGACGCTCACCAGCGCCGACGACTCCGCCCTGGGATATTTGGAGCATCACTTCTTCGGAGAGGGGGAGCCCTACCAAGGAGACAGCTCCGCCATCCGGGTCCGGGAGGCGGACACCGCTTTTTCCGAGGTGGAGCAGACGGCAGCGGACATCCGCCGCCTGGTAGCGGCGGGGAAGTGCCGCTACCGGGATATCACCGTGGCCGCCCGGAACATGACCGACTACGAGGGCACCATTGAGACGGTATTCGAGCGGTACAGCATCCCCGCCTATCTGAGCCGCCGGAGCAGTATGTTGGAAAAGCCCGTGTGGAGCCTTATCACCGGCGTCCTCTCCGCTCTGGAAAACGGCTTGGAGTACGAGGACATGTTCCGTTGGCTGAAGACCGGCCTGGCGGGCCTGATGCCGGAGGAGTGCGATGAGCTGGAAAACTACGTTCTCACCTGGGAGATCCACGGGAAGATGTGGCTCCGGGATGTGGACTGGACCGACAATCCGGACGGTTATGGCGCACCTTGGGATAAGCGCCGCCAGGCCCGCCTGGACCGGGTGAACGAGTTGCGCCGCCGGGTACGCGCACCTCTTGCGGAGCTGTATGAAGGGCTGAAAGCCGGCGTTACAGCTGGGGAGAAAGTAAATTCCCTTTATAGTTTCCTGGAGCATCTGAATCTCCAGAACGCGCTGGAGGAACAGATGCGGGCCCAGGCGGAGGCAGGGCGCCTCCAGGACGCGGAGGAGACCGCCCAGCTGTGGGAGATCCTCTGCGCCATCCTGGACCAGTTCGTGGAGATCCTGGGGGACGAGCCTATGGGGACCGATGAATTCAGCCGCCTGCTGCGGCAGGTGGCCTCCCAGTACAGCGTGGGCACTATCCCCGTGTCTCTGGACCAGGTGTCCGTCACGGAAATCACCCGAAATGACCGTCACACGGATGCCTACCTGTTTCTGCTGGGGGCCAATGACCATGTGCTGCCCGCTGTGGGACAGAGCGGCGGCATTCTCAACGACGATGACCGGGAGGAATTGGCCCAGCGGGGTATCCGCCTGGCGCCCAGCGGCATGGAACAGATGGGCATTGAGCTCCAGAACCTCTACGCCGCTCTGGTTCAGCCCCGGGAGGGACTGGTGGTCAGCTATCCCACGGCGGACGTGTCCGGTGCAGAGCTGCGGCCTGCCTTTGTAGTGGACCGCCTGCTAACGCTGTTTCCGGAGCTGCGTATCGAGCACGAAGGGACTGATAAGGCTTATCGCCTTACAGCAAGGATCCCTGCCTTGGAGACCGCAGGGACCGCCCCAGGGGGGATCCTGTGGCGGTATTTCGCAGATGACGAGGTCCTGGCGCCCCCCATGGCGGCCATGGAGCGGGCGAAGGCCCGGTGGGACTCCATCGCCAAGCCCCTGGGCAGCCTGGGGGCGCTGGAGGAGGCGGTCATCCGCATCGCCGGCATGACGGGCAGCGCCGACGTGGACATTTCCAAACGGGCGGTGGTACTTTATGGAGTACGGCCTGAAGGCCAAGGCCCGCCGGGCGGCGGCCTTTGACGCCCCCCAGATCGGAACCTTCCTCCACTACCTGCTGGAGCACGTCACAAAGGACGTGCTGGACCGGGGCGGCTTTGCCGCAGTGGGAGAGGAGGACCTCCACGCCTTGGTGCGGCGCTATATTGAGCAGTATGCGGCGGAGGTGCTCCAAAATCTGGAGGGCCGGAACGCCCGGTTCCGGTACCTCTTCGCCCGGCTGCGGAACACCGCTTACGCGGTGGTGGACCAGATCGCCGAGGAGATGCGCTGCTCCGACTTCGTGCCCCTGGCCTTCGAGCTGTCCTTCGGCGAGCGCGGAGAACTGCCGGCGGTGACGGTCAGCGAGCCGGACGCGGAGCTGCGAATCGGCGGCAAGGTGGACCGGGTGGACGGCTGGGTGAAGGACAACAGACTGTATCTCCGGGTAGTGGACTACAAGTCCGGCAAGAAAGCCTTTGACCTGGCCGCCGTCCGGATGGGCCTGGATATCCAGATGCTGCTGTACCTGTTCGCCCTGAAAAAGGAGGGCAAGCAGCGGTTTGGCATGGACATTGAGCCCGCCGGGGTGTTGTATCTCCCTGCCCGGGATGAGATTCTCTCCGCCGAGCGAAATATCACGCCGGAGCAGCTCCAGAGCCAGCGGGAGAAGGAGCTGCGCCGAACGGGCCTGCTGCTCTCTGAACCGGAGGTGCTCCAGGCCATGGAGCACGAGGCTCTGCAAAGTCCCCGGTTCCTACCGGTGCGGGTAAACCGGGAGGGGGACGTGTCCGGCGCCCTGGCCTCCGCCGATCAGCTTGGGCGGCTGGGGCAGTATGTGGAGCGGCTGCTCCACCAGATCGCCCGGGAGGTCCGGGACGGCAACATCGACGCGGACCCCAGCTGCCACAATGAGGACGACAGCTTCTGCAAATACTGCGACTGGGCCGACGCCTGCCACTTCCAGGATGGGCGGGACGGCGACCACCTGCACTACATCCTGCCGGTAAAGCCGGAGGAGTTCTGGCGCCAGGTGGAAGAGGAGACAGAGAGAGGAGGCGGACAGTAACATGGCAAAATTGACCCTGACCCCCCAGCAGCAGGCGGTGGTGGAAAACCGGGGCGGCATTGTGGTGTGGAAGGAGGGCTGTTGCGTCGCGCAGGTCGTGCTGGCCATTGCCGGCATCATGAGCGAAGACACCTTGGAGCATGTGAACCGGGATCTGGAGGAGGCTAAGAAGGCAGCCTTTCGCCAGGGGGTAAATCCGGGGATCGACCCCTTTATGACCCTCAGCTTTCTGTCTTTGCCGGTGATCCCCACCCTGCGCCTCACTACGAGAGGTATCTTCGACGTAAACACCCAGCAGTATATTTGACTGATTGAATCCCTCATACAGTTTCATGCCATCGGCATGGAACGGGCGCTCCGACCAGTTGAAAAATGTGATCGCTGCATCTTTTTTACCCATGTCTTTTACAAACGGACCTTCCCTGAACTTGCCGCCGAACTTGGCATAGCTGCACAGGCATTGCTCCCGCTTATTATCGGATGATACAAAAGATCAGAACTATATTGAGCGTTTTAAGATCCAAGGTTGAGGTGTCAAGCGGAGGGGACGGCAAACACTCGGTCCTTCCGCAGCAAATGGAACGAAAAGAGCCCAGCTTTCGCTGGGCTCTTTTGACAAGCCGCGGGCCCGGTTGCCCGGGACGGCCCTTTTCGTTCCATGTTGGATTTAATTCAATGCGGGAGCCAGTTTTTCCGATTGGCCGTTTTTGTAAACCACACCGTCTTTCATCACGAAGACACAGTTCTGCATGGCCCGGATATCCTGTACGGGATCCTCGTCAAAGGCGCAGATGTCCGCCAGTTTTCCGGCAGAAACAGAGCCGATCCGATCCTCCATATGCAGCACTTTGGCATTGACCGCAGTGGCGGCATACAGGACGTCCAGCGGCGCCATACCGTTGTTGACCATCAGCTCCATCTCAAAGGCCTGCGTACCATGCTTGGTGAGGGTGGCTCCGGTATCCGCGCCGAAGCCAATGGTCAGCCCGCTCTTGATCAGCCAGGGCAGATGGCTTGCATGCTGCTCATAGCGCGCACGCGTCCGGGCGGCCAGCTCCGGGGGCCGCTTCAGAATGTCCTCCGCATGCTTGGCACTGTAATAATAGGGGCAGTAAGTAGGAATGAGGCAGACATGGTTCTGAAGCATCAGCTCCAGGCCTTCCTCATCGATCTCGTTGCCGTGCTCAATGGTATCGGGCGCCGCTTTGGCCGCCTTTTTGATGGTCAGCACATCGGTGGCATGCATCGAGCACAGCTTTCCTGTCTCATGCGCGACCTCACGCAGCGCCGCCATCTCGTCATAGGTCACGTGATTGATCCCGATGAGCTTGATCTGGTCCACCCCGCTGACCACTGCCTGGCGGGCCACCTTTCTGGCCTCATCGGGGCCATCAAAGGTCAGGCCGCCATCCTCGTACAGGTTGAACACGGCAGAGGGGCCCAGATAAGGTCCGCTGACCAGCATTCTGGGGCCGTCGATCCGGCCGCCATTGATGGCGTC
>ERZ791625.1866-NODE-1866-length-9764-cov-2.628901_pt1 | contig 9764 bp, 10 predicted proteins | sample MGYA00510267_ERZ791625 | MGnify/ENA primary metagenome ERZ791625 (study PRJEB30046, sample SAMN00715229) | human gut metagenome | study: EMG produced TPA metagenomics assembly of the A metagenome-wide association study of gut microbiota in type 2...
TGGTTTGTGGCTGGCATTAACCGTCTTTCTGGCGTTGCGCGGGCTTTCTCTGGCGGCTATCTGGCGGCGTCACTGGCGCAATGGTACCTGGTTTGCCGCAACGTGACGGTTAAAAATTCTGAATAAATTATCCTAAGCCAAATTGCTGACTACACTTAATCTCACGTTCAGAAGAAAAGTGAACGTACTCTCATTCACAACCTAACGATGAGGTCTTGATTATGAATAAAGATGAAGCCGGCGGTAACTGGAAACAGTTTAAAGGTAAAGTGAAAGAGCAATGGGGCAAACTGACCGATGATGATATGACGATCATTGAAGGTAAACGTGATCAACTGGTCGGTAAAATCCAGGAACGTTATGGTTATCAGAAAGATCAGGCAGAAAAAGAGGTCGTGGATTGGGAAACCCGCAATGAATATCGCTGGTAATTAATCCCTCCTGCCCGACGTGTACAAGGATGTACGCCCTCTTAACGCGGTTTCTTTTTCACCTGCACAGAGTGATCATGCTGGCACTGTTCAGGATGACGACACGCTTCCACTTCCACGCATGCCGCACAGAGCCCATGTGCTTCAATCACATTATGCCGCAGGGCAAACCCCATTTTTGCCGCCAGCGTATGCATGATGTCTTCCACGCCTTCTGCACATTCTTCTTTCACCGCGCCGCAGCGATCGCAAATAAACATAGCTGACGTATGGGTGGGCTGGTCGAACAGATGGCAGAGCACATAACTGTTGGTGGATTCCACCTTATGCACAAAACCTTGCTCAAGCAGAAAATCCAGCGCGCGATAAACCGTTGGCGGCTTGGCTTGCGGTTCAGCTTCGCGCAGCAAATCAAGCAGATCATAAGCGCTGATAGCGCCATCCTGCAGACTCATCAGGCGCAACACTTCCAGGCGCTGTGGGGTCAGGCGCACATTACGCTGCGCGCAGATTTTTTCAGCCTGCGCTAATAACTCCTGCGTTGTGGTCTTTTCCATCGGGCACCTCAAAGTGGGGGTTAAGAATGTCCTTACTTTACCATGTTCCAGGAAAAACACCGAGAACCCTTATTGTTGCCGTAATGTTGCTTTTCTGTTTTGTACGTAAGGTGTTGTGTTGCCTGGTCGTACCATTATCAACACGATAATAATTAATAATTCATTTTTAAATAAATTGCTTCAAGTTAACTCGCTATTTATTTAACTGGGGTTGTTCGCATACCTGTAGTTCAGAAAATTATGAGCGATTTTTGATAGTTACCAGATGGCAAAACACTTATAAGGAGGACACGGTACGACAAAAAAGGTAGATGAATCATGTTGAAGATAATACCCGGTGCAACTGGATACTTTAATAAAACACTCAATTCAAATCAATTCGATAATAAAGATGCAACCAAAGATAAATTAAATAATATATATGGTAAGTCTATTGATTATTCAGCGCTGCGTCATCGGGATATAATTATTGCAAAAATAGATTTGTTTATTCAAAGAATCACTCATAATTTATGGCATGCACGTAAAAAAATGTGTTTTTAATTGAGCAAATAACTAATCTCAAAGAGTGGGTTAATAAGTATATTGGAGATTGCACTGATGAGGAATTAAACGATCGTGAATTTATTGCATCAGTTGTTGATCGGGCTATTTTTCATTTTGCGATTAATAGTATATGTAATCCTGAGGATAATAAAGATGCAACGCCCATAGAACGATATACTTTTGATGTAGAAACCAAGAATGGCCTTCCCTCCACGGTTCAGCTTTTTTATGAGGAATCTAAAGATAATGAACCTTTAGCGAATATACATTTGCAAGCAATAGGTTCTGGTTTTTTAACGTTTGTTAATGCATGTCAGGAATATGATGACAACAGCTTAAAATTATTCGCTTCGCTGTTGATTTCACTTTCATACTCTAGTGCCTACACAGATTTAGCAGGAGCAGAAAAAGTGAATATTAATGATGATAATGAGAACTATCTGACAGCTCAGTTTGAAGAGTTATCTCAACGTGATATGAAGAAGTACCTGGGAGAGATGAAGCGTCTGGCAGATGGGGGAGAAATGAATTTTGATGACTATCTGGATAAAATGTCACTTCTGGTGAATGAAGGAAAGCTCGCCCCTGATATTTTAAGCAAAATGCGAGATGCTGCACCGAAATTAATTGACTTTGCTAAGTCGTTTGACCCAAACTCAAAGGAAAAGATTAAAAAATATACAGGCACTTCTAAATTAATTTATGATTTATTCGGGGTTAAATCGGAGAAATAATATGTGAAGTTCTTCGATGGTATGGAAGGCATTACATAAAAGAACCCAATGCTTATTGGGTTCTTTTTTTCTCTATCAGTGCTATTAGCAGGGAGAGATATCACCGTAGTTTAATGTGTGATTTTTATTTATCGTCGAACCTGGATTGTTTATCATTGGCCTTAACAAAGCTAACGGCTAATAAGATTATTTCCATCACTTCGTGAGAGCTTCATGCCTTGAGAGGATCTCAATTTTCTTTTGCAATGAGACAGGCGCTTCCTGTTGTTATGGTATAGTACCCCGTTATTGAGCCTCCTGAACAGTGATGCTGAATAACATAACCCCATGATATATCGATAAAATAATCTCTACATTTGAAAATGCACGGTAATTCTGAAATGCAAAAAATCAACCAAACCAGCGCAATGCCTGAAAAAACTGACGTTCACTGGAGTGGTCGGTTTAGCGTTGCACCAATGCTCGACTGGACGGACAGACATTGCCGCTATTTCTTGCGTCTGCTTTCCCGCAATACGTTGCTGTATACCGAAATGGTGACCACAGGGGCGATTATTCACGGTAAAGGTGATTACCTGGCGTACAGTGAAGAAGAACATCCGGTAGCGTTGCAACTCGGCGGTAGCGATCCGGCGGCGCTGGCACAGTGTGCGAAGCTGGCAGAAGCGCGTGGATATGATGAGATCAACCTGAATGTCGGCTGCCCGTCTGACCGGGTGCAGAACGGCATGTTTGGTGCGTGTCTGATGGGTAATGCGCAGCTGGTTGCCGACTGCGTGAAAGCGATGCGCGATGTGGTGTCGATTCCGGTGACGGTGAAAACGCGTATTGGCATCGACGACCAGGACAGCTATGAATTTCTCTGCGATTTCATCAACACCGTTTCCGGCAAAGGCGAGTGTGAGATGTTCATCATCCATGCACGTAAAGCCTGGCTTTCGGGGTTAAGTCCGAAAGAAAACCGTGAGATCCCGCCGCTCGATTATCCGCGTGTGTATCAACTGAAGCGTGACTTTCCGCATCTGACAATGTCGATTAACGGTGGTATCAAGTCGCTGGAAGAGGCCAAAGCACACCTGCAACATATGGATGGCGTGATGGTCGGGCGCGAGGCGTATCAGAATCCGGGTATTCTGGCGGCGGTAGACCGGGAGATCTTTGGTTCCTCGGATATCGATGCCGATCCGGTGGCGGTAGTGCGCGCCATGTATCCGTACATTGAGCGTGAACTCAGCCAGGGGACGTATCTCGGTCATATTACCCGGCATATGTTGGGCTTGTTCCAGGGTATTCCTGGCGCGCGGCAGTGGCGGCGTTATTTAAGTGAAAATGCCCATAAAGCGGGTGCAGACATTAATGTGCTGGAACACGCGCTCAAACTGGTGGCGGATAAGCGTTAACTTTTCACCAAAAAATAGTCAAATTCACCACGCCCTGCGCACCGTCGCGGGGCGTTTTGCTGTTAAATCAATAGATTATTTTTGGCATGATTCTTGTAATGCCAGCAAGAGATTTCATATTTGGGAGTGCATCATGCTGGAACTACTTTTTGTGATTGGCTTTTTTGTCATGCTGATGGTCACCGGCGTTTCGTTGCTGGGCATTATCGCCGCGCTGGTTGTGGCGACGGCCATTATGTTCCTCGGCGGTATGCTGGCATTGATGATTAAGTTGCTGCCGTGGTTACTACTGGCGATTGCGGTGGTGTGGGTTATTAAGGCGATTAAAGCACCAAAAGTGCCGAAATATCAGCGTTATGACCGCTGGCGTTACTAAGGGATTGTGCGGATGATCACAACCTAAGGTTTTATCCTTAGAACAAAATAGGAATTGATAATCAAATCTGTCACTATTGCGCCTCTAACAGATTCATCGTGCTGTACCCTACATACAGCCGAACTATAAAAAGAAAGGGCTTCCCAGGTGGAAGCCCTATTTCTTTTATGGAATCAACAGGCTGGAACCTTGCGTTGCCCGGCTTTCCAGAATTTCATGCGCACGCTGCGCATCCTTCAGCGGATATTTCTGCTGCTCGGCGACATCGACCTTAATCACACCGCTGGCAATCAAAGAGAACAGTTCATTACTGGCCTCGGTTAATTCCTCCCGCGTGGTGATATAGCCTTGCAGGGAAGGGCGTGTCACATACAACGAGCCTTTCTGATTGAGAATGCCTAAGTTCACACCGGTAACCGCACCTGATGAGTTGCCAAAACTCACCATTAAGCCGCGGCGTTGCAGGCAATCCAGCGACCGTTCCCAGGTGTCTCTGCCCACGGAATCGTACACCACGCGCACTTTCTTACCGCCGGTGATCTCTTTTAACCGCTCGACCAGATTCTCTTCACGATAGTTAATAACCTGCCACGCGCCCGCTTTTAGCGCGCTCTGCGCTTTTTGCGCGGTTCCTACGGTGCCGATAAGTTTCGCGCCCAGGGCTTTTGCCCACTGGCAGGCAATCAAGCCAACGCCGCCAGCTGCTGCGTGGAACAGGAACTGCTCATCGGGTTTAATTTCATAGGTTTTGCGCAGCAGATAATAAACCGTTAAGCCTTTCAGGAAGGATGCCGCAGCTTGCTCAAAAGAAATTGCCGCAGGCAGAATCGCCGCTTTATCCGCATTAATGTTATGCACCGAGCTGTAAGCGCCTAACGCCGACTGCGCATAGACTACACGATCGCCTGCCTTAATATGCTTTACACCACTGCCGACTTTACTCACGATGCCTGCTGCTTCGGTGCCTAATCCGCTGGGTAGCGATGGCGGCGGGTAAAGGCCGCTGCGGATATATGTGTCGATAAAATTGATGCCGATGGCTTTATTTTCGACCTGGATTTCATTCTCCGCCGGATCGGCAGGAGTGAACTCTACGGCTTGAAGTACTTCCGGGCCACCGTGCTTGTGAAATTCAATTCGTGTTGCCATGTGTCCTCCAGAACGTATCGTCAGGGTCTGCTTCATATGGTAAAGTTTCGACCCATTCTTTATCTCGGTAACTCCATTCACTATGGCAGGAAATAAACCCTTCAACAAACAGCAGGCTGAACCCCGCGAACGCGATCCACAAGTTGCCGGGCTGAAAGTGCCTCCGCACTCGATCGAAGCGGAGCAGTCGGTGTTGGGCGGTTTAATGCTAGATAACGAACGCTGGGATGATGTAGCCGAGCGTGTGGTAGCAGACGATTTTTACACCCGCCCACACCGTCATATCTTTACTGAAATGGCGCGTTTGCAGGAAAGCGGTAGCCCTATCGATCTAATTACTCTTGCGGAATCGCTGGAACGCCAGGGGCAACTCGATAGCGTCGGTGGTTTTGCTTATCTGGCAGAGCTGTCAAAAAATACGCCAAGTGCGGCGAACATCAGTGCTTATGCTGACATCGTGCGTGAACGTGCCGTTGTCCGTGAGATGATCTCGGTTGCGAATGAGATTGCTGAAGCCGGTTTTGATCCGCAGGGGCGTACCAGCGAAGATCTGCTGGACCTTGCTGAATCCCGCGTCTTTAAAATTGCCGAAAGTCGTGCAAACAAAGACGAAGGGCCGAAGAACATCGCCGATGTGCTCGACGCAACCGTGGCGCGTATTGAGCAGTTGTTTCAGCAGCCACACGATGGCGTTACCGGAGTAAACACCGGTTATGACGATCTCAACAAAAAAACCGCTGGCTTGCAGCCGTCGGATTTGATCATCGTCGCCGCGCGTCCGTCGATGGGTAAAACAACATTTGCGATGAACCTCGTCGAAAACGCGGCGATGTTGCAGGATAAACCAGTACTTATCTTCTCGCTGGAGATGCCTTCAGAACAGATTATGATGCGTTCTCTGGCGTCGCTGTCGCGCGTTGACCAGACTAAAATCCGTACCGGGCAGCTCGATGATGAAGACTGGGCGCGCATTTCCGGCACCATGGGTATTTTGCTCGAAAAACGCAATATCTATATCGATGACTCCTCCGGCCTGACGCCAACGGAAGTGCGTTCCCGCGCACGCCGTATTGCCCGTGAACACGGCGGCATCGGGCTTATCATGATCGACTACCTGCAACTGATGCGCGTACCGGCGCTTTCCGATAACCGTACGCTGGAAATTGCAGAAATCTCTCGCTCGCTGAAAGCACTGGCGAAAGAACTGAACGTGCCGGTGGTGGCGCTGTCCCAGTTGAACCGTTCTCTGGAACAACGTGCCGACAAACGCCCGGTCAACTCCGACCTGCGTGAATCTGGCTCTATCGAGCAGGATGCGGACTTGATCATGTTTATCTATCGTGATGAGGTGTATCACGAAAACAGTGATTTAAAAGGCATCGCGGAAATTATTATCGGTAAACAACGTAACGGCCCAATCGGGACGGTACGCCTGACCTTTAACGGTCAATGGTCGCGCTTCGACAACTATGCGGGGCCGCAGTACGACGACGAATAATAATTATTTTATGAATTAGGTAATTAAAGCAAACACTTATCAAGGAACACAAATGCAAGCGGCAACTGTTGTGATTAACCGCCGCGCTCTGCGACACAACCTGCAACGTCTTCGTGAACTGGCCCCTGCCAGTAAAATGGTTGCGGTGGTGAAAGCGAACGCTTATGGTCACGGTCTTCTTGAGACCGCGCGAACGCTCCCCGATGCTGACGCCTTTGGCGTAGCCCGTCTCGAAGAAGCTCTGCGACTGCGTGCGGGGGGAATCACCAAACCTGTACTGTTACTCGAAGGCTTTTTTGATGCCAGAGATCTGCCGACGATTTCTGCGCAACATTTTCATACCGCCGTGCATAACGAAGAACAGCTGGCTGCGCTGGAAGAGGCTAGCCTGGACGAGCCGGTTACCGTCTGGATGAAACTCGATACCGGTATGCACCGTCTGGGCGTAAGGCCGGAACAGGCTGAGGCGTTTTATCATCGCCTGACCCAGTGCAAAAACGTTCGTCAGCCGGTGAATATCGTCAGCCATTTTGCGCGCGCGGATGAACCAAAATGCGGCGCAACCGAGAAACAACTCGCTATCTTTAATACCTTTTGCGAAGGCAAACCTGGTCAACGTTCCATTGCCGCATCGGGTGGCATTCTGCTGTGGCCACAGTCGCATTTTGACTGGGTGCGCCCGGGCATCATTCTTTATGGCGTCTCGCCGCTGGAAGATCGCTCCACCGGTGCCGATTTTGGCTGTCAGCCAGTGATGTCACTAACCTCCAGCCTGATTGCCGTGCGTGAGCATAAAGCCGGAGAGCCTGTCGGTTATGGTGGAACCTGGGTAAGCGAACGTGATACCCGTCTTGGCGTAGTCGCGATGGGCTATGGCGATGGTTATCCGCGCGCCGCGCCGTCCGGTACGCCAGTGCTGGTGAACGGTCGCGAAGTACCGATTGTCGGGCGCGTGGCGATGGATATGATCTGCGTAGACTTAGGTCCACAGGCGCAGGACAAAGCCGGGGATCCGGTCATTTTATGGGGCGAAGGTTTGCCCGTAGAACGTATCGCTGAAATGACGAAAGTAAGCGCTTACGAACTTATTACGCGCCTGACTTCAAGGGTCGCGATGAAATACGTGGATTAATCGTTCTGTAATATTTGATTGTCTGTGCCGGATGCGGCGTGAATGCCTTATCCGGCCAATAAAATCCTAAAAATTCAATAAGTTGATGTTCTTTCATGCTCTTATAAAGGTCGTGCCTCTGGCGGATGTACGTTTGTCATGAGTCTCACTCTGTTGCTAATTGCCGTTCGCTCCTGAACATCCACTCGATCTTCGCCTTCTTCCGGTTTATTGTGTTTTAACCACCTGCCCGTAAACCTGGAGAACCATCGCGTGTTTCAAAAAGTTGACGCCTACGCTGGCGACCCGATTCTTACGCTTATGGAGCGTTTTAAAGAAGACCCTCGCAGCGACAAAGTGAATTTAAGTATCGGTCTGTACTACAACGAAGACGGAATTATTCCACAACTGCAAGCCGTGGCGGAGGCGGAAGCGCGCCTGAATGCGCAGCCTCATGGCGCTTCGCTTTATTTACCGATGGAAGGGCTTAATAGCTATCGCCATGCCATTGCGCCGCTGCTGTTTGGTGCGGACCATCCGGTACTGAAACAACAGCGCGTAGCAACCATTCAAACCCTTGGCGGCTCAGGGGCATTGAAAGTGGGCGCAGATTTCCTGAAACGCTACTTCCCGGAATCAGGCGTCTGGGTCAGCGATCCTACCTGGGAAAACCACGTAGCAATATTCGCCGGGGCTGGATTCGAAGTGAGTACTTACCCCTGGTATGACGAAGCGACTAACGGCGTGCGCTTTAATGACCTGTTGGCGACGCTGAAAACATTACCTGCCCGCAGTATTGTGTTGCTGCATCCATGTTGCCACAACCCAACGGGTGCCGATCTCACTAATGATCAGTGGGATGCGGTGATTGAAATTCTCAAAGCCCGCGAGCTTATTCCATTCCTCGATATTGCCTATCAAGGATTTGGTGCCGGTATGGAAGAGGATGCCTACGCTATTCGCGCCATTGCCAGCGCTGGATTACCCGCTCTGGTGAGCAATTCGTTCTCGAAAATTTTCTCCCTTTACGGCGAGCGCGTCGGCGGACTTTCTGTTATGTGTGAAGATGCCGAAGCCGCTGGCCGCGTACTGGGGCAATTGAAAGCAACAGTTCGCCGCAACTACTCCAGCCCGCCGAATTTTGGTGCGCAGGTGGTGGCTGCAGTGCTGAATGACGAGGCATTGAAAGCCAGCTGGCTGGCGGAAGTAGAAGAGATGCGTGCTCGCATTCTGGCAATGCGTCAGGAATTGGTGAAGGTATTAAGCACAGAGATGCCAGAACGCAATTTCGATTATCTGCTTAATCAGCGCGGCATGTTCAGTTATACCGGTTTAAGTGCCGCTCAGGTTGACCGACTACGTGAAGAATTTGGTGTCTATCTCATCGCCAGCGGTCGCATGTGTGTCGCCGGGTTAAATACGGCAAATGTACAACGTGTGGCAAAGGCGTTTGCTGCGGTGATGTAATGCAGGAAAGCAGGCTGGAGCTACCCAGCCTGCAGTGAAATTAAACTGTCGTCGCTTTCACTCTTTCTTTATAGATGATTTTTTTGATGCCATCGTTCTACGTGAGAGATAATAAACGTTGTTAGTTCTTTTATTGTTAAGTTTATCCCAATTATCTGGAATTCCTTATCCTGTTTTTTTGGGTGGAGTAATAATTTCTGCACATCTAACCATTATTAAATTTAATAATAAGTATCGGGTTTGTTACGATAGAATATTTCTATATCCTCAAGAATATGCTTTGCCTTATTGCCTGTGACTTTCTGAGATTCAATTATAGTATCGTTAAATTCTAATGTTAAAGAGAACTCTTTTTTCCGCTTTGTGTAAGTTTAACCTTATATTGATTACCAATATCAAATAAAAAGGTTCTGTAATGAGAATAATCACCTTTAACCTCCTCGGCAAAACAGCAAAGTGTGCAAATATACATACAATCTTTCTTGCCTCTGATTT
>ERZ791625.1884-NODE-1884-length-9687-cov-2.343023_pt1 | contig 9687 bp, 7 predicted proteins | sample MGYA00510267_ERZ791625 | MGnify/ENA primary metagenome ERZ791625 (study PRJEB30046, sample SAMN00715229) | human gut metagenome | study: EMG produced TPA metagenomics assembly of the A metagenome-wide association study of gut microbiota in type 2...
TGACGGTCGCCGATATCGCCGGAGCGATTACCTCGCAGAGCGAAGTCGTTCCCGGCGGCCAGCTCGGCGCCGAACCGACCGCAGAAAAACCGGATTTCACCTATACGGTCCGGATGCCTTCGCCCTACAATACGGCCGAACAATTCGGCAACGTAATCGTACGTGCCAATCCGGACGGCTCGCTGGTGCGGCTTCACGACGTGGCGACCATCGAATTAGGAACGCAGAGTTATTCGGTCAGCTCGACCTACCAAGGGCACGATGCGGTCCTGATGATTATCAACCAATCCCCGGGAAGCAACGCGGTACAGGTGGGCAAGGAGGTAAAAGCGCTGCTCAGCGAAATGTCGCAATCGTTTCCGGAAGGAATCACCTACGACACGCTGGTCGACTCGACCAAAACCATCACCTCGGGGATTCAAGATATCGTCACGACCCTGCTGATCGCACTGCTGCTGGTCATTGCGGTCATCTACCTCTTCCTGCAGGATTTCCGGGCGACTTTCGTTCCATTGATCGTGATTCCTGTGGCATTGATCGGCGCTTTCATGCTTTTCCCGCTGTTCGGATTTTCTGTCAATGTATTCTCCCTGCTGGGTCTTGTGTTGGCCATCGGACTGGTCGTCGACGATGCCATCGTCGTCGTGGAAGCGGTACAGGTCAACCTGGAACAAGGCATGAAAGCCAAAGAGGCGACACAGGCGGCGATGAAAAGCGTATCGTCGTCGATCGTCGCAATGACTACCGTCCTGATGGCCGTCTTCCTACCCGTCGGGCTGATGCCGGGAGCCGCCGGAAAACTGTACCAGCAATTCGCGATCACGATTGCCATTACGGTTTGCATCTCCGGGATCAACGCACTGTCGTTGACACCGGCCCTCTGTTCCCTGTTGCTCCGTCCGAAACGGCAAGCCGAGCGAAAAGGCTTTCTCGGCTGGTTCAACCGGACTTTTAAAAAGAGTGTCGACGATTACCTGAAAACCAGCAACGTCATTATCCGGCACAGCGCCCGTACGCTGGTCTTGATCGGCATCGTCGTCGCGGTCGTCCTGCTGTTCGTCAAAACAGTGCCGACAGGATTTCTCCCCGATGAAGACCAGGGTTACCTGATGGCCGATATCCAACTGCCGAACGCCGCTTCGCTGGGACGCACGCAGGAAGTGATCGACCAGCTTCAGGAGGTGCTCAGCAAAAACGACAACATCCAGTCGGTGACGGCGGCGGCCGGTTTCAGCCTCCTGTCCGGAACCGAAGCACCCAACAGCGGATTGGTTTTCATCAGGCTCAAAGATTACAAACAGCGTAAAATGACGGCTGACGAAATTTCGGACATGCTGAACGGGGAACTGTACGAAGCGATCAATTCTGCGGAAGTGTTCACCTTCGGACCTCCTTCGATTCCCGGATTGGGTCCAGGTTCCGGCTTTACGATCATGATCCAGGATAAAGGCGGCAACACGCCCCAATACCTGGCGCAATACACCGATAAATTTATCGAAGAAGCCCGGAAACGCCCGGAAATTGCATCCATCAGCACGCTTTACCAGGCCGATATTCCGCAAAAGGCTATCCGGATCAACAACGAAAAAGTGCTCAAAGCCGGCGTATCGCTACAAGACCTGCACGAGAAGATATCGGCCTACCTGGGCGGAAGCTATGTCAACAACTTCAACCGCTTCGGACGCATGTACCAAACCTATATACAGGCTGCCAGCGAGTACCGGCTCACGCAGTCCGACCTGGATCTGTTCTACATCACGAACAACCGGGGAGAGAGCCTGCCCATCGCCTCGTTCATTACCGTCAAAGACACTACCGGCCCCCAATACACCAACCGCTTCAACCTGTACCGGGCCGCTTCGGTGACCGGGCAGCCCGCCAAAGGCTATTCGACCGGCGAGACGATGCAGGCCCTCGAAGAGGTAGCCGCCCGGGTACTTCCCTCCGACATGGGGTACGCATGGAGCAACATGTCCTACCAGGACGCGCACACCACCGGCGAAGCCACGGTTTTCCTCTACGCCATAATTTTCATCTTCCTGATTCTGGCCGCGCTTTACGAAAGCTGGTCGCTGCCGCTAAGCATTATTCTCGGCATTCCGTTCGCGGTTTTCGGCGCCATGTTGTTCATCTTCCTCGGCCATTTGCTGAATCCGAAGTACATCAACGACATCTTCCTGCAGGTATCGCTGATCATGCTGATCGGGTTGGCCGCCAAGAATGCGATCCTGATCGTCGAATATGCCAAAGCAAAATTCGACGAGGGTCTTTCGCTCAGGGATGCGGCGATCGAAGGCGCCCGTTTGCGGGTGCGCCCCGTCATCATGACGGCATTCGCCTTCCTGATGGGCGTAATTCCGCTGATCTTCGCTACGGGCAGCAATGCCGTCGCACGCAACGTCATGGGTCTCGGACTCTTCGGCGGTATGCTGATCGCCACGCTGATCGGCATATTCGCTTACCCGGCCCTGTTCGTATGGATCGGCAAGATGGGCAAATACGAACAGAAGCGAACGGCCAAACAACAAGAAATGACAAACAGCGAACACCATGAATAACAAACATATCCTTACATGGGCCGCAACCATCCTGTTCTTTGGAGGTTGCGCGGTCGGACCGAAATTTAAGGCTCCGGTCGTCGAAACGCCCCCGGAATATCTCGGGTCGGCCAACGATTCGACCGAAGACCTGCTCTGGTGGAAAATCTTTAACGACACCACGCTTTCGCGGCTCATCGACCGGGCCGTGCAGAACAACCGCAACGTCGGCATGGCCCTTTCGCGCGTAGAGCAGGCCCGGCTGAACCTGAAGGCCACCCAGAGCCAATATTGGCCATCGTTGCAGTATTCGCTGCAAGCACAGTACGGCAACGAAACCTACATCGGAACAAAGAGCGACAAGCTGGAGCAATCTTATATTTTCCGTCCGACGCTCACCTGGGAATTGGGCCTATTCGGCAAAGTCCGCCGGATGGCCGAAGCCGCCCGCGGGGTCAAACTCGCCCTGATCGCCGAAGTAGCCACCACCTATTTCACGTACCTGCAATACGAATACGCGTTGCAAATTGCAGAATCGACCTATGCTTCGCGCAAAAGTTCCTATGAACTGACCCGCCAGAGTTATGGGATCGGCACGGTTTCCGACCTGGATATGAAACAGGCCGAAAGTGCGCTGGCAGCCGCAGAACCAGCCGTTCCGCAATACCGCCGGGGTAAACAGGAGGCCATGTATGCGCTCAGTTTGCTGATGGGTGAAAACCCCTCGAATCTATCCGGCACGCATGCTTCATTGATGCAGCAACACCTGCCGGGGGATATTCCTGCGGGATTGCCGTCCGACCTGCTGACCCGGCGGCCTGATATTATGGAGGCCTACTATCAGGTGGCCGCTTCGAATGCACAGATCGGCGTCGCGCAGGCGATGCGTTTTCCATCCATTGCCATCACGGGAGCCGGCGGCCTGCTGAGCGAAGAGTTCAAAAAATTATTCGACAGCAAAGCCTGGATGTGGTCGGCAGCAGGTTCCCTCACCGGTCCGATTTTCAGTTTCGGAGCCAACAAGAGGCGGGTACAGGTGGCCCGTGAGAAGAACAAAGAGACGATCCTCAATTATGAGCAGAGTTATCTGCAGGCCATGAACGACGTGGAAACCGCGTTGAGCGACGTGCAGAACTACCGTCAGCAAACCGTTGCGCTGAAGGCGACGATCGGCGCGGTGCAGCACAGCTACGATCTCTCGCAACAGCTTTACCGCCTGGGACAGGTAAGCTACCTGAACGTGCTGGACGCCGAGCGTACGCTGTTCGACGCACAAATGAACTATGCCGCGACGCTGGGCGCCTATCTGGGCAGTTATGCGACACTATACAAAGCGCTCGGGGGCGGCTGGACTACCCCCGAAGAGTTGTTACAGGCCGAGCAGGCCCGGAATTCCGAGTAATCGAACCCGGCTAAATCGTATAAGAATGTATTTGGATCAGATCATCCCGCATTACTGGACAAGTCCTACTGCCTGAGCCCAAGCGGTTTGCAGATGAGCAACGTTATAGCCCGGAAAATTCGTACGTGGAATATAGGTGGAGAGCCCGCAAAAACGGGTACACGGGAAGGCGTGAGTGCCGTTATACAAGCCAAATGCGCTGTAAATCCTGTCCGTATGATCCGTATAGACCACCGTTTGGGCCAATTGCCGCTGGAACGCTTCAAACTGTGAAGTGCCGGATGCAAACTGCGAAAGGTAATCCTCGAGATCGTAAAAAACGTGATTCGGCAGCAATTCCAGATATTGCACGCTACCGGCGTCGACCACAGGGGCCGGATCCAGCGCGAACCCATCCCTGGCCGCGGAAGCCAGCGCATCCATTTCTGAGGTTTTAATCAGCGCTATCGATGCCGATCCGCCATTTTCCGGCGTCGTCAGGTTTCGGTAGTGATCGACAAAGGCGGAGCAGATCGCCTGCGGGTCGAGAGTTTCCCTGAAAAAGAGCGGGGCCACAGTACCGTAAGGGAATCCGTCCCCCATAATTTCGGTGGGCGATGCAATGATGTACTGGGCTGCATGTCTCAAATCATAGGCGACTTCGACGCAGGACATAAAACATGCATCGAATATCAGGAAATCCAGTTTACGATCCTTGGGCAGTATAGCCGCCATATCGGGAATTTCCATTTCAGACGAGCCGTCGGCTCCGAATGTTTTGGTCACCAAGGCATTTTCCATCGGCCGCCACAACTCCTTTTCCGAGCCGCTCACGGCCGTCCCGGACACATCCCCGCTTTCCGGCCGGCTGCGCATTCCTTGTATATTCAGGTCCGAGGGCACCCACCCTTTGCCGTGCGACCACAGCACCAATCCGTACGATTTCGCCGGATACTTTTGCATGGAAGTATTCAACACGCGCTGCAACACTTCGGTAGAAGCGGAGTTTTCCACTCCGTACTTTTCGACAACGGTTTTCGTCTTTCCGTCTCCTTCGATCTTGTAGAGGGTAGCACCTTCGCTCGGAAGGTCGATATAGACAAGCATATTGCCCTTCAAACCGTCCATCGCACGTACGATCTGGCCCAGGTTTTTATTTCCGAAGTCTCCCCTCCAAGAGAGTGAATTGTCCGCAGCCATATAGACCAACACCGTACGGTCGGCTGTTTGGGGGGGATCGGGCGTAGGATCGTTTTTACACGAGGCGAATCCCCCCAGCGACACGACGACCAAACACCAGTATATTAATCTCTGCTTCATCTCTGTTCATTTTCAATTCGATGATTCCGGAGGCATTCCCAATCATTTCTCCGCCACAGAATCCATCGCAAAATTCTTACCAGGAACGGCCGCCGCCGCCCCCGCCGGACATTCCTCCGCCAAAGCCGCCGAAACCACCACCTCCACTGAAACCGCCTCCACCGCGGCCGCCGATAATCACGGGCGGTATCCACATGCCCCGACGGCCGCCGCTATTGCCGGTGCCGTCGCCACCTTTACCCCGGCCGCCGCGCGAAAGCAGGGCAAATACGATAAAGACGATGAACAGAATCAACCCACCGGTCAGGCCGGTCGGATCTCCCTGTTTGCCGTAGGCATCGGCCGTGAATTCGCCTTCGGTCAGTTTTATCAGCACGGTTGCGGCCCGGTCGATACCCGCATAATAATCCCCCTTGCGGAATTCAGGCAGCATCTCCGTGTCGATAATCCGTCCGGCGGTAATGTCGGGAACCACACCCTCCAGACCGTATCCGACCGAAATGAACACCTGGCCGTTCGAAGCGGCCGTCTTAGGCTTGACCAAAATTAAGATTCCGTTATCCTTACCCTTCCGGCCGATCCCCCATTTGTCATAAAGGCGCTGCGCATAGTCCCCCGGTGCATATCCGTCGAGGTCGTCCACCGCAACCACAGCAATCTGCGTGGATGTCTTGCGGTCGAATGCCTCCAACTTTTGTTCCAATGCATTTTGTTGCTCCGATGTCAAAAGCCCGACAAAATCATTGACCAGCCGGGGCGGGGACATCGGTTCGGGCAGGTTTTGCCCGGCCGCCCCGACCACACCCAGCAGGCTCGCACATAGCAGTATGAAAAGCCGTTTCAGCATAACGGTCCGCTGTCGTGTCATGTTATTCGTTCGTCCGATCACCGTTCTCCCTGCCTTACTCAAAACTTACCGCCGGAGCATTCTGTGCGCCTTCCTGGGCTTCGAAATAACCCATCGGAGCGAAACCGAACATTCCGGAAAGCAGGTTACGCGGGAACATTTTAATATAAGTATTGAAATCACGGGCCGATTCGTTGTACTTGCGGCGCTCGACCGCGATCCGGTTCTCCGTCCCTTCGAGCTGCGTCTGCAAGTCGAGGAAATTCTGGTTCGCTTTCAGGTCGGGATAATTCTCGCTGATCGCCATCAGGCGGCTCAGTGCGGAAGAGAGTTCCCCCTGGGCCTGCACATACTTGTCCATAGCCGCGGCATCGTCGATATTGAGCTGTGTCTGTGTCGCCTTGGCACGTGCCTCCACCACCTGCGTAAAGGTCGACTCCTCATGCTTGGCATACCCTTTTACCGTATTGACCAAATTGGGGATCAGGTCGGCACGGCGCTGATACTGGTTCTCGATATTGCCCAACTGAGCCTGTACCGCCTCGCTGCGGGCTACCATATCGTTGTAGGTACCTTTGAACCATGAAAACAGCATCAGTACGACGACGACCACAACGGCCAGTATAATCCATCCTTTCTTTTTCATTTCGCTTTCTATCGTTTAATTTTTATGATTATCGATTCTCATTATGTATGCAAGTATTCCATCAATGTACAGGGGTGATCCGTTTTTTAATCGGAATCCCGTTGAATTCCCATCCGGTCGGCTTTTTCTGCGGCATTTTTTCGGGTCGGCGCCAGTACATCCGTTCAAAATTGAAGTAATCGCCCTTCACGCCGCCCGGCTGCCGGACCAGCAACGGGACATACTCGGTCGTTCGGCTGACTACGCGCCGCGTACCGTAATCCTGTCCCAGGTAAGCCATCATGTCGGTGGCATGCGCGAAGGTCAGTACATGCCACGGCGAGGTCTCTTTGAGGCCAGTACCCGACGACATAATCGTCTTGGCGATCATCTGCAAGCGGTGGTAATTGATCTGTTCCTGCACCTTGTTGCCGATCGCGCCGTACCCGTAAATCAGGAAATTGAGGTTGCCCGGACTGAACGGATCGAAGCGCATCACCTCGTTGGCATAATCGACGATCTGTTCGGCATTCTCGAGCGTCAGACTGTCTTTGGTCTGGGCGACCAACAACAACAGTTTATCCTTTACCTCCGGTTTATCGAAAGGTTCGTATTCGGGCTGCCAGGCATAGCCGTAATAGAGATGCCGGTATTCGTCGAGCGTCAGCGTGGTATCGCCGGCCATGTAGCGCATAAACAACGACGGATAGTAATTCGACGACTGGCCGTTCATGATATCTTTCAGGATAGCATCGTTATCGGGCGCCTGAGGTTCCGTCTCCTGGGCGGAAAGGGTTGCGGCGGAGCCTATCAGCAAAGAGGCCGCAAACAGGGCAAAAAGGTGGATTCTTCTGATCATATGCAATATTTGTCCATACCGCTGTTATAACGGTAAAAGTATAAATTTATTTGCAAACTCCTGCAAAAACCGGGCAATCCGTCTCCCGGGACGCAACGCGGGCGGAGAAAACCGTTTCTCCGCCCGCCTGCCGCCGGATGGCAGCCAAATTCTGTGTAATTATCTAATGCAAAAATTCACAATCCGAACTAATTCCTAATCTGCCACTGAGAACTGGTAGATACACCGGCTCTGGTAAGGTTGTCCGGGATTGAGCAGCACGGACGGCCATGAGGGATGGTTCGGTGAATCGGGCGCATGCTGAGATTCGAGGCAGATCGCTCCGCGGTAGGGATAGGTAATGCCTTTCTTCCCGACGTGAGTCCCATCCTGGTAATTACCCGAATAGACCTGCAGGCCGGGCTCCGTCGTGAATACCTCCAACACGATCCCCGTAGCGGGAGATATCAATCGGGCGGCAGGCTTAGTGATGTCACCTCCCGTGTTCAGCACCCAGTTGTGGTCGTAACCGATGCCGTTCCGGATTTGTACGCAATCGGTACTGTCGAGCGCCTGCCCTACCGGTTTGGGCGACGTGAAATCGAACGGCGAGCCTTTCACCGCTATCGGATCGCCGATCGGAATAGCGAGCGAATCGATCGGAGTGATCGAATCGGCTGCGATCCACAAGGTATGGTCGGTAATCTTCGTCGACGGATCACCCGAAAGATTGAAATAGGAATGGTTCGTCAGGTTGATAATGGTCTTCTGGTCCGTTGTAGCGGTATAACTGATATCCAGTGCATTGTCATCGGTTAATTTATACGTCACCTGGGCTTGGACAGTCCCCGGGAAGCAAGATTCCCCGTCCGGAGAGACATAGGTCAGCACGAGGGTCGAAGAATCAGGCTGGACCGCATCGAATACCCGGTCGGCCCATCCACGCAGGCCTCCGTGCAGCGTGTTGCCGTGATCGTTGAGTTCGAGTTGAATCGTATCGTTATCGATTGCAAAGCGACCTTTCGCGATCCGGTTGGCATAACGCCCGATCGTCGCTCCATAATTGCTCGGGTGCTTCAGGTAATCGGCAATGCTGTCGAAACCGAGTACGACATCGTACATCGCACCGCCTTTGCCGGGTGCCAGTACCGAAACCACACGCCCTCCGTAATTGGTCACGCAGACCTCCATACCGGAAGCGTTCGCCAACCGGTACAGATCGGTTTTCTTTCCGTCCACCTCGGCTTGGAAATCGCTTCGTTTCAGTCCGGATGCCGTTATCTCATCCTTCGGTTGCGGCGTGCAGGCCAACAAGCCGGCCACAGCCGCAAACAACATGATTCGCTTCATAATATAGGTTTAAAGGTTAGGTGCAGATCACTCCGGCTATAAAACGTTATTTCAAATCATACCGCCCGATCAGTTCTTTAAGCCTTTCGTTCAGCACAGCACTCGACCGCACCAGCGGCAAACGCAGGTTATTGCGAATCAGGCCGTAATAAGCCAAAGCGGCTTTGACACCGACGGGATTGCCTTCGGCAAACAGGGCGTCGGTCGCCTCCATCATCTCCAGGTGCAAACCCGCAGCGGCAGCCGTGTCGCCCTGCTGCAACAGGTGTACCATGCGGCAGAATTTTCCGGGATAGGCATTCACGGCGACCGAAATCACGCCGTCCCCACCCATAGCCATCAGAGGCAGCGTTAAGTTGTCATCCCCCGAGATCACCAGAAAACCTTCGGGCCGGTCACGCAGAATATACGCCATTTGCGAAAGGTTACCCGATGCCTCTTTTACGGCAATGATATTTTTGCATTCGCGGGCCAGGCGCAACGTCGTCTCGGCAGTCATGTTCACGCCGGTGCGGCCCGGGATATTGTACATGACCACCGGACGGGGCGACACCCCGGCAATTGCCTTGTAATGCTGGTAAATTCCCTCCTGCGAAGGCTTGTTGTAGTATGGTGCAACGGATAAAACGGCATCGATACCGGTAAAATCGAAATGGCGGATATGGTCGACCACTTCGGCCGTACAGTTACCGCCGATCCCGATCACAACCGGCATCCGGCCTCCGTTTTTGCTTACGATGAATTTCGTTACAGCCTCTTTTTCTGCCGCGGAAAGCGTCGGAGTTTCGG
>ERZ791625.1890-NODE-1890-length-9642-cov-2.430062_pt1 | contig 9642 bp, 4 predicted proteins | sample MGYA00510267_ERZ791625 | MGnify/ENA primary metagenome ERZ791625 (study PRJEB30046, sample SAMN00715229) | human gut metagenome | study: EMG produced TPA metagenomics assembly of the A metagenome-wide association study of gut microbiota in type 2...
CGCCGTGGTGACCGAGTCGAGCCAGGGGACGTTGCTGTCCGTAAACCGGATCAGTATCCAGGCGATGCCGAAGAAGGCTGCCAGGAATACCAGCAATAGGGGGAGGTATCTTTTCAAGGGTGTGTGCGTGATGGGCAGCTCGGCCCGGGTCTCTTTTTCGCTTCCCCGCATCCAGACCATCCAGCCGTAGGCGGCCGCGAGCAGATAGTAGATATTGATGCCGAAGTCGGCATACAGCCCCGCATCGTAATAAACAAAGATATAAATGGCCGGCATGATGATGCCCGCCAGCCACAGATAGATACTGGCGCGATACTCCAGCCACAGGTAGATAATACCGATAAATGTACCGAATATCTCCAGATAATTCATTTCCATATTTGCTTATTTATTCGTTCTCTACGCCGGCATTACCCGGATCAGATTCTATGGGTATGTTCTCAGCCTGTCATGTTAGGGCACCCCTATTGCGTGAATCGGCGGTAAAATTACGAATTTAGCAGAAGGAAAACAAGGAATCATGTAAAAACAAGTCCTCCGTTGAAAAAACGAAGAGGAGATTTCAGCGGCATTTTTGCAATGCCGTGAAATCTCCTCTTCTCCTCATTTGTCGTGTATTATAAAATTTCTTTTTCTTTGGTCAATTGCTCTTCATATAGCGTGTTACCGATCGTATATTTGAGGCTGAACTTTTTGGCGGTTGTGTTGTAGGTACTTTCTCCTGAGTCAATGATTGCCGGTCCGTTTTCAGCATCCCATGCTTTGATAGAAACTTTCTTTACATCATTAGTGCCTTCCACTATCTGATCCGTGATGGTCAGTTCTATTGTACCCGTTTGGATATCAGCCTTCTCGTCGCTCTCGTTGTTCATGGCATAGAATAGTCTGACAGTGTTGACTCCGGTAGGCTTAATCGTTTTAGGCTTCTGAATCGTCTTCGGAGTTTCTCCTTCTAAGGTGGTATGCCCACTCATCTGGTAACTGCCCGAATATTCATTCTTTAATTTTAATAGAACCAGCATTTTATATCCGGATGTACTTACCGGATATCCTGTTGTACTTTCTATTTCGACGGGGATGACATATGACTGGTCAATTTTCAGACTTGCTGTTTTTATCAACACAGGAACTTCGGTGGAAATACCTTCAGCATGCTTGATTACCGTATTCTCCAAAGAAGGAATGGAATATAAATCAGTATCCAGTGATTTATAATATTTGTCCTCATTCAGAACGGTCCAGTATTTTTTATTGTAAATATCTACCAACTCTTCGTTGATCTTCATCTTTACGTTCACATCTCGGTCTAATGCTAATGTACCGGAACTGCTGACCGTGAAATAAGTTTTCACTTCTTCGTTACTGTAGCTTACTTCTGTGGTCCATACTCGGTTGTAAGCACCGATCAGGTAGATTTCTTTCTGATATTGTTCTTTTTCAAGCAGGTCTTTTTCACAAGAAGTGATGGAGAGTGTTAACAAAGAACAGACCACTATTTTGTATATTGATCTCATTATATGTTCAATTTTATATGATTAATAATCAGTTATATGATGGAAAGGGGAAAGTTACCAATCTCCGAATCCGTCCCATCCTGGATTTTGTTTCAGTTTGGCATTTTTATCCAATACGGCTCTCGGAATAGGATAGAAGTACATCTTCCTGTCAAAGCTGCGTAATGCATACTTATGAACTACATTGACAACAGTATAGAATTGGTCTCTTTCGGTTGTCTTCTTAGTAACGTCCATACCTTGTACCGGTTTGTTTTCTTCTGTTTCTGCTAGTCCCCAACGACGCAGGTCATGATATCTTCTTCCTTCGCACGCAAATTCGATCATACGTTCGCGGATGATTAACTGACGCATCTTCACTTGATCGCTTGCATCGGCAAGGGTGATGCCCGGCAATCCGGCACGGTAACGAATCATGTTGAAGTAGTACATGATTTCCTCCGGATTATACAAAACATGATAAGTGGTGTTATCTGCCGCTTCCGTATATTCCGGTTCTCCTTTCAGTTCATTCAATGCTTCTACATAGTTCAACAGTATTTCCGCATATCTGAAGACAGGGAATGTTTTTGGTTTTATTTTAGCACCTGTATGACTGGTACAGTTATCCTCCGGATGGATATATTTCTTTAGAGTATATCCCGTTAAGTTATAGTCTTCGGGATTGGCAGCCTGTTTGGCACAGTTGCCATTCACGTAATATCCTGCTGTAAAGTTAGTCACGTTGGGAGCTTCGGTTCCTGTTACCGAAGTTGCGGGCCAGAAACATTCACAGAATCCGATAGATGCGTAGAAACGCGGTTCGCGGTCCAGATACATTTTGGCAACGGTTGGTCTCAGCTCATATCCTGTGGCGATGGTAGGTACAGTACCCGCTTCTTCATAATAATCAGGTTGTTGCACATAATCTTCTCCATCTTTCATGTAGTAGGCATCTATGAGTTTCTGAGTGATTCCTAAGCCGTTCCATCCTCCCAGTTTCAACGGGAAGGCGATTGAAATGATGTTGTTGTTCAAGGGAGTAGCATAAATAAGTTCAGGGTTTTTCACAGCCAGTGCTTCTCCATTGAACATGTCTATATACGAATGGTAAGGATCGATTCCTCCTACTCCTAACGGAAATTCCGCTTGTGACGCCTGAGAGGATGCATACGTGTTTTCATCGCTGGGTACAGTGTATAATGAGTAAATACCGCTATCGATAATTCTCTTGGAGGCAGCAGCTGATTTCGCCCATTTCACCGGGTCATATTGCTGGGCTATCATGTTTCGTCCGTCGGAAGTGGTCCAGTCGGCATAATATTGATTGCCGTTGTACCACTTGGAAGCTTGGTAAAGCCGGACACGTGACATGAGGGCGGCTGCCGCATATTTGGTAGGACGTTCGAACTGAGTGCTCGGGCGCGTCGGGTCCAGTAGACTGTAAGCTTCTTCGAGGTCTTTGCAGATATATTCCACACATTCATCGTACGTGTTACGTTCGAATGACAAGTTTTCAATGTTTTCATCTACCGACAGCGGCTCTTCGGGAAGGATGACTGCCGGTCCGTAAAGCTCCAACAGATAGAAATAGAAGGAAGCTCTCATGAAATGAGTCAATCCCATAATTTCACGTCTGTCCAATCCTTTCAGGTCTTTGCATTCATCGATGCGGGCAAAGATAGTGTTACACTTGCGGATTCCTTTGTAGTATTGTCCCCACATATTGTAGTAAGAATCGTTCTGCGTAATTTTGTCTGCATACAAGTATGTACCGGCATATTCGGCTTTCTGCCATGACAGAAGAACTTCATCCACTGCGGTCTCGTAAGGGCCGTAGGAACCGGAAAATAAGTTGCCTTGAGCGGGCATTAATGCCGCGGTTCCCCATACATAACGTTCCAGATAATCTTGTCTGGCAAAGATAGAGTCGAGTGGAGTCAGGTCGTTAAAGTATTCATCAACTGCCAGATAGTTGCATGAAGTCAGCATGAACGGGATGATTCCCAGTGTCGTGCATAGAATATGAAGGCTTTTCTTTAATATCTTTTTCATAATGTTTTTCAATTAGAACGTAGCTGTTAACTGTAAAGAGAAAGTACGCTGTAGCGGATATACGGCGCCATTTTTAGATGCCTGTCCCGGGTCCCATAGTTTGACTGAGTCCCAGACTGCCAGATTCTGTCCGACAAATTGCAGATTCATATCACTGATACCTACGGTCCTGAGTGCCTTATTTGTTCCGATACGATAGGAGATATCCAATGATTTCCAACGCAGGTAAGAACCATCTGCCAGCCAGAAGGTAGAAGCACGGTTATTGTTCTTATTCTCTCCGTAAGTCAGGCGCGGGAAACGTGCATTCGGGTTTTCTGTAGAGGGGTCTCCCGAATACCATGCCGGTGTCCAACGATTCTTCGGGTCGTTCACGATAGACAGAATGTTGCCGACTTCTCCACCTGAGAAGGGATAAAATCCGGAACCTCCATATAAGAAGTTAACTTTGGCTGCTCCAGTGAATAAAGCACTGATAGTCCATCTCTTATATCTGTATTCCAATGCAAAACCATATTGGATTTGCGGTACATTGGAGTGTGCAATAGGAACAACATCATCATCGTCAATCTTTCCGTCAGCGTTCACGTCTTTATAGCGAATATCTCCGGGGCGTACTTCACCGTATGTCTGTTTCGGGCTTCGGTTGATTTCATCCTGACTTTGAAATAAGCCTAATGCAACCAAACCACGCATAACACCATAATTTACATCGCTATACGATTGGTAAGGGTAGCGCACTGCATCTTGGTCCCAGTGTACAACTTTGCTGACAGCGTAAGTCATGTTGGCACGCACCGTGAAAGAATTATCTTTGTCTATCTTCTGGTTCAGGTAAATGTTACCATCTACACCGCTACTACGCATACGTCCTACGTTTGTGTATGGGTTGGTCACGACGCCCACTTCCGAAGGCATCATCTTTCTTTCCTGGAAGATGTTATCACGGGTATCCTTGAAGATATCTACCGTTCCGCCTATTTTATCATTGAGAAATTGGAAGTCGATACCCAGGTTATATTTCTTGGCTACCTCCCAGTGCAGGTTGTTGGCCCCGATTTGTTTTTCTGTCAATCCATTGGAACCCCAACGACTGCCACCTCCAAAGTTAATCAAAGTCAAATATGGGAACCGACGTCCACCACCGATCTGATCGTTACCAACTTCACCATAAGAAGCTCTGATCTTCAGGAAATTGAGCCATCCTGCATGATTCTGCATAAATTCGTACTGAGTCGGAATCCATCCCAAGGCTATTGCAGGGAACAAACCGAATTGTTTACCCGGTTCAAAGTTTTCGGAACCGGTATATCCCACGTTTCCTTCTATCAGATAAGCATCTTTATAAGAATAAGTGGCTCTGGCAGATAATGCCTGGTAACGTTTAGGAATAGATGAGATTTCATCATTTGCTTCGGTCGTTTCGGTGCTTTGCATATAGTAATGTATCAAACCGGTTACACGATGTTCCTGATTGAAAAGTCTTTCATAGGCAAGTTGCGATTCGAAGTAATATCTACGGTCACTGGCCGCACTCTTGGCGAATTGAATGTTGCTGGCTGATACCGTACGTTGTGTCATTAATGAACCGTCATTGTAACGGCCAAAGGCCTTGTATAGGTCCGGCATTTTGGAGCGGACTACGTTGTGTATATTGTTATTGTTATACGAGAACATTCCTCTGGCAGTCAAACCCTTGATCCATTTCCCGAAGTCTTGACGTAAGGTGAAATTGATGTTCATAGTGGTCCGGTTTCCCTTTTTAAATCCGGTATGGTTCAACAAGATATATGGTGAGATTTGTTCTCCGTTTTTCCCATAAGCAGGAAGCATTCCATTGGAATAACGTAAAGGCACCGTCAGGGGAGTCAGATAGGCTTGTGCGGCCCAGAGGGCGTCATTGTTAGTTCCGAATCCCGGTGCTCTGTCTTCTACAATAGCTCCGTCCATAGCCAATCCCATGATCGTCGATGAAGTTAGGTTCATGTCTACCTTTGCGCGGAAATTATATTTAGCCCATTTGACATTCGTGTTGTATTTGTTAACTTTGTCTTGCTTGAAGATAGCATCTTTGAATGTACCTCCTACACTGACAAAATATCTGGCAACTTTTCCACCACCGGATACATTTAAATAGTGCTGATGATTGATAGTTACATCTTTCAGTATCTCTTTTTGCCAGTTAACGTTTGGATATAAGTCATTATCCAGTCCTGCTTTAATAATCTCCAGTTCTGTCGGGCTATAAAGAGGGTCCATATTACTTACTACTCGGGCTTCGTTTGCTAAGCTGGCATAATCGTATGCTTCCAGATATTCGGGCATGCGGGGGGAATAAGAGAGAGTCATACTGCTTTTCCAGGTTACCTTGGTTCGACCTACCTGACCGGAACGGGTCGTTACCAAAACAACGCCATTTGCACCACGTACACCATAAACGGCTGTTGCCGAAGCATCTTTCAAGATAGAGAAGCTCTCAATATCCGACGGGTCAAGGTCATTAAGATTTCCTTCAATACCGTCAATCAAAACCAGCGCAGACTGGTTGGCACCAAATGTGCTGATACCGCGAATCCAGAACTCAGAAACATCCTGCCCCGGTTCGCCGCTTCGGTCAACGGCTATAATACCGGGAACCACACCTCCCAGCATATTGGCTACGGAAGTTGACGGAGCACTGATGGCAGCCGGATTGACACTGGTGACAGCACCTACCACGCTGACTTTACGTTGTGTTCCCATACCTACAACAACTACTTCGTCCAATGATTCTGAGTCGGGCTCCAGAGATATACGCATCTTCTTATCGGTTTGAGCAACCACTATTTCTTTGCTCTTATATCCCATAAATGAAACAATCAGCGTTGTTTTTGGAGCTAATGATTTCATACTGAAGTTACCATCCATATCTGTTATAGTTCCGGTTTTTTCTTTCCCTTTTACAGATATGTTTGCACCCGGGAGCGGATCACCATGTTCGTCTAACACGATTCCGGCAATTTGAATTGGTTCTTGTTGGGCCCATATCCCTTGTGTTGCATTTCCTGCCAATAGCAGAAAGAAACACAGGGTTAATTTAAAATATAGTGTTTTCATTTCTATTCCTTATTAATTATTCAATAGCAAGTTTTCTGATGCAGTGGTTGTTTTGATCTGCAATGTAAAGAAATTCATTTTTGTCTAAATAGACACCCCAGGGCTGATTGAATTGGGCTTCCAAAGGGTCTCCATCTTTGTATCCTGCAGCTCCGCTACCTGCTATCGTGGTTACGACGTTCAATTTGGTGTCAACTTTGCGTATTCGGTTATTACCAACATCGGCTATGTATAAGTTCCCTTCTTTATCAATAGCAATTCCACGTGGTTCTTTAAACTGTGCTTCTTGCACATCTCCGTCCCGGAAGCCTGCGCCTGCACCGGGGATATATTCATCGATGTCCCCATCTAGGGCTGGCCAACCGTCCGCATCGCGTGTGAGCTTAAAGCGATAAACTGCACTTTTACTATGCAACACACAGTAAACATACTTATCAACCGGATTGTAAGCACATAATCCATTGGAACCTGTATTATAGAGTGTACCGATTCGTTTTGCTTTGTTGGGATTTAATGTTCTTCTATTTTTATCGAAAGGTTGTGTCCACAATTGCCCTGTATTTTGGCGGTATATCACAAAAGTAGAATCTACGGGGTCGAGAACAACACTATGCATCCATCCTCCGTTGGCTAAAAGCTGTCCCATTTTATCAGCCACCCAGCTCACATTAGCATCGAATAAGAAACAACCGAAGTTGGCATTATCGCATGGACCAAATAGTTGTTTCTTTTCTTTATCAATAAATAAAGGTTGGTCGATTACCATGCCATCCAGTAAAGTGATCGTTTTATTTTGTTCGATGGATGATAAACGCGTTCTTCCATCAGAGTCGAATATGAATACATTGTCATCATTATCTACAGCTACATACCTTGGAGTATTGAATGTGGTCTCGCCGAGAGTTCCGTCTTTATTGCCACCTTCTTTGGCTTTTCCTACTACTGTAGATACGGAAGAAGTTACAATATATTTGAAGGTTTTTTCAGCATTGCTGAGTTCAGCTTCTTTTCCGGCAATCTCCACCCGTACATGGCTTTCCCCTCCGGCTTGCTTGGGCACTTGGGCATAAATAACATCAGGCTTGACACCTAAAACCAATGCCTCCCGCTCATTACCTACTTCATCCTTGAAGTAAACTTTCACTTGGCTTTTGTCTTCTCCGAAATTGGAGCCTTTAACAATGAATTTGGTTCGTATGCCACCGGAATCGGGCATAAACTCTGTAAACTTGACTGGTTGATTAGGATCGAAAGCTGTGCTTTTCTTGTCTTCATTACAACCTACTATTAGTAGCAGGAAGCCGAAAACCATCCAGATTAGATTAAATGATTTACGCATGTTTTTCTATAAGATTTTATTAGTTTGAAAAAAGGTCTTTTAGGCTTTCTATTTAAATAAGGTTTAATAGATTCTAATTGATTTCAATTTGACTTAAGGGCTTTTGGCTTTTTCTCTCATGTGATTAATTGTTTTAAATATTATAGATTCAAAGGTGTAAATGGCTATATATAATTGTGAAGCACACTTTCCGTTCGGTTTTCAGGATACAAACTTAGGGTATTTCAAGGAATCAGGAGCATATGCTTTTATTCATCCATGTATATCTTTTCATTCAAAATTGCTTTTTTTATCATTTGCTTCGCCTTTCTGTTATAATATTGATTATTTTTGTGACACTTAAACTAATATGAATATATAATGAAGCGAACCGTTCGATATACCGTTCTTGTTTTGATTGCTATTATAAATTCTTTAGTTATTACTACTTCTCTCTATGCTGTTCTGCCTTATAATGAACTTCATCAGTTGAATATGAGTAATGGCTTGGTAGATAACATCATTACTTGTATCTATCAGGATCAAGATCGTTTTATGTGGTTTGGATCCAGTAATGGGCTGAGTCGATATGACGGGAAGCAGATTCGCAATTTTAGTGTAGACAATGCGAGGATGTATGTTTCCGATATAAAAGAGACTTCTGATGATAAATTGTGGGTAATAGCTAATGAGTATTTATATTGTTTTGATCGACGGAAAGAGAAATTTGTTCTTCCGTCTTTTCAGGATGGAAAAAAGGCCATTTCTGTAAGTGCTATGGAAATAACGGGGGATTCACTTTTTTGGATAGTAAAAGGCGGACAATTGCAATGCTTGAAACGACATTATAAATTAGTGAAAGGTGACTTACAAATAGAGATGACCGTCGAAGCAGGCTATCCGTTTTTTTTAGATGAGGGGGAATCTTTTTCGAATTTATGTGCTTCACAAGACGGGCATTTCTTGTATTTGGTTACCGATAAGGGAAATTTGTTGTTCTTTGATAAGATTGCAGGTAAAGTGGTCCGGAAGTTCAAATACTCTATTAATCCTAGTGCTAATGCTACTACTATCATGAGTGAAGGGGAATATATTTGGGTTTCTTCTATAGTGGGTGGAGTAACTCGTCTGCATATTCCCACGGGAAAATCTGATTATTATCAGTATAATGAGGATGCCAGGTTGTCTTCTTTATCACATTCAGATGCGTATGGGGTGGTTGCGTTGGATAATGATTCTTACATTGCAGTAACCTGGAATGGATATACTCTGTTAGCTCCTGAAGAAAATGATCCTTCTAAGTTGTCGGCAACGCCTTATACGAATACCTCATTTTTGCAGTACCGGAATGTAGAGACAAGAATGATTTCTGTTTATTATGATAAAGAGGGAATACTATGGATCGGAACTAGAGGAGGAGGGATTGTCTATTTTGACTTTAGACAGCATTCTTATATGCAATATCACAGCAAAAAACATAATGAAATCTCTGCTCAGGTAGCTGACAAAGATGGTCGAATTTGGTTGGGCACTTACCATGAAGGAATTATGCGTAGTGACCAGCCTTATGCTAAATCGCGACCGCTGAACTTTTCTCCTGTGGGCAATCAAAAGGAAGTCCCGGTGTTTTGTGCAATCAAAGATTCATGTTCTAATTTATGGTTTGGAAATGCTTCCGGA